>Ga0214163_1000037_pt1 | contig 52362 bp, 48 predicted proteins | sample LakMenepilimnion_2_FD_153001 | JGI IMG/M metagenome (GOLD analysis project Ga0214163, IMG submission 153001) | Freshwater microbial communities from Lake Mendota, WI - Practice 15JUN2010 epilimnion v4 | ecosystem: Environmental > Aquatic > Freshwater > Lake > Epilimnion/Euphotic zone | place... | reverse complement strand
CTTGAAACTCTACCACTCCATGCCAAAGGAACTGCTCTGCCAGCACGAACTCCTCATGGCCCGAATGGCTTAACAGATTTCCCCGTTTTTCCCCCTGCTTTCCCCCTGCGCAATTGACACCTACTCCCCTACCTCCCTACCATGGAGTCGCCACGAACTGCTCGTCCGGTCCCCGGTGAGCAGCTCCCACGGCTAAACTATGCGTTCTACTGTTAACCGTTTCGTGTCTCACCCACCTACAGGGAGTTTATCTATGAAGAACTTGATCGCTGGCTTGTTCGCCGCGTTGGTTTCCTTTTCGGCTGTAACCGCTTACGCTGAAAAGATTGACTTCTCCAAAGTCAAGTGCTTGGTCTCCGGCGCTGCCGCTAAAGAAGCTAAGGCAAGCGACTGGAAAGAATGCAGCGTTTATTTCTGCTGCGATAACTGCAAAGGCAAGTTCGATGCAGACAAGAAGGCTATGGCTGCCAAGGCCAACCATCAATTGATCGCTACTTCGCAAGTCACCCAAAAGGCTTGCCCATTCTCCGGCGGAGAACTCAACAAGGATGCATCCGTTGAGTTCAAGGGAGCCAAGGTTTCCTTCTGCTGCAACAACTGCAAAGGCAAAGCCGAGAAGATGACCGACGACGAGAAGCTCGATAAGCTCTTCGGCGAAGGCGCTTACGAAAAGGCCAAGTTTGCTAAGGCCAAGTAATTCAGCCCCCGGCTGATTACATTGCTTATTGCACTTCGCTGCTAATTGCACTGCTCACAAATCTAAAAGCCGCCGAAGCATTTCGGCGGCTTTTTTTCTTGGTACACCCATTGATTTCCCAAGGGTTGGCGCTGCATGTATCCCCTAATACACCTATAATTTGCAGTTCTTCTAATTCGAAAAACTTCCGCAGGCTTCCTGCGTTTGCATAACTCCGGATCAAGCTCGCTATGGCAGACTCCACTTCCTCGCAACTCTCCTCCAACCCTTCCGCACCACTCTCAGGAAGCAGTAGCGAGTCGAACGTACAACCTCAAGCCATCCGCGAAACCATCGAAAGCCTCGCGGTTGCTTTTATCCTCGCCCTGCTCTTTAAAGCCTTTGTCGCCGACGCTTTTATCATCCCCACCGGATCGATGGCACCGACCCTCATGGGTGCTCACAAAGATCTGCAATGCCCCGAATGCGGTTACAGCTACCAAAGTGGTGCAAGCTCCGAGTTCAACAACGTTACCGGCGTTCCCAACGGATCTGTAGTCACCGAAACCATATGCCCCCTCTGCCGATCGATCGATAAACTCGATAAGACCAACATCGCAAACCACCGCACCTTCCCCGGTGATCGAATTCTTGTCAGCAAACTCGCTTACGCTCTCGGAGAACCACAGCGTTGGCAAGTCATCGTTTTCAAATTCATCGAAGATGCAAAAACGAATTACATCAAACGATGCATCGGACTACCCGGTGAATCGATCAAGATTTGGCACGGAGATATCTTCACCAAGAAATCCTCGGAGCCTGAAGATCGCTTTACCATCGCCCGAAAACCCCCGAACGTTCTCAACGCAATGTTGCAGTCCGTTGCAGATTCGAATCACTTGAGTAAACCGGTTGTCCAAGGTCAGATCCCAGATAATTGGCAACCATCAGCAACATCACCAAACGCTTCTTGGTCGATCAAAATCGATAGCGATGGAAAAACCTCCAAATCCAAATGGAACGCATCGATCTCGAATGCTCCTTCCGGGCAACCGAACTTGCTTCGCTATCGACACAGAGTCCTCAGCCCAGAGGACAGAAGGCTCCTAGCGCAAGACCAACCCACAGCTATCGCTCGATTTAGCGATCCGAAATCGTTCCGATTGATCACCGACTTCACGGCATACAACGTCAACATCGGTGACAATCGACTCAACGAAAACCACATCGCTCACATCCCTGAATTCTTCTCAAAAATCGACGGCGATCATTGGGTCGGTGACCTCGCCGGAGAATGGACATTCAGCACCGCACCTGCAACCGAGTCCGTTCGATTACTACTCGTCGAAGGTGGAGTCGAATTCACTTGTGATATCGACCTTAAAAGCGGTCTGGCAACTGCCCAAGCACTCTACCAAGGACAAAAGCTAAACGTATTCGAATCTGCCAAGGGCCTCTCTGAGTCACTTCAAGCATCAACTTCAATACGTTCGGGATCCAAACACGTCGTGCGATATGCAAATGTCGACGATTCACTTCGACTATGGGTCGACGGCAAACTGATCGACTGGGGGAGCGGTGCATACAACATCCTCGCAGCACTTCCAACTTACAAACATCTGCCGACCCAACTCGATGATAACCCACTCGACGCAGCTCCATTGGGCTTTGGAGTCTCAGGTGGCTCGTGCAACGTCGATCGTGCCAGAGTCTTTCGGGACGTCTATTACATCGCAACGAATAATAGCCGCTTTATCGACACCCCGAACCACTTGCAAATCGACGACAAGTCCTACCAGGATGTCATCGGCAATGACCCTTGGGATAACCCACGACACCAAGTCGTATTCGATCTTGGCGAAGACGATTATTTCCCGATGGGGGACAACACAGCAGCATCCTCCGACGCTCGACTCTGGGCTGCTCATGCACAACCCGGACGACTGATGATCGGACGAGCCGTGATGGTATTCTGGCCCCATCCATGGAACTGGAACCGCATCCCCTTTGTCCCGAACTTCCAACGCATGGGACTAATTCGCTAACAGTCCAAACGACCTGCGGACTGCGAAGCAACTAAAGTATTTCCCGATCCTTGAATCATTGAGAACTGAACATGGATGTTCTGCGTGTGGAAAATCTCGAAAAGCGTTATGGACGTCGCAAAGTCGTACAAAATGTTTCGATGAGAGTTGGCCCCTCGGAAATCGTCGGCCTTCTAGGTCCAAACGGAGCAGGTAAATCAACTTCCTTTCGTATGACCTGCGGACTGGTACAACCCGACAATGGAAGGGTTTTCCTCGGCGAACAAGACGTCACTTATTGGCCGATGTTCATGCGAGCCCGCGAAGGGGGAATGGGATATCTCGCTCAAGAATCAAGCGTCTTCCGGAAACTAACCGTCGAGCAGAACATCTCGGCCATCCTAGAGATGCTCGGCCAATCGCGCAGCGAAAGACTTCGCCGCACCGATGAACTCCTTGAACAACTTAGCATCAAACATATCCGTAAATCGCGTGCTTCGAACCTATCGGGTGGAGAACGCCGTCGACTTGAAATCGCTCGGTGCCTTGTTTCCAACCCGAAAATCATCATGCTCGATGAACCCTATGCGGGTATCGATCCCGTTACCGTCCAATCGATGCGTCCGATCATCAGCCAACTTCGCGATGCTGGCATCTCCATTCTCATCACCGATCACGATGCGGTCCAAGTCCTTAAAACGGTCGACCGTTGCTATGTGATCAATGCAGGCCAAGTTCTTTGCGAAGGTGATCCCGAGACAGTTCGAAGCAACGAGGATGTCGCTAAAATCTACCTCGGTGAACTTGCAAAGCTCGACCAACAATCCGAACCCTCAGCACCGAAACACAAGCGTATCGATCCACCCACAACCAATCCACCAACCCCCACGCCACCCAAAAAATCGATCCTCAATCGCGTCACCCTTCGACGCCGCGAAGAGAACTGATACTCACTTCCATTCCCACTAAATGCATTTTCATGCGATCTGTAGCTCTTCTATCAATGATGTGTTGTAGAGCAACAGAAAGGATCAATCGTGCCAGCCCCATCCCAGCGGCCCGCTTATCTCGAAAGAATCTCTCGCTGGTTTCTCGTCCTGCTAGTTCTCGCCCTACCTGCTGTTCTATGGGGGGCTGCCCACATCAAAATCGGTTCCGCATCCGCCCACGCTTGGCTCCCCGAAGGACGACCCGAACGGGCACGCTACGAGGAATTTACGAAACACTTCGGCTCCGATCAGTTCCTCGTTGTCTCATGGCCAAATGCCTCGCTCAATGACGCACGACTCACCGCGATGGCACAAGCCATCAAACGTCTCGATACTGCATCGCCAGCACTGGTCGCTGAAATCCAAACCTCCAGCGAAATCCTCTCGGCACTTACCCAACCCCCACTGTCCCTCTCAGAAAACATCGCAAAAAGTCGACTTGAAGGCTCGCTTATAGGCTCCGATGGCACCGCTGCCATCTTCGTCCGATTCACCCCCACAGGGGTCTCACAACAAAGCCAGTCAATCGAACTTGTTCGCTCCGCCGCCGATAGCGTTTTGAACCTTCATCGCAACGATCTGAAAATGGTCGGATCTGTCTATGAAGCCTACGCGGTCGACCAAGCCGCAGGAGACAGCTTGAATCGCCTCGTTGTACCCTCAAGCTTGATGGGTGTAATTCTCGCTTGGTTGTGCTTGCGAAGTGTCCGAGGCGCATTCACGGTACTGCTGATCGCCGGCATCGGCCAATTGATCGCGATCGCACTCGTTGCGATGACCGGTGGCGAATTCAGCGCAGTGCTGATCGTATTGCCAACACTGGTGTTCATGCTCACCCTCTCGGCCGCAGTGCACTTCATGAACTACTACCATGATGTTGCCTATGCACATTCCGATCACCTCGGAGCTCGTGCAATCCTCCTCGGACTGAAACCAAGCGTACTAGCTACACTGACAACCTCTCTCGGGATGATCGCGCTTGCGACTAGTCAACTCGCTCCTGTTCGCACCTTCGGGATCTACTCAGCCTCATCCCTGTGTATCGCAGCCGTGGTTCTGATACTGGCTTTCCCAGCGGTCTCCGATCGGCTTTGCCGAAAGAAAGTATTGGCCGAAAAAGCTGCATTGCCCAACGCAGATAGTGACCCGTTAAACGAATCGCACATGAGCCCTCCCGTTGCTCCTTGGGCTACGAACTACGCCGCCTGGGTCAATCGTCACCATAAACCGATCTGCGCACTAGGACTCGTCCTCATCGGCGTAAGCTTCTACGGCCTGATGCACCTAAAATCATCGACCAAATTCGATGAGATGTTTCCTAAAGATTCTCAGACTGTCCAGTCCATGCAGTGGTTTGAAAACAACATCGGTCCCATCGCTTCGGTGGAAGTCCTGATGAAATTCCCAAAGCATCAATCAAACGCAGCCGAAGGCAATTTATTCGACCAAGCTACGCTGGTCGAACAAGTCACTAAAAGCCTTCGTTCCAATAGCGATATCGGCGGGGTCATGTCCGCAACGAGCTTCCTGCCAAAACTTCCTACCGGCGGACGCGTCCGGGATGTGACCAAACGAGCTGTCCTTCGAAATGAACTAGATAAACAACTTCCGAGCCTCGTCGAAAAAGGTTGGGTAGCACTCGACGAACAATCCACCATCTGGCGAGTGACCGCAAAAGTCTCCGCGCTATCGAAACTCGATTACGGACAACTAACCGAGTCCGTCCGGCAAACTATAGAACCGATCGAACAACAAGCCGACACGTTCAAGGCCGAATACACCGGTCTGTCCCCCATCATGCACGATACCCAACTTGCCCTCCTAGCGGACCTCGGCTCAAGCTTTTCAACCGCTTTTCTTTTGATCACTCCGATCATGATGCTCATCGCAAAAGGCATCCGACCAGGACTGCTGATCATGATCCCAAACATCCTTCCAGAAACCCTAGTCTTCGGAACGATGGCTTGGCTCGGCTACAGCATCGATATCGCGGGGATCCTGACCGCTAGCGTAGCGATGGGAATCGCCGTCAATGACACACTCCACTTCGTGAACTGGTACACCAACCGACTCGCGCTCGGAGACACTCGCGAAGAAGCCATCGCTGATGCATTCTCGAATTGCGGTAAAGCGATGGTTCATACCATGCTGATCAGCTGCTGCTCCATGCTCCCATTCCTCCTGGCGGAGTTTAATCCAACCCGCCAGTTCGCAACTCTGATGATCGCCATGATGAGCAGCTCAATCCTCGGTGACCTTGTGCTGCTCCCCGCCCTCCTGCTGAGCCCCTTAGGGAGGCCCAAGAAGGCCCCGCTCGAGGCCCCCCAAGCCCTCCTAGACACTTAGCCCCTCAGACACCCAAGCCCCTTTAGAGCCCCAGGCCTATAGGGTCGTAAGAATTAAGGCTCGAAACCAGCTCCCGGACCACCTGCTCCCGGACCACCAGCTCCCGGTTGACCGAAACCGGCACCAGGCTGACCGAATCCAGGGCCAGGCTGACCACCCTGCCCCGGACGCCCCGGCTGAGCCGCACCCGGAGGTCCTCCCGCTCCCGGCCCACCAAATCCCGGCTGTGGCCCACCAGGTCCACCAAACCCTGGAGGTCCGCCAAATCCCGGAGGCCCACCAAACCCTGGAGGCCCGCCGAAGCCCGGAGCACCGCCAGCACCACCCCCAGGACCCATCACTGCGAGCACCGGAGCAGCCATCCCTGCCAATTCACCCAACGTTCTATCAAACTCCTCCTGGGACTTGGCATTCTTCAAGTTATTCAATGGAGCATTCAGAACAAATGCCACCGTCGTGAGAGCTTGCTGGACATCTTGCGGATTGATCGAATTGATCGAACTCTCTAACTGCTGCATCGTCGGATCAAAACTCTCGATCAACTCCTTCGGAATCCAACGACCTTGAAACCTATTGAGAAACATCGTCGGTGTCTGTGTTGCAGGCCCCCCACCCACAACCAACTCCACCGCATCGCCCGTTAGCTCCTTCAGTACATATTTTGGAATCTCAGCTCCCTTTCTTTGTGTCTCCTCAAACTGTAGCCTTGCTGGACTATCAGGAGGCAGATGCACAATGAGCTTCTTGGCCGACGCATTGACGTTCCGAAGATAGTTATCGAGCAAGCCACGCAGATCACCTTGCTGCAATCGCTTACTATCGAACAACTCTTTCGCGATGGCCTTATCAAGGAAATCCACTCCGTCGGGATATCCTTCACGGATATTCGACACCATCTCGGGAGGAATCTGCAACACTTTGCTGTTGAGAATAAACGACTGCTGCTTGCGCAAGATCTCGACAAGCGTGTTGCGCAGTCGGCGAATGGTATCGAAACTCTTGCTGTCGATCCTCTTGGAAAATGACACTACCAAATTCTCAGTGCGACTCTGCATCGAACTCGGTAACGCATCCCAGAGAACGATTGTGTTCTCCAAAGAAAGTTCTTTAAGTACAAGAGCTACGAATTCGTCAGCCGAAAGTCCATCGCTGAATTGAACCACCGGGGATGCTTGCGAACGAGTCGATGCACCCTCCTTCTCCTCTGCTCCACCCTCATCAACTGGCGTCCGCGATGGCTTAGTTGTCTTCGTCCCAGATGGCTTCGAAGCTCCAAACACATCATCAGCGGGCATATCATCAGACGGCTTCTCCTTCTTCGAGCTACCGCTACTCTTCGGACGATTCCCCGTTCCACCCTTCGACTTGGCTAAATCCAAACTCTCCGGACTCAGCCGCTCAAACGGGATCTTGATCTCTCTTCCATCAAGCCGCTTTAGTACGACCAGCTCACCTTCCAACCGAACGAACTCCGCGTCGACCTTGAACCGCCCCGTGTTGTCAGACCATTGATGGAATCGCTCTTGCCCGATTGCGGTGCAAGCACTCATCGCCATGGTGCTGAAACTTAAACCTAAAACAAATGCCACCACAGCTCGCTTGCGAGTGACTCCTCGCATTCGATCCCACTTACGAAACTGGCTCATCTCTGCCCTCTGTTCTGTGCCTTCTGTGTCGAAGTCGCAACCCACTGCCCAATCCGGAAAAAGTCTGCAAAATAAACGTTTAGAAAATCCTGCATTTTCACGGTTCCATTATCATAACGTCCGGTAGCCCCTTTTTTCTACCCATCAGTATTTTCCGCGTTATTTCTTAGCCTGCCTACTATGAATCTCTCTGCCATTCCTCGCTCTTGCCTCCGCTTCCCTCGCTCCTTACAAAATTTCCGATTCGCCGCCGGCCTGCTCGGGGGACTGCTGCTCTCCGATTGCCTTCTCCCGAACACTTCCTTTAGCCAACCACCCAGCAACGCAGTCCCCAGCAATCCAGTCCCCAGCAACCCCGTCCCCGTCATCTTCGATACCGATATGGGGAACGATTGCGACGATGCCCTAGCCCTAGGTGTCATCCACGCCCTGGAATCGCGTGGCGAATGCAAACTCCTTGCCGTGACAATCACCAAAGATCACGAACTTGCGGCCCCTTACGTCGACTGCGTAAATACCTTCTACGGACGAGGGGATATCCCCATCGGCGTTTGCAGAAACAGTGGCAAAACACCCGATCCGGGAAAGTACAACCAAGTCTCCCAAATCATGGATAACGGACAATTCCGTTTTCCTCACGACCTGCTCTCAGGAAACAATGCCCCTACCGCCGTAGAAGTCCTTCGAAACACCCTGGCCAACGCTGAAGATCATTCCGTAGTGATCGTCCAAGTTGGGTTCTCGACCAATCTTGCGAACCTCCTGCTCTCCCCCGCAGACGCAATTCATCCATTGCCAGGTCGCCAACTCGTCGCCCAAAAAGTCAAACTCGTCTCGATCATGGCTGGCGCATTTACAAAAATCCCAAATGAAAAAGGGGAACTGACCGACCACCGCGAATACAACGTCGCCGAAGATGTCGCTTCAATCAAAAAACTGGTCGAACTCTGCGATGTCCCCATGCTCTGGAGCGGTTTCGAAATCGGACTAAACCTTACCTACCCTCACCAAAGTATCCTTGAAGACTTTCGCTACACCCCTCACCACCCGCTCCCCGAAGCCTACATCGCTTACATCCCTCCCCCTCACGATCGACCAACCTGGGACCTCACAAGCGTCCTTGCGGCCATCCGCCCAAATCGAAACTATTTCGACGTTTCGAAACCAGGGACCGTATCGGTCTTAGACAACGCTCTTACCACTTTCACGGAATCTCAAACCGGTAAACACCGCTACTTGATCCTAAACCCCACCACGGCAGAGAAAGCTCGCGAAGCACTCGTACAACTCGCTAGCCAACCTGCAAACAACTAAGCGACCTCAGCCATGCTGGCCGTCTAATTCACCAACCGCTCAGAATGCCCAACTGCCATAGAAAGCATTGCGAAAACCATGCTCGGCTGTTGCATTCTGCGCACCGGTTGCCGCCCAAGCCGCCAACATCCATGACTGACTCTCTGGGAAATCGCACTCGCGAATATGCTCCACCGAGGCTTCGCGATTCACAATAGGCATCTGCTGCCAATGACTGCGTATCTCTTCGCTGATCCTGCCGATGTAGCCTTCCCTCTCCTCACCCTCTCCTCGGTAAACATCTATCCAAACAAACCGCCCAAAGGGCGACAAGCTTCTTGAAATCGATCCAAGTATCGTTTGCTTCTCCGCCATAGAAAAATGATGCAGCGAAAAGCTTGATATCACTAAATCGAACGCACCACCCTCAAAGTCCCTGACACTCTCACGTATATCACCACACACAACTTTGCGATCTTTCCCTAACCCCTCCCGAAGCATCAACTTCGACAATGCATCCTGGGATAGATCCACTCCCACGTACCGATCAACCGAGCAATTAGAAAGCCCTCGGGCGGCCATCGCCCCATCGCCACACCCCAAATCTAAAACTCGCAAACCACCTTCTCCTCGGTTCGCTTTGCTCTGCGAGACCTTCGCTGCAACCTCTGCTAAAAACGCACCCAACTCAACATGGCACATCCAGTTATAGTGAATGATGCTCTCATACAAATCCCAAGCTTGAAACAACTCTCCGCTTTGACCATTGCTCATCTTCGCACCTACCCCCGATCGATTCCCTTCGCCTCAACACACTCTTACCCGCAATTGGCTCAATCAGATAAGCCCGATCGCTTTGCGACCAATCCAAAACGCTGTTAATAATCCAACCATCAAAGCAACCAACCCAGGATGCGACCATAAGGGAACCCGACGAATGGTCGATGGTGGCTGAGGAGCCATTCGAATCGCATCCATCCAACTATCGGGTTCTTTCAACGACAAAGCCTTGCCGCCGGTTAATCTCGCAAGCTCTTCTAGCACCTTCGGACGGGCCGCTTGCCCAATCCTTTCTCGCGAAACGCCTTGTACAAAAAAGCTCGTCTCAAGTGTCTCTGCTGTCTGCTTGCACATCAATGTCACTTGATGCGTTCCAGGTTCCGTCGTCTCATACCTTCCTTCAAACGACCCCCAACTCTCCGTTCCACCACTAGATAACTTGATCGATTGCGACTTGCCCGATGGTGTTTCAATCTTCGCAGTCACCTCCCCCTGCACCAACGGTTCACCACTACTTTGCATGACGTTCGCTCGCAACGTCAACGTCTGACCAATACTCGGCGTGTCTGGCGAGAAATAGAATCGCATGGACTCCCCCTTCGCCATGTTGCGCTGATAAGCCATCCAACGTACGACCTGACTCCAGAAGCGATAATGGTACTTATCCTCGACTCCCTTTCGCCATCGCCATACTCCGTCGGTACCCATGAACAAGACTTTTCCAGCCCCAAAGGTCTTGGTAGCCAACAGTGGCATGCGACCCTGCTCACACGTCGCCGATTCATGAACCGCCAATACCTCAGCTCCAGCCTTTGCTCTAGATACAGCAGTATGCCACTGAAAACCGGGCAAATTCATCCAAACATCGACGTTGTCTTCGGCGGTGTCTGCAAGCTTCGTAAGCAAGCTTCTGCGCCCCGCTTCTGTCAATTCAAGCTTCATCGCGTTGCGAGTCCCAATACCGTCTGGCCCCGCAGGATCCAGTACAACGGGCATCAGCGCTTCCAATGGCGTAGAAGACAAACTGTGCTGATTCCCATGTGAACCCGGAATGAATACCAATCCGCTTGCCTGGAATTCCACCAACCCCCGGATCATCTGACACTGCTCTTCGGTCAACTGCCCCTTCTCGGTCCCAACATCACCAAGGAACACTACGTCGTACTTCGATAACTCCTCAAGGCTCGCTGGGAACTCTTTGATGTAGTCTTTATTCCCACCCCCAACCTTGTCGAGCTCTGGATGAAAAAGCAAGCAGGACACATCGACACCCGGATCGCGCGATAAAGCATTGCGCAAATATCGGTATTCCCACCTTGGCAACGAATCGATCACCAACACCTTGAGTTTCTCTTGTCGAATCGATATCGGTGATGAACCAACGTTGTTGGTGGCAATCGATTCCTCTGAGTGCTGAGGCACCTCGACTTCAATGGTGTAGTCCCCCTCCTCCTTCGGTGTCCATACAACCGCTTCGCTCGTTCGCGACATCGCGCGAACCCGGACTTCCTTCGTCTGCCGCTCCCCATCCGATGTCTTGATCACAACCTGTGTCATCACATCCCGTGGTAATGAAGACTCAATGGTAAACGGAATCCGCACCCCTTTCTTCACAATCCCAAAGGTCGGAGTGTCGATACTAAGCAATTCCAAGTCGGGAAGGCGAGTCGATGCCCCCACAGGCAACGCAAAGATTGGAACCCCCTGCGTGCGATATCGCGAAGTAACAGATACCGGTGCTGCTCCCGCATTCCAGTCTCCATCCGACACTACCAAAACACCTAACACATTGCTGGAGTCATCAAGCACATTACCCAAAGGTGTCGCTAAATCCGTACCATCGGCAGTTCCCTTTGGAGGAAACTCAGTGATGACCACATTCGCCGTTCGAGATAACTCTTCCCAAGCCTCCGGAGCAATTAAACGCTCGGTCGCTTCAAGTCGCGTCGTGACCTTATCGGCACCTACCACATCCTGCGTTTGCATACTCGGCGAACGATCGACCAACACCGAAAATGTCGGCTTTTGACTCGATCGATAGTCTTGAACCCACTCGGGCTGATTCAACAAAATCGCGCCGACGACGACCGCTAAAAAACGAAGACTCTCCAACGCGATTACCGAGCCGGTAAACCCACTGCGCTGAACTGCAATCCAAGAGAGAACCCCGCATAGAACGCACGCTAGCAGCGAGACCAGCACCAACCAAGTGCTAGTGCTGAAACTCAACGATTGCAATGCTGGTCCGGTCGGATCAAGTGCCTGGGCAAGAAATACTGTATTCATGGAGTCCCAGTCTAACTACTCGATCCCCAAGTTGTACGCCCGGTTCGCATTTCCGCCCCAGAACTTACCCCGCTCCGTTTCGCTCAACCCCTCCGCCAACATACTTACCGCTGCAACCCAGTCCGCGTAGGTCGAACGCAGCAAACAAACGGGCCAATCACTACCAAACATCAGCCGATCCGGCCCGAAAGCTTCCAGTGCCACATCCCAATAAGGGCGCAACAATTCGACGGTCCACTCCGGGTCTCGGACCTCGGTTACCAACGCAGAAAACTTGCAATCGATATTCGGCCGCTTGGCCAATTGCCGGAAATCCTTTTCCCACTGCTTGTCGATCCCGCCCGACTTGATAACAGGCTTGGCAATGTGGTCCAACACCATCCGTTGACTGGCATGACGATCCACAAATCGAATCGCCATCGGCAACTGCTTACCAAAGATCAACAAATCGTAGACCAACCCAAAGGAACGCAAAATTCGCATCCCCGCATTGAAATCATCTCGATCGAGAAACGTTTCATCGGGCTCGTCCTGCACCACATGGCGCACACCCTTCAATTTCCCCTCCGATTGAAATGACTCCAACACCTTGGCTACCGAACTATGCGCCAAAGGGACCCATCCGACTACCCCGCGAATGAATGGATTGCTATTGGCGAAATCCAACAAGTAACGGGTCTCCACAACTTCCTGTCTAGCTTGTACGCTCACTACATAGTCGATATGTGTAGAGTCGATTTCGGTTCGAAGATCCTTCGGCACAAAGTCCCTTCGCAAAACCTGCATGCTCTCATTGATCCAGCCATACTGATCGACTGAATAATTCCAAAAATGATGGTGGCTATCTACTCGCATCGCTAAACCAAATTCTTCTCTTCAATACCATTGATCTTTTCCAACCGCCGCTGATGTCGCCCACCTTCAAACTCGGTGGCTAACCAGATGCGAACCAAATCGCTCACAGGACGGTCCCCAATCAAATCACCAGCGAGACAAAGCACGTTGACATCGTTGTGCCGACGGCACATCTCTGCCATCACCTCGTCGGCACAAGTAGCGGCACGCACACCACGGAATTTGTTTGCCGTGATCGCCATCCCAAACCCATTGCCGCAGATCAATATCCCGCGCTCTGCATGCCCACCGGCGACATGCTTGGCGACGGATACTGCATAGTCTGGATAATCGACCGCTTGGTCACTCTGTGTCCCAAAATCCGTTACCTCATGTCCGTCGGCACGCAACAAGGTAATCAACTTACCCTTGATCTGGTAACCACGGTGATCGCTCGCAACAGCGATTCGCATATATAGACTCCCAACGGAAAAAGGAACTTGTCGAACTCGCGAACGAGAGAATTATAACCGAGATTCCCATCGAATCACGGTCGAAGCATCCAATTGATCGACCCATTGCGAGGTGTATCGATCCAAGTCCCTCGCGCACTGCTGATACAACTCCAGCGATCCACCAAACGGGTCGGAAATGTCTCCCCCATCGGTCGCCATTAAGTGGACTTTTTTCATATGCTCCGGCCATTGCGAACCAATCACGCTCCGATGCCGATTCCCCATCACCAAAATCAAATCCGCTTGCTCAACCAAATAGGAATGCAACTGGGTGCTGCGATGACTCTCCAATTGTAATCCATAATCTCGGATCGCTTGCCTAGCCCCAGGCGATGCAGGATCTCCCCCAAATGCACTCACCCCTGCCGAAGCGACCACCACCGGCACCGATTCGGCTTTGCCACCAAACCGCTCTAGCAACTTCTTTTGAATCAATGCCGCTGCCATCGGCGATCGACACGTATTGCCAGTACAAACCACCAATACCAACAATTGCGATAAAGCTTGAAGCTGCTCTTTCGCAATCACTCCTTCACTGATCACTACCCCATTAGAACCATCGACACGCACCACCGTCGGGGTACCAATACCTTCAATAGGCCCCGCATCTATCGCTAATACCGCCGGATCTACCATCAATTGCCCAACATGCGTGACCACTTCCATCCGCTCATCTTCTACCAGTTTCACACCAGCACGGCCACCTGCCCTATCGGCCGACTTGGGCAACCCCACCGCCAAAGGCCCTGAATGCAGCCGCAAGATGTAACTTAAAATCTCGTTCCCCGGCAGCCACATGCGAACATGCTGAGTCTCTGTTAAAAACAACTCAAGCGATTCGCTCGGAATGCAGTCGAGCAAACTACCGGCTCCACTCCCCCGAGCATGCTCAATCACCAACGGACCTGGCCAAACCTTGCGAGCCAACCGATGCGCACCGCGACTTATCTGCGGAAGAAAATCCAAAACCTCCTCAGCAGACCTCGGAACCAAACTTAATTGATGCCCCTTGCGCTGAGTCCATGTCTCCAAAGCTCGCACCGCTTGAGGAAACAATGCACTTGCCAAAGCTACGTAACAAGTATCTGTAGGAACGACTAGCAACCTTCCCTCGGTAAGCTCCTGTACCGCTTGGTGCACCACATCTCGCGGATCCTCCGCCCGCCGCCAGTCTATGATCCGCGTCATGCGCTTACCCCGATGATTCGCCCCATCACTTCTTTGGCTTCTCCCCGATGACTAACACATCACCAGCCTTCAAATCTCCTTCGATCAACTCGGTATAACGATTGTCCGATATCCCAATCTTGACCGCCCTGGCTCGCAAATACTTCCCATCGTCGACCCAAACGTGCCGAATACTCAAAGCCTTGCTGTTCTGAGCTTTCTCATCTGCGGAAACCATCTTCGGTGAATCCGCAAACTGCTTCTGATCCTCGAACCCATCGAGAATCTTCACATCGTCCGGATGCACCTTCTCCCTCGCCGGATAAAAGCGAAGTGCCGGATTGGGAACCTTTAACACTTTCTCTTTCTTATGAATCTGAAACGACAGATTCGCTGTCATCCCCGGCAGAAGCTTCAAGTCCGTATTCGGGGTCTCCACAATAACCGGATAAGTGATGACGTTCTGCTCTTCTTTACTGCTAAGCCGCACTTGAACAATCTTGCCTTGATCGAACAACTCATCGGGATAAGCATCCACGGTAAAGCGAACCAACTCGCCCATCTCCTGCGCTCGACGAATCCATCCAATATCCGCTTCATCCACCGAAGCATAAATATGCATCCGCTGATCCATCTCCGGGGCGACCACAAACACCTCAGGTGTCTGAAACTGAGATGCTAACGTCTGACCAACGTCGACCTTCTTGTCGATCACTATCCCATCGCAAGGAGCTACAATCTCGGTATAAGCCAAGTTCGCTTCCGAGTTGTCCAACTGAGCTTGCGACTGCTCAACGTTCGTCTGTGCTACCTGCAACTCTGCTTCTCGCATCATCCGAGCAAATCGAAATTGATCGATCTCAGCCTCAGAGATAAACCCATCGCGATTCTTGTTCAATTGGCCACTGCGACGCTCATCGTTGGTCGCCTGCTGCAACATCGCTTCCGCTCGCGCAACCTCAGCCTGACGCGTGCGCAAGTTCGCCATGTCTCGCTCAACCCCTGACTTATAAAGCCGTGGATCAATTTTCGCGAGCACCTGACCTGCCGTGACCTTCGTGTTGAAATCCACCAACAATTCTGCGATCGGACCGCTAACCGTCGCTCCCACACTCACCCGCTTGACGGGCTCGACCTTACCCGTCGAATTGACCGCTTGAACAATATCCCCTAATTCCACCGACTGCAAACGCCACTCGGTCTTGTTACGCTTCGCCATGTACTCCATCAAAGGACGATACGATGCGTAGCCAATCCCCCCCAAAATCCCCAAAACGATCAAGACTTTAAGGAGTGTTTTCATCGAAACGATTCGCTGTTAAGTAAAAAACTAGCAAGGTACCTGCCCCCACCAACAGAAGGCTAGCCCCAATCCATGCCATAGAAAAGTGTTCGTTGTTCCGCCCAAACCATTGGGTTAATTCACCCTCGGAAAAACGAGTTAGCCAAAAGAGTAACCCATTGTGAATCGCATGCAAGAACACTCCAGGCCAAAGAGACCCTGTCCGAACCGCCAAAAAGCCAAGGAATATACCTAGAAGCACCGTCGGCATGAACCGTTCGAGGGTTAGCTGACTACCGCTAACCACATGAAACAAACCAAAAATCAACGAAGAAAAGAGTATGGCTCGCCCACGAGTCACTCGCCCGCGAAACGCTGATAACACGTACCCCCTGAAGAAATATTCCTCCGCAAAAGCCGGAACCAACGCAGATGTAAACCAAACGACCCACAGCGATATCGCCGAAAACTCAAGCTTGGCCTTCTCCAACTCAGCCGTCCGCTCCATGTCAATCGGACCGATTCCTATCGCCGAAAACAACTTTAAAACTTCATAAGCGATTACCCACAACCCTAATCCAAGCATCACTACCCCTACAAGCACCCCCACCCCACGCGTGACCTGAACCGTTGTCGAACCACTCGCTCCCGACCATCCCCGCAATAAGAATGTCTCTCTTAATCGCAACCGCCTATACCATGCGACCACTGTCGGCACCACAAAAAATAAAATCGCCAACACTCCCGCATTCATCCACAACCGGTTCTCGATACCCTTTACCCACCCCCCCAGCAAATTCGTCACGATAAAAAACACTGGGAACAAAAGCGCAAAGTAAATCGCAAGCTCCCCTAAGTCCGGGGCACCCCTGCTGAACTTCGGCCTCCGCAACAAATCTCCCCACGTCTCTTGTGATCCAGCCGTCGCCGACTCGGCTCCAAACAAACGCGCTGCAACCACCAAAGCCGCACCTGCATAAAGCAACGTTGAAAACACCGCTGCAAAAGCCGGCAACACAGCGGGCGATCCCGTCATAATGTCGCGCGATAACAGCAAAATATTGACCAACGGTACTATCCCCAATAACGTTGAGAACTCGACATTGGGCATCAATGTCAACAACCCAGGAGCCATCGATATCAACATCACCGGTATCAAATACGCTTGAGCCTCTTTGAAACTCCTCGCATACGAACACATCGCAAGCAAGATCGCACTGAAGAAAGCCGCAAAGATCACCAACAGCGGGAATATCTGCACCAGCATCGAAAGGCTCAAACCGCGCTCACCTAAAAGCGCACGACCCAACCCTCCAATCGACAACGTTAACCAACTTGCAGTCAAGTTCGCTAAAGCCGTTAACACAGCTACCGTGACCACCGCCACATACTTGCTCAACAACAATACAAAGCGTGGTGCAGGCGTAGCAATCATCGCTTCCATCGTCCCTCGCTCTCGCTCACCTGCCGTTAAATCAATCGCAGGATACACCGCTCCGGTAATCGTCATCAAAATCAAGATCAATGGAAGGATCCCAGCCAGCGACGCGAATACGTCTCGCTGCTGCCCCGTCCCATTGGAGACCAACCGCACCGCCGGGGCCAATACCTCCCCACGAACTCTCGGCAATATGCTTCGGATTCGCGCAGCCTGCATGTCGTTTACTAACTCCATCGCCTTGCGAAACTCCAGCATCGCCCCCTCGCTGCGACCATCCCCTTCTCGAAACTCCATTTCGAATTGATACACAAGCCCAAGGGATCCGTCCGGTAATGCTTGCTCTCTGCTCGCTCTTGTCACAGCAAGATCTACATTGCCGTCCCTTAAAGCTTCCTGAATGGTTCCTCGCTCAGGCATCACAATGCTAAAGGCAGCATCTGCATTCGTTCGCAATGCCCCGGCAGTCACCCCCTGCGCTGCCGAATCGGTCAAAACAACTGACTCTACTCCCCCACCCGATGCCTTCTGCCTTCGCACTTGAATCGACGGGCTTATCCCATCATTCGTTGCTCGCGCTGTATCGCGCAATGCTGATGCAAGCACCCTTGCTCCCTCTTCGTCCGCTGCACCGACAATGTACTCAACCGGTCCACCCGAGCCCTTGGGTGCTACCCCAAGCACCAAGCGCTGCATAGCCATACTCAATAATGGATAAACCAAAATCGGCATGAGAATCAAAGTAACCAAAGTGCGGCGATCTCGAAGACTCTCGCGAAGCTCTTTCAAGCACAATCGAAACAACCTGCCGCCGCTGAAATACTCTTGCATCGCTCAGCTTCCCTCGCCTTCGCGTATCAACGCGATAAACATGTCGACTAAATGATCTCGACCCGTCTGAGCACGCAAATCATCCAACGTACCTTCGTATCGCATCGTCCCGTGATGCAACAATCCAAATCGATCGCATACCCGCTCCGCTTCATCCAATCGGTGCGTCGACAATAACACAGACTTACCTCGCGATCTCAAGATCTCTATGAACTTAAAGACCGTCTGACTACCGACGACATCCAATCCGCGCGTCGGCTCGTCAAGCAACATCACAGGCGGATCATGCATCAGCCCACGCGCCAAAGTCACTCGCTGCTTTTGACCCGTACTCAACGTACTGCAGCGTTGATCCAAGATGCTTTCAATGTCAAGCAACTGCGCAAGCTCAACCAACCGGTTCTTGGCAATATCAAGATCCACTGCGTAGAGATCCGCAAAGTACAAAAGCATCTCTCGAACACTCAACCACGGGTATACGCCGTCGTTCGTGGAGATCAGCCCAAGCTGATGTCGTATCTGAGCCCGGTCAACATCCGTGCGAATCCCACCAATCTCGACATACCCCTCATCAGGCTCCACCAACCCCATAACCATCCGCAACGTAGTGGTCTTCCCCGCTCCGTTCGGTCCAAGCAGACCGTAGACTTCGCCGTTGCCAACCTGAAAGGACACCCCGTCGACGGCTACTAACGCTTTCCCGCGAACCTGAAACTCTTTTCGCAATTTGGTAGCAACAATCATCTCGCGAAATTCGTTCGGACAAGCCGCCGACTCCATCTAATAGGGAAGCATCTCTGATCACCGATTCAAACCCCGGGACATTCCAAAACGGTGAATTCAAACACGGTACAACCCACTAGTATACCGCACCGAACACCCCCACCGATGGTACTCCCTCTGTTATTTACCCAAGGAAATCATTGGGCGTGAACAGCACCCTCCGCCGGTAGCCGATGCAAATCTTCGAGCAAATGCACCGCCGCTCGATACCGAGACGCGACGCCCGGCTGCGGATAAATCCCACCCGCGACAATCAGCAGACTCAGCCCAATAATCGCGACTTGCTCCTCGAATAAACTCCGCATAGGGATACTTGTCGCATGACGTGTCCCTGTGAAGATCCTGAAATAGGCTCGCATCACAGCGATCCCATTGAGCATAGTTGCGACGACAACCAAGCTGCCGATCAGGGGTGAATACTTCACTACGCTCTCCGTGAGTAGCTCCCCTGCAATAAATCCAATCGTGCACGGAAACCCAACACTCGCTAAACCGGTGAGCAAAAAGAACGCAGCCATCGTTGGCATGTGGCTATACAAACCGTAATAGCGATCCAACGTAATCCTACCTACTCGCGCTTCGATGCAACGCAACGTAATACCGTAACTCGTCAACGCTAATCCCACACTCAACCACATACTCAACCCCGCCGCTAAACCTATCGGCGTCGCCATCTCAATACCAACAAGAACCAACGAGGAGTGACTTAAAAACAAGTAACAGAAAAATCTCCTACCATCGAGCTGAACCAATGCCATCCCCGATGCATACACCGCTGTCGCTAGCGACAAACCGCTAATCGCATGCAGCGCCCAATCCGGCTCCGTCGGCAAAACCAATCGCATGCACAAGTAAGCACCCAACATCGGAGAGACCATCAAAATCGATGAACCAAAAGATGCCTTCTGAAACATATCGATACGCCAAAGATGGAACGGAAATGCACCGCTGCGAACCAAGACGGCAATCGTTAGCAACACAACACTCGCATTCAAACTCGGCGCACTAGTTCGCTCGGATAACCACCCACCGAGCACAAGACAACCAACGAAGAGTCCTTGATGCAACTCATAAATCCGCGTCGACTCTCCTCTAGCCCGAAGTTCAAACCACATCGGTAACACCCCAAGACTTAGCAAGAGGATCATCCACCAAGCATTGTCCGTAATCAATGTCCCCAACGTCAAAGCTTCACTCAACATCGCTCCAGAATATGAGAAATGCTGCGTCTTGTGCCCTACCGTTGCCAACAGTGTTACGAAGTAGATCAAGGCAGTGAGCGGTAGCAGCGGTCCGCTGAACTCGTCAACATGGACTAAGTTCCACCCCCACCAACTCCCCATCCATCCAGGACTCGCACTGCTACCCGAAAAAACCAACAACGTCGATAAACCCAATGTTAAACCAGATATCCAAAGACATATCCTTCTAGCTTCGATACTCGGTAGCAATCGAGTCAGAAAAAAACCGACCAAAGGCAACCAAGGCAGCAACTCAAACCACGGTAAGTTATTCACTCGACCACCTGCTTTCCTTCTTCGCCATTCTTCGTTGAACTCCCTTGCAAGTAGCTCATCCACCGATTCTCGATCCGTTCGCAAGTTCGAAAAAATCTCAAGAATGGTCTAATTACCCAACCTTCGATCAATGTATCCAAATAACCTCGCTCCAAGGCAAAACGATACCATTGCATCTGGCGCTGTGCACTTAATTGAGTCACCCAGATCGGCTGACCATTGGCTAACCTACCTCCAATCGCATTCTCCATCGCCCGATAGTCTCTAAGCAACGTCGGCGCTCGAAGCAGTTGCAATGAACGCAGAAATGCATGCCCGATGATGTGGATCAAAGCTAGATACCAAAGCCCCAGTCCGATCTCCATCACGATTATTCCCACTTGGCACACAGACGAAAAAGCCAATGCACTCTTGACGTCCGATTGAACTCGCGATGCCATCGCCGCAAAGATCGCTGTGACTAACCCCAACATAAACACGACGACTCGAAGCCCCACGGAACCGGCGTAAAGCGGCCCCATGCGAAGCAATAGGTAAGCACCCAAGTGAATAGACAACGCGCCGTAGAAAACCGCACTCGATGGAGTCGGACCCTCCATCGCTCGAGGCAACCAACCTGAAAATGGAACCAAACCCGATTTCCCAGCAGCCGCAATCAACAACAAAATACCCACAATCCATGTCGACCAAGGATCAATATGTAATCCACCATCAGGCCAAGGCGAAGCGCTGACCATCCGCATAAACTCACCTTCACCCGTCAAGTGATGCAACAGCAACGCAGCTAGCAAAAAAGCACCATCGGCAATGCGATACACACCCCAGACCCAAAGCCCATTCTCAACCGGTGCCTTGCGCTCATGAAAATAAGCAATCAACAAAGCCGACGATAAACCGACTAACTCCCAACCAAAAAACAACGTCTCAATCGTCCCAGCCAAAAAGGCGAACAGCAACCCGACCAAGAACATCGAAAACGACAAAAAGAAGCGATGGTAGCCCGCATCCCCCTGCAAATAAATGTTCGCAAAAGATCCGATCACCCCCACCAATACAAAGGACATCAAGACCATCGGGATACTCAACCGATCGAACAAGAACTCCATGTGAAAGTGAAAATGCTCGGTCCCAATCTCGACAAAATTCCCTAAGTCTAAAACCGCTGCTCGCTCTCCATTCCACAACATAATCCCCAGGATTCCCAACGCTGCACTGAAGCCCAAAGCAACAGATGCTTTCGCGATGCGATCAACGGTCGATTCCGACAACGGACGTTGCAGCAAACCACTGAGCCCAAGCACAACCAATGCGATCACCGGGAAACCCACCACGCCGGCCGCTAGAATCTGGATAACATTCATTTCGCACCTCCAATCTGCGCGATCTGCACAAGTGGTAAATGCTCTCGATGCATCCCAAAATAATCATGCGATGACATATAGCATGGAGTCGGCTCTGCTCCGCTGCGATAAGGGACAAAACGACCCGCTTCATAAAGCGAGATTTCTTGTGTCTGGGGCGATAGAGTGGCAAGCTGCACCCAGCCATTGCGCACCAATCGATCTAATCCAGGGTTCTTCTCCAAAATCCCCAAAACCTTCTCCGGTAACTGCTCAATGACAAACAGAATCCGCATCGGCTCATGAATCTCTACCATCTGCTGACTTAAACCGGTCCGCAAATCGCTTGCCGCTCCCTCCATCACTCCCAACAATGAAGTGATGTTGTGCGGAAGTTTTGAACCACACCCATACCGCTGATTGTCAACTGTTGAGAAGTAGTACTCGAGTGAAATACCCGAACACACAGGAATCACTGCTTGAAGTATCCGAGTCAAAACCGGTACGTCCGGCTTGTCTCTCGTCGGATCATACGAGGTTAAAAACGATCGTCGATCCATAAACAACCCTCGCGTGCGAATGCGACGCCCAACGAAACAGACCGCGTTCGTCGCATGGTTGTACTCCGGCCTAGCTTGCGCCAAATCCTCTGCTCGCGCTTCGACATGCCTTAACGCTTCATGCGGATCCATAGCCAATGGTGCCGAAGTGAACCGCCGAGCACGCTCCAACGCATTAGCACTCCTGGCCCGATCGATCAACTCCTTCGCTTCCAGAAACTCCATGTGATGACTCGGCGGCAACCGATCGATGTCAAAGTACTCCATGTGGTCGCTACATGTATTGTGATAAGCACCCACAAATACAGTACTCTCTGGAATTTCCACCCCGCGTGCATCGAGAATCCTACGTACGCGATAATCATTCGCCATCAATGCAAATGCTCTCGCATTCGGGCCACCGCGCCCTCCTCCGCAAGCCCCGCAGTTGTAAGCGGACTCGTGCGGATTGTTCAAGCTCGATGATCCATGCCCAACGATAAAGACAATCTTGGAAAACCGATGTAGCCCCAAATCTCCCAAGAGCCGCTCGACTATGTTCGCCATCTCTTCATGAGTAAATCCTCGATTGAGGTTCCCCTCGGGGGCACGCCCAGCTCCACCTCCCGCCCCACCTCCAGCCACATCTCCATCGATCCGCTCAATAAGTAATGTTGTCGCCTGATTGGGCCTCACCACTCTTGCGATAGCATCGCGCAAACGTGACGTTAAACGAGGAGCCAACACCCTCGCCACCATGGGTAAACTTGCCACCGAACCCAACAAACTTGTCACTACCCCAGCAACAAGCGTTCGGCTCCCTAAATGCAATCGATGCGAAGCTTGTCCGAGTACTCGTCTCGCTTCGGCTTGCCGACGCTGCAATTCTTGTTGAGATAACTGCCCAATCTCATCGACGAAATGCTGCGGCTTTAAGACAACCGGACACAACGGGATGTAGTGCGCATCAGATGCGGATCGGAAATACATCGGCACCGAGAAAAATCCTGCAGCACCAAAGGTCTCCACCTTCGGTTCAAGCTCCTCGAGATATCGCCGAAACGACTCCTCGCGGTCATCGATGCACGTGACTAATTGAAACAAAGGTATCTCCGAAGACTCCTTCGGTTGCCTCTGGTGAGAAATCGCATCGAGCACCCCGACGCGATAATGCCTCTCATAGGCTAAATGAAATATCCGCCGACGCTCCATCGTCGAGAAACTGCTGATCTCGGACATCAAAGCCTGCCACTGATGCCCCTCGAGCGACTCAAGATCCATCGGTGTCCACCCCAGCAACTGCGCGAGCTGAAACAAAAGAAACGCTCGCTGCTCGACCGTTTGCCTCACTCCACGACGCTGATGAAAACGCAACTCCTGCGCTAACCGCTCCATCGATAAACTTCCCTCGCGCACCGCCGGCCGATCCTCAAGCTGCGGTAACTCAGCCAATGCCCCACGCAAACTCGCGATATCCAATATCAATCGAATCGCAAGGTAATCGATCAAGGTTCCTCGGCTAGCAGGACGGGGCGTCCAGGCCGCATTGCTCTCTAGCTGCCACAACATGCCCGCCCATCCAGGCAAACTAAGTAACGTGCTCTCGATGAAGTCTTCTACACCGTATTCTCGAATCCCGAGAAGATGCAGCGAATGAACGATCGATTCCATACTCGATCGACCTTGCTGGCGATCATCCGCAATTTCCGATGCAACCAACTGCAACCACTTCGGATGAAACGCACGAGTGACTCCATAGTAGTCTTGGAACAAATCGAACAAAGATCGCTCGCGATTAGGCATCACCCATTGCGCGAAACCTTGATCGGTCACACATCCCAAAAACCGAACCAACTGCTCGTGTACCCGCACGTCACAATCCACACCGTGCACTTGCAACAGAATGTCTCGATGTCGACGCACCGGCTGAATGTCATTGAAAACCTCACCAACCGACTGCGCACCCTCAATACATATCCGATGCAACCCTTGCAGCGTCCGCTGCTCTAACTCTCCACGTTTTACCCCTCCAGCACTTAATTCATCGGAAACCTCTTTGAGCATTCGATCAGCGGTCTGACTAGCCACCTCTGAACGAAACTTCTTCAATGCATCGGTCTCTGCGATAAACCAACGCAACTCTTCATCCGGGCCACTGCGCACCTGATATCGCAGCATCATACGACGCAAAGCGATTCGCGTCGTCGAGAAGAGAACACACTGCTCCCCCTTCTCTCCAAGATCCCGCGCAAGCACCTCATCAAGATCCTCAAGCGTGATGCGACCTCGAGACAACTCCTCGCGATACCGATCCTCGCTCAGATAAGGCTCCGCTCCATACTGCTTCCACCCCTCGATCACCCCTTGTTCAAACGGCAAATGCTCAAAAGCATGCAAGGTGTTATGGTGAACAAAGACCGCAATCGGACCCTGACTCGGAAGGTAATGGATCGCATGCTCAATCGCATGCTCGACTTGCGACCGCGCAACAAGATACGTATCAGTATCTTCTCCCCTCGCAGGTTGAAGATCAGATGGCTTACTCACTTCGTTTTCCGTTCGTGTGGGATCCGGGGCTCGAAAACACCAACACGTATATCTTAAATACCCTTCATAGGAAAACGAAACCTCGATCCTATAACATCACCGTGAAAAAACTCTGTTCGGACCAGTTTCCCCCTCTATTACCGCTTAAGAACTCGTAATAGAGGCTTGAGAAATCAGTAGAGTAAATTTCACATGTTTTGCTGTGGTAAAACTTAGCTCGCAAGTGTGCGAAGAATGACTACTTGCGCCCAAAGCAAAACAGATGATTCTCACCACGAATCAATACGCTATCCCCAAACGGCACCGGGGAACCAATCACCGACTCCTCCAGATTGGTCTCGGAGAGTACTTCTAGCCCCCCTTCGTTTTTGATCTTGCCAACAAAAACAATGCCATCCTCTCGCGGTGCAATCAGTCGATCTCCCGCAATCAAAGGGGAAGAATAGAAGTTCGCTCGGCTCTTGGGAAACTCACCCTTCCAAACAGTCTTTCCCGTCGATGGCTCAACGGCTTCCACCTCACCATGATCTCGCACCAATACGACTTGGCCCTTATGCACACAAGGCGTCGGCACAAAAGTTCCTACATCATCTCGCTTCCATACATGATTGGTCTTGGTCGTATCTCCCGTACCATTCAATCGAATACCATACAATCGAGGAATCCCTCGGTCGTTGCGACCATAAGCGATGACTGCCATGCCGTCGACAACCACCGGAGTAGCAATCGCTGGCCAAAGTTGCGATGCATCCGGATTGAATTCCCCGCATGAGTAAACAGCTTGGCCATCGGAACTGTTGTGGATGGTGATATGCTCCGCACCCCATACCAAAATAGATTCTTTGCCTTGGTATTGCATCACTAACGGTGTGGTATATCCATGATCGCACTCCGTTGGAGTCTTATAGTTTCGAGAAACTTTCCAAGCTACGTCACCCGTCTGCTTGTCAAAAGCTGCTAACCAAGACTCTCCCTGATGCATTCTCGCCATGATGACATGCTGTTGAGTAAGCACAGGTGAAGTACCATGATCCCAATACAAAGTATCCTTGCCATAGGCTTCGACCAAGTTCTTCTTCCACAACACTTTGCCATCAAGATCTAACGCAGCAAAAGTCCCACTCTTGAAATAGACGTACAAGGTCTTGCCATCCGTAATAGGGGACGCATTGCATCCCGATCCATTGCGATGCTTCCCGGCATCTTCTTGCTCAAAGGCCGTGGACCAAAGCTGCTTGCCGGTGGAGTCAATACAAATTACAGAGTCCTTCCCGTCCTGCGGTGCAGTCAGCAAGATCTTGCCACCAACGTGAATCGGCGTCGAGCAACCTTTACCTGGCAATGGCGCAGACCACCGCAAATACTCTTTGCTCACCGCATCTGGAAACCCAACCCCTTCTACACTCCCAGAATCCTTCGGCCCACGCCAAGATCTCCAATCACTTTTCTCCTCACCACAAAGCGATCCCGATCCTACCACCCCCGCGCCAACCAACATCGCTGAGAAGAAGGAAACCCTAAAACCTCTGCCAAGCCAAACCGAACTCTTGTGTGTTAACATCGAAATCTTCCCCTATCCTATCTTTCAGACCTATGTTGAGCATTCCACTGCGAAGCTGAGCATTCTACGGCAGCCTCCATAGCCTAGGGCTGCTGGACGATGATTGCAAGAATTTACTGTGCGCTACAACCCGACAAACTATGCCAATCTAACAAACCAAACCGATGATCTCCATCGCCAACGCACGATCGGCGCTGACCACCATCGGCTCGCAATCCATCGGACCAATCGGCTCACCTGTTCGCAAACTTAAAAAACATCCCCCGGCCTCATTGAGAATCGCATGGGGAGCCGCGATGTCCCAAGGTGCTTGCTTGACACTCTCTGAGTTGTTGTCGTGAACCACCGCCGATAAAGCTGTCGAACCATCGAGCAGCCGCATCGCAACCCCAGAGTGCGGCGGAAACGAGGTGACTAACTTGGCACCCTCCCGCGTACGCAATTTGTTCCTCAAATAAGCAAACATCCCTGTCTCATACCGAGCATTCCCATATTGGTTCATATCGATCCAAACATCTTGCAATCGCCTCGGTGCCGGCAATTCCATTCGCCTGCCATCTTTGTAAGCCCCCATTCCAGCATGGGAATAAAAACACTCACCGGTCAACGGAAATAACACCACTCCAACCAACGGTAACTGTTGGCGATGCAACGCAACCAAAACCGATGGAAAAGGATCCCCCACCCGAAACAAAAAGGCGCTCGTTCCATCAAGCGGATCGACGTACCAACAATCACCAGAATCAGCCACCATCGTCGCTTCGGATTCCTCCGAAACAATGCTCGCCCGAAGCGAACTGCTGGCAAGCACTTCAAGCACCGCACCCTCGGCCCGCTTGTCGACCTCCGAGACCAAGTCCCCCACTCCCTTTTCAATGATCCCCGTCGGACGCCCAACCCAGTCGCGAATCACATTCGCTCCAGCCACCGCTGCACTCAAGGCAATTCGCAATTCTTCCGACATCCCAAGTCCATGCTCGGGCGCCTTCAACGGTTCTAATCCCATCGGATCTCCCTCAAACCCCATACGGTTGAATGACACCCCATACGGATTAATGAATTCGTGACTCGTCCAACAAACCTTGCTCATTCAAGGCCCAGTTTCTAGCACAAGGCCCAGTTTCTCATTCAAGACCGGAGATTCTAGGTGCTCGCCCCCCATTTTCCAACATCTCTGCCCGTAAACCACCCTATCTACCGGTGCAAACCCATTTCCTCCCTGGTAGAACATGAATTGGCGAATTCCTGCCAATTGAGTCACCAAAGCATGTCCACACCAGCACCAAAACTCAAGTACTTGCTATTCGACGTCGAAAGCATCCCCGACGGAGCCTTGATCGCAAAGACCAAGTACCCCGATCGAAACTATTCGCCAGAAGTCGCTGTTGCAATGTTTCGTCAAGAACTTCTCGACGAGACCGGCAAGGACTTCATCCCCTTCACCTACCACGTTCCAGTCGCACTCGTCATCGCAAAAATTCGCGAAGACTTCAGCCTCATGGAAATCGTCTCCCTCGACGAACCACTCCACCGCCCCGAAGCGATCACCAAGAATTTCTGGCTCGGCTGGGAAAAATACGCTCACCCCACACTCGTAACCTTCAATGGTCGCGGATTCGATATCCCATTGATGGAACTCTCCGCCTTCCGTTTCGGAATCAGCGCACCGGCTTGGTTCAACCTCTACGACCGAACCTACTCGCAAAACCGAAACCGCTATAACCTCGACTCCCACCTCGATCTTCACGAAGTTCTCACCAACTTCGGATCCACCTGGTTCCGCGGAGGACTAAACCTCGCCGCATCCCTGCTCAAAAAACCCGGAAAGATCGACGTCCAAGGCGATATGGTTCTGGAACTACACCGCCAAGGACGACTCAACGAAATCAGCGAATACTGCCGCTGCGACGTACTCGATACCTACTTTGTCTTCCTGCGCCTCCAAGTCCTCATGGGGCGACTTGACCTCCAAGCCGAAGAACATCTGACCGCATCCACACGAAAACTTCTCGAAACCGAAGCCGATAAACACCTCGGGTACCGCTCGTACCTCCAAGCCTGGGACAAGGCTTAATCTTCGCCGATTAGCCAAGCTGATCGTGGTGGAAAAATCCCAAATCTAGGGATATTTCTCCCAACCCCTCTATCCGGCACCCTTAGCACCACCCTTACGGCCGTAAATATCGTGTTAATTTGCCCCGATTGGGCAAAATGAATCCCCGTTTCGGTTGAAAAGGCGCCAGGATGTGCAATATTTGGAAACGCAAAGAGTGTTTTCTTTCAACCAGACGGTTTTTTACCGCTCATGACTGAAAGATTACCGCCTCGAAAATGAAAGAACTCCATCAGCCAGCGGATGAATTTCCCGAACTCCTCTCCCCCTAACACGCAGCCCGCACCAAGCTCGATGAGCTCGGCAACAAGACGCTCGCGTCTGCGCGAACTGATTCGCCAGCACGGATTCGTCTCCCTGCCCGACTTGCGCGAAGCCACCGGGGTCAGCGAATCGACGATCCGACGAGATCTCGAATCGCTCGAAGAGACAGGAGAAGCGAAACGAACTCACGGCGGAGTGTTTTTCACCGGCCCTGTCTCGACAATCCGCCAATTCCAACGCGGGAATCCAAACGATGGCGCTTGGGACAAAAAACGTTCCATCGCCCTCGCCGCCGCTTCCCTCGTCAATGACCATGACACCCTACTGCTCGACGGCGGTAGCACAACCTACGAACTCGCAAAACAACTCGTCGGCAGACCATTGCAAATCGTGACTAACTCCCTTCCCGTGGCAAACCTGTTCTCCGCAAACGACTCGGTTGACCTTGTCATCCTCGGCGGAGCTATCCACAACCGAACCGGAGTCACTCACGGACCTTACACCGATCAAATGCTCGAATCGATCAACGTCCAAAAAGCATTCTTGAGCGTAGCTGGGGTCAACGAAAAAGGCTTCTACAACTCGAACATGCTCCTCGTGGAAACCGAACGCTGCATGATGCGTGCGGCGGACCGCACCATCATCGTCGCCGATAGCACCAAGTTCGGACGCTCAAGCCTCGCGAGAATGTGCGACTGGTCGCAAGTCGACACCCTCGTCGTCGATGATGCACTTGAACAAACCTGGAAGGATCGCATCCCGCAGTGGAACACCCACTTGATCCTCGCAAGCCCGATGGCGCCGCCGGCACAAGATGGCGACCCCATCCAAAAATCATCGATCGAAAAATAACCAAGCTAACCCATCGAACCAAACGAACTCCTTTTTGAACTTGTTGCTCACCATGAATGCCGCTCCCAAAAAATTGGATACTTCCGATATCGATCCTTCTCGCATCGAAGCACTCGTGCGATCAGCGATCTCGCGTGCCCTCTCGCAACCCACAGCAGGTTCGCAAGCTAACAGCTCCAACGCCGAATCGAACGCATCGGGCTCAGCGACGCCAAAGCTCGTTGTAAGCATCTCGGCGCGACACGTTCACTTGACGGATGAACACGTTGAAAAGCTCTTCGGGAAAGGAAAAAAACTGACCCCAGAGAAAGACCTTTACCAAGACGGGTTCTTTGCTGCCGCTGAGACGGTGATGATCGTCGGCCCGCGTCGACGCATGATCCCAAACGTTCGCGTTCTTGGCCCAACGCGTAAAGCAAGCCAAGTCGAACTGGCTTTCACCGACACGATCTCCTTGGGCATCGATGCTCCTGTTCGCCATAGCGGCGATATCAAAGGAACCCCTGGCTGCGTTCTCGTCGGCCCCGCCGGCGCTGTCGAGCTTGAAGAAGGAGTCATTCGCGCCGCCCGTCACGTTCACATCAATCCACGCGACTGCGCTTTCTACGGCGTGAAGAATGGTGATTTCGTCGGATTGAAAGTCAAAAGCCCACAGTGCTCGGTGACCTTCGACGACCTGTTGGTCCGCGAAGATCCAAACGCCAAACTCGAAGTCCACATCGATACCGATGAAGGAAACGCTTGTGATCTCGATCACGCAACCATCATCGAACTGATTCGTCAAGAACCATGCAAGTGCCATGGTAACCACTAATAAGTTTAAACCTGTTTAATCACTTTTTCCTCTTGGAGTATGCATCTTATGGCAAGAAATAACGAAGCTCTCGGCATGATCGAGACCAAAGGCTTTATCGCCCTGGTCGAAGCCGTCGACGCAATGATGAAGGCAGCAAACGTCAAGTTCCTCGGTTGGGATAAAGTCGGTAGCGGCTTGGTCTCGGCTTTCGTCAGCGGCGACGTCGCTGCCGTCAAAGCAGCCACCGATGCGGGCGCTGCAGCCGCTGGCCGAATCGGCCAAGTCCTCAGCGTTCAAGTCATCGCACGACCACACGATGACCTGCCAAAGGTTCTCAAGATCTCGGCTCCTTCGGCTTCGGCTGAATAACCGATCGCCAATAAGGTAGACACCTTACCATGGCTACGAAACCTTCGCCGGCTAAAACTTCACCCGTTAAAACCACGCCGGCAAAAACTTCGACTACGAAGAAAGCTCAAGCTGCACAAAACGTCGCTCAGAGCACCCCTGCAACCGCAACACCCATTGAACAAATTCCCTCGACTATCACTGAAAGAAAGATTGCTACGAACATGCAAAACGCAATTGGATTGATTGAAACCAAGGGCCTGTTGGCTCTGATCGAAGCTACCGACGCGATGGCTAAAGCAGCTAGCGTTGAAATCGTTAAGCGTATCGATATCGGTGGCGCTTACGTCACAACCGTCGTCAGCGGCGATGTCGGATCCGTCCGAGCTGCCGTAGAAGCCGGTGCTGCGGCCGCTGCTCAAGTCGGTGAACTTGTCAGCAGCCACATCATCCCACGACCTTCCGAAGGTCTCGTGTCGGCATTCTTCAAGTAGTTCTTATCGTCAAGGATCGACAATGAAAGTCCTCGTCGCAAATCTAGGTTCCACCAGTTTTAAGTATCGACTATTCGACATGTCCACCGAGCAGCAACTCGCTCGCGGCGGTGTCGAACGTATCGGTTCTCCCGTCAGCCGTTGCTTCGTCGAAATCAACGGCAAACGCACTGAGTCCGATGAGTCGGTTCCTAATCACGGTGTCGCCGTTGATGCTTGTATCCGTCAACTCACCGACCCCACGTCGGGATGCTTGAAGGATCCTTCCGAAATCTCCGCAATCGGCTTTAAAGCCGTCCACGGCGGACGTATCTCCGGAGTTCAAGTCATCAACGACGCAGTCCTCGATGCTATGGAGGAAATGAACTCGGTGGCCCCAGCGCATAACCCGCCTTACATGGCTGCCATGCGCCAACTGGCAAAGACGTCTTCCAAAATCCCTTTGGTCGCCGCCTTCGAAACCGACTTTCATCAATCGATCCCAGATGCTTGGAAACGCTACGCGATCCCCGATGCGATCGCAGAAGCCCTCCCGATTCGAAAATGGGGTTTCCACGGTGCCTCTCACCGATTCATCGGCTGGCGCACCTCCCAGTTACTCGGAAATCCAAACGCCCGTGTCGTATCGTTGCACCTCGGAGGTAGCTCCTCCCTGGCAGCTATCCGCGCCGGTAAAAGCGTCGCGACCACCATGGGTATGAGCCCTCAAACAGGTCTCCCCCATAACAATCGCGTCGGCGATATCGATCCCTATGCATTGCCGTTGATGATGAAGCACACCGGACTCGGTCTCGAAGAGCTTCTAAAAGTCTTGGCAACCGAAGGTGGCCTGCTCGGACTCTCCGGAGGACTCTCCAGCGATATCCGAGACCTCGAAGATGCCGCTTCGAAAGGACACGCCAAAGCCAAACTGGCAATCGATGTTTTCGTCGCGGAAATCCGACGTCAACTCGGCTCCATGCTGGTCGCTCTCGGCGGCGCTGATGCGTTGGTCTTCACCGGTGGTATCGGTGAAAATGCAACCGAGATTCGTCAAGCGGTCTGCCAAGGTCTCGATGACTTAGGTATCTCGCTGTGCTCGTCGAAAAACCAATCTGTCGGCAAACTTGCCGATAAAGAACAACGTATCGATGACGCAACAAAAAGTAAGGTCCAAATCTGGATCGTACCGACCAACGAAGAACTCATCGTCGCTCGACAAACCGTCGAAGCGATCAAACCCTAATGCATCGATCAATAAACCCGAAGCGATCCTGTGGCTGATTTCTCCTACTAACTGATTTCTCCCACTAATCGTTTCAACCATTCAGGTTATTCACCAACATGTTTGTCGCCAAAGTATCTGGCTCCATCGTCTCGACCCAAAAAGTCGATTCGATGACCGGCCAAAAACTACTGATCGTCGAGCCCTACCGGATCGAGCCAAAGGATCGACAAAGCTTGGTCACCACCGGAAGAACGTTTATTGCCGTCGATGCACTCGGCGCCGGTGTCGGCGACCTCGTTCTGATCACTCAAGGCAGCTCGGCTCGCTTCACCCCCGAAACCGGAAAACTACCCATCGACTGCGTCATCATCGGTATCGTCGATACTGTTAGCCTCGAAAAAAACAACGTTTACAAACGTCAATAAAGCACCATGCAAATCAACGAAAACCTCATCCGCTCCGTTGTGGAACAAGTCATCAGCCAAGTCCGCTCGCAATCGGCGACTTCAAGCAGTTCCCCCGCAAGCAATTCACCAGCTCGCGGACACTCAGGCCTCTTCGATAACGTCGACCAAGCTGTCACCGCAGCCCGCAGCGCTTTCGAACAACTTCAACAACGACCCATCGAAGATCGAAAGAAGATCATCGATATCATCCGACGTATCTCCATCAGCCAATGTGTCGAACTCGGCACCATGGAAATGGAAGAAACCAAAATCGGACGTCTCGTTCACAAAATCGAGAAACTCAAAACACTCGGCGAGAAAACTCCAGGCGTCGAATTCCTCAAAACCGAATGCTACAGCGGCGACCGCGGCCTCGCTGTAATCGAACATGCACCCTTCGGTGTCATCGGTGCAATCACCCCCGTGACCCACTCCCTGCCCACCATCACCGGCAACGCCGTCAGCATGATCGCCGGCGGGAACACTCTCGTAGTGAATCCACACCCAAGCGGCCGCAAAGTCGCTGCCGAAGGTGTGAGACGATTCAACGAAGCGATTCGCGCAGAAGTCGGCATCGACAACATCATCAGCTTGATCTGTGAACCAACTCTCGATACCGCGCAACAACTCTTCAAGCATCGCAAGATCGCTTTGATCTGCGTGACCGGCGGACCCGCCGTCGCTCGCGCTGCTCTCAACAGCGGAAAACGTGCTGTTGTCGCCGGTCCCGGAAACCCTCCTGTCGTCGTCGATGAAACCGCTGACCTTGATCTCGCCGCCCGATGTATCATCCAAGGCGCATCGTACGACAACAACCTTCTGTGTATCGCAGAAAAAGAAGTCTTCGTTGTCGATAGCGTTTTCGATGCCATGATGGATGCGATGAGCCGAGCCGGCGCCGTCCGTCTGCAAAGCGCCGAAGTCGATCGCCTTACCGGTGCTGCAATGCAAGTCGTCGGCGAAGGTGCCGACAAACACTTCGCTCCACGCAAAGAACTGCTCGGTCAAGACGCGGTCAAACTCGCGGAAGCCGCAGGACGTCGCGTCGATCCTTCCGTCGAACTCCTCTTCGGCGAAACAGGTTTCGATCACCCATTCGTTCAAACAGAACAAATGATGCCCTTCGTCCCATTCGTCCGCTGCCCGAACTTCGAAAAAGCAGTCGAATGCGCTCAGCAAGCCGAGCATGGTTACCGCCACACAAGCATCATCCACTCCCGAAACGTTCGAAATATGACGATCATGGCTCGAACCATGGATACTACCTTGTTCGTCAAGAACGGGCCTTGTATGGCAGCTCTCGGACTCGGTGGAGAAGGCTACCTGTCCTTCTCGATCGCAGGCCCAACCGGAGAAGGCGTTACCACTCCTATGACCTTCACCCGCGAACGCCGTTGCTCGTTGATCGACGATCTTTTCATCCTCGGCCGCTAACTCACTAACTAACTAGCCCCACTACCTATGCAACTCGCCATCGTCCTTGGCAATGCGATCTCGACGGTTAAACACCGCAGCTTGGAAAACGTCAAGCTGTTGGTATGCCAACCGCTTGCCGCTGATGGCTGCTCTCGCGATGGGGCTCCGGTGATCGTCGCCGATTACCTCGGCGCCGGTGCAGGTGAGAAGATTATGCTCACCAGCGATGGTGCCGCAGTACGCGAACTATACGGCCTGCAAAATAGCCCCCTGCGTTGGACAGTCCTCGGACTCGTCGATGCCGATTTGCGAAACAACAAGCCAACGAAAGGAGCTCAATGATGATTCAAGCTCCACTGAATAAGCTGGCAATCGACGGGATCGACATCGAACGTATCGTAAGAGAAGTTCTCGCTTCGCTCGTACTTGAACCGACTGCTCCTGCGGTATCCACCCCGCCCGCCGTTATCGCCCCTCAAGCCATAACCAACGTTCCAGCTTTAAATACCGCACAAGCTAGCAACACAGCGTTAGCAAGCAACACCGCGTTAGCTAACAACACGGCGTCAGCTAATAGCACCACATCAGCCGACAATTCCGAGCCAGTTTTTGTTCAAGACTCGGTTGTAAGCATTCAAGTCCTAAAAGCATTACCCGCAGGGACTCGCCGCGTGAGGCTCACCCCTCAAGCTTTAGTTACCCCCGCCGCAAAAGACTGGTTCCGCGAACGACGCATCGAATGGGTTCGAGGTGATTTCCCCACGATAGAATCCTCGGCAACCAGTACTGCATCAAACAGCACTACAACCAACAACGGTCTAACAAGAATCATCCCAACGAGGGTTGCTTTAACGGCGGAAGCCTCCGCTGCGAAGTCGATGCATCCAAAAGGTGCGAATCCGATCGCAAGTCTTGCGACCCCAGTAAAAATTCAAACAGAAATCGCAACTCCTCCCCTGTTTATCACCGGTTCGGTGCTATGGTTGCGAAGCCTTGAAAAACAGGTTTGTCCCAAACAAACCAAACTCGATGCGATGCAGTCAGACGATGCAGCCGCCATCCGAGCCGTCGCCTCCGCTTTGCGATCCGGTCACCGCGCTGCAGTCGCGATCGTCCAAGCTCCCCACTCTGCACTATGGCAATCCGCAAGAGACGAAGCCTTGCGTCCTGCCGTTGTCTCCCAGTGGAGCGACCTGACAGACATCCTTTTCGAAGTCCCTGCAAACCTGCTGATCATCCCAGCAAAACGTTGGACAATCCCGGGCGTTTGCAACGTCATTCGTAAGTTCACCGAACAGATTCAATCGAATCGTTAGCCACGAAACACATCCTCCTAACTTCCCAAAACACACCATCGGACAATGCATATTTACCGAGTCGTAGGAACAGTCACCCTGAGCAAGTCGCACCCGACGACCCTTGGTGCTGTTTTGAAACTTGCCGAACCTATCGGCGAATCGCTCGTCGGTAACCCTGCCGCAGAACCCGATGCCGTGGTTGTCTGGGATGAACTCGGCGCTTCCGTCGGTAGCATCATCGCAGTAGCCGATGGAGGAGAAGCAGCACAGCCCTTTCGCCCAGAACTAAAACCTGTCGATGCGTACAACTCCGCAATCCTAGACGAAATCAATATCCAGTATCAATTCCCAAAAGAATAACTACGAAAGACTAACACCACGAGTTTGCTATGATCAACGCACATAAAATCAAACAAGACATCTGCGAAATCGGACGACGACTCTACGATAAAGGTTTTGCTGCTGCAAACGACGGTAACATCACCGTTCGTATCAGCGACAACGAAGTCCTCTGCACCCCAACAATGCACAGCAAAGGATTTCTCAAAGTCGAAGATATCTGCTTGATCGACATGACCGGCAAACAACTCGCTGGGATTAAAAAACGATCGAGCGAAGCTCTGCTTCACCTGGAGATCTACAAGCAACGCCCAGATATCAAGAGCGTCGTACACTGCCACCCACCTCATGCAACCGCTTTCGCAGTTGCTCGCGAACCGATTCCTCAATGCGTGTTGCCCGAAGTAGAAGTCTTCCTCGGTGATGTTCCAATCACCAAGTACGAAACCCCAGGCGGACAAGCTTTCGCGGACACTGTATTGCCGTTTGTCGATAAGACCAACATCATCATCCTCGCTAACCACGGAACGGTTAGCTTCGGGGTCGATGTCGAGCAAGCCTACTGGTGGACAGAAATCCTCGACGCCTACTGCCGAATTCTGATGCTCGCTCGTCAACTTGGACACGTCAGCTACTTCAACGAAAAAGAAGAGCGCGAACTCCTCGACCTCAAGCAAAAATGGGGTTGGGCCGATCCTCGCAACACCGAGGAATTCAAGAACTGCGACATCTGCGCGAACGATATCTTCCGAGCTTCTTGGAAACAATCCGGGGTCGATCGCCGTGCATTCCCTGCACCACCAGCGATGAAGAACGCAAGCGATGCAAATCCAGCGAACTCCGGAGCATCGAGTGCCGCTTTGAACGCAGCCGTTAGTGCAGCAGTCAGCCAAGCCGTGGCAGCCGGTGCCCCACCGGTCCTCCGCGCTACACCAGCCGCAGCACCATCTGCACCAGCAGCTTCGAACGGTGCATCCGCAGCAGGACTCGACATGGAACAACTCGTCCAGTTGATTACCGCTCAAGTCATCCGCGAACTGCAAAAGTAAGCTGCCGATAGGCAGTCGCAGTACGCGAAACTTTGGCACATTGAATCATCAGACTTAATCAACATAAATAAGCATCGCAACTAGGCATCGAAGAAAGTACAGATCATGAAGGTAAGCATCGTTGGTGGTGGTGGGCTCGTCGGCTCGTGCGCAGCATACGCACTGCAATGTGGTGGCATCGTTCGAGAAATCGCGTTGCTCGATGTCAATGCAAATCTCGCTGCCGGCCACGCTCTTGATCTGATGCACGGAACACCTAGCATCGCCGATCAATTGATGACCTCGGGCGGATATGAACACATCCCAAGCTCCGATGTGGTGTGTATCACCGCCGGTTTGCGACGCAAACCAGATGAATCCCGATTGGATTTGATCAATCGAAACACAGATCTGTTCTCATCGATTCTCACTGAGATTCAAAAAGTTGGGTTGAAGAAATCCGCAGTCGTACTCGTCGTCTCGAACCCCGTGGATATCTTGACCTCGCTTGCCGCATCCAAACTCGGATTGCCGATTTCGCAAGTCCTTGGACTCGGTACCCAACTCGATACGATCCGCTTCCGATCGTTGATTTCAGAAGCCCTACAAACGGCTCCTACCCAGACCAACGCTCTGATTCTCGGTGAACACGGAGACAGCATGGTTCCGATTTGGTCCAGCGCTACCGTCGGCGGCCTAGCCTTGGACAAGTACCCAGGCTGGAATGGAGCACTTGCTGATAAAATCTTCGCTCGGACCAAAGGCTCCGGAGCTGAATGCATCTCGAAGAAAGGTGGAGCCGGTTTCGCCGTTGGAGTTGCGATTCGCGACGTGATTCATGCAGTTGCTTTGGATCAGAACCGAATCATGCCCGTGAGCACCGTCCAAGATGGTGCATGCTACGGAATCCGCGATGTTGCAATCAGCGTTCCAACCGTCGTTGGCCGTGGTGGCGCAATTCAACGAATTGAAATCGACATGTGGCCAAAAGAACTCCAAGGCTTGCGTGCCAGCGCCGCTGCCATCAAACCAACCTTGGACACCGTCATGAAGCGAGTCGGCTAATCACACCCCTCCCTCGCTCCCTCTCGTCCCTCCCTGTCTTCTTCTCCCGATCTCCCCTCCCTGTCTTCTTGTCCCTATCTCCCCTCCCTGTCTCTTCTTCTCCGTGCCTCTGTGCCTCTGTGTTTCAAAACCTCTGTGTTTCAAAACCTCAGCTTCAAAAGCCCCCTACCGAGCAAATCCGCCCGGTAGGGGAGCAACACATAACAATCCTCGCGACCAGAAACTAAGGTTTCACATCCTGCATCTGAGCTGAGAGGTACTCGATCAAATCGATGAACTCCGACGGTGCAACGGTCGACGCAGCACCCTCTGGCATCGAACTTTGTTGCAGCGTCTTCCTCTCTTCAATCTCACTCTTCGAAATCTTGCGGCTCTCTTTGCCGTCGAAAATCTCGACGGTGTCCGCTGTCTCAGAGACGAGCAAACCAGTCACGATCGTTCCATCGTCCGTCACGATCGCAGTCGAACGATACTTCTCGGCAACCTCTGCATTGGGGTCGACGATCGATTCAATGATCTTCGTTCGCGCCATTCGCTTCGCAACACCAGCAAGGTTAGGACCGAACTCGCGCCCATCACCATTGCCTACCTTGTGGCAAGACGTGCAGTTACGTGTGAACACTTCGCGACCTCGGTTGACGTCCCCCTTGATATCCGTAAGAGCCGTCATCGCTTTATTGCGTTCTTCCGCTGGCTTCGGCTCCTGAGACATCAAGACTTGCAAGTGCGGTAGCGCTGCGACACCGGTTGCATTCGAAGCCATCAACTGGGCAACCATTTGCTTGCCTCGTTCGGAGATCGCAGGAATACTTCCTGCTACGAAATCGCTGATCCATGTTCGCTCATTAGCTCCTAACGCATGCTGCACGGTGTAGTCTCTCCAGTAGTCAGCCGGCGCACTAGTCATTGCAAACAAAGCATTCATCGCGGGTTTAGTCGCCATGAAACTCAGCCCGCGTGCGACTTCCGTCTGCACTCGCGGATGCGAATCTACCGCCGCCGCGATGAGCATCTCTTCCGCTTGAGGAATTTCGTCGCGGTTGTCCGCCAAAATCCTCACCGCCGCTGCTCGTGCCTCTGGAGCTTTAGCCCCACGAACCACTTTGGCTAACAAGTCTGCATCGATCCGGTGATGGGATTGCTGAATCCAAAGAGCTTCGCTGCAATACCGATCGTATTGAGGCGAGGCAGGGTCTTTACTCGCAAGCCACGTGTTGACCGCTGCAAGGACTTCTGCCTCAGGTCGATCCCGCAACTCACGACGAGCTCGATAATGGGTTCTCCATTCGTACTCGCTGAGCTGTTCGAGAAGCTCCGGAACCGACTTCCCATGCTGCGTCACCGGCGTAACTAAAGGACGATCAGCATAGACCAAACGGTACAGACGGCCGCGAACGTGGTCTCGGTTCGGATCGCGTTGGCTGTACTGCATGTGCCCCACAAGTGCATTGGCCCAGTCGCCAAACCACAAAGCACCATCGGGACCAATCTGAGGATCCGCAGGCCGGAAATGCTTGTCGGCGGATCGAATCAAATCGTTGGGTGTACCATCCGCATTCTTAATCCGCGCTCCACTGTATCCACCACCATCATCGTTGACGGTGAATCGTGGCATCCCATTCATGTTGATCACACACGCATACGTGAATTGACCTTGAACACTCTCAGGGAAATTTCGGCTGATAAGGAATTCGCATCCAAGTGCTGGCCGCATCCCTTCATTGTTGAACACAAAGTTCAATCCTTGGCGTCCGCGAAACTGGGCTCCTGAAAGAGGAGTATCCCAAGCGTGATTAGCGGTCGTCCCGTCCCCGACGATTCCTTGCCCCCAATTGTTGAAGACGTAACACCACATGTTGTATTGGCCAGGCAACGAAAATTGCCTGATCTTGAGGGTTCGCGGATCCATCACATAGGCTCCTCCGTCCCCCTTGCTGCGGTGAGGCCCCCAAGGAGTCTCCAACGTAGTGCTCGTTGCGATCCCTTCGAGCATATGAAGCAACCCGCCGTGGTTCCATTCGAAAGCTCCACACGTATGGTGCGTATCGTCAGTTGCCCATCCGTCCATCAAGTGAATCACTTGATCGGCTTTGTCATCACCATCGGTGTCTTTGAGGAACAAAAGCCGTGGCTGGTCAACTACCAAAACCCCACCATTCCAGAACTCAAATCCGGTTGGACAATGCAATTTGTCGTAGAAAACCTTGGAAACATCTGCTTTTCCGTCGTTATCTGTGTCTTCGAGAATCACAAGTTTGTCGCCTGGACGAACATCACCCGGCTTCCATTGAGGATAAGTCGGCATACAAGCCAACCAGGCGCGTCCCTTGTTGTCGAAGTTCAATTGCACTGGCTTAGCAATGTCCGGGAACTTTGTCTCGTCAGCAAATAGCTCAATCTTGAATCCTTCTGGAACTTGGGTCTCGGCGATGAATTGCTCAGGACTCAAGTAACGAAGCGATTCGGCTTCCGAGTACTTTTGCCTTGGATCACCAAATCGGGTCTGCGGAACGAATAGCTCACCGGTTGTATCATCGCTCGGCGCGGAAGGTACCGGTTTGCCTTGTGCAACATCCCAACAATACTGGTCTCGCACCTCGGCCATGCGACGAATCTTGGCGTATTCCAGAGGAAACGTTTCTTTGTCCCAAGTTCTTCGTCCACCATAAACGTACCAACCATTGAGCATGCGGTAGTCTTGAAGATGCACCCAGCTCTTATCGTTGATCGCAGCGCGGAGTTTTTCGAACTTGTTGGTATCGAACAAGTTCTTGTCTTGGGATAGTTTCGCTAAGTCAGCTTGGAAAAGCTGCTCCGTGAGAATCTTGGCAATCGCTGCATCACCTTCTTCGTTTAAATGGCAACCATTGATGGTGTACTGCAAGCCAGGTTGCTGCGCAAAAAGCTTGAACGTAGGAGTGAACAAATCGACAAAAGCCAAATTGCGATCCTTGGCGACTTGGGATACCGCCGCTGTATAGACCGCCAAGCGTTGATTCTCATCGCTACCGGACGGTAGAAATCGGGAGTCGGTTGCCTCAAAAGCGATCGGTGAAACAAGAACAAAGCGAGGGGTTTTGGAAACCGAATTTCTTGGGTAGAGATTGGAAATATGCTCTAAATACTGAGCGTATTGCCCCTTGAATTGCTCGACCGCATCAACTCCCGAATAGGATTCGTTGAAACCGAAAAAGCAAAGATATGTGTCGGCTGAGAACACCTTCATCGGGTCATCAATGGCGGTATAGTCCGCCGATCGTTGCTGATTGTTGACCGCTTCAGCAGGCCTTGCAAAATTCCGGACCACAAGGTTTCGGTCCGCATGCAACAGATGCAGATAGGTTTCAAAGTTCCCAAATAGGTTCATGCGTTCGGCTAGGGAGTTACCCACCAAAGCGACCTTTTCACCGGAAATGAATCGAAGCGGAATTGTGCTCGGGGTAAGCTCAGGGCGTTCCTGCCCCCGCAGAGCACTTAGCTGCATCACGCTAAATAAAGCGAAAACAAAAGGAATGGCAGACCGAAAGATCGTATCTCTAAACATCGGATGAAACATCTCCGAAAGGACTATCGAGGAAGGACACTACATAGATAAGGGTATCATAATTCGTAGCGTGTAGATTTGCCATGCAGGCTCAATTCCATCCGTTTAAGCTCCCCTTCTTGTGCTTCTGAGAACTCTGCTAGCAAACGCGTCCCCGAAAAGAGCTTGCCGAACTCGAGAATTCGTGCAAATCGTTCACCGAGCTTGACTTCAACACGAACCATCTGTATCATTACACGTAGTACAGTTAACACAGGGGCGTTCGCATGGCTTTGACAATTCGAATCGTTGCAGGAAGCACAGCACCGATCTACAGGCAGATCGTCGACCAAATCACACGTAGCGTTGCGTCGGGTGAGCTGTCGGTGGGCGAGTCGGTACCTAGCGTCCGGCAACTGGCTCGAGAACTAGTGATCAACCCGAACACGGTCGCCAAAGCCTATGCCGAGCTGGTCGATAGCGGTTTCCTAGAAACTCAAGCCGGCAAAGGGTTCTTTGTTGCCAAACGCAGGCAAGTGTACTCCAAGACGGAGAGACTTCGGCGGATCGACGAAAGCATCGATCAACTCGTAAATCAAGCGATGACGCTTGATATCGAGCCCGACGTGATCGTCCAACGCTTGCAGCAACGGTTTGAAAAGAACTTAAAGCCTACCAGCGACTAGCTGGATGCCGCATCTTTTACCTGACACTTCTCTATCTGTTTCCATTCAAAACGAAGGAGCGAATCGATGTCGTCGATCGCAATTTCCGCTGATAACCTGACTCGATACTTTGGCAGCACCCCTGTCGTGCGACAAATCTCCTTCGAAATTCCTGTAGGAACGGTCACAGGATTGCTGGGGCTCAACGGAGCCGGCAAATCTACATTGATCAAGATGCTGATGGGCTTGCTCACCCCCACGCGAGGTTCATGCTCGGTTCTCGGTGTCGATAGCACCACGCTGAACTCAGCCACCCGAGCACGCATCGGCTACACAATCGAAGGGCACTTCGCCTACGGCAGCATGACAGTGCGTGAGTCAGAGCAGTTGCAATCGGAGTCATTCCCAAGCTGGAACCCTACGTTATTTCAGAACACGATTGATCGGTTTGGAATCCGCCCATCATCGCGAATTCGTACTCTGAGTCGAGGACAACGAGCTGGCGTTTCAATCGCTCTAACCATGAGTAGCAATCCGGAATTGCTGATCTTGGATGATCCCGCGCTGGGCTTGGATCCCGTCTCTCGCAGAGCGCTCAATGAAACAATTCTCCAATTCATGGAAGAAGGCCAACGCACCGTCCTCTTGAGTAGCCATCTGCTCGATGACATCGAACGCGTGACGGATCGCGTCTTGGTAATGGTCGATGGTCGCATATTGGTGAACAGCTCCGTTTCGTCCTTCTTGGAACGAGTTTCCATCTGGACGTGCGATTCCAACGAAGAGCCTCGACAACTACCCCCAGTCCCCGGATTGATTCATGCCTATCAGGCAGGTCGTCGCCTGACCATGGCGGTTGTAGATGTAGATCAGGAATCTCAAGCTGCGATGGTACGGATCGGTGGCCAGTCGTTGACGCGAAGCGATTCTTCATTTGACGAGAGTGTGATCGCTTATCTATCTCGCTCGCGAAGCTCGCATTCGTTCTTATCGAAAAACCCTACAGCGACCTCAACCAACTGAGTAAGAACCAGGAAAGGAACAAAGCGATGAATGCTCTGCTTCGTAAAGAAATCCGCGACGCGGTCCGATGGCTTCCGTTGGGTATCCTGCTACTCAGCTTGCTGTTGGCTTATCTGTGCCAAAGGATGTATGCACCTCAATTATCGAGCTTGATATTCACAGCGACTTGGTTCTCTGCCATGCTCTATGGATCATTCTTGTCTCTGGCGACATTTCTACCCGATGAACGCGAAGCGGCCCGCGCTTTTTTGGTTCATCGTGCGATCACTCCGAATCAGATCTTTCGAACACGCGTCACCGTGGGATTATTGGTTTACAGCTTGGGAATGCTCATCCCGCTCGCCCTACTAGCAGCTTACCTAGCAGCCATCGGGCCAGAACGATTGCCAGTGAGTCCATGGCAAGTAGTCCCTGCGGTCGCATTGGTTGCAGTCGGCTCGATCTTTTACTTCGCAGGCATTCTCATCGCCTGTCGATCGGCAAATTGGTTTGGAACACGCTTGCTCCCTTTAGCCACCGCAGTCGCCGGCAGCTTCCTGTCGATTTGTGTGCTAGCCGGCGACCCACTCTACGTTACCCTCCCGACGTACCTTTTATCCTGCGCATCTGCTTTGCTGATGGCTTTCGCCGCACGCCATGCCTTCGTTCGGCTACCAGCCCAAGTTCATCCTACACGAGTCCGCTCCGAGTCGCTCCCCATACGCATCGTACTACTATTCGCAAGCATCCTAATTGCAGGAGCATTAGGTCTAGCACCCCTGAGCTTTCTCATAACGCCAAAATATAGATACCCAACAATCGAATTCGATAAAGATGGCATGCCAGTTTATGTCATTCGTGGCAATCTAATCAGAAACGGCAAAAACGAAGTACTGGATTCGATCCCGATGATCGATCCTTCGGAACCAAAACCAGAGCGGATCGAAACTTCCGCTTTTGGAACGCCATTCATGCTGTTGGCGCTAACTGACAACGTGAACAAGTTCGATCCGACCTTTCTGCAACAGATTGGTGATCGATCAGTATTCTTCGACCCATCGGGCTACTTGCTCGTATACCAATCGCATCAAGTCTTCGGTAACGTCCTCGAATGTGTCGTCGCTTCTAACATGGTAACACTCCCCCACGAACCCCGTGGAACTCCCTTGCAGAAGATCCCTCGATTCCTGATGCATGAATCGTTCCCCCAGATCAACTTCGGCATTCCAGCAAACCAACCTCCCCCGATCCCGTTTTATAGCGTTAACGAATGGGTGCTTGCCGCAAGCGAGGGGATTCTCAAGGCGAATCTAGAGAATCGCACCGTCGAGTTACTGCTAAATGAACCGATCGATTCCGTCGGATTGTCCCTTACAGGAGACTCTCAGCGAGTCGCTATCCATTCCGGAGATTCTCTGCGAGTCTTTAAAAGTAATGCATCCGAACCCGGTGTTCCACCATCGCAGTTCACTCTAGAGGCAACGCCAGATACTGGCGCAAACACTTACGGACATCTATCCTATCGTGATAGCGCAAACTGGACTTACTTGGACGGCTTTACAACACTGCGTAACTTTAAAGTAACTCGTAGTATCGATGGCAAAACGCGTAAATACGAGTTCGCTGTACCCGATGAAACGATTAAGTCCATGAGCATGGGACAAGGCGAATCTCCATTTGTGTTCGGGGCAATGCCTCCTTTGCTAAGCGTTGGTAGCTCGGTAATGGCGCAACGGTTTTCCAACGCAAAAAGCTTCGACACGATAAAGATCGACTACCTACCATTGCTCATTCAAGTATTGGTTGCCGTTACGTTGACCGTTATGGCGACGAAGCGGCGAGGACTTAGCTCGAGACAAACGACGATTTGGAGCGCGCTCGCCGCTGTGCTCGGGCTCGGTGTGCCACTCGCGGTAATAGCGATCTATCCCGCTACCGTGTACGAGATTTGCAGCGGATGCCAACGACGAAGACGCGTCGAAAACACTCTTTGCGAACACTGCGGAGCGGACTGGGAGCCCTTGGGTAGAGAGGGAATCGAAATTGTCGAAAATGAAGCACCTTGCACAGCGATAAGCCAACCGGCCTGAGCACCCATGTGATCTGTGATCGGCTTGGCTCCCGTTATCCACTTTGCCCCCGAATTCCAGAGGAGATGCGCACAGGGACAGTTATAATCGGCGGGTAAACTGGCATCGGACGGGGATTTAACGGCGGATGCACTAACCGTTCCGTGGCATGCTTAGTCCCAGGAGTTGTTGCATGATTGAAATCAAATATTCCGGCGATGCCCTCTGGGACAGGATTGAACGAGCGGTGGAAAAGGTCAAGGATCGTTTACGACGTGTCACACGAGCCCTTAATGCCGCCAACATTCCCTATGCGGTAGTAGGTGATAACGCTGTCCAGCATTGGGTTTCTCAAGTGGATGAGTCCGTGGTCCGCAATACTCAGGACGTAGAAATCATTCTCAACGAACCCGACCTAAATCATGCGATTGAGGTATTGGAGAAAGAAGGCTTTATCTTCAAGCGTTCATCTGGAATCTCAATGTTACTCGATGGACCAAACGCAAAAGCACGTGATGCAGTCCATGTCCTTTTTTCAGGCAAAAAGGTACGCGATGAGTACCCGGATCCTGTTCCTGGAATTGATCAATATGAAATGATGGCCGAGGCACGCACACTCCCACTCGATCGCCTGGTATGTATGAAACTTACATCTAACCGCGACAAAGATCGGGTCCACATTCGAGACATGATTTCAGTCGGCCTGATTGATGCAACCTGGCTTGATCGATTCTCTGCTGAATTACGGTCAAGATTACACGAATTGCTCGAAGATCCTGACGGCTGAAAGCATCCTGAAAATACAACCGGCACTGCGTTTTGTTTGCCAACACACTCGTCATCTAGTCATCGCGTGACACTGTAGTGGCATCGTTCACGCAGAAAGAAATCGTCCTTGATCAAATCCTCTGCGCTGATCGTTTCTCGACAAGCCAAGGGTTCTTGGAAATCGCCATCCCAGCAACCATATAGCTCAACACTGTCGTTGCGCTGCAACTGATCCAAGACAAACAAATACAATGCTTCATGATCCGACTGCTTCTCAGCGTCGGATTCCGGATCCAAACCGATAAGGTACTCTTCGGGCCAAGCACCATTTTGGTACGAAAGATGCCTATAGCCACAGCCACAACCATGCGATGATCCAATGCATTTCATGTGGCTTTTCTCAAACACGTTGCGCAACGGCAACTCGAAATCCGAAAGCGAAGTAATACTCAGCCCAGGCGACTCCGTATTGAAGGGAATGTCCTCAATAGAGGAGTCAGCGGCGATATAAAGCAAGAAGCACATCTCTGTCACCAACCTCGAGAAAGAAGTCTATCCTGGAATCATACGGTCACAGGTTCGTCAGGAAAGAGCGAACTCGGGTCAATCTGCAATACGGGTTAGAAGCAAAAACAGGCTTTATGATGGGATCAATTCTCGGGATAGAATTTACTTGTAGTCAAAGATTCCCATGTGGGGTAATCGATCCTATCGAGCAACCGCTCTAATGTTTCGGCATTGTGGGAGGTATACCAGTTATCGATAGCAGACTGCAATCGCTCTGGATTCAATTCCGAATACACTAAGCATCCGCTGGGTAAAAGCATTAGCAGTTGCGGTTTAGGCGATTTCCCTGCGCCGGCATAAAGGACAATCTTGTAGCTCTCTGGACGAAAAGGGGCGATCAAACCCATGTTCTGACGAACAAGCTCAAGACGGCGAACAAGTTCATCATTCGAAAGCCCGATATCTTCGAATGGAACTGAGATTTCTGTAAAAAGCCCCCGCATGTTTCGCTCCTTGGAACATCCACCGGCATCCGAGAGTCACCGGAAATGAATTTGTGAAAGCATCCTCTGACGGTATGCCGGATGTGTCCTTCCGTCCACCGCGCCCCAGACTTTCTCGCTCACTCTCGTTCGGCACGGTACTTCAAACAACATTCGAACTACCACTTCGAACAAAGATCTCGCACATTGCGTCCTAAAAAAATCGAACGAAAATCAAGGTTTAACAGGCAATGCAGGCGCAACACTTTGCTCCGCCCGCGTGAACTGCAAAACAAACTTCTTCAATGCCATATCCGACTTCGGATCGATCTCCATGGTACTTACCAAACTATTGATCAATTTCGATTTCACATAAGGGAAATCCTCTTCTGCTGGCTCTTTACCCCATCGATGCGGGACAACGTCTAAGCAAACGAAAGCAAGTAGATCCATCCGAAGCCCCCCTGCTCCGTCTTGATGCACATAGCAAAAATTCAAGCGGTTGACGTGCTCCCTGAGCACCTTCGAGTCCACGACCTTTGTTGTGACACTCATCTTATCAGGGCTCGAACCCTCCACCGTTTGGGCGATTACCACACGATCATCTTTCGTATCGGTAACAAGAACGAATTCGTGGGATTTTGGCTTCAAACGCTTCTCATACCGCTCCGAGCCACTAATCACAATAAAAATGGCAGTACGATCGGAATCATTGATGAAACACATCTCCGATGCAAGCAACTGAAAAGCGGGACAAAAGAGCAACAGAGAAGCGAATGCGGTAACTAAACGAAACATATACTCCCTACCTTGAGTCCGTGTTGATTCCAGGAGACAACCACGTTTACCTTACGCTCTACCGCGCACTTTCTACCGATCGTTACTCGTTGTGCAGGCAAACAAACGAGCTACTTACCCTTGATAAGCATAGCAGTAACTCTTCCGGTTGTGCTTTCGTTTGAATTCGGATCCGAAGGATTTCTCCCAATGGGTACTTCGACGTCTGCTTGAGCTGTAAAAGTCGTCTCGATTTTTTCAGTCTTCACACGACTAGTATCTGATTTGATTTTGCGTTCGTAAACCAACTTGACGGATGAAGATTCCTGAGTGTCGTCGCGAATACTCCCCGATACAAGGGATACAAAGTTCCCTCCCTTTGTCTCTTTGGAAAATTCGCCATTGCTCCCCACCAACACATCCACTACTCCCCCAGCATCTGGGTCGGTGATCCTTATCGTAGAGACGCTTGTTCGGGGGGAACACCCACTAAACAATAGCAGCGTAATTGCAAAGAAGAAACCAGCAAAAGATTTCATAGGTTCACACCAACGTCGATTCAAACGTTTCAAAAAGGAAAAGAGCATGCAAAGGTAACTGGTAATCATTGATTCGATTCGCTCCAGCCATTATTGGACCGAATCAGTATTTTTTGGCAACTCTATTGTGCTTTAGGGTGAACTTCACCGAGGCGGTCTTCGATCGCGATTCCCGGCAACGCCCGCTGCACCTCGCGCCATCGATTCTCATCGATTGAAAACGCCGACCATAACTTCACAAGTTTGAGTTGCGGCTGCTGACCAAGCCATTCCAGTACGCGCGGTGTCACGCGATTCTCATCAATACATATCTCGACCAACTTGGGCAGCACAGGAAACTCAAAGCGAGCCTTTTCCAAGTCGATGTCTCTCAAGCAAAGGACTTCAAGGTTGCGAAATCGACCAAGAAATCGATAGTCTTTGTCAGTAACAGAGTAACCTGGGAATAGCGACATGCTTCGAACGTTATCGGCAGGAGCCTTCGCCACGATAGCAAGGCTACTGCTACCCGACTGCCAATGGTCTAGTGTCGTCATGTATGGAAAGCTCTTTAGGCACTCAACACATTTTGCAGGATCCTTGAACCAACTTAACCCTTGATCTGCAAATTCGACTTCGCGCACCCGCCACCCAAGCGGAACCGGCTCCGCCCCTGCTACACGGACTTGGAGGAACCGACTATTGTCTGTCAGTTTCCTAAGCCAAGCTGGCGCCGCGTCGACAAACTTGAAACGACAGGCTTGCGGTTCCACGAGTAGCTCACGAGCTTTAGCCTCCCGATGAATTTGGCGAACCGATTCTGTCACCAAACCAACGGTCACTGCAACAGCTACAAAGGTCAATAACAGCTCCGGGATCGAAAGTTGCCAGAACGAAGCGCGCTTACGTCGACGGCGTTCAAAGAAAAAACCAACTCCAAACAGAATACCAAAACAGACCAACGCGTTTAACAGTCCCCCTATCCAATTCGGCTCAAGCAATCCTTTCCAACACGTCCAGTTCTCAACATTAGTCCAGTAGCGACCACCAGGGATGGGTAGCAGCGGAAGTGGATTGCCTTGATTACGAAACAACTCCAAGCGTTGTTGAACTTGCTCGCGTCCCTCCCCCTCTGAATTTGGCTTGGGTACGAAACGGTGCAAATGTACCCATGGCCAGCCATGGGATTGGAGTCGAAAGTCGCGAGCATAATAGCGATCGTCAATTTCACCTGGAATCGTGATCACCAACAGCGCAAGCGCAGCCCCAGCAATCATCAACCAAGTACTGAGGTGGAGTGCGTTAGTCCTATGCATCATCAAGTCCCCTTTGACGCCGCCTCATTCTTTCAAGCATCTCTTCATTTCGAGTCTTCGCTTGATCAAGCTTCGTTTTATCCAAAATCGCCCAACCAATTTCCGGACGGAGAGCAAGGCTATCGGGATCCTGACGGATTCCAACAAGCCCGTAAGGGAGGCACCCGAAGTACTACGCTTACCACTTAATACTCCTACCATCACATTACCCACTCCCAATTCAATCGCACTAATAGTCCGATGTTACGCATGATAATGACGATCACTATGCTGCTGCCTCGTTAACACTTCGGGTTACTGGGCTACGCTGCACTTCGGGTTACGGGCTCGAAAGATAGCGGTTGGGAACATTCGTTAGCGGAGGAACAACTCTACCCGAGGCCTTCAGTAGCTCAACGACGTTGGCGAAGCAATCCTCCTCATCGCGCTGGAATTGGCGTAGTAAACCGAACTGCGCATAAGTGATTGGTGTGAGGTCAAAGCAAGTTGTTTCCCACTCAAAACCCTTGCCCCACGTGATCCCAGCCAACTTCACGTCCGCTCGAGCACCCGCCGCCAATAGAAGGCGCATTACGGGTGCCGACCGATTTGCATTGGAATTAACAGTATGGAACAGGGGAGTGTGTCCGTTCAAACCAAATGCGTCGGTCGCCGCTCGCGCATCTACATCAGCTCCAAGTTCGATCAGCTTCGCCGCCGCTGCAAGGTGCCCGTACTCGGCTGCCACATGTAGCAACGAAGCTCCAACCAATGGAGTAAATGCGCAGGTCAGCGTGGTCCTGTGGTTCAACAATGTGCTGTCTGCAAGCACCGCCGCCTCGATCGCAACCGGATCGTTCAATAGCACCGGCGCAATCTTCGGGTCGTCAAGCACCGCTCCTCGTTCAAGAAGCAATCGAAGACAATCCGGAAAATTATCCGACCTGAAGTACATCTCGATGAAGTGATTGACAGGGGACTTCCCATGGATCAGACCACTCAAATCAAATCCTGCTTCAAGAATTGAGCTGATGCGCTGAACCGAGTGCGATTCAAAAGCGGCCAGCAATTCATCAACATCGTTCATTAGTCACCCACCCACCATTTTCTCGACTCGAAAAAATAACCGTACATTCAGTCGAAGCGAACGGCATTGATTTTAAAACTACACCATCTCCCGCACCTTTGAATGCAAAGGTGCGACATTTGAAATTCTACGATCTCAGCTTGCACCTGCCGCAACCAATGCGGAAATTACAGACTTGTGCCTTCTATTTCGCGCGTGCTGCAGTGGCGTGCGTCCTTGATGCGACTTCGAGTGAACATCCCAACCATTCTTGATCAACTTTTCGACAATTCTTAGATGGCCCTCGCTGGCCGCAACGCCAAGTGCTTCGGGCTGATGTCGAGGATCTGCCCCTTTTTCAAGGAACAGGGTGGCGACGTCTTTATGATTGCGCAATAACGCACAGGTCAATGGACCATGTCCGTGACGGTCGCGATGATTCACATTTGCGCCGGCGCGAATCAATAACTTAGCCACATCCGCACGCCCATGAAAAGCCGCAATGTGCAACGCTGTGCCACCCATTCGATTGGCCATACAAGCATCAGCACCAAATTTGAGAAGGCTTCGGCAAATTTGGAGATCGATTGAACCTGCGGCGGCTTCACGAAGCACAAAATCACCGTCTACAGTTACAAGATTCGGGTCCGCTCCGGATTTGAGTAGGAATTTCACTGCTGATGCGTGATTTTTGCGAACGGCGTACAACAGAGAAGACTGCCGAAATTCATTTGTTTCATTAATGTTTTCCCCAAGCGAAATCAAAAGCCGAAGCATAGGTAAGTATCCTTGTTCGGCTGCGAGCATCAGTGGCGTCTCCCTCGCAGGACGGTTCTTCCGTTGGGGCAAGCGGACATTGACGCTCGTGGCCCCTTGCAGTTGAGCGCGGACAGCTTTGATATCTCCGCTCAAAAGGGAATCGACGAGCAAAACTAACTCCGAACGTTTCAGCTTTCCCATTTGACTTCGGATTCACTTTTTCCAATTAGCAGCAGCGAGTAACAAGCCGCCGCTCACCGAAAGGGCCTATCTTGCGATTACACAACGGTCTGCTCAAGTGTCGTAGTCGCCGTCCCACGGTGGATAGAACGCCATATAATTTCCCGGCTCCGCTATCACGTTCCATTCTTCATCGTCTTCTTCCGGAGCCTGGGTGATGAGGCCAAAAGTGACACCATTCCATTCGTGCTCAAACGGGGAGACCTTTATGTCGCAAAACTTCGTCTCGCCAAGCTCTTCGAGCAACTCCTTTTGCAACATGCTTACCCTATCGTCATCCATCAATGCATTGCCGGGTAGCACGTCTGATTCCCGTGTACCTAAATCATGAATTTTCGCATCAAAAAAGCTACCACCTTTGTCGAATAGGTACCGCGCTACGAAGTCACGTCCACCTGGAACGAATGGTTGAGTGATGAAAAATTGTCGACCATCTTTCGTCTTGCCGACCAAGCTAGCGTAGTAATCATCGTGATTGATCCGAATTTGTTTTGGCGGTTTACTCATAGCACGCTCTGCTTATTTGCTTTGGTGTAGCCGGATAACTTGAACTAAGACGGATCACCCTAAGCCATGTAGTCTGCACCAACACAGCCTATCAACGAGAGTGTAATTGACCCGCAGACCAATG
>Ga0214163_1000036_pt1:45000-52456 | contig 52456 bp, 39 predicted proteins | sample LakMenepilimnion_2_FD_153001 | JGI IMG/M metagenome (GOLD analysis project Ga0214163, IMG submission 153001) | Freshwater microbial communities from Lake Mendota, WI - Practice 15JUN2010 epilimnion v4 | ecosystem: Environmental > Aquatic > Freshwater > Lake > Epilimnion/Euphotic zone... | reverse complement strand
CCCGCCACCGCGCTGCCGGAAGGTCGGAAAGCGCGGCTCTTCGGCGAACCTGAAGAAGCCGGCCAGCCTCCCCGCGAGCTCGGAGAACTCGAGCTGCCGGCGAGCGGACGCCACCTCCTGATCCTCAGCCAGGTGGCCGACGGCAAGGTGCGCACCCATATCCTCCCCTTTGACCAGGAAAGCCTGCCCGTGGGCGGAGTGCAGTTCCTGAACCTCACGACGCGGCACTTGCGCTGCTCGATCGACACCGAGTCGGTCGAACTCAACGCCGGCGAGACGAAGCGACTGCCGACGGCCGTGACCGTCCGCCGGACAGTACACCACCGCCTCGAACTGAAGACCAAGGAAGGCTGGAAGACGGACAACTCGACGACGCTCATCCTGGGCGCCAAGCGACGCTTCCTCGTCGTCCTGCAGGAAGACAGCCCCAAGAGCCCGCTGCGTCGGGCGCTGGTCACCGACTTCGATCCGGAGCGCAACCTGGCTCCGTTGGCGACGCCGGTCAAAGCTGAGCCGCCGCTTCCTGATCCGCCAGCCAAGTGACGCGCGGCGCGAAGGCGCGCAGCGTCTGGCCGGGGTGCAGGGAGGGCTCGAAGTCACCGCAGGTGATCTCGCGCAGGGCGGACGCCTTGGCGGCCCCGCCGACGAGCACCACGATCGCCGCGCACTGCGCGAGGCCGGCTTCGGTGATGGTCAGGCGCCAGCCGCGACCCGGCCATTCCGTGGCGACAAAGCGAGGGCCCGAGGCATGGCCGATGAGCGGGCACTGCGGCCAGAGGGAAGCGATATGGCTGTCGTCGCCGAGGCCGAGCACGCAGAGGTCGAAGGCCTTGGCAGGCGAGCGGGCGGCCCAGGCGGCCTCGTAGGCGGCCGCGGCCTCGACCGGAGGCAGGTCGATCGGCCAAGGAAAACGGCGGGTGGCGGGTACGCCGAGCGCATCAAGCATGCCGCGGGCGGCGTGGCCGAAGTTGGAATCATCGGACGAGAGCGGCACGCAGCGCTCATCGCTCACATGCCAGTCGATCCGGGCGAGGGCTTCGGCCGTGAGCGCGCCCGTGCGGACCACCCAGGCGTAGAAAGCCTTGGGCGTGGAACCGCCGCTGAGGCCGACAGACGCCGGACCGCGTGCGGCGAGGGCGTTGATGCGGCGGGCCAGTTCGGCGAAGGATTCTTCGCGGGTCAGCACGCGGACCGTGCCGGCGGAAGTGAGGAGATCGGACATGAGGGGAAGATAGAGGGCCGGAGGACAAGAGGACAAGAGCGGCGTAGAGTATCGAGTATGGAGTATCGAGTATCGGGGGAGTGATTGCCTTGAGGGTGGGCTGACCGGCCCGGTCAGCCGCGGTTGAGCGAGGGCGCTCAACCCTACCCGAGACAGAGCTACATAACTCAAAGGGGAACCGGAGACCGGATGATTGGCTGGGGCCATACACTTTCAGGTCTCGGGTCTCGGCAGTCAGGTACCAGGTACAGGTCCTCAGGTTCGGGTCCAGGTTCAGGACCTGAATTTTACCCCGTACCATTACCTGTAGCTGATCACCCGAACCAGAGACCCGAGGGCCGAGACCTGGGACCTGGAAATGTCTCTCACGTTTGCACCTTTGCACAGGCCGTAGGCCGATTTTCACTTTTGCACCTAGGGCAGCACGCGGTGCGGCCCCTACCCTCGATACACCTATGTCGTGACGCGGTCCCGACCCTACCTGAAGCAGAACCACAGCCCCCTCGAATGGATGCGATGTCATCGCATCCCTACCTAAACAAGAAGGGCGTCCTTGCGGACGCCCTTTTGAAACCACCGAGACTCTATACTCGGAACTCGATACTCTCGTTCCGCTTACTGGCAGGCCTCGCAGGTGCCGCCGTTGCGCATGGCCTCGATGGAGCACGCGTTCTTCTCTTCGGCGGTGTATTCCTTCTTCTCGGCCTTGGGAGCCTTCTCGACCGTGGCCTTCTCGATGTTGGAGGCGCCGAGGGTACGGAGATAGTAGGTGGTCTTGAGACCGGTGCGCCAGGCATACTGATACATGTGCGAGAGCATCTTCAGGTCCGGCGTCGGGAGGAAGAGGTTCAGCGACTGGGCCTGGTCGATCCACTTCTGGCGACGGGCGGCGGCGTCGATGAGCCACTTGTTCTCGATGGTGAAGGCGGTGAGATACTTGTCCTTGATCGCCTGCGGGATCTCCGGGATGTCCTTGAGCTCGCCGTCGAAATACTTCACCTGCTGCATCATCTCCTGGTTCCACAGGCCGAGCTTCTTGAGGTCGCGCACCAGGTAGCCGTTGAGCTCGGTGAACTCGCCGGACAGGTTGCTCTTCACGAAGAGGTTCTTGTAGGCCGGCTCGATGCAGGGCGAGCTTCCGACGATGTTGGAGATCGTGGCGGTCGGGGCGATGGCGAGGACGTTGGAGTTGCGCATGCCGTTCTTGGCGATCTTGGCGCGGACCGGAGCCCAGTCCATGCGGCCGCCGCGCTTGACCTCGATCGGCTCGCCGCGCTCCTGCTCGAGGAGGTCGACGGTATCCTGCGGGAGCAGGCCGCGGTCCCACTTGGAGCCCTTGTAAGTGCTGTAGGTGCCGCGTTCGGCGGCGAGGTCGGCGGAGGTATCGTACGCGTAGTAGGCGACGGCTTCCATGATCTCGTCGTTGAACTCGACGGCCGCGTCGGAGGCGAAGGAGATGTCGCGACGGTAGAGGCAATCCTGCAGGCCCATCACGCCCATGCCGACCGGGCGATGGCGGAGGTTGGAGACCTCGGCGGCCTTGGTCGGGTAGAAGTTGATGTCGATGACGTTGTCGAGGGCGCGGACGGCGACCGTGACGGTCTCGCGGAGCATCGCGTGGTCGATGCTGCCATCGGCCTTGAGGTGCGAGTCGAGGACGACGGAGCCCAGGTTGCAGACGGCGGTCTCCTCGGCGCTCGTGTTGAGCGTGATCTCCGTGCAGAGATTGGAGGAGTGGATGACGCCGACGTGGTCCTGCGGGGAGCGGACGTTGCAGGGATCCTTGAAGGTGATCCACGGGTGGCCGGTCTCGAAGATCATGCCGAGCATCTTCTTCCAGAGCTCAAGGGCCGGGATCTCCTTGCCGAAGATCTCGCCCTTCTTGGCGCGGGCCTCGTAGGCCGCGTAGCGCTTCTCGAAGTCGGCGCCGAAGGTCTCGTGCAGGTCCGGGGTCTCGTTGGAGAGGAAGAGCGTCCAGTTCTGGCGGTTCTTCAGGCGCTTCATGAACAGGTCAGGAATCCAGTTGGCCGTGTTCATGTCGTGCGTGCGGCGACGGTCGTCGCCCGTGTTCTTGCGGAGCTCGAGGAAGTCCTCGATGTCGTTGTGCCAGGTCTCGAGGTAGGCGCAGCCGGAGCCGCGGCGCTTGCCGCCCTGGTTGACGGCGACGAGCTGGTCGTTGTGGAGCTTGAGGAACGGGATGATGCCCTGGGATTCGCCATTGGTTCCCTTGATGTAGGAGCCCGTGCCGCGGACCGAAGTCCAGGAGCCGCCGAGACCGCCGGCCCACTTGGAGAGGAAGGCGTTCTCCGCGATGCCGCGGATCATGATGGACTCGATCGTGTCGTTGACCTGGTAGAGGTAGCAGGACGAGAGCTGACTGTGGAGCGTGCCCGCATTGAAGAGCGTCGGGGTCGAGCTGCAGAAGCGGCGGGACTTGTAGAGCGCGTGCAGGCGGATGACCCAGTCCTCGCGGTTCTTCTCTTCACGGAGGAAGAGGCCCATCGCGACGCGCATCCAGAAGAACTGGGGCGTCTCGAGGCGGCGGGCCGGCTTGACCGTCTTGTCGATGATCAGGTAGCGGTCATACATCGTCTGCACGCCGAGAAGTTCGAAGTCGAGGTCGGCCATCGGGTCGAGGGCCGCGGCGAGCTTGGCGAGATCGTATTTGCGGAGGTCAGGCGAGAGGCGGCCGATCGCGATGCCGCGTTCGACGTAGGCGGCGAACTTGGCGCGGTGGAATTCCTTGAGCTGCGAGACGCCGTCGCGGGTGATGCTCCAGCCGAGGACTTCCTCGTAGATGTAGGAGAGGCAGATGCGGGCGGCGAACTTGGCGAAGTCGGCGTCGACTTCGACGAGGCTCTTGGCGTTGAGCTCGATGGTCTTGCGGAGGTCGGCCTCGGTGATCTCGTTGAAGAGACCGCGGCGGAGTTCGGATTCGATCTGGTCCGGCGTGCGGACGAGCTCGAGGCCGGCGGCGGCGAAGGCGATGCGCTTGCGCAGTTCGTCGCCGTTCCAGAGGTAGGTCGAGCCGTCGGCGGACTTGACGAGGAGGAGGGACTCCTGACGGTCATCGACGACGACCGGCTGGGCGGCGAGCTCCTCGCGACGGCGGGCGCGGTAGGCGCGGTAGAGGATGTAGTTCTGCGCGACCTTGAAGTGGCCTTGGCGCATGAGCTCTTCCTGGACGAGGTCCTGGACTTCTTCGATGCCGATGATCGTCTGGCCGAGGTCGGCCACGCGGCGGGTGACGGCGGCGGTCACGCGGACGGAAGGGGCGGGATCCTGCTCGAGGGAGAGGAAGGCCATGCGCACGGCGGTCGTGATCTTGTTGGGCAGCCAAGGCACCACCTGGCCGTTACGGCGCATGAGGCGGGTCGTGATGGCGAGAGGATCGACCGGGGCGGCTTCACCGCCGCGGGAGAAGAGGAGGCTCTTGGCGACGTCGTGGCGGTTATAGCGCACGAGGGCGTCTTCGATGGCCTGGAGGACGAGGATCTCGCTCACCTGGACGCCGGACTGGGAGAGCACGCGGACGACGTCGCTGGCGACGGCGGCGACGAACTGGCGGTTGGACTCGGTGAAGATGTCCTGCTCCTGGCGGGCGACGAGGAGGTCGGTGAGGGCGGCGCCGACGATGTCGGCGATCTGGGCGGCGTCGAGGCCGGCGGAAGCGGGCGCGGCCGCGGCGGGCAGCGACTCACGCCAGTTGAAGCGAGGCTTGGCGTCGGCGGGAGCGCGGACGGCGTGCTTGAGGGCGATGTCTTCGCGGAAGAAAGGGAGTTCGGATTTCATATCAGAGAGAGTGATTAGGGACGGAGAGAGGGAGAGAATGAGGGAGGATGCGTCGGCGGTGGCCGGCGCAGGGTTTTTCAGTGGAGAGGATGAGGGGTAAGAACAGGAAGCATGCCAAACCGGGCGCGAAGGGGGTTACGCCCGAATCTGGACAGCGGACGCTCAGAGTTCGTCGTCGTTGACGGTGCCCATCGCGCCCTGCTTCTGGTATTCCGTGACGCGGCCTTCGAAGAAGTTCTGCTCCTTCTTGAGGTCCATCATCTCGGACAGCCAGGGGAAAGGATTGCTCGTCTCGGCGACGAGCGGATCGAGGCCGCAGTTACGCAGGCGACGGTCGGCGATGAAGTCGATATACTGCTCGAACTCCTTGGAGGAGAGGCCGAGGGCGTTGACGGGCAGGCAGTCGCGGATGAAGTCCTTCTCGAGCGACACGGCGGTGGCCATGAGCTGACGGAGTTCTTCCTTGAAGGCCGGGGTCCAGATGTCGGGATTCTCCTTCACCAGCTCGGAAAGCAGGTTACGGAAGAGGTCGATGTGGTTGGACTCGTCGCGCAGGGTGTAGCGGAACATCTGGCCGATGCCCGGGAACTTGTTCTGGCGGGCGAGGGAGAGCACCATGCCGAAGAGGCCGTAGAACTGGGTGCCTTCCATGCACTGTCCGAAGAGGAAGATGTTGTGGGCGAGGGCCTGCTTGTCCTCGAGCTTGGTGAGGTCGAGCTTGCGGCGCAGCGCGCGGGAATTGTTGACGACGAAGGCGGCCTTCTTGGCGATCGTCGGGATGTCCTCGAACATCGCCTCGCACTCGTGCGGGTTGATGCCGAGCGAGGAGATCATGTAGACGAGCGAGTCGGCGTGGATGTTCTCCTCGTGGGCGTGACGGCCCAGGACGAGCTTGAGCTCGGGAGCGGTGACGACCTCGCGGACGACGTGGATGATGTTGTCGCCGACGATGCCTTCGGCGGCGGAGAAATAACCGATGGCCATCTTGACGATCCAGCGGTCGATCTCAGTGATCTGACCGGTCTGGTCGCGCCACTGTTCGCAGTCCTTCTGCATCGGGATATCCTCCGGCTCCCAATGGTTGTTCTTCATCGTGCGATAGAGATCGTACGCCCACTGATACTTCAGCGGAAGGATGTTGAAGAACATCGATTCGCGGCCGTTGATGACGCGCTTGTTGGCGAAGGCTTCTTCGGCCTTCGTCTTATCGAGGATGAAGGTTTTCTGACCTACTTTGATGGTGATGGATTCCATGATGGAGAGTGGGGAAAAGGGCTCAGTTAGGGGCCGGGAAGGCCGCTAGGTGATTGGTATGTCGGGCAGTAAAATACTAGATGTAGGGGCTGCAAATTTATTTCACCACTAGATGTAGTGATTTTACGCAAGCCACTGTCATTCGTGCACTTAGGTAAAAAACTTTATTCACAATCAGGTTTTTTGACGGTTTTTTGATAAGACGGCGGCTTTAGGGTGAATGCCTCAATAAAATCGGGGTCCAGAGTCGCGGGCAACCGCCAGTTGTTGGTCTTGCTCACGGCCGGAGATTGCCCGGCGCCCTGCCCCACCCCACCATCGGGCCATGTCTTCGGCCGATCCCGTTCCCCCGACCACGTCTCCGGCCGGTTTCCTGGAAGCCAGCTGGTCACCGGACGCGCTCGCCGAGCGCGGCGGACGCGGCGCGGTGAAGTCGCTCTGGCGCGTGCTCGCGACGACGGGGCACGGCATCATCGCGCATCGGCTGCCGCAGCAGTCGGCGGCGCTCACCTACTACACGCTGATGTCGCTGGGCCCGCTGCTCGGCCTCGCGCTCACGGTGTCCGGCTTCATCCTGTCGCGCGCCGGCGCCCCGGAGGATAATCCGGCGAAGCGCGCGATCGTCGCCGCGGTGGAATACGCCGCGCCGCAGATCGTGGCGAAAGCTTCGACGCCGGACCATCATGCGACGCTGCGCGAGATCAACAAGGACCTCGACGCGCTCGTCGACCGGCTGCTGCAGACCGCGGCGAGCGGCGAAGCGGGCGTGATCGGCTTGCTCCTCATCCTCGGCCTCGCGGTGCTCATGCTGAGCCGCGTGGAAGACGCGCTCAACGGCATCTGGGGCGTGCGTTTCGGCCGCAGCTGGCGGGATCGTTTCGCGAACTACCTGCTCTTCCTCGTGCTCTTCTTCCTGGTCGGCGCGACGACGCTGACGATGCTGTCGGCGGCCTCGCTCGCGGCCTCGCTCGGCGCGGGCGCGACGTGGCTGGGCAGCTGGTTCCACAAGCTGCCCGGCGGCGAGCAGATCACCGGCTTCTTCAGCGGCGGCGGACCGCTCTTCGTCTCGCTGACCCTGCTGACGCTCGCGTTCGCGGCGTTCAACCGCATGATGCCGAACGCGCGCGTGCGCTGGAGCGCGGCGCTGGTCGGCGGACTCGCGATCGCCGTGCTCGTCGTCGGCAACCA
>Ga0214163_1000036_pt1:0-37500 | contig 52456 bp, 39 predicted proteins | sample LakMenepilimnion_2_FD_153001 | JGI IMG/M metagenome (GOLD analysis project Ga0214163, IMG submission 153001) | Freshwater microbial communities from Lake Mendota, WI - Practice 15JUN2010 epilimnion v4 | ecosystem: Environmental > Aquatic > Freshwater > Lake > Epilimnion/Euphotic zone... | reverse complement strand
GGCGCGGAGATCTATCGGCGCGGAGCCCGGGCAGCCGTGCTCATCGGCTCCTCCTATAAGTGCGACAAGTGCTCGAAGTGGCATAACACGCTCGCCTCCGGCTTCGCCGTCGCGGCGGACGGCGTCATCGCGACCAACCATCACGTGGCCGCGACCGCCAACGCCGAAGCGATGGGCGTGATGACCGCCGACGGCCGCTTCTTCCCGGTGCGCGAAGTCCTCGCGGCGGACAAAGCCCACGACGTCGCCCTGCTCCGCGTCGACGCCAAGGACCTGGCGTTCCTCCCGCTGCGCGACGACGCCCCCGCCGGCACGCCGATCCTCTGCTATAGCCACCCGGCCAGCACCTTCGGCTGCGTCTCCGAAGGCCTGATCACCCGCTACTTCAAGATGAACGAGACGGACCGCAAAGGCTCGGTCTTCATGCAGACCACGGCCGACTACGCCCGCGGTTCCAGCGGCGGCCCGATCCTCGACCACTACGGCAACGCCGTGGGCATGGTGGCCTCGACCTCCCCGGTCTTCACCTCGCCGACCCTCACGCATACGACGACCAAGGATGCCAAGCCGACGACGACGAGCCAGCAGATGGTGCGGCATAACTGCGCCACCGCCCGCGCGATCCTCCAGCTGACTCGCGCCAAGTAAGCCGCGTTCAGGCGTGGCCGGGCGTCCGCGGATACGCGATGACGTCGCGGATATTACCTTCGCCGGTCACGAACATCAGCAGGCGCTCGAAGCCGAGGCCGAAACCGGCGTGCGGGACGGAGCCGAAGCGGCGCGTGTCGATATACCAGCCGTAGCCTTCCAGATCGAGGCCGTGGGCCTGCATGGCGGCGACGAGTCGATCCAGGCGCTCTTCGCGCTGGCTGCCACCGATGATTTCACCGACGCCAGGCACGAGCACGTCCATCGCGGCGACGGTCTTTCCGTCGTCGTTCTGGCGCATGTAGAAGGGCTTAGCGGACTTCGGATAGTCGTGCACGGTCACCGGGCACTTGAAGTGTTCCTCGGTGAGGTAACGCTCGTGCTCGGACTGGAGGTTCTCGCCCCAGACGACCGGATACTCGAACTTGCGGCCAGACTTGAGCAGAAGCTCCACGGCCTCCGTATAGGAGACGCGGGCGAAAGGACGCTCCGCGACGAAACGCAGGCGCTCGAGCAGGCCTTTGTCGACGAAAGCATTGAAGAACGCGAGCTCGTCGGCGCACTCCTCCAGGGCCGTCTTCACGAGGTGTTTCACGAGTTCCTCGGCGCAACGCATGTCGCCTTCGAGGTCGCAGAAAGCCATCTCCGGCTCGATCATCCAGAACTCGCTGGCGTGTCGGCTGGTGTGCGAGTTCTCAGCCCGGAACGTCGGCCCGAAGGTATAGACGTCGCCCAGAGCGCACGCGAGGGTCTCGCCCTCGAGCTGGCCGGAGACCGTCAGATAGGCCTGTTTTGCGAAGAAATCCGCGCTCCAGTCGACCTTGCCGTCGGGAGTCTTCGGCGGCGCGACCGGATCGAGCGTCGTGACACGGAAGAGCTCGCCGGCGCCCTCGCAGTCGCTGGCGGTCACGATGGGCGTGTGGACGTAGGCGAAGCCGCGCTGCTGGAAGAACTCGTGTACCGCCATAGCCATGCGGCTGCGGACGCGCATCATCGACCCAAGCCGGTTGGTGCGAGCACGCAGATGCGGGATGGTCCGCAGGAACTCCACCGTGTGACCTTTCTTCTGGAGCGGGAAGGTCTCGTCGGCCCGGCCGAGCAAGCGGAAGGCCGAGGCCTTGAGCTCCCACTTCTGGCCCTTCGCCGGCGACGGTACCAGCTCGCCGTCCACGCTCACCGAAGAACCCGTTAGCGCGTCTTTCAGGTGTTCCGCTCCCGGAGCCCCGGCGTCCACGACCACCTGGAGGTTCTTGAAGCAGGAACCGTCGTTGATCTCCACGAAGGAGAAGTCCTTGGCGTCGCGGCGGGTGCGGACCCAGCCCGAGACCGTGACACCCTGGAGCGGCTGCTCAGCGGCGAGCGCCTGCTTGACCTTGATTCGCATGGGGCAATTTGCACCAGCCTGCCCGCCGAAACAAGCGAGAGATGGCCGGACGGGCCTGAGCGCCCGTTTTTTCGGGACGGGCTGGACAATTCCGGGCCTTCTAACACGCTCGCAAGCCTTCCACATGAACGCACTCGAACAGCTTCGCCAACACACCAAGGTCGTCGCCGACACCGGCGACTTCGCCGCCATGAAGGCCTTCAAGCCTCTGGACGCCACGACCAATCCGAGCCTCATCCTCAAGGCCGTCCAGATGCCGGAATACCAGGCCCTCCTCCAGAAGGCCGCCCAGGACAACAAGAGCAAGGGAGTCCAGGCCGCCGTCGACGCCCTCCTCATCTCCTTCGGCACCGAGATCCTCAAGATCGTCCCGGGCCGCGTCTCCACCGAAGTCGACGCCCGTCTGTCCTTCGACAAGACCGCCACCGTCGCCAAGGCCCGCGAACTCATCGCCCTTTATAAGGCCGCCGGCATCCCCAAGGAGCGTATCCTCGTGAAGATGGCCTCCACCTGGGAAGGCATCCAGGCCGCCGCCGAGCTCGAAAAGGAAGGCATCCGCTGCAACCTGACCCTCCTCTTCTCGTTCGCCCAGGCCGTCGCCTGCGCCGACGCCAAGGTCCAGCTGATCTCGCCGTTCGTCGGACGTATCTACGACTGGCACAAGAAGGCCCAGGGCGCCAACTGGAACGAAGTCGCTTCCTCCGGCGCCAACGACCCGGGCGTGCAGTCCGTCCGTCGCATCTTCGCCTACTACAAGCGCAACGGCATCAAGACCGAAGTCATGGGCGCCTCCTTCCGTAACGTCGGCCAGATCAAGGCCCTCTGCGGTTGCGACCTCCTGACCATCGCCCCGAACCTCCTCGACGAGCTCTCCAAGGACTCCGCCGCGGTGCCCAAGGTGCTCGACGAAGCCGCCGCCAAGTCCGAAGGCGAAGCCGCCAAGGCCTGGGGCGAGAAGGAATTCCGCTGGCACCACAACGAAGACGCCATGGCCACCGAGAAGACCGCCGAAGGCATCCGCGCCTTCGCCGTCGACGGCAAGAAGCTCGACGACCTGGTCGCCAAGGCCATCGGCTAAGCGAAGCGTCAGCCCCTCAAGCAAGGCCGGGCCCCAAGCCCGGCCTTCTTATTTGCGTCGGATCCAGGCCAGCGCGAGCAGCACCAGACCGACGAAATCAAATAGCCAGCCCAACGGGATGAAGCCGAACTGCTCGCGCAGGATACTGTCCTGATCGAGGTAAGACCCATTCCGCGCATACGCCGCCCAGCAGGCCCACGAGGCGCAGAAGCAAAGGACTGCCGCGATGAAATAGCGGCGATTCATAGCCTACTTCCGACGCTGGCGGACCGCCTCGAAGAGGCAGATCGCCGCCGCATTGGAGACGTTGAGCGAATCCGACAGGCCAGCCTGTGGGATCGAGATCTTCTCGTCGGCTCCCTTGAGCCAGAAGTCGGACAGGCCGTCTTTTTCCGAGCCCAGCAGCAAGGCGACCGGTCCGCGACAATCGACGTCCCAATAAGCCTTGGTCGCGGCCGGCGAAGTCGCGAGCGAGCGGACGCCCTTGGCCTTCATCCAGGCGGCGGCCTCATGCGAGGTGCAAACGGCCACGGGCATGGAGAAAAGCGCGCCCTGCGAAGAGCGGACGACGTTCGGATTGAAGACGTCGGTGATCGGGTCGCAGACGATGAGGGCGTCGCAACCGGCGGAATCCGCCGTGCGAAGCAAGGCGCCGAGGTTACCGGGCTTCTCGACCGATTCGGCCACGAGCAGGAGCGGATTGGCCGAAGGCTTAAGCTGACCGAGGGAGCAATCCCAGGTCTTGGCGACGCCGAGGAGGCCGTCCGGACCTTCCCGGCCGCTGACCTTCTCGAAGGCGGAGACGCCTAGTTCGCAGCAGTCGACGCCGGCGACACGGGCGTTGGTGACGAGTTCGGCGGCTTCGGAGCCACGGAACATCGACGGGCAGAAATAGATCTCGAGCACCTCGACCTTACGCTCGATGGCCCGCGAGAGCTCCCGGAGGCCCTCGGCGATGAACAGCCCGCGGGCTTCACGCTCGGCGCGGTCGCGCAGGCGGGCCAACGCCTGCACGCGGGGATTCTGTCGGCTCTGGATGACCTCGTCGGGCACGGGCGAAGTGAGCACCAAGGGACGCCCGAGGGCAAGGATAGGCCTTCGGCGGGGATAAGTCTCGACCTCTCCGCCCGGAGGCGGACTTTATCGCCATGTCCGAATTCGAGCCGCCTCAGTCCCGCAAACCCGACTCCTCCAAGTTCCGGGAGGGCAAGTTCACCTATCACCAGGAGATCGAGGTCGAGATCGCGAGCCTGACGAACCTCGGCGAAGGCGTGGCCCGCGTCGACGGCTGGGTCGTCTTCATCGCCGGCGCACTCGCGGGTGAGAAGGTCGTGGCCCGCATCTGGCACAACGCCGCCAACTTCTCCCGCGCCGACCTCGTCCGCGTCGTCGTCCCGTCGCCTCATCGCGTCCAGCCCCGCTGCGACCTCTTCGGCGAATGCGGCGGCTGCCAATACCAGAACCTCGCCTACCCGCAGCAGCTCGAATGGAAGCAGAAGCAGGTCGCGGAGGCCTTCGAGCGCCTCGGCGGCATCAAGACCAAGGTCGACCCCTGCCACCCTTCCCCCAAGCAATACGGCTATCGCTCCAAGATCACGCCGCACTTCATGACCCCGCGCCGCGCGGACTTCCCGATCGGCTTCCTCGCCGCCGGCACCTCCCGCCGCGTCGTCGACGTGCCGAAGTGCCCGATCGCCACGGACGCGATCAACGCGGCCTACGCGCGCTCCCGCAAGGACATCAAAGCCAACCCGGGTCGCTTCGAACGCGGCGCCACCCTGCTCTTCCGCGACTGCGAAGAAGGCGTCGTCACCGACTCCCGCCAGGTCGTCACCGAGAAGGTCGGCGCGGTGCAGCTGAAGTTCCTCGCCGGCGAGTTCTTCCAGAACAACCCGTCCGTTCTCGAGCAGTTCGTCGGCCACGCCATCAAGCTCGCGCACGAATCCGGCGCCAAGCACCTCGTCGACACCTACTGCGGTTCGGGCCTCTTCGCCCTTTCCGGCGCCCGCCTGTTCGAATCTGTCAACGGCATCGAAGTCAGCGCCGAGGCCGCCCGCAAGGCCGCCGAGAACGCCACGCTCAATCACTTCCTCAACTGCCGCTTCATCGCCGGCTCCGCGGAATCGATCTTCAAGAAGATCCCCGTCGAGGGCAACGAATCCGCCGTGATCGTCGACCCGCCCCGCAAGGGCTGCGACGAAGCCTTCCTCGACCAGCTGGACGCCTTCAGCCCGCGCCGCATCGTCTACGTCAGCTGCGCGCCCGACACCCAGGCCCGCGACGTGAAGTATCTCTGCGCCAAGGGTTGGAAGGTCGTCTCGGTCCGTCCGTTCGACCTCTTCCCGCAGACCCGCCACGTCGAGTGCATCGCCGCGCTGGAACGCGCCTGAGCGAGCCGTCAGCGCACAAAAAAGGGGCGCCGCGAGGCGCCCCTTCTGTTTTCAGCGGACCGACCTGATCAGGCCTGCGGCTTGGCGGCGTTCTCTTCCTCTTCCTCGGAACGCTCGACCTTCGAGATGCCGAGGAGGGACTCGCCGTCCTTGAGACGCATGACGCGGACGCCCTTGGTGTTACGACCCGCCGTGCAGCGGATGTCGGACACCTTGGTGCGGATGGACTGGCCGCCCTTGGTGAGGAGCATGACCTCGTCCTCTTCCTGGACGCTGAGCGCGCCGGCGACGCCGACCTCGGTGGAGATGGCGATGACGCCCTTGCCGCCGCGGGTCTGCTTGCGATAGACAGGCTCCTTGGTCTCGGGATCGTCGAAGGGCGTGCGCTTACCGATACCGTCGATGCCGACGACGAGGAGCGTGCAGGCCGGGTCGACGACTTCCATCGCCTTCACCTGGTCACCGCTGTCGAGCTTCATGCCGGCGACCCCGGTCGTGTCGCGGCCCATGGAGCGGACATCGGACTCGTGGAAGCGGATGGACATGCCGGATTGCGAGATCATCACGACCTCGTTGTCGCCATTGGTCAGCTTCGTGGAGATCAGGCGGTCGCCGTGCTCGATGTTGATGCCGATGATGCCGCCCTTGCGGTAGTTGGCGTACTTCGAGATCTCGGTCTTCTTGATCGTGCCGTTGGCGGTGCACATCATGAGGAACTTGCCCTCCTCGAAGTTCGAGACGCAGACCATCGCGGCCAGCTTCTCATCGTCCTTGAGGTCGAGCAGGCGGGCGATCGACTTGCCGCGCGAGGCGCGGTTGGCTTCCTCGATCTCGTAGACCTTCTCCACGTAGACGCGGCCGTTGTTCATGAAGAACAGGATATGGTCGTGCGTGTTCGCCGTGAAGAGGTGCTCGATGAAGTCGCTGTCCTCGTCAGACGCGGCCTTGGAGAGCTCGGCGCCCTTCGTGCCCTTGCCGCCGCGCTTCTGGAGGCGATACTGGGCGACCGGGGTGCGCTTGATGAAGCCGGCGTGCGAGACGGTGACCACGCAGCCCTCGTTGGCCACGATGTCTTCCATCGAGAGGTCGCCTTCCTGGGCGGTGACCTTCGTCTTGCGGGGACCGATGTGCTTCTTGGCGGCGTCGCGGAGTTCCTTCTTGATGAGGGTGAGCAGCTTCGACTCGCTGGAGAGGATGCCGCGGAGCTCTTCGACGAGCGCCATCAGTTCGCGGTATTCGGCCTCGATCTTGTCGCGCTCCAGGCCGGTGAGCTGGTAGAGGCGGAGGTCGAGGATGGCCACGGCCTGGCGCTCGCTGAGGCCGTATTTGGCCATGAGCTTCACGCGGGCCTCGTCGCGGTTGGACGCGGCGCGGATGATCTTCACGAAGTCGTCCAGGTTGCGCAGGGCGATCTTGAAGCCTTCGAGGATGTGGGCGCGGTCTTCGGCCTTGCGGAGGCGGAAGCGGGTGCGGCGGGTGACGACGTCACGGCGGTGCTCGACGAAGCACTCGAGCAGCTCGCGGATGTTCATCTGCTTCGGGCGACGCTTGTCGAGGGCCAGCAGGATGACGCCGAAGGAGTTCTCGAAGTTCGTGTGCTTGTAGAGCTTGTTGATGACGACCTTCGGGTTCTCGTTGCGCTTGAGCTCGATGACCACGCGCGTGTTCTCATCGGACTCGTCGCGGAGGTCGGAGACCTCGTCGAGCACCTTCTCGGAGCAGAGCTCGGCGATGTGCTTCACGAGGGAGGAACGGTTGACGTTGTAGGGCAGCTCCGTGAGGACGATCTGCTCCTTGCCGTTCTTCATCTCCTCCGTGTGGGCGACGCCGCGGACGCGGATGATGCCACGGCCGGTGCGGAGATACTGCTTGATGCCTTCCTTGCCGTTGATGACGCCGCCGGTCGGGAAGTCCGGGCCGATGATGATCTTCTCGAGGTCCTCGACGGTGGCGCTCGGCTTGTCGATGATGAGGCAGGTGGCCTCCACGAGCTCGTTGAGGTTATGCGGCGGGATGTTGGTCGTCATGCCGACCGCGATGCCGGTCGAACCGTTCATCAGCAGGTGGGGCAAGGCGCACGGCAGGACGGTCGGCTCGGTGGTCGACTCCTTGTAGTTCGGGGTGAAGTCCACGGTATCCTCGTCGATATCGGCGAGGAGCTCGGCGGAGACCTCCGAGAGGCGGCACTCGGTGTAACGGTAGGCCGCGGGCGGATCGCCGTCGACGGAGCCGAAGTTGCCCTGCGGCTCGATCAGCTGGTAGCGCATCACCCAGTTCTGGGCGAGGCGGACGAGCGTGTCGTACACGGAGCTGTCGCCGTGCGGGTGGTAGTTCTTCAGCACTTCGCCGACGACGCCCGCGCACTTGTCGAACGGGCGGTTGTGGACGAGGCCTTCGCGGAGCATCGCGTAGAGGATGCGGCGCTGCACGGGCTTCAGGCCGTCGCGGGCGTCCGGGAGGGCGCGGGAGACGATGACGGACATCGAGTAATCGATGTAGGCCGTCTGCATGATGTCCGTGATGTTGGCGGACGTGAGCTTTTCCTTGTCAGAGTACATGTTCGAAGAGGTCTCGGGTTAGGTGCGGCAGGACGATCAGACGTCGAGGTTGGAGGTGTTGAGCGCGTTGTCCTCGATGAAGGCGCGGCGGTTCGGGACGTCCTCGCCCATCAGCATGGCGAAGACGCGGTTGGCTTCGGCGGCGTCGGCGATGTCGACCTTGAGGAAGCGGCGCTTGGCCGGATCCATCGTGGTCTCGAAGAGCTGCTTCGGGTTCATTTCGCCCAGGCCCTTGTATCGTTGGATGGTGAGACCCTTGCGGCCGAACTGGCGGATCTGGCCGATCAGCTCGAGGATCGAGCCGAGCGGGATGGGCTCGGCCTTCTTGACGATCTTCTTGGCCGGCTTCTCTTCGCCCTTGGCCTCCTCCTCGCCTTCGACGGCGGCCGGGGCTTCCTCGGCGGTAGAACCGTCGATCAGGTGGTAGCGCGGCTCCTCGCCGGCGGTGAACTGCTTCACGTCCATGCCCTGGGTCTCCAGTTCCTTGAGCACCTTGGTGATGGCTTCGTTCTCGAAGACCTCGATCACGTTGACGCGCTCCTGGACGACGGTGCCGTCCTTGAGCTTCTTCTCGCGGTCGATCTTGTCGGCGAGGAAGTCCTCGACGCCGGCCTTGCGCAGGTAGGCCTGCTTGGCGTCGGTGTCGGCGAGGAACTCATAGGTCTCCTCGTTGCCGGTGCGGGTGCGCACGATGAAGCGGGGCAGCGCGTGCGTCTTGTGGTCCTGCTGGTCGAGGAAGTCGCCGAGCTGGCAGCCCGTGCGGCCGATGCTGGCGCCGAGGGATTCGAGGCGGGCGAGGGATTCGACGATCTTGTCGAGCTTCTGGCCCGGGAAGACGTGCTTGTCGCGGAGGCGGAGCAGGTTGACGTCCTCGGAACCGAGCTCGAGGAGGATGCGGTTCAGTTCCGGGTCATTGTCGACGTACTGCTCGCGCTTCTTGCGCTTGATGCGGTAGAGGGGCGGCTGGGCGATATAGACATAGCCCGCCTCGATGAGGCCGGGCATCTGGCGGAAGAGGAACGTCAGGAGGAGCGTACGGATGTGCGAGCCGTCGACGTCCGCGTCCGTCATGATGACCAGCTTATGGTAGCGGCACTTCGTGACGTCGAAGGCGCCGTCGCCCTCGTGCTTGCCGATGCCGGTGCCGCAGGCGGTGATGATCGTACGGATTTCTTCGTTGGAGAGGATCTTGTCGATGCGGGCCTTCTCGACGTTGAGGATCTTACCCTTGATGGGGAGGATCGCCTGGTAACGACGGTCGCGGCCCTGCTTGGCGGAACCACCGGCCGAGTCGCCTTCGACGATGTAGAGCTCGCAGACGGACGGATCGCTCTCGGAGCAGTCGGCCAGCTTGCCGGGGAGGCCGCCGGAGGACATGGCGGACTTACGGACGGTCTCGCGGGCCTTGCGGGCGGCTTCGCGGGCGCGGGCGGCGTTGAGGCACTTGTCGACGATGCGACGGCCGGTCTTCGGATCGCGCTCGAGGTAATACTTGAGCTGCTCGCCGACGACGGAGGTCACGATGCCTTCGACCTCGGGGTTCGTCAGGCGCGTCTTGTTCTGGGACTGGAACTTCGGGTCAGGGTGCTTGACCGAGATGACGGCCACGAGGCCTTCGCGCATGTCGTCGCCGTTGAGTTTGGCGTCCTTGTCCTTGATGAGGTTGTTGGACTTCGCGTAGTGGTTGATCACGCGGGTGAGCGCGGAACGGAAGCCGGAGAGGTGGGTGCCGCCTTCGGGCTGGTTGATGAGGTTGGCGTAGCTGAAGACCATCTCGTCGTAGCGGTCGTTATACTGCAGGGCCACGTCGAGGGTCATGCGGCGCATGCCCGGCTTGGGCTTCTCGCCGTCGGCCATCACGCGGGGGTTGGCGAGATCGGTGAAATCGACCTCGGCCGAGATCAGGATCGGCTTCTCGAAGAGGCGCTCCTCGTTGGCGTTGAGGAACGAGACGTATTCGGCGATGCCTTCCTTGAACTCGAACTTGTCGGCGCGATTGGAGCGCTGGTCCTTCATCTCGACCGTGATGCCGGGGACGAGGAACGCCAGCTCGCGCATGCGGCGGACGAGCGTGTCATACTTGAACTCCTGCGTGGCGATGAAGATCTCCGGGTCCGGATGGAAGGTGATCTTCGTGCCGGTGCGCTTCGTCTTGCCGATGACCTTGATGGGCTGCGTGACTTCGCCGCGGCAGAACTTCATCTGGTGGACTTCGCCTTCGCGGCTGACTTCCGCGATGAAGCTGTCGGAAAGGGCGTTGACGCACTTCGCGCCGACGCCGTTCAGGCCGCCGGACACCTGGTAGGCGCCCTTGTCGAACTTACCGCCGGCGTGGAGGTTGGTGAGCACGAGCTCGAGCGTCGGTACTTTTTCTTCCGGGTGCATCGCGACAGGGATGCCGCGGCCGTCGTCTTCGACGGAAAGGGAGCCATCCGCATGGATCTCGACCTTGATGCTCTTGCAATAACCCGCGAGGGCTTCGTCGATCGAGTTGTCGACGATCTCATACACGCAGTGATGGAGACCCGTCTCGTTCGTATCGCCGATATACATACCAGGTCGCTCGCGGACGGCCTTGAGGCCCTTGAGGCGCTTGATGTCGGCCGCGCCGTAGCTTTCGTTACCGGCGTGCTTGCCGCGATTCGGGGTTTTCTCGGAATTTTCGCTCATGTCTAGGTGTGTAAATAAATGATATTTCCCCGCCCGCAGGAGGGGTGTTTTCATGCTGTTTTTCACAGGGGTATCTGCAACAGGAAACACCCTCTCCGTGAATGTTTTTGGCCGCCCAGAAATGACTACCAATCAACCCCTTACAAAAACTAATAGCGGGTGTTAGAAACCGTTGCTCACACGTTACTCACAGCTGATTTCCGACCACCCAGACACCCCCGCCGAGCGGGCGATCAAGCGGGTCCGAAAAAGGCCGCAATCGGACCCAGCGCCGCCTCGTCCGCATCTTCCAGGACATAGTGGCCGGCTTCAGGGAAAAGGAGCTGCTGAGCCGACGGGAAGCGATGGACGAACCCCTCCAAGAAGGTCTGGTCGAAACAGAAGTCCCGCATTCCCCAACAAAGCAGCATAGGCTTGCCCTTGAGGCCTGCCAAAGAGGCTTCCACCCCCGCCAAGACGCTCCGAGTGGGGTGTTCAGCCTCCATGGGGATATCGGCCACAAAGTCCGCAACCGCCCGGCGGACCGAAACTGACCCATAAGGGGCCAAGAAACCGGCCTTGGCGGCTGGGCTGAGCGGCTTTTCGACCGACATCCAGGTCGCCGGCCAGGCGAAGCCATTGAGGCCTTGGACGATGAAACGTCCGATCAGGGGGGCGCGACAAAGGGCGATGCGGGCCGGAATACGGTCCGACAAGAACGCCCCGGTGTTCGTGACAAGGATCTTCCCTACCCTCTCCGGGCGGCGGCCAGCCACGCCGAAGCCGATGGCGCCACCCCAGTCATGCACCCCTAGGTCGAACTCCTTGAGGCCAAGGTGGGCGATGAGGGCTTCGACGTCGGCGATACGGTCGGCGAGTCGCAGGAAACGGTCCGGACGCGCGGACAGGCCCATGCCGACATGGTCGGGGGCGATGACGCGACGGCCTTGCGCAGCGAGCTTCAGGATCAGGTCGCGCCAGAGGAACGACCACGAAGGATTACCATGCAGCAGCAGCACCGGACGACCGTCGCGCGGACCGTGGTCGACGTAACTCATGCGTCCCGAGAGCGCGGCGAAATCCTTCGGCGCAAAGGGATAGAGCGCCTGCACGGCGGGCGATAGTTCGGCGGCGGTCATTGGCATTCGACGGCGAGCATCATGCTGGCGAGACCGCTGCCGATGCCCAGCAGCGCGACGCGTTCACCGGGCTTGATCCGGCCTTCGGCGATTCCGAGCGCCAGCGTGGCCGGCACGGAAACCGAACCGACGTTGCCGAGACGATCAAAGCTCTGGTAATCTTTCGTGGGGTCGAGTCCGAGCTTCTCGAACAGCAGCGAGGAATGGCGGCGGCCCACCTGGTGCGTGACCACGCGGTGCGGCGTGGATTCATCCCAGCCGGTGACGCCTTTGAAACGACCCCAGCAGCGCTGGGCGAGCGCGACACCCGCGGCAAGCAGCGCTTCGGAGTCCGTGCGCATGTCGAGTTCGGCGAAGGACGTGTCGCCTTCGCAAAGTCCGTTCGCGGAAGAATCGGTTTCAGCGGCTCCGCCGAGCAGGCGGATCGCGCCGACCGCGGCGAGGTCGTCGCGGGAGACCACTGCGGCCGCGCCACCCGCGCCGATCGTGAGATTGGCGAAGTAGGGCTTGATGGTCTCACGCGTGAGCGCGAGGTCTTCGTTCAGCATGCGGATCGTGCGCTCCACGAGCGGGCGGCCGTCTTCGCCGGAACAGACGAGGGCGCGGCGGATCTGGCCGGATTCCACCATGCCCGCAGCGAGCGCGACGGCGTTGAGAAAACCCAGGCAGGCGTTGGAGACGTCGAGGATCTGCGCCTGCGGGCCGAGACCGAGCAGACCGTGTACATAAGCGGCGGTCGAAGGCTCGAGGCGATCGCGGCAGACCGACGAGTGGATGAGCAGGTCGATATCGGCGGGGCCGACGCCGGCGGCCTGCATCGCGCGACGACCAGCCAACGCGGAAGCAGCGGACGGGCGGATGGCCTGCGGCCAGAAGCGACGCTCGCGGATGCCCGTCATCAGCTCGAGGCGGCCCTCCGGCAGCTTCAGGCGGCCATAGAGCGGCGCCAGGCGACGTTCGACCTCATCGGAGGTCCAGACCTCGGGAGGCAGTTCGGCGACGAGGCCGGAAAGGACGGTGCGCCGGAAGATCACGAGCCGGGGAGACGGGAAGAAGCGGCCACGAGTTCTTCGTCGAAGAAATTCCAGCCCATGCCGGCGTCGACCACGATGCCTTGGCCATTGACGCCGCTCGAGCGCGGCGAGAGCAGCCAGACGGCCGTGTCGGCGACCTCCTGCGTCTTCAGGGCTTCCTTACGGAAGGTCATCTTCTCGGCGTGGAGGTAGTTATGGAGATAACCAGGGATACCGGCGCTCGCGCTCGTCTTGAGCGGACCGGCGTTGACGGAGTTGAAGCGCACTCGCGAATCAGCCGAGAAGGATTTCGCGAGAAAGCGGCTGGCGGATTCGAGGGCGGCCTTGATCGGTGACATGTAGCCGTAGTTCGAAGCGGTCACCTGCGAGGAGATGCCGATCGAGACGACGGAGGCGTCGGACTTCAGGTGCGGCTTGAGCGCGCGGGCCAGTTCGACGAGCGAGAACGCGGAGATCGCGGTGGCCTGCAGGAAGTCGGCGCGGACCGTCTCGTGGAACGGCTGCATGCCCTTGGAGAAATTGGCGAACGCCACGCTGTGCAGGACACCGTCGAGCGGGCCATGTTCGCGACCGACGGCGGCGGCGAGCTGCTGCGTCTGCGCTTCATGTTCGAGGTCGCAGAGATAGACCGGCTTGCCATCGAGGAGGCCCTTCAACGAATCCAGGCGGGCCTGGGAGCGAACCGAATAGACGACCTTGGCGCCTTCGGACTCGAGGGTCTTGGCGACATGCCAGGCGACGGACTTCTTGTTCGCGACGCCGAGCACGAGATAGGTCTTACCGGTGAGGCCGAGGAAGGACATAGGTCAGGCGGGTTGATCGACGAGGGCGAGGGCGAAGCGGATGGTCAGGACGGCCTTACCGTCGCGACGCACCGTGCCGGTCAGGAAATGGAACTGCTGGAGCGTCTCGACGTGCTTCACCTCGATCGAGACCGTGTCGCCGGGCTTCACCATCCCCTTGAACTTGGCTTCCTCGATGCGGCAGAGCACCGGGGTCTTGCCGGCCGGGGCGCCGCCTTCGGACTGGAGCTTCTTGGTCAGGTAGACCGCGGCCGCCTGGAAGACGGACTCGCAGAGCAGGACCCCCGGGGTGATCGGGTTGCCCGGGTAGTGGCCGGCGTAGAAAGGCTCGTCCGCCCGGAAGGTGCGGGTGCAGGTGGCCCCATCGGCCCGGACCTCGTCGATGCGGTCCAGGAAGAGGAACGGCGGGCGATGAGGGATGGTGTCGAGGACGGCCTGCAACATGGGCTTATTTTTGCCCCCGGAAAGTCGGACAAGCGACACAAAACACCGGCGGTCGCGTTTGCCTTTTACGGGCGGGCGCCCAACCTGAAGCGCATGAAGACTCTCTTCGCCACCCTCCTCATGTCCCTCCTTCCCTTCTTCGGTGACGCGGCTGAAAAGCTCGCCGTCGGCGCCTCCATCCCGGACGTCACCTGCAACGACCAGGACGGCAACGCCGTCTCCCTCGCCAAGGAAGGCGCCAAGGGCTACCTGCTCGTCTACTTCTACCCGAAGGCCAAGACCGGCGGTTGCACCAAGCAGGGTTGCTCGCTCCGCGACAACTGGTCCGAACTCCAGAAGGCCGGCGTGAACGTCCTCGGCGTCAGCACCGACGACGAGAAGCTCCAGAAAGAATTCAAGGAAGAGCAGAAGTTCCCCTTCCGCCTCCTCGCCGACAAGGAGAAGAAGGCCGTCACCGAGGCCTTCGGCGTGAAGAACATGATCGGCATGGCCGGACGCAGCGCCTTCCTCTTCAAGGACGGCAAGTGCGTCTACGCCGACCACAAAGGACACACCGGCGACCAGGCCCAAGTGATCCTCGCCTTCCTAGCCGGGGCGAAGAAGTAAGCCCGGCCCACCCCGCCAACAGAAAGGCCGCCTCGATCGAGGCGGCCTTTTTTGCGTCCTGACGCGGACCTCAGTGGCCCTTGATCGGGAAGAGGTCGGTCACGCTGTTATTGCCGTGGATGCGACGGATCGCATCGGAGAGCAACGGAGCGATGGAAAGCACCGTGATCGGCAGGTCCTTCGGCCAGTCGGCCGGGACGGAGTTGGTCGTGATGACCTCGTCGATGACGCCGCGGCGGAGGCGCTCGAAGGCGATCTCCTGGATCATGCAGTGGGAGACCACCGCGCGCACCGAGCGGGCGCCGTTCTTCTTGAGCAGTTCGGCGGCGGCCACGAGCGTACCCGCGGTCTCGGTCATGTCGTCGACCAAGATGATATCGCGGCCTTCGACTTCACCGACGAGGCTGGTGGCCTGGACGGTGGTCGCGCTCGTGCGGCGCTTGGCGACGAAGCCATACGGCAGGTTGAGCATGTCGGCCACGGCCGAGGCGTATTTCAGGCCGCCCACGTCGGGCGAGAAGACCGTGGCGTCCTTGAGCCAGGGCTTGTCCTTGATGTGCTTGTAGAAGACCGGCGAGGCGTAGAGATGGTCGACGGGGATGTCGAAGAAGCCTTGGATCTGCTGGGCGTGCAGGTCGACCGTCAGCACGCGGTTGGCGCCGGCGGCGGTGAGCAGGTTGGCGACGAGCTTGGCCGTGATCGGCACGCGAGGCTTGTCCTTACGATCCTGACGGGCATAACCGAAGAACGGGATCACGGCCGTGATGCGCGCGGCGGAAGCACGGCGGAGCGCGTCGATCATGATCAGCAGCTCCATGATACGGTCGTTGGCCGGCGCGCAGGTCGGCTGGATCACGTAGACGTCGCAGCCGCGGATGTTCTCGTTGATCTGCACGAAAGTCTCGCCATCGGGGAAACGGTTGACGGTCGCGGTGCCGAGGGGGACGCCGAGATGTTCGCAGATTTCCTTGGCCAGCGCCGGGTTGGCGTTGCCGGTGAAAATCTTCATCTCAGGTAGGCTCATGTCGTTTAGCGTTTAGCAGAGTCCAAGGAGGCGGTCAGCGAATCAACCTTTTTGAACAAATCAGGCAGACGGCGGGAAAGGACGACCAGGCGACGCTCCAGGCCGAAGGGTACGGCGGGCGTGCCGTTCATGAAGCCGTCGGCAGGCACGTCCTCGAAGAGGCCCGTCTGGGCCCCGAGCTTGACGCGGTCGCCGAGCGTGAGGTGGCCGGCCACGCCGGACTGACCGCCCAGGACGCAATGGTCGCCGAGGGTCGTGCTGCCGGCGATGCCGACCTGCGCGGTGATGAGGCATTGGCGGCCGATGCGCACGTTGTGGGCGATCTGGACGAGATTATCGATCTTGGTGCCCCGGCCGACCACGGTCTGGCTGAAGCGGGCGCGATCGAGGGTCGAGTTGGCGCCGACCTCGACGTCGTCTTCGAGGACCACGTTGCCGATCTGCGGGATACGGCGGATCTCGCCGTTGACGGGCTCATAACCGAAGCCATCGGAGCCGATGACGGCGCCGGACTGGATCCGGCAGCGGGCGCCGAGGACGCAATAGTCGCCGACGACGACGCCGGGCTTGAGCCAGCAGTCGGTGCCGACGGAAGCACGGGCACCGACATAGCAACGCGCTTCGAGCACCGCGCCGGAGGCGACAATCGCGCCGTCACCGATGACGCAGAGCGGGCCGACGTGGGCGGCGGGGTCGACCTTGGCCGAAGCCGCAACGACGGCGGTGGCGTGGATGCCGGACGGAGGGCGAGGCCAGAGCCGGGCTTCGAGCACGCCGCAGAACAACGCGAGCGCGTAGGAAGGATTGGCGACACGGAGGAAAGCCTGGCCGGCGGCCGGCTGGCCCGCGAAGGCGACGGGTACGAGGATTACGCCGGCCTTGGAGGCGGCGACCGTATCGGCATACTTGGCGTTCCCGAGGAAGGAAAGATCGGCGGAGGTCGCTTCGGCCAAGGCCGCGACTCCGGTGATCGGACCTGCGCAGGCACCCTCGACGGCTTCGGCCCCGGCAAGGGTGGCGAGTTCGGCGATGGTGAAGGAGGTCGGCATGGTCCTAAATGAAGCGCCCCTGACTGGCAGGGGCGCGGCAGAGTCTTACTTAGCGGCCGGCTTGTCGCCGGCGGCAGGAGCAGGAGCGGCGGGCGCGGCCGGGGCGGCGGGCGCGGCAGCAGGCGCGGCCGGAGCGGAGGCCTTGTAGGCGGCGTTCATCTCCTTGATCACATCCTCCGTGATATCGAGCGAAGCGTCGGCGAAGAAAGCCTGTCCCTTGCCGATGACGAGCTGAAGACCCTTGGTCTTGGCGACCTTCTCGGAGTGAACACGGGCGTCGGCGAAGATCTGCTTGTTCATCTCACCCACGCGCTGCTGGATGGCGCCGCGGGCCTCATTGACGAAATTCTGGAGCTCGGCGCGACGCTGCTGGAAGGTCGAGCTCTTCTGCTGGAACTCGGCCTCGACGGCCTTCTTGCCGTTCTCGCTGAGCATCGGATCCTGGCCGCGCTTCTGGACGCCGAGCAGCTCGGTCTGGAGCTGTTCGACGACCTTGACGCGCTCGCCGATGGAAGCCTGAGCGGATTCCTCGGACTTGCGGACTTCCGCCTGCAGGTCGATGGCCTTGGCGTATTTCTTGAAGATCTCCTGTTCGTCGAGCAGGCCCACGTTGGGGGCGGCCGCGAAGACGGAAGCGGAGGCGAGGAGGAGCGCGAAGAAGGACTTCATGAGGGTGAGGATTAAGAAGCGGTTAGGCGGAGGGTTGGCAATCAAAAGACCGTGCCGAAGCTGAAGTTGAACTTCATGCCGTCCTCATTGACGACGGCACCCGCGTTCGGCTGGCCGGCCGGCACCTTCGTCATCTGCAGCGGGAAGCCGAAATCGAGGCGCATGACCGCGCCGCCGAGCAGGATGCGCATACCGACGCCGTAGTTCGAATTAGCCTCGCCGAAGCCGAAATCGCTTTCGCCGCGGTTCACCAAGCCATGGTCGTAGAAGGCCGCGAAGCGCAGATTCTCGGCCGCCTTGATCGTATACTCGGCGCTGAAGTAGCCATACGTCAGGCCGCCCATCGGCTCGTTGCCGAACTGGGTGTCGTAGGTGGAGTAACCGCCGACGTCATTGAAGTTGAAGCCGCGCATGTCGTAGGCGCCGCCGAGGTAGAAGCGCTCGTAGAACGGCAGCTTGCCGGCCGTACCGCTGAGGAGGCCGACGCGGCCGACCACGCCGATGGTCTGCTCGGCGGTCGGAGAGACCAGGAACCAGCGGCCGGTCCGGAGTTCGGAACGGAGATACTTGAGGTCCCCGCCGAGTCCGTTGCCGCCGAGTTCTTCGGTGAGCGAGATGCGGGAGCCACGCGTCGGGAAGTTGAACTCGTCGCGGGTGTCGTAGATGAGGGAAGCCGAGAGCGAGGAGATCACCTTACCGCCGGCGCCGCCTTCGGCGACGACTTCGGCCGGGGCCGTGGAGCTGACGTTCTGCACCGTGACCTGGCGGAGATTGTAGCCCACCCTGCCTTCGATGTTGCCGAACACGCGACGACGGGCGTAAAGGTTCAAGCCTTCGGTCAGCACCGCGTAATCGGCGGAGGCGAAGCCGGCGTAACGGCGTTCGATGGAGTAACCCACGGCGAGGTCGCGCTCCCAGAGGGCCGGCTCTTCGAAGGAGTGCTCGAACGAGTTGGTCAGGCTGCCGACGGAGAGACGGACGCGGAACTTCTGGCCGTTGCCGCGATACCAGCCTTCCGGATTGGAGAAGTCGAAGTTGGCCTCGGAATACTCGACGAAACCGACGAGTCCTTCGACGGTGCTGAAGCCGGCGCCGAAGCTGACCTGGCCGGTCGGGCCTTCCTTGACCGAGACGCGCAGATCGCTCTGGCCGGGGACGGGGGTGGGGACCGGAGCGACGCGCACTTCCTGGAAGAACTGCGTGTTACGCAGACGGGCTTCGGAGACGCGGGTGCGGGCGAGGTCGAAAACCTCGCCGGGCCCGAGGGCGAGTTCACGGGCGATGACCGTGGAGCGGGTCTTCGTGTTGCCCTGGATCTCGACGGCGCGGACCGTGTGACGCTGGCCTTCTTCGATGACGTAGCGGACGTCGATCGCGCCCGTCTTCAGGTCCGGCTTACGCACGACCTGGACGGAAGCGTTGATGTAGCCCATCTGACCGTAGTATTCCTTGAGTTTGTCGGAAGCGGCCTCGATGGCGGGGACGGCGAAGGCGTCGCCGGTCTTCAGCTGATCGTACTCGGAAGGGTGTGCTCCGCGGCGGAGCGACGGCTCCGCGATGACCTTGCGGAGGGCTTCGGTGGTGAAGAGCGGGTCGGTCACGCCGAGACGATTACCTTCGATCGCCAAGGCACCGACGGTGTAGCGACGTCCTTCGGTGAGCTTGAACACGACGTCGAGCCAGCCGGTCTGGCCGCTGACATCCTTGACGACGCAGATCTTCTGGGGGTCGGCGTCCTCGACCTGGACGTCCAAGTAACCCTTGGAGCGGTAGAACTCTCGCAGCTTGCGGCAGTCGTCGCGATATTGCTCGGGATCGAGGCGGCCCGTGCCCATGAGCCAGGACCACTTATACCAGCGATACTCGCTGGTGGAGAGACTGGCGCCGTCCGCGAGTTCGGACCGATCGAAGGCCTTCGCGCCGTCGAAGCGGTAAGTGTCGACCTTGAGGTCGATGCCTTCATCGACGACGACGGAGACCATCTTGCCTCCGGGGATGTCGCGGAGCTGGGAGGTGACGCGGGTGAAGGGACGCTTCTTGCGGAGCGATTCCTGCAGTTTGATCTCGGCGCGACGGAGCTGGGCCATGTCGAGCGGTTCCCCGAGCTTCACATCTTGGAGTTCCTCGCCGCCGAACCAAGAGGCGTCAGCGCCCACGATGCCGTCGCCGCCGATGTATTCGACACCCTTGAGGATCGGGCGGGGTTCGACGGTGACGACGACATCGACCTCACCGGTCTTCGGATCGAGGACCGGCTCGACCGTGGCCTGGGCGAAGCGACCGGTGGCGTATAGGGAACGGACGGTGCTGGCGACGGCCTCCTTGGAGAAGGCCTCGCCTTCGCGCAAGGCGATGAAGCCGCGGACGAACTGCTCGGAGACGACGGCGCCGGAAGCCTGGATACGGATGGTCCGGACCTTGGGGTCCTTCGGGCCAGCGGCGTTCTGAGCCCCTCCGACGAGAGGAGCCAGGGCGAGGGCGAAGCAGGCGGCGCGGAGCCAGCTGCGGCGGAGGGAGGTCTTATTCATTATTTCGGTAGTCTCTAGCCGGGGATTCGAAGCGTGTCAGCCCCGGATTGAAGAGCAAGTTGATGTCGGAGGTGGGTCCGTTACGATTCTTCGCCACGATGAGCTGGCGGGCGTAACATCCGTCCTGGCCCGCCTGCTCGGCCTCGGCTTCGGCCGCCTTGCCCTGGCTGACCGGGGGCTTGGAAATGAGCATGACGATGTCGGCATCCTGTTCGATGGAACCGGACTCGCGCAGGTCGGACATGCGGGGCTGGCGGGCCTCGTCCTCGGACTTACGGTTGAGCTGGGCCAGGGCGATGATCGGGATCTTGAACTCCTTGGCCATGGCCTTGATGCTGCGGGAGACCTCGGCGATCTGCTGTTCACGAGGCAGGCCCGAATCCAGGCCGTTGATGAGCTGGATGTAGTCGATGACCACCATGTCGAGGGGCGTGCGGGCATGGACGCGGCGGCACTTGGCGCGGATCTCGAGGATATTCTGGCCGCCGTTGTCGTCGACCACCAGCGGGAGGCCTTTGTACTCGTTGGCCGCCTGGACGAGGTCGACCTGCATGCGCTCGTCCGGGTGGGCGGTACGCAGTTTCTGCATGTTCACGCGGGCGCGGGAGCAGAGCAGACGAAGGGCCAGTTCGCGGGCCGGCATTTCGAGGGAGAACAGCAGGACGTTGGACGGCTTACGGTTCTCGCTGGGCTTGGGGAACAGGGCGGCCTCGATGAAGTTGAGCGCGATGGACGTCTTGCCCATGCCGGGACGGGCGGCGACGACGATCATCTGGCCCGGCTGGAAGCCGAAGGTCATCGCGTCGAGGTCCGGGAAGCCCGTCGGGACGCCCTGCACCGAATTACGGTCGCGGATGATGCGCTGGACGAGCTCCATCGCCTCGGCGATCGGTCCGTCGATCGTCTGGGCCGATTCGGAGATGCGGTCTTCGCTGATGCGGAAGAAGGACTGCTCGACCTCCTCGAGGAGGCGCTCGATGCCTTCCGCGTGCGTATGCGCCTTCTCGACCGTCGTGACGGCGGTCGAGATCAGCTGGCGGAGGAAATGTTTCTCGCGGATGATGGCGAGCCAGTGGGGCGCGTGCGCGCTCGAAGAGATGAGGCCCGTCAGCTCGTTGATGTAGGTCGCGCCGCCGGCGGACTCCAACTTGCCCTCCCGACGGAGCTGCTCGGTGAGCGTGATCTCATCGATGCCCGTGCTCGCCTGATTCAGCTGCACGGCGACGGCGTAGATATCCTGGTGCTTCGGGTCGAAGAAGTAATCGGACGTGACGCGCTGCTCGAGGCAGCGCTGCAAGGTGTCGCCGCCGTCGATGACGATGCTCGCGATCAGGCCGCGCTCGGCGTCGAGGTTGTGGGGCGGGACGCGGTCGCCGTAATTGGGGGCGGCTTCGCGGCGCTGGCGCTGGGGTCGTTCGGCCATGGGAAAGGAGCACTATGGTTGCGGGGAGTCCGGTGGACAGCGCCAAACAGGCGGGTCGTTCACGCCTTGTTCACCGGCCTATTCACAGGCGCGGGGACCCTGGAAAAGAAAAAGGCGCGAAGTTCGCACTTCGCGCCTTTCCGGGGAGCCGTCCGATTACTCGGACTTGGCGGCCTTTTCCTTGCGGGGCTTGCGGGCCTTCTTGTCGTCGCGGTACTCGCGCTCTTCGGCTTCGGGGGCCTCTTCGGCGGCGACTTCGATCGGGTTCTCGGAGACGACCTCGAACTCCTGCTCGACCATGACGGAGCCATGGAGGCGGATGCTCGTGGTGTGCTTGCCGAGGAGCTTGACCGGACCCTGGCCGAGGTGGATGCGCTTGCGCTCGATCTCGATGCCGTGCTCGACGAGCTTGGCGGAGATTTCGGCGGTGCTGATCGCGCCGAACATCTTGCCTCCTTCGCCGGTCTTGACGGCGAAGACGAGCTTGATGGCGGCCAGCTTGGCGGCGGTCTCGTTGGCGACCTCGAGGTCGCGGGCTTCACGGACTTCGCGGGCCTTCTTGAGGGCCTCGACGTACTTCGTGTTGGAGCGGTTGACGGGGAGCGCGATGCCCTGCGGGAGCAGGAAGTTACGGGCGAAGCCCGCGCGGACGCGGACCTGTTCGCCTTCGGCGCCTAGGCCGTCGACGGGCTTGATGAGGAGGACTTCGGTGAATGCCATGATCTTGCTTGGGTTATAAGGTTGGGGAGGGAAAGTTTAGAACGGGACGTCGTCGCCGCCGTGGTCGCCGGAAGGAGCCGGGGTGTCGTTGCCGCCGCGGGAGCGGGGAGCGGAGCCGCCCTCTTCGCCGCCCTGGGCCTTGCCGCCGATGAAGGTGAAGTTCTCGAGGACGACGCCGAGGCGCGAACGCTTCTCGCCGGTCTTCTTGTCTTCCCACTGGTCGAGCTTGAGGCGGCCTTCGACGAGGATGCCGGAGCCCTTGCCGCAATACTTGGCGATGATCTCGGCCTGCTTGCCGTAGCTCTCGATGTCGACGTAGGTGACTTCCTCGCGCTTCTCGCCTTCCTTGGTGGTGTAGGCGCGGTTGACGGCGAGGGAGAACTTCGTGAGGGCCTGGCCGGACGGGAGGGCGCGGGCCTCGGGGTCGCGGGTCATGTTGCCCGCGAGGATCACGCGATTGAAAGAAGAAGCCACGGCGAGGCGGGGTCGGAGATTACTTGGTCACCTGCACGAGCAGGCGATTGATGGTGCGGTCGAGACGGAGCTTCTCGCGGAAGGCCGTCGGAGCGCTGACCGGTCCTTCGAAGTGGAACTGGACGTAGAGGCCGGAGGGGAACTTGCGGTCGACGACGCGCGAGAACTCCTTCTGGCCGAGGTTCTCGACCTCGTTGACCTTGCAGTCGATGGACTTCAGGACGTCCTTGAGCTTGTCGATGACGGTCTCGGGCGCATCCGTCGAGCCGCGGAGGTCGAGGATGAGGCTGGCGCGGTAGGCGCGGCGGATCGTGGCGGTGGTCATGGTGATGGTGATTTTCTGTTGGTGAGGTTTTGGGCGGCCGGGAGGCCTTGGGAAAGGAGGGTTTCGAGGTTCTTGATGAAGTCGGGAATGCGCTGGGTCAGGGTGGCGAGATCGGCGTCGGGGAAACGTCCGAGGACGTGGTCGGCGAGATCCTGGCCGGGGTGCTTCTTCGGTCCGATGCCTAGGCGGGCGCGGACGAATGTTTCGCCGAGGTGGCGGATGCAGCTGGCGACGCCGTTGTGGCCGGCGGCGGAACCTCCGAGGGAGAGGCGAAGCTGACCGGGCTCGAAGGCGATGTCATCGTGGAGGACGACGAGCTCAGGGAGCTCGATCCGGTGGAACCGGAGGAAGGCCGCCAGAGGCGACCCGCTGTCGTTCATGAAGGTGAGCGGCTTGATCAGGTGGACGGAGGAACCTCCGAACGTGATCTTCGCGACCGAGGCCGAAAAACGGCTCTCTTCCTTCCACGCCGCGCCAGCCTGGGCGGCGAGCGCGTCGATGACGATCCAACCCGCATTGTGGCGGGTGGCGGCATATTCTCGGCCCGGATTGCCGAGGGCGGCGATGACCGAGAATGGCATTTGACTTCAAAGAACAGGTGCCGGGGACGCCCGGCGCGGAAATTACTTCTTGGCAGCAGGCGCGGCGGCCGCAGGAGCGGCACCGGCGGCGGGAGCGGCGCCAGCCGCAGGAGCGGCGGCACCTTCGGCGCCCGCGACAGCGGCACCGGCGGCAGGAGTCGCTTCGGGAGCGGCTTCTTCTTCGGCCATCTCGGAGCAGACGATGACGACGCGCTTGGGGTCGCCCGGGAAGGTGATGCCCTGGGGGGCCTTGACCTCGCCGACGTGGATGGATTCGTTGACCTTGAGCTCGGTGACGTCGATCTCGATGAACTCAGGGAGGTCCTTCGGGAGACAGCGGACATTGATGGTCTGGGAGACGATGGCGAGCGTGCCGCCGTCGGTCTTGACGCCATGGGCTTCGCCGATGGCGCGCACCGGGATGGCGGCGGTCATCGGGGAGTTCGGGTCGATCTCCATGATGTCGATATGGAGGAACTTCTGGGTGATCGGGTGACGCTGGAACTCCTTGATGAGGGAGAGCATCTTCTTGCCGTCGACATCGAGGTTGATGAGCGAGGCGGCGTTGCCCTTGGCGCGCATGAGGTCGCGGAAGGCCTCCTGCTTGACGGCGACGCTCTGGTTGCCGGACTTGCCGTAGATGATGGCAGGGATGGAGCCATCGACGCGGAGGCGGCGGGCGGGTCCGCGGCCATGGAGCGCGCGGCTGGTGACGTTAAGGGTGAGCTGCTTCATGTTGGTATAAGGTCTTTTGGTGCCTAGTAAGTCGCGGGCCCGCGTTGTGCGGCCGTGCCTTGCCTAGGGAAAGGAGGGTCGAACCTGATAAACCCGGCCTCAGAAGCAAGCGGTAAATTAAAAGGGGGTCTTCCTGGTGGAAAACCCCCTCGAAACAAAGCCTTAGGCCTTGGGCTTACTTATAAGAGGCCAGATAAGCGGCGATATCGGCCACATCCTGGGCGCTCAGGCCCAGCTGCTCGCCGGACATCATCAGGGAGCGGGTCATCTTGGTCTGGCCGCCGGCGACCCGGTCCTTGGGAACGAGCTGGGTGAGGCCGCCGGTCGAGGTGATGACGATCGGGTCGTTATTGGACTGGAGGCGTCCGTCGATGCGGCCGCCGGCCTTCAGCTTGAGGGAGACGCCTTCGTAGCCCAGGGCGATGTCCGCCGAGGGGTTGACGATGGCGCGGACCAGGGCCTCGCGGCTCTGGCGGGCAGCCCAGCCCTTGAGTTCCGGACCATAGGCGGGGCCGTTGCCGTTGAGCTGGTGACACATGATGCAGCGTTGGGCCAGGGCGGCGCCCTTGGCGGCGTCACCGGTCTTAGCGAGGACGTCCTGCTCGGTGTAGGTGCCGGCAGGGGCTTCCGGCACTTCGACGGCGTTCACGACGACCTTCTTGGCGTCATAGACGCCGGCGTTCTTGAGTTCGCTGCGGATGTCATAGGCCGACCAGAGACCGGTCATGCGCATCAGGGCCCAGCCCTTGGCTTCGGAGGCGGAGGGGGAACCATCGGCGCAGAGCTTGATCATCGCGAGGGCGGCTTCCTTGCTGTCGACGAACGAGAGCGATTCGACCGCGAGCGTGCGGGAGGCCTGCGAGACCTTGGCGGAAGAAGCGCGGGCGAGGAACTCCGGCACCGCGGAGGCCGGGTGGAGGAGCCAGGCGATGCGTTCGACTTCCGGCGACCAGGCTTCGGCGCCATCCTTGGCGAGCGTGGACTTCACGGCGGACCAGACGGCGTCCTGCTTGTTGGCAGAGCCGATGCCGAAGGCGGCGACGGAGTTCTTGTCCGAGACGTCGAGGCGGCGGGCGAGTTCGATCAGGATCGGCAAGGCCTTGTCGGCCGGGGCGGCATGCAGCGAGGTAGCGACGTCACGACGGACGGCGACATCGGTGTCGGCGGCGAGGTCGGCGGCGATACCGAGGGTGTCATGACCGGCACGGCGCAGCGACTGGAAGGCGAGGCGACGCAGGGAAGGATTCGAATCCTTGAGGAGGGCCTTGGTGCGGTTCACGCCTTCTTCGCCGAGGTGAGGCAGGAGCCAGACGCCGCGGGCGGCGACGTAAGGATTGGCATCGCGGAGGATTTCGGAGACGACCGGCAGCGACTTGGCGCCGAAACCCTTGAGCGCGTTGAAGCCGAGGTGACGGACGTTGACGGCCGGATTGCGCAGCACGGCGGCGGCGCCTTCGGGCGTGGAGACGTCGATCTTCGGGACGACGGACTTGAAGCCCTTGGGCGCGATGCGGTAGATCGCGCCGGTGCAGGTGTCATCAAGGGTCTGGTGGCCGCCGACGCGGGAGTCATACCAGTCAGCGACGTAGATGGCGCCATCGGGGCCGACGGTGACGTCGGACGGGCGGAAGAGGATGCGCTCGTTGGGCTTGGTGGCCGAGTCGGCCTTGAGCTTATGGAAGTCGGTACCTTCGAACTCGCGGGTCGGGTTGGAAGTGATGAGGTCCTTGCGCGTGGATTCATTGAGCGCGTAAGTTCCCTTCTGCGGAGCCAGCTTGTAGGCGAGGACCGTATTACGAGACGGTTCGCAGTTCAGCAGCGTGCCTTCCCAGGCGGCGCCGAGGGCGCCGTTCTCATAGACCGTGATGCCGGTGGGCGAGCCGCCGCCGTAGACGTCACCGACGTCCATGGTATCAGGATCGTCCTGACGCCAGTGCGCGCGCGGCATCGACTGGCCGGGACGCTTGACGGAACCATAGCTGGCGCCGGTCGGCGTGGTGTAGCCGGCGGAACCATATTCGAGGACGAAGGAAGTGCGGCAGCTCTGCGAGTCGTCATTGTCGCCCTGGAAGAGGTCGCCGAGGGAGGACGGGAAGCTCTCGAAGCTGTTACGGTAACCGTTGCCGAGGATCTCGAGGCCGGTGCCGTCGGCGTTCAGGCGACCGGAGAAGCCGGAGGACCAGACGAAGCCGTCGTCGCTCTTCGTGCCGATGTTGGCGCGCGCGTCGAAGGGCCACTTGCCACCACGCTCGTCGACGTAATTGCTGGTGACGCGGAAGGTCTTGCCCGACTTGTCGGTCACGACCGCGCCGCAGTTGCCGGAGTTGATGTAAAGTTTGCCATCCGGACCGGCGACCACGGCGTGGAGCGAGTGGTCGTGGTCCTGGCCGCCGAAGCCGGTGAGGAAGGTCTCCTGCTTGTCGACGGCGGCGTCGAACTTGCCGTCACGGTTCACATCGGTGTACTTCGTGATGGTCGGCGCGTGCGAGACGTAGACGACGTTGTCGATGACGGCGATGCCGAGCGGGGAGGTCCACTCCGGGTTCTGGACGAAAGTCTGGACGGAATCGGCGAAGCCCTGGCCCTTGGTGTCGCTGAGCACGATCACGCGGTCGCCTTCGGCGCGACGCTTGCCGCCCTTGTTATAGGTACGGTAGTTGACGCCCTCGTTGACCCAGAGACGACCCTGCGCGTCGAAGTCGATGTTCGTCGGGTTCGCGAGCATGGGCGAACGAGCCCAGAGGGTCACCTCGAGGCCTTCGGGAATCTGGAAGATGCCGGCAGGCAGGGAGCCGCCTTCGGAGGGATTATAAGGTTCGGGCGCCGGCTTGGCGGCCGGGGCGGACTTAGGCGCGGCGACGAGCGACGCAGCGGCGAGGAGGAAGAGCGCGGAACGGGGGATCATGGGGGTGAAGGTTTCTACATCCCCGACGGCCGCAAGTTCCAGCCTATCTTTTCGGCAGACCCCTGCCCTGCCTTAGTTCAGCTCCACCACTGGCGGAGCGTGGCGAAATCCTTGCGCGTGGCCTCGACGGCGGCCTGCAGGCCCCCTTGATCGGTGACCTTACCCTTAAGGTATTCGACATGGAGGCAGACCGGCCCCGCGTATTCGGATTTCCTGAGCAGCGCGACAGAGTCCTTGCCCACGGACCCTTCGGACAACGGGCAGCCGACCGGCACCCTACCCTGCCACTGGAAGCTCTTGAAATAGACCATCGAAATGTGGTCGCGGGCTAACGCGAGTTCGTTGGGCCAAGAAAGGCCCCCTTCGACCATCGCGTGGAAGAAATCGAAGTTCCAGGACAGTTCGTCGGGGCGGTAGTCCTTCATCAGCATCGCCATATCCCAGACGCCCGCGCCGACATACTTGGCGCCGGAATGATTCTGGTAGCCAGGCAAGATGCGAGCTTCGCGACTGAGCGCGACGAGGTCGCGGAGCTGCGGCTTGATCTCGTCGAGCTGGGCCCACGGCGACTTGCCGGCGGCGTAAGCATACCACTTCATGCGGTAGCTGGGAATACCGAGCACCGCGCCGGTGCGGAGCACCTTCTCCGTGCGGTCGGCCGCGTTGACCGTATTGATATCGGTCGTCATCAGCCTGATCGCCACGCCGCATTTCTTGAAAGCCTCGGCGAGTTTCGGCAGATCATCCTCGACGCGCGCCGGCTCGACGTGACCGCCCTTGCGGACGGGGACTTCGACGCCTTTGAAGCCGAGCTCCGCGACCGTCTCGGCGAGCTGATCGTAAGGCAGGCCGACGAGATGCTTCGTGAAGAGGCTGAAGGCCGGAGCCTTCGGCGCAGGCGTCGCCGCGAGCAAGGGCCGGAGCATCGCTCCCGCCATCAGCGAACCGGAGAGACCCAGCAGCGAACGGCGCGAGAGCATCGGCTTACTTGCGGACGATGCGCTTGACCTGGCCGGCGAGCGAAGCGACGAGCACGTCGCCGTTGCTGGGGTCGTGGCCGAAGCCGGCGACGGTGGCGTCGCGGGCGATCTCGCGGGATTCCCAGCGACCGCCGCGCTCATGCAGGGAGAAGATCCGGCCCGAGGCGAAGTCGCCGAAGACGTAGGCGCCGGCGATGGCCGGAACGCGGTCGCCGCGGCAGACGACGCCGCCGGTCACGGAGTTGCCAAGCTTACGGTCATACTCGTGGATCGGAGCCTTGAAGTCGGAAGCCGGGGCGAGGGCGGGCATGGCCTTCTTGCCCCCGGAGTCCTTCTGATTGAAGAGGTGGAAGCCCTCGACGTCGTGCCATCCGTAGTCGCCGCCAGACACCAGGATGTCGATTTCCTCGTAGAGGCCCTGGCCGACGTCGCCGGCGAAGCAGGCACCCGTCTGGGGGTCGAAAGAGAAGCGCCAGGCGTTGCGCAGGCCGGTGGCCCAGGTCTCGGTGCGGACCGAGGCGGCCTCGACGGGGCGGCCACGATGGGAGGTGACCTTCAGGAAGGGGTTGTCGGAGGGGACGGCGTAGAAGGCCTGACCCTTGGCGTCGGTGATAACCGAGGCGTGGGGGTTGGGGGCGGGGTTGCCTGCCTTCTTATCGACGTCGATCCGGTAGACCGCGGCATGGAATCCCTTGTTGATGTAACCCGCCGTGTCGAAGGCGTCGCCGCCGGCGCCGCCGTCGCCGCAGCTGATGTAGAGGTAACCGTCCGGGCCGAAGTGCAGGTCGCCGCCGTTATGATTGGCCGCCGGGTCGAGCTGGGTGATGAAAGGCTGCTCGGACTGGGGGTCTACCTTGAAGGGCGAGACGCTCGAAAGCAGGAAGCGGGATACGCGCTGGTGAAGCTTTCCATCAATCCTAAGACTGTAATAGACAAAGACTTGCTTGTTTTCCTTATACTTGGGGTGGACGGCAAAGCCGAGGAAACCGCACTCGCCGGCGGCATCGAACTTACCGTCCTTCGGGTTGAGCTGGAAGACCTCCGTCTTGACCGGCTTGCCCGTGGTCAGGCCCGAGATCATCTGGACCTTACCACCAAGAAAGTCGCCGCCCTTCTTCTTCTTGTCCGTGGAGCTGCCGGGGGCCGGGTCACCCTTCTCGATCACGAAGACTGCGTCCTTGCTTTCGGGCAGAGGCGCGACGGCGACCGGGAGGCTGAACTTCATGCCCGCGAAGGCGGGCTCCAGGGAGACCACCGCGTCCTGAGCGACGACGGAAGTCATCCCGAGAAAGAGCGAGAACAGGAGGGCGGCGGACGGGCGGAGGCTCATGGTTTTGGGGTGTGCCAGATACCTAAGTCGGAAGGCGGGCGCATGCAAAAGATTTTTCACCGGGAAGCGGGGCCCGGAAGAAACCTTCACCCTGCCCTTATTTTTCGCTGGTTTTCAGCGCACGGTTCGCTACTTAATACACCCGCATCACTGCACAACCAACCCACAAACAACATGTCCAAAGCCCTCACCAAGTCCCAAATCGCCGGTGCCATCGCCGAAAAAGCTGAGATCAGCAAGAAGCAGGCCACCGCGATCCTCGAGATCATCGCCGCCCTCGCCTACAAGAACGCGAAGAACTCCTTCACGCTCCCCGGCCTCGGCAAGCTCGTCCTCGTCCACCGCAAGGCTCGCCAGGGTCGCAACCCGGCCACCGGCGAAACCATCCAGATCAAGGCCAAGAAGGTCGTGAAGTTCCGCGTGGCCAAGGCCGCCAAGGACGCGATCCTCGGCGCCAAGTAATCTCTCACGAGATGCTCGCCAAAAGGCGCTCCGCAAGGAGCGCCTTTTTTGTTGGCCGCTTCCGCGCACCACGCATCCCGCGCCGATGGGCACGGTTTTTCTTGCACGCGCCGATGCGCGCGGAATGAATGCATGCACGCAATCCGCCCGGGTGGCGAAATGGCAGCCGCAGCGGACTCAAAATCCGCCGCCCTCTAAAGGCGTGAAGGTTCGAGTCCTTTCCCGGGCACTTGCGGCGATGATCGCCGACGACGCGCAAGCGACGCCGGGCGACCGCGCGCTTCAACGCGCGTAGGCGACGACGACGGCGAGCGAAGAAGCGAGCACGAGCGCGAACACCAGCACGGAGGCGCAGCCGCGGTTCGACAGACGCTCCTTGTAAGAGAGGCCGCTGCCGGGAATCCCCACCGTGCCGTCGACGCGATCCTTGCGCACGTTGACGGTCGCGCCCGGACGACCGACGGAAAGCGAGGTCCCCGTCTTCGAGACGTTGATCCGGAGGAACCTCCCGAGCGGGATGATTTTGCGGAAGCGGAAGAAACCCATCGGAACCCAGCGTGGCGGCCGTGCGGAGGCAGGCAAGCGCCGCCTGCCGGACCGGAGTCCCTTTTCTTATGACACTCTGCAACGCAGGTCCCGCTTGCCTTCCGGCGGCCGGCCGCCCATATTGAAGTCAGTTCCTTCAATAGTCGCATCACGAGCAGGACGGGCGAAAGCCGAACCTGCACCAACCGAGCCCTCCCAAGGGTCACGGTGGTCATCGGAGCCGCAAGGCGCCGAGATGAGAGCCGAAAGGCTAAAAAACAGTCCCCTGTGGATTGATCGTGCTGCGCGTCCCTTTCACCGCCGCCCACCATGATCAACACCCAAGACACCACCGCCCGTCCCGCCGCCTCCAAACTGTCCATCCGCGTCAGCGAGGCCAACCGTCTGCACCACCTCTGGAACAACAACGGGACCTGGTGGCTGCACTACACCGAGCACCTCGCGGACTTCACCAAGCGCCGCGTCCGCCGCTCGCTCCGCACCCACGACCTCGAGCTGGCCATCCGTCGACGCGACGAAGCGCTGCACGCGGTCGCCGCCTGAACGCCATGACCTTGCTCTGGCTCCTGGCGATCCTCGCCTTCCACGCGCTCGCCGCGCGGCGGCTCTGATCAGAAGCGGGCGCCCACGCGTCCGCCCAGACCCCAGGTCGCGCCCGGCTGGAAGGCGCCTTGGGTCTCGCCGTCATGCTTGAAGCTATGCCGGGCGAAAGGCACCCACTCTAACTGCGCGCGCACGAACCAGGTGCCGGAAGCCTCAAGAAACTGGGTGACTCCGAGGCGGATCGGCACTTCGCCGACGACCACTGCGCGCGTGCCGTAAGCGGCGTCGGCGAGGCGGAAGTTCAGGGTCTCGTACGCCACCGACAGGTCCACCGTCGTCGCGCGGTCGCCCGTGGGGAAGCCGCGGAAGATGATACCGTTCTGCAAACCGGTCGCGCGGAGTTCGACTTCGGCATAGCGACACGGACGCCAGAAGGCTTTCACATAAGGAACCGGCAGGATCGAATTCTCGAAGCGATCCTGGAACATCAGGCCGAGGGCGACATCGGTCTCCGCGTCCGGCTGCCATCGCAGCGCGCCGCCCAGGCCCCAGCGAAAACCATCGGTGAGGCCGACCGATTCCTCGGCGGCCAGTTCGAGACCGTAGATCAGCTGGCCGGCATATTTGTCGGACAGTTTCCATTGGCGGAAGCCGGACAACATCAGGTCCTGCGTATTACCATACGAGCGGTCGGTGCCGGCGACGGCACCGGCGAAGTTGTGCTCGTAACGATACCACTCCAGGTCGACGGCCCGGTCTTCGGCCTGGTAAATCAGTTCGGCGCCGGTGCGGGAGCGCCCGAAAGAACCCGTGACGCCGCCCGAGTGGGAGATCACATCGGCGTCGCGATACTGTCCGTCGGCCATCAGCAACCAGGGCTTAGGCTGAGTCTGGCCGAATGTTTCCGAAGAGATGAGTAATAATGAGCAAATTAAGCCAAATTGCTCAACTTTGTGCAGTCTTTTCATCGTATTAAAATTTAATTATCCCCAAAAGTCTCGGATAGCAAGCGGGTAGAAGTCGCTGGTTATTTTATGGCACGATTTTTGCTTAATAAATCGCAACATGCTTATTTCTGCCACTCCCGCACCGAACGCCGCCGATAACGTCTGGGTCCTGATCAGCACCGCCTTGGTCCTGATGATGTGCATCCCGGGTCTGTTCCTCTTCTACGGAGGCTTGGTGCGCGGCAAGAACGTGCTCTCCATCGCCGCCCAATGCCTGGCCCTCACCGCCATGGGCATCCTCATGTGGTGGGCCTTCGGCTATAGCTTCGTCTTCGGTAAGAACTTCTCCGGCGGCTTCCTCGGTCACATCTTCGGCGGCAGCGAGCATCTCGGCTTCGCCGGCCTCAGCTTCGCGCCAGACACCGCCTACGCGGCCGGCATCTCCTCGGCGACCTTCGCCTTGTTCCAGGCCATGTTCGCGGCCATCACGCCGGCGCTGATCATCGGTGCGGTCGCCGAACGCATGAAATTCTCCGCGGTGCTGCTCTTCTCCTTCCTCTGGACGATCGGCGTCTATTACCCCGTCGCGCACGCCGTCTGGGGTGCCACCGGCGACTTCTCCGGCCTCGCGAACGGCGACGCCGCCTTCAAGGCCGCGGACTTCGCCGGGGGCATCGTCGTGCACATGACCTCGGGCTGGTCCGCCCTGCTCCTCTGCGTGCTCGTCGGGCCGCGCATCGGTTTCGGCAAGCGCGCGATGCCTCCGCACAGCATGGTTCTTTGCGTCATCGGCACCGGCCTGCTCTGGGCCGGCTGGTATGGCTTCAACGCTGGCTCGGCCCTCGCCGCCGACGGTGTCGCCCTCCAGGCTTTCCTGACCACCACGCTCGGCGCCGCCACGGCCACGATGATGTGGGCGCTCGTCGAGAAGCTCCACCGCGGCAAGATCTCGGTGCTCGGTCTCTGCTCGGGCGCGATCGCGGGCCTCGCCACCGTGACCAACGCCGCGGGCTTCGTCTCGGGCGGTTCCGCCGTGATCATCGGCATCCTCGCGGGCGGCATCTCTTACTGGGCGTGCTCCGTCCTGAAGCCGAAGTTCGGCTACGATGACGCGCTCGACACCTTCGGCGTCCACGGCATCGGAGGCACGATCGGCGCGCTCGCGACAGCCTTACTGATGGACGGCGCAGTCAACGAAGCCGGCGGTAAGCTCGTCGCCAAGGGCCTGCTCAAGGGCCAGCTGACGGCGATGCTGCTCTGCATCGTGGTCTCGCTCGTCATGACCTGGATTATCGCGAAGCTGGTAGCGGCGACCATCGGACTGCGTCCTTCGGAAGAAGCGGAAGCGCAGGGACTGGATATCGCTGATCACGGCGAAGAAGGCTATAACGCGAATTAAGGTGGTTTTCCGCGGCCCAGTCCGCCGCTCTGCCCTTTTTCGGGCAGGCGGCCGGAGGGGCTTCGCTTTAATTTAAGCACTTTTAGGCCATCGGTTCGAAAGCGGAGTGTTGGCACGGGGGTTGCGAATGACCTCTCGCCATGAAATCCCTGCTACGAACTCTCACCATCCTCGCCCTGGCGGCAGTGCCTTACCTGTCGTCGGCGCAGAACGCCCCCGCACCGGCGGCTGAACCCGCCAAAGTCGAAGCGGCCAAAGCCGCTCCGGCCGCTCCTGCGCTCGACCAGCGCGTGGCCGACCTCGAAGCCTACGTCAACAACACCGGCCCGAAGGCTGGAGATGACAAGGTCGCCGCGGGTCCGATCGCCGCTTCCGCGGGTCCGGGTCACAACGCCTTCATCATGGTGTGCGCCGCGCTGGTGCTCTTCATGACGCTGCCCGGCCTCTTCCTCTTCTACGGCGGCTTGGTGCGCTCGAAGAACATCCTCTCCGTCGTCGCCCAGTGCTTCGGCCTGGCCGGCATGGTGGCGATCCTCTGGTGGGCCGTGGGTTACTCCCTGGTCTTCGGCAAGAGCTTCGACGGCACCTTCCTCGGTAAATTCTTCGGTGGCAGCGAATTCTTCTTCCTGAACGGCGTCGGCGCCGCCCCGAACGGAGACTACGCCTACTGGATCTCGCAGAACGTCTTCTCGATGTTCCAGATGATGTTCGCGATCATCACCCCGGCCCTCATCGTCGGCGCCATCGCCGAACGCATGAAGTTCTCCGCGGTCATGCTCTTCATGCTCGGCTGGATGTTCCTCGTCTACTTCCCGATGGCCCACCACATCTGGGGCATCACCGGTGAGATGAACGGCGTCTGGAACGCCAAGGCCTCCATCAAGGCGATCGACTTCGCCGGCGGCACGGTCGTCCACATGACCTCGGGTTGGTCCGCGCTCCTGCTCTGCATCATCCTCGGCCCGCGCATCGGCTTCGGCAAGAAGGCCATGACCCCGCACAGCATGGTGCTCTGCGCCGTCGGTACCGGCATGCTCTGGGTGGGTTGGTACGGTTTCAACGCCGGCTCGGCCCTCGCCGCCGACGGTGTCGGCGCCCAGGCCTTCATGACCACCACGCTTGCCGCGGGCGTCGCCGCCTTCACCTGGGGCGCCCTCGAGTGGATCCTCCGCAAGCACGCCAGCATCCTGGGTCTCTGCTCGGGCGCCGTCGCGGGCCTCGTCGTGATCACCCCGGCCGCGGGCTTCGTGACCGCCAGCTCCGCGGTGCTGATCGGCGTCCTCGCCGGTGTGGTACCCTTCCTGGCCGTGGTCTACATGAAGTCCAAGCTCGGCTATGACGACGCGCTCGACACCTTCGGCGTCCACGCGGTCGGCGGCACCCTCGGCGCCATCCTGACCGGCGTCCTCGCCACGGCCGACGTCAACGGCAACCTGAACACGAACCTCAAGGACATCGTCGGCAAGACCCTCCTCACCGAGCAGCTCAAGGCGATCGGCATCACCCTGGTGCTCTCCCTGGTCGCCACCGCGATCCTCGCCTACGTGATCAAGGCCGTCATCGGCCTCCGCCCGACCGAAGAAGAAGAGGCCCGCGGCCTGGACATCTCGGACCACGGCGAAGAAGGTTACAGCCACAACTCCTAAGCCTCCCCTCCAGGGAAGCCGGCTCGCAGGCCGTCCGATACCGGACGGCCTGCTTCTTTTGGGGGATTTCCTGACAGTGGCTTAATCTACTATAGAATTGCCAATTTTGAGATACTGACACCAGAATGTCTTCATCCGTCCGCCATGCTTAAAATCTCCGCCCAACTGAACGACCGGGACTTCCAAGGCACCGCCGAGGAATTAGCCACCTTCGTGTCCGAAAAGCTGGCCGAACTCGGCTTCGGTGAGCGCCACCGCTCCTCCGAGCGACTGGTCCGCTTCTATGCCTACCAGAAGCTCCTGAGCCGCCCGGAGAAAGCCCCCGACGACGGCCGCCAGCGCCTCTTCGGCCAGCTGCAGGTCCGCCAACTTCTCCTCGCCCGCCTGCTCGCCGAGCGCGGCTGGGACCTCGACCGTATCCGCACCCTGCTCCTGCAGAACCAGGAGATCACTTCGCTGAACAAGCTGATCGACGAATTAGCCACGCCCACCGAAGCGGAAAAGCTCTTCTTCCGGACCCGCTCCAGCGCCGCCGAGAGCGATGCCGCCCTAGGCCTCGAAGAACCCAGCGTGCATCGCGCGAGGTCGCCGGTCGTCTACTCCCGCCGCGACGATGTCGACGATTCCGCGGCACCTGCCTATAAGCCCGTACGCAAAGCCAGCTTCTCCATGGTGCAGCAGATGAAGCAGGTCGCCGAAAGCGACGAGTCCCCCGCCGATGCCCTGCGCCTGATGATAAAAAAGGAGCTGGCCCGCGACGACCTCAGTCCGGCCGCCCGCAGCCTGCTCGATCAGCTGCTATCCTTCAATCCGACCTCCCGAGGCGATGAACCGAAGACCGAAAGATGGACCAAAGTCCGGCTGACCCATTGGTGCGAAGCCCACTTCAATATCGACAGCCGCGTGACGCCGACCAAGGGGGAACTGATAGAAATCGCCGATAACTTCAGTAAGGCATTGATGAAGAAGTATTTATAATTATGACAGTGTTAGTTTGATGCTATTTGTATGACAGTATCTTATTCGGTGTTGACAGTATAAGGGATTGGGGCATGGTGGTGGGGATGAATCCACCCATGAGCCAACCCAAGATCGAAATCCTGCCCCTCAAGAAGGGCTTCCTCCGCGCCGCCTCCGAAGCGACGCATGTCCTCGTCCGCATCGTCGCCCCCAGCCAGCCGACTGACGTCGTCGCCACTCCCCGCGCCCCGCTCGACCTCGCCCTCGTCATCGACCGCTCCGGTTCGATGTCCGGCCGCCCCCTCGAGGCCGCCCTCGAAAGCGCCGTCCGCATCGTCCGCGGCCTGCGCAACGATGACCGCGTGTCCATCGTCGCCTTCGACGAACGGATCGAAGTCGTCGAGCCGCTGACCGCGGTGACCGACCGCGAGGGTCTCGTCCGCCGTATCCAGGCGATCGACTCCCGCGGCTCGACCGACCTCTTCGGCGGTTGGGAAGAAGCGGTGAAGCAGCTCGCTCCCTTCACCCGCAAGGACCGCATCGCCCGCGTCATCCTCCTCAGCGACGGCCAGGCCAACCACGGCCTCGTCAACGAGCAGGAGATCTTCGCCCGCGTCACCAAGGCCGCCGGCGCCGGCATCACGACCTCCACGGTCGGCCTCGGCCACGGCTTCAATGAATCGCTCATGACGGGCATGGCGACCGCCGGCGAAGGCGTCGCCAATTTCGGCCAGACCGCGGACGATCTCGACGAGGCTTTCGAAGAGCAGTTCGCCATCCTGTCGAATTCCTTCCTGCGTCAGGTCAAGGTCAGCGTGCAGGGCGGCAGCGACGTGCAGGCCCGCCTGGTCGGCGAGATCCTCGAGAACGGCGCCGCCCGCATCCGCAAGCTCGGCACCCTGCCCTGGGACGCTTCGCTCGTCGCGGTCGTCGAACTGAAGATCGGCGCCGGCGCCAAGCCCGACGCCCTCGCGGCCGTGAACTTCGAAGCCATCACGAAGGATGGCGACGTGGTCAAGTTCGGCCCCGAACTCATCGCACTCCCGGAACTCGACCTCGCTGCGTTCTCGGTCCTGCCGGTCGACGCCGACGTGGCGGCCCTGATCGACGAAGCGATCGTCGCCGAGAAGATCGAAGCCATCGAGGTGCTCACGCGCACCCATAAGTTCGCGGAAGCCAAGGCGGCCTTCGAGGAACTGCTGAAGCGCCCGGGCCTCTCGGACTGGGCCAAGCAGAAGATCGAGTACCTCAAGCAGCTCCTCGACGAGGACGCGATCATGGCCGCGAAGGAGATGCGCTACGGCCGCACCCGCCTGATGAGCCAGTCCAAGATGGCGGCGATGGCCTGCTACAGCGACCAGGTCGACGAGGACGTCGAAGCGGCGAAGGCCGCCTACCTGCGCCGCAAACGCGCCGACGGCCGGGCCACCAAGCCCAAGCCCCCGCAGGGCGGCCAGCCTCCGCAGGCCTAAGCGGCGGCCGAGCGTCGGGTTTTCAGCCCGGTGGAAGCGATTCCACCGG
>Ga0214163_1000035_pt1 | contig 53968 bp, 101 predicted proteins | sample LakMenepilimnion_2_FD_153001 | JGI IMG/M metagenome (GOLD analysis project Ga0214163, IMG submission 153001) | Freshwater microbial communities from Lake Mendota, WI - Practice 15JUN2010 epilimnion v4 | ecosystem: Environmental > Aquatic > Freshwater > Lake > Epilimnion/Euphotic zone | place... | reverse complement strand
ACAGACTGGAAAGAAGATATACAAAAGAAATATCCAAGTTTCACTATAACAACCGAATACGATGCTATGACATTCGCTCCAACCAATACAATCATAGATAAAAGGACAAACAAAGAATATAAACTAACACTTACTTCTATATCTGATATAATGAACGAAACAGACCTTTTCATAAAACAACTAATAGTAACTATAAGAGATAAGAAAATAAACGATATTATCAATGGCACACAAAGTTAGAAAAATCGGTTGGGAAAAAGCCTCACTGTTTAATAAGAACTTCGATAAGATATACGACTACTGGAAGAATAAAGCCCAAGAAGAACATAAATACTACGGTGACCTTAAACTAATTAAAGAACATAATAAAGTTTTTATCTATATCATAATAGAAGATATCGACCAATACTCAGATAGACCCGACTGGGAAGAACCAGAAGATAATGATGATTTACTTAACATATGAATAATAACAATGACAACTGGTGCCACTAGTGGAACTCTCACGAGTACTCCGGTATGCCTTCACCAATGGCTTACATGAATATAAACAATAATACAACAATGAAAGTAATTAAACACCTAACATACGAAGACAATAGAGGTTCATATACACCTATTCAAACAAATGAACTAGGTATAGAATGGGAACAATGCTCTATATCTATCAATGATAAGAAAGGAACATTCAGAGGTCTTCACTACCAAACTAATCCACCTCAAACTAAATACATCAAAGTTATCAAAGGCTCTATCATAGACTTTATGTTAAACTTAGATACCAATGAACTAAATTACTTTACATTAGGAAGTAATGAGGCTATCTTAGTACCCCATAACATGGCTCACGGCTTTCTTACCTTAGAAGATATGACAATAGTTACTTATATGGTTAAAGGAGAATATAATCCTAATTCAGAACATTCAATAGTATGGCATTCAATAGATGAAGTTAAAAGAGTAATCTTAGATAGTCTTCAAGGTAGTAATCTTATTATATCAGATAAAGATAATGAAGGTAAATGATAGCAATACCCTGTACTAACTGTAGTCGAATGATTGATATTGATACTAGTATCTATTTAGATGTAATTGCCGCCAGTGCCGGTGTAATGTGTAGTAATTGTACCAAAGAACATAAGATTAATGAAAGAGATAAGAAACTTAAAAAGGTACTAAGAAGAGGTCTGATTGAAAGAATTAAATTTATGATAAGATGAAGCCGATAGGAAGAGTATGTAATAAACATGGTTTTATATTTGGTGGCGGAATATGTGATAAATGTAGAAGTGAAAAGATAGATGAAGTCCTTAGTAAAGGTCCTATAAAAAGAATTAAGATATGGTTAAAATACCAATTACATCAATTGTTAAGTAATTAAAAAACTACAGAAATCCGTAGCGTTTTTCTGTAAGATTTTGTGTTCGTCCTATACACGCTTATAAGCAACTGCCGAAACCTTTCATTCGGTACTGATCCGTATATACAGCATCGTCTGAAAGTCGCACCCCGTCTACGTTTCAGAGGTGCCTTTTTCAGACTAAATTTCGAGGTGGTTTCGACCTTAGTCCACCGTGCCAAACTTATCAAAATGACAACTTGACAAAACCAAATTTTTATACATATAGTATGAAATTTTTATCCACACTTATTTTTACCTTAGTGATAGGTACTTGCCTTGGTCAATCAGACACAATCGATACGGTACGATATGGTGATGTTATCTACTTATTTAAGAAAGATGTGCTTGTAGAGCGTTTACATATGAAAGGTGACCAGGTAGACATTAAAGTGATATATGTTTATAAAGACGGTGTCCTAGTGCGTAGAGAGTGGTGGCAGAAGGGTAAGAGAATATCTTACACTCTGGATAATTAATGTGCTAGAAATCCGCGGCACTTTTCTGTATATTTCTGATAAAGGTTAAAGCCATGTTAAAACGGGTGCTAGACTACGACTCTCCAGTCAATTTTCATATACATATTATATGAAGAAGATTATCTTAATATTACTACCTCTTATATTTATATTTAGTCAGACATTGTGTCAATTGCCACTTAATGACTTTGTAGCGGATTGGTTATATACACCATATAAGTTAGGTGGTACAAATAAGTCAGGAATAGATTGTTCAGCTTTTGTTCAAAGGATGGCTCGTGATGTTTTCTGTGTTACTATACCTAGGACGACTGTGACTCAGATGAGATCATTGGTTGTAGTTAAGTCAAAGGATAGTATGAAGGCAGGAGATTTGATATTTTTTAAGAGTAAGTCGTCGCCTACGGGATATCACGTTGGATGTTATTTATGGAATAATCAGTTTATACATGCTGCTGGTAGAAGGTTAGGAGTTATTATAAGTGACTTAGAAGGCAGAAGTATTTATGTAATTAGAAGAATAAAAATTAAGATATGAGTGAATTTAACAAACTAGTAAAACTTATTAATGATTCTGAAGAGGATTATCAATTAATAGAGATATCACGTTATGTAGAGAATAAGTATGAAGGTGATAAATTAGAACTAAGAAAATTAATAAATGATAAGTTTAGACCAAACTTAGACAATTATCCACATAAACCTATAAATTAAAACTATGATAAATTTTATTAAAAAACTTTTCACTAAGAAAAAGGTGGAAGTACCAAAGACTATACACGAGCAGGTAGAAGAGAATCTTAAAGAAAGACAAAGAATTAAAGACGAGTTAAAGAGAAGAAAGGGGTCTTAAACTTATCTTATAAAAAAAACAAATAAAAATGAAAAAAATTTATTCACTACTAATAGCCATCATTATTGGGGCTCAAGTAGCAATCGCACAATGTAGTCCTACATTAAACAATTTTGAAATTAAATTGAGTCAAACTGGATATCAAACTTTGAAAGTTCAAATGAGGTATCACGCTGATGCTGTAGATAGTGCCGAAAGCACATTACCATCTACTAAGCAAGTATTTGATGGATTAATATTTGCTATTAAATGGCCCGCAACTAGTCGTGTAGAATTAACTAAGTGTGTTAGAAATAATGAGGATATTAATTTGGTAATTGATTATACACCACAAAACAAAAATATCAGAACATTAGTACATGATAACTCTATTACCATGCCTACGCCATTTAAAGCAGACTGGGTAAACAATATATGGTATGATGTTGCTACTATCACTTTTACAGGAACTTTGTCAAATGGTGATTATTTTAGTTTAGTAAACTGTGATTATGGTTTAGCTCATCCAAATACTTATAATGGAAATACTACTACAGATCCTTGGTTATCTATTTTAGAGGAAGGTAGATCATTTCAATATTCTCCAAAAATGATTACAGAGTTGCCTGGAACAAAGTGGATGAAACTAGTTTCTAAACAATGTTCTAATACTACAAAAAAGAGAGTAAGATGTAAGAATAAAACAACCAATTCAAACGGACGATGTTCAACACATCAATAAGAGATATCAATATTACACAAAGGGAATGATTTAATCGTTCCCTTTTTTTATTGTTACCAATATGTTACACTAATCGTTTATCTTTATCTACTCTGGTGTAAATTGTTTAAACATTTATTTTAGGTTTATAAGATTAAAATTCAAAATTGGTTCCTATCATAAATAAGATAGGATTGGCTTTTTTATAACCCACTTGTTCTGATGCTTTATCTAATGTTGTATTGAGTCTAATATTGGTATTCAGTACAAACTTCTTAGTTATTTTCCAATCAAGAGATGCGCCGTAATACAAATCTAAATTAAATTTATTTAAATAAGCTATATTTAGAGTATTATCTTTAAATATTTTATAAACATCGCTCATAAAAAATAACTGAGGTGATATATTAACTAACTTTGTTTTGTATGTATATGTGTACATTATCATAGCTCTATAATTAACTTCACTGGATGGTGGCATTTGTGGATAAATCAAATCAACAAAATTACCTAAAGAGTCTACTGTATATTCACCTTGCCATTGACCTTGGTAACTTCCCCAAAATGTTTTAGATGCTACTAAGCTATAACCAAATGTTCCAAACTTTTTAGTTCTAATTATATCTATAAATGATAGGGTAATATCATTTTGAAATTTAAAGTCTGTTGAATAAAATGATTGTAAAGTGGTTGTTCTTCTTTCTAGGTTTCTACTAATGCCATATCCTATACCATAGTATTTCCAAACAGGGTTTACTGATAATAAGAATTTATGTTCCCATTTTTCATCAAAAGATGATCTATTATATCCTAAGTTAAGAGTGGTAGATACTTGTCTTCCTATTACACCAATTGAAAGGTTTGATGTTGAAAGAACATCTTTTGAGAAATTAACATAAGATTGTAATACACCTACATTGTTTAGGTTACCACTTTCACCAAACAATTCTTTATCAGTTAGTTTTAGTGTATCTGGTTGTGATATTTGACCAAATGATGTTGTTGGAATAATAAGTAATAAAAACCATAATCTTTTCATTAATTATATATTAATGAAAAGAAATCATTAAATTCTACTACTCTGATGAATTGTTTCTTTTGGGATTCGGCACAACCAACGCTACCTGTACTATAGTCTCCTTGATTTGCCCATATAACTATTGCGGTTAGTTTTGTAGCCATTTGTGGAACAAAGTGGAGGTATAAGACATCATCACTAAGAAACTTCTTTATATGGTTGAATTCTTCTTCAGTTCTTATAATAACGGATAAGCCCCAGTATCTTAGTGTTTCATCAATTCTTTTTTCTCTATTTACCATTATACTATTCTCCAGGCATTCTTAATAATCTTTCTTAGTTTGGTAGCATCCTCTGGGTTACCAATCACTGAACCATCTTTAATGGTGAAAGCGTGACGAGCCACTCTGATGATGTATGTACCTGTATTATATTCTTTAGCAAAGGTACCTACGGTCATTTTACTTTTACCTCCGTTTGTAGTTAGGTACTTTGGGTCAATGGTCTTTGTTCTTTTATAATTGAATCTAGTGTTATTTGTAGACATTAGATTCATTTTTGTGGGGAAGCCGAATGTACCTTTTCTGAATTGTCTTTTTAGGTTACTGGCTACCCATTGGTGTGCTTTATCATATTCTAGGTCGAAGGCAGAGGCGATGGCACGAACAACGCAGTCAGCTCTTTCGGACTTAGCGAGAGGTGAGTCGGCGTAACCTTTGATGGCTTGAGAAGTGGAAGTGTACGGGATAGACATAAGTAGTGGTTATGTGATTATTAATAGTACAAAGATAAGGATAATAAGTGATAATACAAAATTCTGCTACGGATTTCTGTAGCTTTTTTTATAAAAAAAAAGATCAGCCTGCCCTTGATTTACTTCGTGGTCTTACCCCCGCCCTTCGTACTTTGATACTGTCGGCAACCGTTATCTTTTCTGACAATACAAAGATAAGGATAGTTATTGATATAACCTAATTTTAATTAAAAATTCTATCTTTGAATCTCCAGTACCAGCCTTTAAGACCACATGATAAGCTACTATTTTCTTCGGCACAAAAGTCATCAAAGGATCTTATTTTTAAGTCAGACCAAAGGTTCTTTGTTGCTAGGTTTAAGGTAGGGTATTTTTTATAAGAATCATTAAAAGATTCTTCATACTTTTTATAATTCTCAAAAATATGTAAACTCCATTTGATACTCATTTGGGTTACCATATAGTCTATCCATATTTTCATTTTATCATCTTCACTAAACTCCATCTCTTTTTATTATTTAATTATTTTACAGCTTGATAACATAAAGTCTATATCAAAACCTGTTGCTTGGTATTGGTCTTGAATCACATCTGGACCTATATAATCTTTAAGTCTTAGTAGAACTTCTTTAGATGTGTCTATTAGTTCTTTAGATAAGGTAGAATAATCAGGATTGAATTGTACTGATATTCTGATAGGATGTCTTAATATATCATAACGAGTTTGTTTAACTGTGGCATATGACATAGGTATTTGATCAAAGCCGTTTTCAGATGGATTAAAGGTAGGAAATGTTGAATCCATTTCACAGGTGATAACTTCACCCTTTTCTAACCAATTATGAAATACTTTATTATTGGCACGCCAACTCATATTATCTAAGTTAATCCAGTTAATATCAAACTTATTAGTGTCATGAAGTTCTAATAAGATATCATCTATGGTCATTTTATCTGGTAGGTCTTTAGGATGTCTACCGTGTATATTAAGGTTATTCACTTTGTCTAACTTCAATTATTTGAGGTGCCATATATAAGTGCATCAATATTCCAGCTTTATCTGAATCAAGACCTATTAACCAATCTTTTCCAAGACCTTTAACATCATCTTTGTTGATTAAGAAATCATGTATATACTCACTTTGTTTTAGAATTTCTTGTTTTTGTTCTTCTGTTTCGACTATTATTTTCATCTAGTATATTTTATTTGAATAAAGGTATAAGGAACAGTAAGTGATGCGTTCTCCACAAGAACCTGAGAAACAAGTGGGTGCTTACTGTTCTCTCATACCTATAAATTTGAATTACAAATATAGTTATTTTATATGACTATCACAAAAGTAATAATTCTATTTTAATATCTCTTAGAAAAACTTTTATCTTTTCTTTATCTACTCTTAAAGCGCCACCTGGTACTACATCTTGATTAGGCAATGAATAAGTTAAACCACCACCGTGTTCTTTATAAGTATACCAAAAGTAATCTGCTAAAGGTTCTCTTAAAAGAATATCTAATATCTCTTGTAAAGATTCCCTTTCAACTTGGACTAACATATCTTTGAATCTTTCTTCACCGAGGTAAGGACCAACCTTTGGGTTATTACTTTTTAATAACCATTCAGTAAATCCTTTTCCAGGAACTACTGGAAAATCAACTATTAAACATTCTCTTAATCTTTCTATCATAGATATGTTTAGTCTATTCTATTTCTTCTACTTAAATCTTTGTGTTTCTTAAACTCTTTGATATTATAAGTGTTCGAGAAAGATCCATCTTTAGTTACTTCCCAATCATCAAAGTTCTGTAAAGCTTCTGCCATTTGTAAACTGAAATCTGTTGGTACAGCACCTTCATCAAATCTACTATTACAATCATAGTTTTTAAACCACCTCATCCATTGTGGACTACCTGGTACATATTGTGATGTTTTAGGATCAAATAATGGACTAATAGGAGATAACTGAGGATACTCTGCCGCTGAATGGCAACTATAACAAGAACTCATTGAGTTATCCATTGGTCCATTAAGTCTACCATTCCAACCTAAATGTGATGGTGGTAATTCATTTCTATCTGGATTAATAATAGTTTGTTTAAGTTCTGGATTAATATAAGTACTATCAGGAATTGGATTAGAAGTATTTGTTGTATTCTCAGGATCATCTCCCCACATTATACCCAATGGAACTAAGTTATAAAATTTATCACTATTATTCATTTGTCCATTATACTTATAGTTACCAAGTATCCAACCACTTGGAGCACGAAAATCTTTAATCATAACATCCATCTGTATAAGTACTACATCTACAACTTCTCTATCTAAAGATTTGAAATTATAGTTTGCGTATGCTTTCCACCAAAGACCATTTCTAAGATATGGAATTTGTTTTTCTACAGTGTCTTTAGGCATTGATAAAAATAAAAGTTTGAACATAACAGTTCCTTCTGGAAACCCATCCATATCTTCCATCTTATTAGCATCTGGATCTAAATGATTCTGCCATACCTTACCTATAGTATATCCTCCTTTATCATTATAAAAAGCAACTGCCCAAGCACCACCTTTTGAATAAGTTTGTGTACGACCTAATTGACCAACACCAACAGGAGCTTCTTTTGTTAGACCATGAAATCCTTCTCTACCATTTGCGCCGTAATGTTGCCAAGGCATGTGATACCAATCTCTAACTTTATTTAACTCTGGTCTAAACTCTACATTAGTATTACCTTCAAAACAATATTTTTGAACTGCTAATAAGTATTCTTTCCAGTTTTTCTGATAATCTATTTTGAAGAAATCAGGTAGTTCAGTCTTTGGTAAACTTTTTGGATAGTTCTGACTCAACTTAAATAGTTGTATAGAATCTTTTTGTACAACTGATGGACTTACCATGTGTCCGAAATCCGGAAAAGGTTGTTGTTTGTTTGATGTTTGATTGTTACTTACAGTAAAATGGAATAAAATATATCCCAAAACTATTAAAGCACCAATCAATAAAATAGATTTCTTTTTCATATGTTTTATTTAGTTTATTTGTATTATATATATATCAGAGAATGTTAACTTCCACTTTTACTTAATTAGTAAGTTGTTCAAAATAAATTTTCATTGTAATATACCGTTTAACTTCTCTGCTCTTTTATAAGGTATCAATCTTTTTTCAACATTCTCATTAATCTTTTTACCTAAAGACCAACCATTCATTTGATTAACTTGAATAGCAACACCATTATCAAAACGATAAGCTTTATCTACCCATTTATGATAATAATGTTCATCCCTTTCTTCTTTTGGGTCACCATATGATATTTGAAATTCAAATGGTCTACCATTAGCATCTACACCTTGAAAGGTATCACCATGTAATCCTTTGCATATCTCAGGTAGTTGAAACTCTTTACGGATAGTTAAGTAACAGAATAAATAAGTATCATGTGAGAAAAAATCCCAAGATATATCATAATCTTCTTTACCAAGGTATCTTAACATTAAATCATCCCTACCACCTGTATTATGATATAAATCAACTAAAGTAATATCACCTACATCTTTACCTTCTATTGTAATAGGAAAGGTATAAACAAAGTGATTGTATTGGTGTTTAGTAAGATCTAATGGTGTATTAGCCTTTCTATTAACCCAGGTAGTAAATACTTCTTGGGGATCCTTATCAGTAGCTGACTTGATAATATCTAATACTTCTGACTCTGTATATTTCATTGTATTATTTTAATTGTATCATAGTACAAGATTCTACACCTCTGTAAATAAGTACGGTAGTTGAGTCGTTTACTTTAACTTTATATAAACCGTGACCTACTTCACTCATAATCTTCTCAGACTTCAGTTTATTACTATCTTCTTTGGTGTTATTAACTTTAGTATCTACATTACAAGATACCATTAAAACTGTTATTAAAATTGCTAATATTGTTTTCATATTTACAAAGATAACTTTTTTATTTGTATATTAAAATATTTTATTTATTTGTCTTTCACGCCATTCTTCTAATGGAACAAAATCATCATCACCCGGAAAGAAAAGATATTCGGTACCATCATCACCTACAAATGAAGCAGTTTCTTCACCATACATGACATCAACGGTAACATCATAGGTTTTACCAATTGTTTGATAGCTCTCAGAACCCCAGGTTTTAGAAGCTACACAAACCCACTTAGACTTTTTAATTGGAATGGGAAATGACATTAAATAAGATTTACCTCAACTTCACGAATTTCTAAATCATTGTTTGTGAATACCACATCACTATCATAGTTGTACAATTCATCGCAGTACTTCATAATTGAATCTGCTTGGTCTTTACCCATTAACATAGGTGTATCACATACATAAGGACCTTCCATTTCATCAGAATTGAAATAAAGGTCTTTGTCTTTTACTTTTACTACTAAAAATTTCATATATCTAAATTTAATTATAATTCAACATTTTTCCAAACAACCACAGGGTTATTCTTTTCTTTCACACCAAAAACAGACTTGAATGGCTTTCTAAATACTTTTACCTTTTCACCAGTAAGACTATGCTTAAACTCTTTCACAGAAGTAATATCATCTGTACCAAAAGCAAATAAAGGTTTAAATCGTTTATCAATAGTACCTGATTTAGTGATACGATTAATCTGATAACAAAAGTTATTAGAGTCTCTGATGCCAGCATAGAATCTGGTCATTACCAATCTACGTTTAGTATCAACTTTAGGTGTAAAGGATTTATACATATATTATTTTGTAAAGTAATCTGATAATTCAAAGTCAGTAACCAGTTTTCTATATTTCAAGGTACCAATTCCGCTATCATTAACAATCCATACTAGGGGCTTAATACCATTAAGGTAATCTTTAAGAGCTTGTGGTATATCATCACCAAATGATTCGGTGTATTTGGATTTAACATCATCTATCATAACATAGTAACTAGAACCTTCTACGAATTCATCAACGGCTTTAATACAAGTCATTAACTCCATCGAGCCATTATCGATGAGGTCATTAATCTTAATATCTTCTTCGATATCGAGTTGTTCTCTAAGGTCCTGAATCTGAGCCTTATATTCTATAAGTAGTTCTTTATTATCTACAAGGTCAATATCTGATTCAATCAGGTTTTGGAATAAGGCTTGCTTAGCATCAGGAGTCTGTGCCATTTCAAAGTCTTCTATGAATTGTTCTATTGTGTATTCTACTATCATATTATAAAAATTTAATTGCTTCAGTTGTTGCTAGGACATCACATCTTTCATTCTCTGGATGTCCGTTATGTCCTTTAACCCAATGAAAGGTTATGTTAAAGTTATCGTAAGACTTTAAGAATCTTCTCCAAAGGTCTTCATTCTTTTTACCACCAAAGTCTGTCTTCTTAGCCCAATTAAATACCCAACCTTTCTCAACAGAATCAATTACATATTTAGAGTCTGAGTAAACCTCAACTGGATACTTGGTAGTTTTAACGGCTTCTAAGGCTTGTATAACAGCCATTAGTTCCATTCTATTATTAGTGGTAAACTTTTCACCACCGGATAGTTCTTTAGTTTTATCATTAAACTTCATGACAACACCCCATCCGCCTGGGCCGGGATTGCCTCTGGAACTACCGTCAGTGTATATTAATAACTTACTCATGTTACAAAGATATAAAAAAATTATCTAACAATAAAATATAATATACCTAAAATTAAGATAAGGATAAATCCAAACTTGAAAATCAGTTTAATGACTTGCCAGATAAGTTGTATAACAAACATACCTAAGATGAATTCAAATAAAGCTGGTAAGAACTTCCAGGTTAGACCGATTGCGATTAAGAAAAGTAATATAGACATATGTAGTGGTTTTTAATTTAACAATACAAAGATAAGGAATGTTTTAGATATAACCAAATCTTTTTTATAAAAAAAAAAGATGACCTGCCCTTGAGTTACTCCGTGGTCTTACCCCCGCCCGTCTGTGAGATCCTTATAGTTGCCGCTATCACTACCTCATCTTGACATAACAAAGATACGAAATGTTTTTGAAATATCCTAATTAATATATACATTAATGAAGTACTTAAAGAAGATATTTGAAAATAACTTAATGTTAGATACTAACATACTTGGTGATATCCTACAAGAGATTACTGACTTAGGATATCTTTCACATGTAAATTCATCTTGGTGGTCAGCAAATGATAGAAGCAATGGCATCTCTGTATGTATCTATGGTAAAGATGAATATGATAAAATTATTGGATGTGAAGTAGCTTACATATACCCAGATGAGGTAATGGAAGTAATAGAAAGATTAATAGACTTCTTAGGATCAGAAGGTTATAAACCATATGATAAAGATAAGAAAGAAATAGAAGTTATTAAAGGAAGACCTACTGAAAAAACAAAGCAAGAGATTAAAGTAGCAACCTCAGCAAGTAGCCAAGTAACTATGAGATGGGATGATAAGATTAGTGGTTATAAAGTTTGTTACTCACTATCAATAGAATTTAAACAATGATGAAACATATAAAGGCATATAAGATATTTGAATCAGAAGATTTTGATATAGAAGAAAACATCAAAGAGTTATTCTTAGAGTTAGAAGATGAAGGGTTTGTGGTTAAAGTAGAACCTAATTATTCTTCTGCTTCAAGAGATAAGGTATTTTCTTATAATGTAATGATTAAAAAGTATTGGACTGATGAGAATATGTTAACCCAATATGAACTTGAAAACTATGGTCCTCAATTCGTATTAAGAGATGTTCTAGATAGTATTGTTATGTGTAGTGGTTATCTTAAAGATAATGGATGGCATATATGGGATGTTGATGGTCTTGTTATAGGTAAGATGGGAAGATATGAGGTTAAAGATGTTGCTTATATTGCTAATTTAGATCCTAGGATTAACTTTCAAGAAAGAGGACCTGAGCCTTTATTTGATGTTGAAATGGTTAGATTAAGATTAATAATAAGAAAGAAGAAATGAAACACATATGAAAGATACAAAAGTAACAATAAGAGCAAACGGTGGTACTTGGACCGTGAATGGTAATGATTCAAAATATACAACTATATCTGGTAATGAGTCAGTTACTTATCAAGATTCTAAATCAGGTGATGTAGATGTTTCTGGTACATTTTATAATGGAAATATCATTTTAACATTTGAGATGAATAATCCTTGGATTGGTTCACCTTGGGCTGCTGTTGGTCAAGCAATTGGCGATAGTGGTTGGAAGAATGATAGAACAGACATGGGTGAAGGTGATTCACATGTATTTTGTACCACATTTTATACTGATGATGATGAGTATAACTTTTACACAAGAGTTATTCGTTTATCAGACACAGATACAAAAAACTTTGAGGTTTACCCAGGTTGGTCAGAATAATGAAACATATAAAGACATATAAGTTATTTGAAGAAAGAAACTATAAGGTTATCCCTGATGAGATATGGTCTGGTGCTGAAAAAGAATTAAGATCAGAAGGAAGATTTGATAACATAGATGACTTGTTTGGTTTCTATGATTACTGGTTAACTATAGGTGATAGTGAATTACCTTATTACGATCCTGTTGAAGTAAAAGATAGATTAGATAGTCTTTATTCAGGATCACCTTGTGAAGGTGAAGAATGGTTCCCAATGTTTACATCAGATTCAGATACAGTGGAAGTTATAATGAATGAGTTATCTAGATTATATGCTGATGCTTCTTTTAAGCCAGGTGATTATAGATGTGGTAATTGTCATAGAATATTTAGACAAACTAATAGATATCAAACAATGTGTTCTTCAAGTTGTGAGAATGAGTATGATGAAAAAATGAGTGGTTGGAGATGAAGCACTTAAAATCATATAAAATATTTGAGTCTTGGATTGATGAACCTAAATTCTTTAGATTTAGTAAAGAAGAAATGGCTGAAGGTGAATTCATACCAGGTAAAAGAACAATGTGGGGATTAGATGATTTTAATACTTGTTTAATGAAGTTTGGATTTCCTGATAAAAAACAATGTATTCATTTTATGGACTCTATTGCTTTTAACCCTGAGTATAAAGGTCTTTATGGTAATTACACATATCAAATAACAGTTGATGATAAATCAAATTTAGGTTGGTCATATGTAGTTCCTATTAATGAATGGTTTTACAAAGGTAATCCTTTTCAATACGCTTTAAGACAAGGTAACAAATTAGTTAACTCAATAATGGAAACTCCTTATAAAGATTTAGGACATTATGAGCAGTTGGATGAAGTAACTAAATACTTACTTGATTATGAAGCTATCGGAACAGGAACTATTGAAGACTTAAAGAATTCACCACACTATGGTAAAGAAAGTTTATTTGTTTGGACTAATGATAAAGTTATTATTACAAACTATGAGATTAAAAAAGAACCAAAGGTAGGTACTTATAAAACAGAAAGAGTTTTAACTACTAATGATTTTATAGAAAGAGGAATATCACCTGAAGATATTGGAAAGTTTTATCAATCAGAATTAGGTAAGTCAGTGAAAGGTCTTTCAAGAGAAGAAGCTCTTAATGTATTAGATAAATGGATAACTAATTAAACGTCTCTACCGAATATCTTCTTCTCAATATAATCATCGATTTCACCTTTAGTTCCTCTTTTCAATTCAGAATGAACTTTCTTAGTTACTTTCTTTAATTCAGATATTGCTTTCTCAAATTCTTTGAATGATGGACATTCTTGTAGAGTTTCTGCTTTCTGAACTTTAGCTTCGTTAAATGGTTTTAAATGTTTCATAAACTATATATAAAAGTTTATTTATTAATTTAATATATACTTTATAAAAATCTATTTACAAATATGAAATATATTAAAACACGCGAAACATTTAATGTTAATCAACCAACTAACGAAGGATTTGGATTAGCTCTTATTGCTGGAGTTTTTGGAGCTATATTTGCCCCAGGTATTTATAGAGAAGCTAAGAACTTCTGGTCTAAAAATGTTATTGGTTCTAAATATAAAGAAACAGGAAATGTACAAAAAGTAATTTGTCAATTTGAACCAGAAACTATTTCACCAGCTGTTAAATCTCTAACATCATCTGAAAGAGAAACTGGTGAAGTTGAGATTCCACTAAAAGAATATAAAGATATTTTTGGAAGCATTTGTTATGGATATGAACATTGTCAAGGTAGTGAATCAGTCGGTGAAAAAGAAGAATATTATACAGCAATGTATAGAGCAGAAGACTTACCACGTCTTAAAGAATGGTTAGCAGATGGTAAAAGATATGCGGGAAAAGGAACAAAATTGGAACTTAAACCACTAGACCTTATTTATATCGGTGATGTCAGACATGTGAGTTCAGGTGGAACACCAATAGGATTATAAATTATTAAAATGAATTAAAAAAACCCACTTAAATCTAAGTGGGTTTTTTATTTAGAATTTATAATCTATTCCTTTTTCTTTAAAATCAGTATTTAATACTTCAATATCTTTATCTTTAAGTTCGTCTTTAATCCACCAGTTAAGATCGTGTGAACCGCCAATCATACCTTTTCTTTCACCAAACTCAGCAATAACTTTATCTAAGTCTTTTTTATTTCTTATTCTTTTGAACTCTGAGAATAAAACATCTTTTTTAGTACCTGGTCCATACATAGCTTTAAAAATACTATCTGCTATTGATTTATAATTTAAGTCAGGTAAAGTATCATCACCTAATTTAAACCATCTAGTAATATCACGATAAAATTCATTATAGTAATCTTTCATCTCAGGATCTTCAACACCAAATAAAGTAAACACACCTTCTTTCTTTAACTTAGATATCTTTTCAATCATTCTATCATATACTGGAGTTCCTTGTAAAACAGGAGCTAAGTAGTGTTGACCTGAAGAATCTTTACCATATCTTTCTAATTTAGCAATAGATAAATAAAGTAAGGAGAAATCAGCCAATATGTTAATTTCTTTTTCTTCTAATTGTGAACTTAACTTAATAATTTTAGGTATTAACCAGTTATCAGCACCACCATAACTACTTGGGTAAGAATAATAATTTGTATTAAGTAAAGAAGCTTCTTTATTATTATCATAAAACATACTAATCTTATTCTTGTATATCTTCATGAAATCATCACTAAGCATATCTGCTTTTAGAACTTGACAGAATTTATCTACATTACTAGTATTAGATTTTAGTATTTGTTTACTAACTAAGTGATTAAATCTACCGGCTATATTTAAGTTACCGAGACTAACACTTGGATTTTCCATATTAATCATCTCAAATGATTTCTCAACACCTTGATCGATTTTACCAGAGATTGCTGATTTAAACCAATCAGGATATTTATCAGAATCTTTTACACTTAAAATAGTATTAAGCATTTTATCATATTCATCTCTATCAGTTAATTCACCAGCATAAAGAGTATCTGAGTTATTTATAATAGAAGTGAATAAATTTTTATATCTATCTATACTAGGAACTATTTCAGCTAGATTAAACATTAAGTCAAGTGGGAATTTCAATTTATCAACTGCTTTACCACAAGATTGTAATATCTCATCTGATTTTAGATTAATATCATTACCAGTATATTTAGATTTACTACCAAGTTCTGTGATGAAGTAAAGTAAACTTGAATAGTAATTACCTAACTTTTTATCTAAACTAGATAACTTTGAATAATCAGTTGGTAACTGACAAGCTCTTTTAATAATATTATCAATAACTTGAGGTGATAATTTCACTAAACTATCAACTAAGTTATCTAAGTTATCTTTGAATTGTTTTTTATTCAATGTTATTTCAGAGAACATCTTAATAGACTTTTCTGAATCTTTTAAGATATCAGGTATATCTAAACTAACAATCCATTTAGAACTATTAGGTCTATCTAAACTAATTTGATTTAGTTCTTTATCAGTGTCAATGATTTTACATTGAAGTATATCTTTATTACCTACTTTAACTTTATCATATTGATATTCTAACTTTTCCATTGGTATCCAAGTTTTACCATCATCTGGCGTATATCTTGTTGGCTTAGCCAAGTTAGCATTATAAATAACAAGTACTCTACCATCATTACCACCAGTAAATGACATACCATCTACTAATGATATAAATCCTGGCATCTCAGCTAATTTAAGTCCAATTGGTGCTGTTAAGAATCTACCTTGAACATCTTTCTTTAATTCTTCTTCTCTACCAGAAGCAGTAGTTACTTTAGTTTTAACTAAGATTTCATTAAAGCTATCAATTAACTCTTTATTCTTATTATAGAAGTTTAAGAATTTACCACCCATTATTTTTTTCAATTGACTAATAAGTGAATGAGATTGACCCCATACCTTTTTAGCTTGATTGTTATCTGGGTTCATATCTAAGACTAAAAACTTACCACTGTTCTCAATTTTGAACTCTACGATGTTAGGACCATACATAGACATATCAACTACACCATCATTATCAAAGTCTCTGATTTGATCATCGAAATCATAACAAGTATAAAGACCAACACCATACCAATCACCGGAACCCGGTCTAAACCCTTGTGACATAATTCTTGGATCTGAAGTTACAATCTCATCTCCTACTTCAACAATAGGAAATCCTCTATCATCTAATTGAATATTAGGATTCATTGCTTTTAACAATTCAATACTTGAGTTATAAATCTTATTATACTCTTCACTTTCTTCTTTTAAGTCAGAAGGTATATTTCTTTTAGCAAACTTATCATAAAGGTTAACATCTTTATCCCATTGGTCAACGGTATAACTTTCTTCTTTTAATCTTGTTCTATGATAAACTAATGATTGACCAGACTCTAGCGCCTCATCTATTCTAAACTGTTTGAATCTTTGATAATCTTTAATGAATTTCATAATCTTATATATTAAAAATTACCACTATTTTTTTAATATATAATGTATAAAATAAAACAAAGATATGAAACACTTAAAGAGATTTAATGAAAACATAGAGCTTGGTAATGAGAGTAATGTATCTGGTCAAGAAATATTTGATGCGATTGATACTATGTCTCTTGAAGAGTTACAACAAGCTTTAAGTAATATTGGTGAATTATTCTCAAAGTTTGGATGTGTACCTGGTGAAGATCCTAGTTTTGATGAAGAAGTTCAAGAACACATAGTTGATACTATGAGACCACATATTAGAAAAGCAATAGCAGATGCTGGTTTTGATTCAACTGATGCTAATAGACATTCATATTAAAGAATTAAGAAACCCTTTGAGAAATCAAAGGGTTTTTGTTTTATACAGATTTGTATGTTTTGATATCATTCTTACTAACTTCTTCTAAAGTTAGGGCTTTAGGAACAAAGTTATATTTACGGTACAATCTTACTAACTTATGAAGTCTACGGTTTACAAGACGAACATTACCATCAATATCTTTAACAGTATAGATTCTATTTGAATCAGCATTCAATCTTAAAGTTTTACTATCTACTGGAATGAAAACCATTTCATTCTTTTCTAAAAAGTATTTATAAGTTCTTTTCAATTTAAGAACACTTCTATTACTAGCAAACTTAGATTTATCTACATCAAAATCAATAAGTGGAAAGTAAACTCTGTAGTAAGTAGGACCGTAGGTTAAGTCAATGTGTTTATGTTCGATGATTAACTGATGGTCAATAGAAAATAACTTACAGCTTTCTTCATAGAATTCTCTAGTACAAGTTTTTTGAATAGGCTCTCCTGGATCAACTTTACCACCAGCATCAGAAAGAACTCCACGGTTAGAACTAAAAACAATGAAACAAGGAGTTTCAACACCATCTTTTTTGATGTTAACGATTGGTAAGACACCGCCACCTGAAAATTTTCTACTTTCTAACATGGTGTAAATATACAAAAAAATATTTAATATATAAACTATGTATATAAAAAACTTCAAAGATTTTAGCAGAATTTTAGAAAATTCTAACATCAATCCTCTTAGGTTTAGAAATGCTAATCCTAAAGACATTGTTGATTTTGTAGATCAATTACTTTACAATACAGGTAATATTGATATCACTGAAAAAATAGCAGGTCAACATTTAACTATTAATATTAAAGATGGTTTTGTAACTGTTAATACTAAAGACCAATTATTAGATGATCAATCTGGTAGAGATGCTAGACATTCAAGATGGGGTTCTGATATCACGGCACCTTTAATTGATTATCTTAAAACAACTAAGATTGCTGATCAAACTTGGGGATTTGAAATACTTAACCCAAGAACTAATCATGATTATATACAATACAAGAATGTTGAAAAGATTTATATTGAATACACTGGAACATTAACTGAAGAGATAGCTGAAGAAATTAGAAAAAGATTATATACAGGTGTTAAGTTATTAACTAAGAAAGATATTAAAATCAATATCACTAAGAATGAAGCTTTTGAAAACTTTAAGAAAGTATGGGAAGGTGGTCTTAGAAATGAATTTACATCTATGTCTTATACTGATAGTTATAAAATAAGTAAGTTAAAAGATATGTTAGGTGATTTACTTGATGAGGTTATTGTTTCTGTTGTAGATAAGGTATCACCGATTGAAGGTATAGTTATTGGAACTAATACACCTATTAAACTTCAAACTAATAAGTTCTTAAAGATTCAAAGAGTTCAGATGCCTATTTACTCTGTATTCAAAATAAATAGAAATGAGATTAATTCAGTAATGGATAATCCTAATATGCCATTTGAAGAAATACAAAAAAAGTTTAATGTTAAATTAGAATCTGTCTATAAACAGAATTTAAGATATAGTTTATACGAAACTGTTAAGTATTACTTAGAGCAAAATAAAACTTTAGAAGGAATGGATACTTCTAAATACAGAAGATGGTTAACTACAGAAGAATCAGATAATATCTTAAAAAGATTAACTAAAGATAATACTAAGGAAATTTATTTAGAGCTTTACAATAAGATTAAATAGAAGTATTATAAGGAGTTTTTGGTATACTACTAAATCAGAACAAGTTATTCTTTAACAATTATATTTTATTACATTAAGATGACAGATAATTACTATTTTGTGTAATAGTATTTAACTATATAATGTAATGAAATTTATAACTTTAATATTATTATTACTTTTAAGTTTTTTCAGTAATGGAGATAGTTTACCACCATTTAAACAATCTGTTTATATCGAGGGTATAGCAATGACTCAATATAAGAGTCCTATGGTTGGATTTATGTTAGAACAAAGTGTATTAGATTATAAAAGTAAGTTAAACTTTATAATAAGAGGTGGAATATGGTATCACCCTATAATAGTTAAATCTAACTTTTTTGTTATTCAATGTGGATTATCTAGACCAATAACAAAAAAGTTAGATGCTGGTGTTTACTTTATGAATTTGAACGGTAAGTTACCTAAGCCAAAATCTTATGATGAGGTTGGATATTATAGTCCACTCTCATTGTTTATAGAAACAAGTCCATTTGTAAATAAGAAGTTAATAGTTCATTCAGAGTTAGGTTATTATTCTAGTATGAATAAATTAGGATTTACTATGGCAATTCGTTATAAGATACATGATAAGGTAAAGAATTTATAAATTTTCTTTACTTTTGAAACACTACGATATCATCTATCTTATGAACTTTTAATTCATTGAACTTATTGATTAAATTCTCATCACCATACGTTTGTACTTGGAAATGATTAAGACCTATTATTATAGTTCCTGGTTTAACTTCTTCTATAACTTTCAAGTAAAACTTAATCGCTTTATCTGATACTTTGAATGGTTGATAAAAGTAAATAAAGTTCCAATTAGAATAATCGACATTCATAATATCATCTTCAATAAGATTCAATTCGTCATTCCAATATTTAAGTAAGTAAGTTCTTAATGGATCCGTATATCGTTTATACTTTTCAATCCCTGTGAATGTGAATTTATTATCAAACTCTTTTGATTGAAGATAAAGGTCATAAAGAATAGTACCTAAGCCAATACCACAATCACACATATTAACTTCACTAGATAATAAACCTTCTTCATCTAATCGTTTAAGAAGAAAGATATTAGTTTCTATATCGGCTTGTATATAATGCCATTCGCCGGCTTGAAAGAATTCTTCAAGATTTTTATTAACCTCATCATTAAGGTTATAAGCAATTTGTAAATACTCTATTAAGAGTGGGTGAGGTTCTACTTCTTCTGTCATAAGATTATATATCTTATCTTATGTCTTATCCTAAGATATCAGATATAACAGAATCTCTGACATCTGCCTTAGGTAAATAGTTACTAAATATCTTATGTAGATTTAGGGAATCAAATAACTCATAAGTTAATCTAGATTCATCATACATCTGTTCAGGCTCATTAAAGTGATATGAATACATACTAAATTGTGTTGACCTAATACCAGCATTAGAATAAATCAAATCAGATTCCCATACCTTACCTCTACCAGTATAAGTCATAACAACTACTGAATAAGAATAAGCCAATCGATTGATTTCACCAAATCCACCAGACATAGTACAAGCATTCAACTTAGAATTATCTTCTTCATTACGAATAAACTCTGCGGTTAGTTTAATTAAGAATGAATGTTTAATAGTAACAGGAACATACTCATAGTAATAACCATCACCATCATCTTCATAATGAAGAATTTTAATACAACCTCCTTTTAATTCATGTGATTGAATTATTTTAAGTCCACCTTGGCAATCAACAATATGTATTTTAGTTGTCATAGTATTGAGTCTAATTTATTATCTCGTTCTTTTTGTTTAAGTCTTACTTTATATTCAGATAAAGGTATGAATACTCTTTCTTCAAATGGTGCTCTGTAAATAGCAACTATACGAGCTACACCAGCGGCTTTAGCATCACGACCATTTGGATTACAGAAAACATTATCCCAAGCCATAAAAGATTTCTTATCTTCTTCTGGTAGGAATTCAAAAAGGATGTCGTGGTCAAATTTCATATACCTAATTCATTTAAAATATTATCTCTTATATCTATCAACCATTGTTGATAAGATTCTAAATTAAATCTATTACTAGTTCTATTATCTCTATAAGCCCAAGTGTCAATAAGTTCCTTTCTTGTGTTATTTTTATTCACAACTTTCCATCCGCTCCATATTGGTTTAATCATCACTAACTCAACAAATCCATTCTTCTCAACAACTTCATGATATTTAGAATCTTTTGATAATTGATCCTTATAATACTTCATATTATTTATAGAGATAGATTTTATCTCACTAATATGAATTGATTCGGGGTATTTATTATTGATATACTCTTTGAATTTATCTTTATTTATTTCAATCATATACCTAATTCATTTAAAATATTATCTCTTACTACAGATTTATAGTTTTCAATTAATTTATGAACTTCTTCTGGTTTAATATGTTCATCATTACAGTAACACCAATTAGATTCATGGCTCTCTGCTTGTGCCCAATCATCCTGGTCTTCGGTTATATAAACATAACCTACACTATATTTATTACCTAAGATTTGAAATAGATATTCAGCACCTTGTTCACTGCTATAGCTATCTCCTTCAGATATCTCTCTCAATTTAAATTGAATATCATGGTCTTTTAACTTCCCAATATATCCAAATAGTTCATCGTTATTCACAAGGCAAAGATAAGGAATTTTTATAAATCCCAAATAGATTTACGCCTTTTCTTTTTTATAAACATAGAAAGAAAGAATATTAGTTTTTGTAGTTTACGCCTCATAGTATTTTTGGTTTATCTATATATCACAAAGATAGTCATTTTATATAATAAAAAGTTAAAATTACAAACTGATATATAAATCGTAACGTTGTGAAACGCCTAGATCAGAATTAAAGATATAGTTATTTTTAAATAAAAAAAAATAAAAAACAATGGGTATAGACATCAAACAACAAAGATTACAAGAATTAACTAACGTTGCTCCAACAGTATCAGTCAAAATGGATATAGAGTGGTTAGGTTCAACAACAAACACAGCAGACTTTCAAATTCGTTTAACAAGCACTGGTACATCAGTAATTAAATTAAATGCTTTGATTATTCGTGGAGTTCATTCTCCAAAGATAACAACAGGAACTATAACATGGAGGGCATTAAATGACAATACTGATCCTAAATGGTTAGGTTGGCCTAAAGTAAAAACTAACTTACCTTATATTTCATCACAAAGAAAATTAAATTTCTCTTCAGCAACAAATATCTTCACCAATGAAACTGCTCCTATCATACCAACTGGAGATGGAGTAGTAGTTGGAACTTTTAGAATTTCTACATCAACAACATGGAATCCAAATACTGATTTTGGCTTTGTATGGGAAATGACAACAGGTGGAGTTGTTGGTTACATAAATTTTGAAACACCATCTTCAACTTCATTACTACCGGTTGGTTTTATGCAGTATGGTCAAACAACATCTAATACATTAAAATGTTTAACAGTAACAGCACCAAGTAAACAGATATTAAATAAATGATTTGGTTTTGTAAATAAATAAAATGACTCCTCACGTTTTTGTTTGGAGTCATTTATGTTATATTATTTTACTAATGTTTTTATCTCTATTATAAGCAACTACAACAGGATGTTCTTTCTTACGAAGTGCTGCTTTCTCTGTAAGATTTAAATCATCTGAATAAGACTCATATAAGTTTTCAAATACAACAATACCATTCATATTAAATAACTCTTCGATTTCTGGATCAACTTCACCTTCATTACCTGAACAATAAAAATCTATATAATCTTCACCTATATTTCTTATATCAGCAACAAATCCACCGGCACCTCTCCAAGATTGACTGATAACTTCATCATTAATATAATCATACCAAACTAAATTACATAGATTAGCATAAACTTTATTAGCAAAAGTTATATCAGACATTTTGTTTGAATCAATAAGTATTTGTTTTAATCTCATTCGGCAAAGATAATGATTTAATTTATTATATATAGTATATGTTTAAATATATCTCTGAAATACTATCACAATTTTCAAAGACTCAAAGAGTAATGGCTCTTTTGATGGTTCTTACTACAATCACTATTATAACGATTGGTCCAAGTTTAATCGATTCTGTCACTACAGATAGAACAGAATTGGAATTAAAGATAACTAAACAAACAGAAAGAATAACTTCACTAGAGAATCATATAGATACTTTAGATTGGCAGATAAGAGAATCTCAGAAATCTTGTACTCAAGAAATATGGGCTAGAGAAAATGAGTTTATTCAAATGTTAGATGAAATCAGAGCAGAAGCATTCAAGTATAAAGTAAGTACTAGAACTAATGAAAATATAGTAGTCAATAGGAAAAAATCAAATGGTGATGATGAAAATGTTATGATGATGGAGATGCCTAGACAAGAAACTAAGACAGAGGTTAAGGTAGATATCTCACCTATTCTTAGTAAGATAGATAAGATGAAGAAAAATATTAAGCATTAAATAAATATTAAACTTAATATCAATAAGAAGATAATTGAAAGACCTACACCCATTACAATAGATAATTGTTTAAGGTTCTTTTCTGGTAAGTCTTTTAGACCTTTAAATGGATTATAAAAAAACATACCATATATATTAAAGTAATTGATTTAATTTTTGAGCTCTAATACTTTTAGTATCATATCCTTTTATTCTTCCTATGATAGTCACATGGTTATAAATATATGTATCACAGCCACAACCACAGCTATCACCAGCACTTTTTGACTTAATATAATTACCATCTATATAAGTTACTTGTTCAGACCAATCATAGCCATCATTATAGTAGTCACGATTCTTATTACAGAATCTAACATAATGTTCGGCTTTCTTTATGGTATTAAATATAATCATAGTATATAAAAAAAGTATTGATTCGCCCGTTACTTAACATAATATAAATTACATTCGGAACTCGAAAGTTGTAGAAACCTACGCTCGCTCAATACAAAGGCGAAACAAACAGAGAGGTGAGATACTGTTTGAAATTTTCCTTATTCTCACATAAGGGATTAAGATAACTCCCAATCAGAATACAAAGATAAGGAAAAAATAAAACCCCACCTAAAAAGATGAGGTCTTATTTATAATCTTAATAATATTATCTTACTACTTTCTTTTCACTATGACCATCACTATAAAGATAAATAATGATCTCATCTTTTCTAATGTAATAAACAGGTCTACCTAACATATCATACATACCAATCAACTTTGGTTCTGGACGATTCAATGTAGTTACATTTGATGTAGGTTTTGATTTACAAACATCTAACTTTCTAAACATAAATGTATCTTGACCAAGACATTTGTTCCACCATTGAGCATACATTAGAACACGACCAGTATCTTTAAATGTAAAATCAGCGATACGAGTTTGAGTATAATCTATGAAATCATCTTCAGGGAAATCATATTCCATACCAATCTGATAATCGGTTAGGTTATCCCATTCTTTTTGAGACATAGTATCCATCCAAGGTCCTTTATAAAATACCATATAATATTCCATACAAGTATCTTTCAAAGGATAACCTTTAATATAACTCATTTCAAATTTATATTGTTTACAATCTGAGCTTGAAACTTTACTAGATACTGAAGCTCCTGGAAATTGAATAATGTTTACCTCACGGTATAAAGCAGTATCACACTTTTGACATCTGTTCCACAATTTCAAATACATTTTGTATTTGCCTTTCTTGTTGAATTGAACTTCACAGATACCTCTGTTAGAATAAAGAGTATCTGTTTTCTTGGTTTGAAAATCATAAACCATAAACATGTAATCTACACAAGTATCATCTAGTACTCGACCACTTACGAACCATTTGTAAACATTACGTTGATTCCATTGTTGGAGTTTTAATGTGCTCCAATCACATTTTGCGTTTGCTGTTGCTAAGGAGACCAATAGCATTACCAGCGAGAATAATTTCTTCATTCTTCGAATATAGGATCGAGAATCCATATAAACAATAAAACCTCACCGAAAGATGAGGTTTTATTAAAAATATTTTATTTTTATTCAGTGATAATGACCTTTTCAGTTGTACCATCATTATAACACTTAATAAGTAATCTATTAGGAGTTAACTCAGTAGGTCTTCCCATTAAGTCAATTACTTTAATCAATTTACGTTGATTCATAGATAACTCATTGATACCAGCAAATCCTATATACTCACTTTGATTGATAACCATAGTTTTATAGTTCATTGATTTATTATAACAATATAAAACCAATTGGAAGTTATAACATCCTGTTGAGTCGATCATTGGATAATATACCCCATGTGTTTGATATGTACCAGTCGTATCAATAACATACCAAGTACATAAAATACTATCTAAACCACTATTAATAAGACTATTTATTGTCATATATGCTGTATCGACTGTGTTATAATTAATTGTACAGTCTTCTATAGTTGTAGTGAATGTAGTTAAAGGATTATTACAAGTACCTGTAGCATTTATTACTAAAGTATCTCCAGTTGATTGATAAGTAATTGAATCACATAACTGTAAATTACACCCATTAGCATCTGTTACATAACAACAGTAAGAACCTGTAGGTAAGTTATAAATTGATTGTAACATATTACCATTACTCCATTGATATGTATATGGTGAGGTTCCACCTATTACGTTTACGGTCATGTAACCATCATTAATAGTAGAATCAATAGTTGTAATATATCCACTAAAGTTAAGACAAGGATTAAATGTTCCTGCCGTAATAGTGAATGTTAGGGTTACTGGTGTTCCGTTTGTTAGAAAAGATACTGAGTAAGTACCTGGACAAAGGTTTGATACATAGTAACTTCCTTGGTTGATAATCATACCCATACCTTGCCAAAGGATTGATGATAAGTTAGAATTGGTATCCAACACTGCGGTACCATCACATACATTTGGTCCTGATGTGTTTGACGTATAAATCTGAGTCTGTGAAAAGACAGACAAAGAAAGAACACTAAAAAGTGTTAAGAATAATAATTTAAGTTTTTTCATAAATTGTTTTGTTTTTTGTTAGTAAATAAAAATGACTCCTCACCGTCGGTTTGGAGTCATATAAGTTATAAAGTATATATCAGAAAAGTTTTCTTGTGTGCCTGGTAAATAATTTTGAATTTATTTTTTAATATATAATTTTATGAAACACTTAAAGATATTTGAAGAATTCTCACCTATAGTTGATAACATCTTTTATAATTTTGCTTATCCTGGTCAACCTATTTGTAAAAAAGGTTTCATTTATGATCCAAATACAAATGCTTGTATACCTAAATTAAATTTTATTAATGATAGAATTGAAGATGGTTCGTTTATTACTAATAAACCAATAGATAAATATCTTATGAGTGAGGTAGTTAATATCTTATTCAGATGTAGTAGAGTATTTATTGATGCTTATTCAAAGTCGTTTCATTCAAGATATAAGTCAGATATACCAAAAATATCTGAAATGATTGACCTTGTAGCAAGAGAAGTTAAATATGGTCAATTAGATAGAGCAAGACCGGCTATTGAATCGTTTATTAGATTTGTTATTCCAATAGAAGGTCAAACATCAAGAATATCTGCGGTTAACAAAAAGATGTGGATTGAATCTTCTGAAGGTAGAAAATGGGCTACTGACTTAGGTAAGTTTGAAGTTTATTGTGAGTTATTAACTGATTTAGAATCTACTGAATCAATTCAAGTTAAATTAGATACCTTATCAAGTAACATCTTCTTTTATGGTGGTGAAACTAGAATAAAAGAATACTCTGAGAAAGATATTATGGCTATTGTTAATATTCTTAAAAATTATCCAACTATTAGAGTTGAGATATTAGGATGGCACAATACTGCTAAGTTAGATCCAGGTAGTGAGAATATAGATTTAAAAAGAGCCAATGCGGTTAAAGTCATGTTAGCATCAAAAGGTATTGATGAATCGAGAATGACTGCTGAAGGCAAAGGTGAATCTAAAATAGTACCTACTGATGTTTATGGTAAAAATGAATACGGCGATTTATTCAATAAGAATATGCGTGTTGATATTAAAATAATTAAATAAAAACTTTATAATCATTCAGTTCATCATCCCAATGTCTAATGTCATAAAGATTAAAATCAAAATTCACATTGAATATCGAAAGATTAAATGAAGCACCGTGATGATGGCATCTACGAGTAATATCAAGGTCTATCTTTAATACATATAAGTCTAAATAAAACTGAAAGTATTTCTTCTCACTGAAAAGGTTAATAGAAAAATCTAAACCCCCAAAGTACATAGCACATAAGTAGAATTGTATCTCTAATGTTTTAAACTCACTCAGTGAGTATATTCTAAGAAAAAAGTTTTTTATCATTTTCTTTTAATAAGAAAAAATGTTACTACTGCGCCAATAGCGAAACTTACTACTAAGGCGTTAATTAAAAATCCTTCACCCCATACATCGATGTTGGTTTGGATTATTTCTTTGGCTAAATTCATCATAAGGCTAATATATAGATTTTATTTTATATATCCAAAATTACTAATTAATATATACTATATGATTTATAAATTTAATGAGTATAAAAGTTTTAATAAAGTAACATTAGACTTTATTGATAATAAGATTAGTGAGTCCGATTTCATTACCTATCTTGATAATGAAATACTCAATGAAGGTATTATAGATTCTATTAAAGATTTCTTTTCAGGGTTCAAACAAAAGGTGGTAGATATATTTTGGTCATTCTTAGTTAAGGCATATGAAATAGGATTTGATATCTGGGATAAATTAAATACATTTATTAAATGGTTATTTAATAAGATTAATTCTTTTGCTGATAAACATCCTAAATTATGGAAGATAATGATTATTACAATTATTATTTTAATCATCTTAATTGTTACAGCTTCTTCGGCTAAAGCCCAATCAACTGGTCAACCTATATCATTAGGTAAAATAAATATGGCTATTGGTTGGTTAGATAATGTAAAAGCACAAGGTACTGAAGATCCTATGTTAGTAGGTAAAGCAATGGCTCACTTAGTTGATTTAAGAGATGGTCAGATGGATATAAAGGGATTAGGAGATGGTGCTATTAAGATGGCAGATGCTGCTTTACATGTAGCTAATAAAATAATGAGTGAAGCTAAAACATCTAATGATAGTAGTTTCTTTAAGTTTTGTATTGATTTAATGGAAAAAGGTAGTAATTATATAGATGCTGCTTATACAAATTCAGGTGGTTTTGAAAACGTAAAATTGGCTGTTAAGTAATATGAAATACTTAAAAAGATTTAATGAATCATCTTATGAAAAAATTAAGATTGACATAGCAGATGATGTTCAATGGATAGAAGATTCTTTATTAGAATTAACTGATGTAGGTTATGATGTTGAAGTTAGACCATTTCAAGTTAAATCAATTAGCAGACCTGGTATAACAATTACAATTAAAGGTGATAAGTTATTACCTATATCTATCGGTGAGAATTTATTAACCATAGATTCATATCTAAAAGAACAAGGTTTTGTAGGGTTTAATCCATATGATTATGATAATGAGTATTCACAAAGTAGATATCAAGTAAGAGTTGTTGCTTTTCTAAATAACATTAGAAATGAATATGAGAATAATCTACCTGACTTTGTTAATATGTTAAAAAGATTTCAAGTTAATGCTCCATTTAATAGTATTAGTGTTAGTTATTTCAAACCTGAAGTTAAGGTGAATGAATCTTTATATGAAAGTCCTTTAGTAATAGAGTTAAAGGATATGGCATTAGAATTAACTGATATAGGTTACAATGTTCAGATATTTAAAGATAGACAAGAGACAGATGATAATATTCGTATTATTATAAATCATACAAATAACTTTACTATGAAGACTGATGTTAAAGAATTCTTATTTAGAGCCATTGGTTATATGAAAGATAATGGATATAAATATGATACACATTCTAATTTTGGTAGATTATATTTTGTTGAAGATGGTAGAATAATTATATCAGGTGGTGAAGCCAGAGAAAGATATCCATCATTCACAATGATAAACATTTTATTTAAGAAAAGTTAAATGTTGTGGTGGGCAAACGCCACGGAAATTTTTTTAAACTGACGTCCGTCAGATTTTGTCAGAATCTTTTTAATATATAATCTAATGAAACATCTAAAGAAATATAATGAATCTGGAATTGATGGTAGTAACTTTGATCCTGATTTAATTTTAATTAAAGAAATCATACTAGAGTTGAAGCATGAGTATCCTTCTATAGATGGTGATATAGTCCAAGAGACGTTTGATAATAATACTTATACAATTATTAAGATAAAGCCTTTACCAATTTATAATGAACACACAACTAAGTTAGATAATCTTGACAAAAGAATGAAATACTTTAATGATGTTATAGAGTGTAGTAAAAGATTACAAGATGCTTTAGAAAGAGAAATAAGACTTCAAGATTTATTCAATACAGATGGTGGTGAGATTTATATCTGGATAGATGACATTAAACACAAAGGAAAAAAATGGAGTGGTCAATGAGATACTTAAAATCATATGAATCAATGGCTGACCTAGCATCTGATAGTTATCATAAACGACAAGAACGTTTAAGAACTTTAGAGGATATGTCACTTGAATTATGGGATGAAAACTTTAATGTTCAAGTTGGCTCTGAGGTTTTAAGTAGAGATGATAAGTATATAGTAGTTAACATAGTAAAAAGAGGTCAAAATAGATTTGATTATAACAAGATTAAAGATACTTTATTATCAATGATAAGTTATATGGAATCAGAAGGTTATTCAATTAAAAGTATTGAGGTAAGTGATAAATATGTTTCTAACTTAATACCTGTTGAATTAAAAGGAGATGAATTATATATAAAATATAAACCAGAACAAATGGTAAATTATCCAATTGGACAATTAGTAATAAAATTTCAAGAATGAGACACTTAAAATCATATAAAATATTTGAATCTAATAAAGACCATTATCATGACTTAATGATGGTTCTAAATGATTTATTTGATGATTGGGGTATTATATCACATTCTACTGAAAGATTTGGTGATGATAATGATGATTACCCTGAACATAAATTCTGGGCATTTAGAAATAGTGGTGGTCAAGATATTATGACTAACAATGTAGATATAGTGGAAGAAGTTAAAGATATTGTTATTTATAATATACCTGCTGAACATAAAGATAGATTCTGGAATGAACTAATGAGTTATAAAGAACAAATAGAAGAAGTAACTGGTAAAAGTTTTCATGTACATGAAGAAGAAGTCAATAACTTATTCTATGATTATATACTAAGATTAATATGAAACATTTAAAAACATATAAGATATTTGAATCTGTTGGTGTAGACCTAACAGATATTCTACTTGAAATCAATGATGAAACTTATTGGAAGGCTGAGTGTTGGCCCGAATCACAAACTGGAAAATGGGTTGTTATTATAAAAACGGTAGATGAAGATGAAGAATATGAATTAGAAGGTCAAAGACCATTACCAATAGTAATTGAATCTATTGAGAGAGCAATTGACTTTATGAATAGTGAAGGGTTTACTCATTATCAAATCACGTTTGATAATGAAGATGATAATCAATATGAAGAAATAACTTTAGAAGAGGTTTCTGATTTAGATGTTTGGCCCAATAACTTTATAAGAATAGAATTTTGGAAATGAGATACTTAAAAACATACAAAATATTTGAATTTTCACATGAGGAAATAATGGATTCACATTATGGTTCTAATGTGATGGAAGAATGTGATTCTATAATTGCTGATATCAAAGATATGTTATTAGAGTTAAAAGATATTGGTTTATTCATAACGGTTGGTTATACACCAATGACTTTAACTTATAGAGATAAGACACCTAAGATAATGGCTGAGGTTCAAGGTGATTCATTACTATGTTCATATAATGAAGATGATATCGATTCTGCTTTTGAAAGGATTAAAGAATATACCAGTTCAAAAGGTTATGCTACTGGATTCGGTACTTGGGAAAGAGAAGTTGAGAATGGTAAAAAAATGTCAGTTTATCAAATTTTAATACAGAAGTAATTACCATTTACCTTCATCTAATAACCTTTGTCTTGGTTCTAACTCTTCTTTATTATTAACCCAATAGTTCCAATTAATTTTTAGTTTATTAGAATTATAGTTTAAAGCAGAACCACCGAACCTTGTTACCCAAGACATAATAGATTCTGCGTGAATAGAGAAATGGTTATATTCATTTTCACCACAACCACATCCAGTTGAACGACCATTATTAAATTCCCATACTAAAGGTTTAAGACCACAGTTAGGGCAGTTAAGCCATTCTTCTGGATTATTGGGAATCTTATAAGCAGATATACATTTATACTTACCCGCAATTATATCTAATTTAATATCTCTTTCTAATTGTATCATAGTATTCTATTTAATTGTAATTCACGCCAAACATCTAGTGGTACAAAATACTGAGCGGCATAAAGTCTTGATTTATCATCATTATCTTTTTCTATCATATAGAATCTAACATTCTGTGATATTATTTGGTCTTCGGGTATGCTTTCATAAGTTTTACCAATAGTTAGTGACAAGATATTATGGTGAGATTTCCCATAAGAGTCTCGACCTAATTCTACGTTATTGATACAAACTACTTTCATTTTATTATTTAATATATATATTATGAAATACCTAAAAAGGTTTAATGAATCATCATCAGACTTTACTAACATAACTAGTGAGTGTAAAGATATTTTAGTTGAATTAAGTGATAGAGATATCAAGTATAATGTTTATGGTTTTGAAGGAGCTAAGATTCTTGGTGAAGAAACATACAAAGATTTAATCCGAGTTGAAGTTGGTGACCAATATAAAGCTATTAAGATGATTGGTATGGATTTAATGTTTGAACATCTTTTCTCTTATATGGAATCTGAAGGATTTGAATTAGGTTATAGTTATTACGAGAATAGTAATTGGGAATATCATGAGGCTTGTCCAGAATGTGATAGTCAAAGTATCACACCTCCTAATGATTTACAATCAATGGAAGGTTGGAAGTGTAATAAGTGTAAACATGAAGGACATCAAGATGATTTTCAAAGACCTGAGCATCCACTAAGTAAAGACGAGTTATTTTGGTCAATTAAACAGAATTATCATATTCAGTTTATGTCACTTGCTTTTTACAGAGACAAGTAATTACTTATCCAATACTTTATCAATTTTAGAATCTCTTAATAATTTTCTTCTTTCAAGTTCCATATTGAGTTTAATAATGGTAACTTCATCACAGGTTCTATCCAGTTGGTGATAAACAGATTCAACACCACGGCTATAAAGTTCTCGTAAGAACGCTAATCTTTTTTCTTTTCTTTCTAACGTATCCATAATTAGTCAATTAAAATATTTAATTTATCTTCTCTTAATTTAATAAGGTCTTCTTCTCTGATAGATATGGTAAAGTAATTAATACCATTAGTATATTCTTTAATAGTGTAGTCACTGATATCTAAGCCTATGTATTTCATAAAGCAATCACAAACCCATTGAGCACCAGTTGTTTTTATAGACTCATATTCATCTTTTGATAAAGTCTTATCTATAATAGTTACTTCTTTATTCTTTACTATAAGTTTATACATGTTACAAATATAAAAAAACCCTTTGAATAATCAAAGGGTTTTTTATTTTTTATCTTTAGTTTAATTATTTCTTTTTAGAAACAATTGACCAAACTATACCTACTACTGATATAAGTGAACCGATAAGTTCAGTAGACATAGCATCAGTTGCTAATCCTTTAGCTACTAAAATACCACCTCCAAAAGTTAGGATGTGACGAACTAAACCTAATACTTGATCTTTATTCATAATAATAATTTTATTTTTTATAAACAAGGTCATGATCCTTGTTTTCGTATTAGTATATATTACATGAAAAAACATCAAAATTCCTAACAAAATCAAAGGTTTTTATTAAAATTAGTAAAAAGTCATATATGGATTTTTTATAGATTGAATAATATTGTTATAATTTAATATATACATTATGGCGATAACAAATAGATTATTTACTTATTCATCTACACCTATATCTGGTGCTAGCCAATCTGGTAATTTGGCAATCTCAACTACTTATATTCCTGGATATACTTGGTGGGGTGGTCCAGATGAGAATTTAGGTTATGTAATTGCTCATGCTGATGCCGCGCCTGGTAGAACAGAGAGAAATAAAGGTGCTACAATATCTGGAAACTCGGTTGGGTTTTGGAGAACAGCCACACAATCTGATGCTGACTTTCTTTCAATGTTTAATGGTTTGTTTAATCAGAATTATGCCACTGCTTCTACTGCTGCGGCTTGGTTAAATTCGAATGGATATTGGACTTCATATTCTGGATCAAGTAGTACATTAGGAACAATAGGTAATCCAGCTGTGAGTGCTCAAGCTATTTATAACTCAGGTCAAACTACAAATGGTTGGTATTATATACAAACTTCTAATATGGCTACATCAAGACAAATATATTGTAATATGACTGATCAGGGTGGTGGTTGGATGTTAATGACTTATAATCCAAATGTTGCTATTTCAGCTGGTACTCCTTATCCAAATCAATGGTTAGGTGGAACAGGATCATTTGCTTCAATGATTTCAATTGATACGAGACAAGTTTGGTATCATAGTGGAACGGCTCAGTGTACTCAAGTAATGAAGATGGCTACATCAGCTACAGCTTCTTTAACACCTTTATTAAATAATATGCAAATTGCCAATAAAGTAGTTTATACTAATCCTAATAATCTAAGATTAACTGCTACCTTCTCTGGTGTGAGTGCGGTACTTACTAATAATACACCAATGTCAGGAACTTGGTCAGATGTTAAAGGACATACTTTAATGACCGGTAACCTAAATGTTAATGCGCCAGGTGATTGGGTTTATGCTACAAGTGGTGGTTGGTGGACAGTTTGTGGACCATCAACCGCATTTCCTGATTCTCAGGGTAGAAGTGGTAACGCTCAGGGATCAGGATCTTGGACAAATAATGGCACTAATTTAATCTATGGTATGGTGGATGTTGCTGCCACTTCTAACTCCAATAGAACTGATATTAAAACATATGCTGTTTATATTAAATAAAATTAATTATGGAAGATTTAAGACAAATAAATGATATCAATTATGAACCATCTAAAGGTGACAATGTTGTTTTAGATAGTAGATATGGTGTTCTACTAGATGAAAACTTCAATCAAATACTTTGGACTGACAATGAAGAAGTCGAAGATTGGATTGGCGGTTGGTCTGCCTTTTTAGAAGCAGGTGGATATATACTTGTTATTTAACCAGATTATTATATACCTAATAAGTCTAATGATTCTTTTCTTCTAACATAAGCATCGAATCTTGATTTGAATTCTGGACGTTTAAGCATAAAGTGGTATAAAGAACTAATATCAACTCTAAATATCCAATCAGGATGTGTGATATGATTTCTTCTAAGTCCACTAGGGGTTTCAATCTTACTAACTACCTTAGTTATACACTTAATAACAAATGACTTCTTATTCTTTTTGATAAACTCAATTTGGTCACCATCTTGAAAGTTTGGACTAATAAAACTATCTTTAACACCAGTTTGAACACCAGTTAAATACATGTAACTAGTTACATTATAGATAGTTCCTAATTCAATATACTCAGTAAACATATCTAATAACTTAGATTCTTTTAATTCAGAAAGTTTATTATTGGACTTACTGAGTTCAGCAACTTGTTTTTGTAATAACCTCATCTGTTCGGTATTACTTAATATCTGAGATTCAATTTCTGTAATTCTCATCTATTACTTTTTTAGGTAAGCTAATTTCTTATATAAACAAACAATCTCGTCGATACTTAGATTGTTTTTCTTTCCGTTTATATCTACAGTACAAGCTACAACGTTACCAACTACATATCCTTTTTCATTATCTACTCTATCAAATGATCTGGCATTAGGACCGTCTTCTGTGAATGTTACATTTGTATAGAAACAAGTTGTGTATTCTAATAATTTTTTAACACATTCAAATGTTAGATTAAATTCTAAATTTCTACTTTGAGCAGATGAATGAATATTGACAAGTTTCTTGGCTACCTCAACATCAGATATAATAGGTTTGTTATCTTTTTTAGGCTGTTCTTTTTTAACAGGTTCTGTTTGAGTGGTTTCTGTTGTTACTTCTGATACTTCACTTTGAGTGACTTCGGTTTGAACCGGTTCAGTTTTTTCTAATTTCTTTTTCATTAATTAAATAATAATTTTCCAATACGTTTGGCTTTTTCAACAAACTCTTCGTATGTGTCGTTGTTTTCTACAATAATATCAGCATCAGAGATATTGATATTAAATGATGTGCCAGGCTCCAAAGGTAGTCTTTTAGAAGCATCTACCCAAATTATTAAATCAAATAATTTTTGTTTAACACATTCATCAAATTCTGCTTTGTCTCTCATGCCAACATAGCAGTCTGTTTTAGAAAGAATATCAGTGGCAAGTCGAGCACGATTATCTTTATTGTAATCACAAATGGCTAAGTACCATTCATCACGATGATTAACTCTATCATTGAAACATTCCTCTGGTGAGTTGTAACCATACTTATCTTTTAACTGGTCATATAAAAAGAAGTCGGCTGATGCTTGAGAAGAAGACATAAAGGTTAAGCCAAAATGTTCTTGAAACAATTCAGCTAAAGTATCTTTACCGTGACGAGCATTTCCTAATATTAATAGTTTCATCTTTTATAAGCTTTTTTAATCATAATAACACCTGTGACAGTTAACCCAACACCAAAAGAAGTAATGAAATAATTAAGACCCATATCTTTACTTTTACTGTAGCCAAAATAACCATCGGGTATATTCTGTTGAATTCTTTTTTGCTCTAGTATAATTCCAGTGGTAATAAATCCTAAACCACTAACAGATGTTAGAAATCCATTAGTTGATAATTCTTTATCATAACTACGAAGGTGTAGATTAATTTCTTGATTTTGAGTTTTATTCAACATCATTGTTTGAGTTGAATCTAAGCCACTTGCTATGCTACATAGTGTGGTTAGTATAAATACTATAGTTAATATTAAACGCATATTGTGATGCTTTTTATATGATATTAGATTGAATAAGTTTAATGTAAAAAAACCTACCAAGTTGGTAGGCTTTATTAATTATTTAACAATTTGAGATTGTATTTCTTTGGCTCTAACGATAGCAGATTCTTTAGTTTTGAATCCAGTTTCTACCATTTTCTTTCCAGTATAGATGCCAATTGTTGTAGCCTTTGTGGCCATTTTGTTACCTACTTTACCTACTGATTCTGTTTGACGAACACGAAGTCCACCTACTTGACCAATTACTTTACCTACATTCACTCGTTTTGTTGCCATTTTTGTTTTTTTTTATAAGATTAATAAATAATTTAACTTTACAAAGATATGAAATTATTTTTAATATACAAACAAAATAAAATTTAAATAATATAAAAATATGAGATTTTTATTTAGCGTTATATTTATTCTTGGTTTCATCTTTGTTTCTAATGAGAATTCAAATCAACCACAACGAAAATCTTTGATAGAAACTTCAAAAAAAGAAAGTAATTATATTTTAGTTTTAAAAAATAATATTCTTATTGGTGATTCTCAAACACCATTTATTGCTAAGTGGTCTATTAACGCAACACTCTTAAATAAGATAGGATCTGAAAGTTCTTTATGGAAAGGCGGTATGGGTCTTAATTGGTTAAAAACTGCTATTACTAATTATAATTTAGATACTACTATTCAAAGTGTTACTTTTTGTATTGGTACAAATGGAAGATTCAGTAGTAAAGATGATATCATAGGATTAGTTAATATAACAAGGAAAAAATTTCCTAATGCTTATCTATATGTCATACAAGGATCTTGGGGATGGGGAGGTAATGTTAATGTGACCGAATCAATGGTAAATCTTTATTACAATAGATTTAATCAATTAGGTGTTAAAATAATTAAGCCACCAATAGGTAAGTGTGAGCCACATAATGTTAATCTACCTCAGTATAAAGAGATAGCAAGGAATTTAGATTCTTTAATAAGTAAACAAAAGTAAAATCTTTAAATAGAGTTTTTTAATATATACAATATGCCTAAAGCTCATTTATTTTCCTATAATCTTTTTCCAAATGGTGTTATTACCGGATGTACACAATACGGTGATATGGCTGTTAGTTTGAACACTACAGATACTCCAGGATTTACCGTTGGTAATATGGGTAATCCTTATCATGGTCCAGATGAAGATTTAGGCTATGTTATTGCTAAAGCTAGTCCAGCCGGAGGTAGAACACATAAAGGAGGATCTGAGTTAGCACCAGATGCGGTTGGTTTTATAAGAAGTTCTGCTAAAACAGATGCTAGTTTTGTTACTTTAGTTAATCAAAACTTTAATAAGTCTTATTCTTTAGATTCTTCCGGTGCGGCAACGGCTAAAAATTATCTAACTACTAATGAATATTGGACTTCTTGGTCATCGGCTATTGTAACATCAGACCTTATTTTAAACTTAGATGCGAGTAATACAACAAGTTATCCAGGTACTGGTAATATTTGGTATGATTTGAGTGGTAGTAACACTAATGGATCTTTAACCAATGGTCCATCATTTAGTTCCGCTAATGGTGGGTCAATTGTATTTGATGGAGTAGATGATTTTTGTGATATATCTACATCTCAAATGACTTCAAATTTAATAACAATAACAGGATTTATAAAATGGGTGGCTGGTACTGGTAGAATGTTTTTTGGATTTACAACATACGATGTTTGGACACAAAACGGCACTTTAGGTTATAACATAGGCAATAGTGATGTTTATGGAATATCATCTGCTACAGTTACAAGTTTAGGATTGATTGGTAACTGGGCTCATTATACATTTGTAATGACAAAAACAGGTTCAATCATTACCAATAATAAATTATATATTAATGGTAATTTACAAACTTTATCTCAGCAATTAGGTACTACAGGAAACTCCCCTGGTTTTAGTAGTAATTTAAGATTATGTTCTTGGAATGCGGGGAGTTTTTATGGCAATCTACAGTATGGTAATCTACAAGTATATAACAGGGCTTTAAACCAAACAGAAATAACTCAAAACTTTAACGCACAAAAATCAAGATTTGGGTTATAACTTAGTTTTTTACAATTCAACTACTAATAACTTTTAATTAGTATATTTCTAGCTATATCATACTCTTCTTGTGAAAAGCCTATCCATCCTCTACATCTAACTACATTAGGCAAACCCCAAGCATTTATATCTCTAACACTATCATCTAATATAATAAACCTATCATAAGAATTATTAAAAATCCAATCTTCAATTTCACGACCTCTACCTTCATCTGGAAAAGAATCAGTGAAATCATAAATAGTAACAGTTATACCTTGTTCAGTAAATATTTTCTGAAGTTGTTCTTTTGTGTGATTCAATCTCCATGTAGAAGAAATAACCGGCTTTAAATTAAATTCATGACATAGCTTGTTATACAAATCAATAGAGGTTTTATTCCATTGATTTCTATTAATTGTGTTTAGAACACCATCTATATCTGTAAAAATGTAATTATTCATTATTAGGCAAATATACAAATTACTTTCCAAAATGTCAAATTAATATATACCTCAATGAAACATTTAAAATCATATAAATTATTTGAATCAATATCTACTGATATAAAAGCCGATATTGAAGATATGTTATTAGAGTTAACTGATTATCAGATTGAATATAATGTTACAGAACTTAAATATTATAAAGATGGTATAAAAGGTGAAGATTGTTTAAGAGTTTATATTAAAGATAATCAAGATAGATTTTTCAGATTAGAAGATATAATGGATGTTTTATTAAGAATAAAAGATTATCTAAAAGAAAGTGATTATTCAATTGACTTAGGAATACCTAACTCTGATGATTATTTAGACATAGATTATTTTATGAAAGAGTTTTCTGGTGATGAATTATATAACCTTAATATTTTCATTTATAATAATCCAAGAATATCTCCTTTTAAGAGAAAATACACTCTTACAGGAAATGATATTTTTGAATCAAGATTTGTATCAAAATTTGAAGAACTAAAAGAAGTTATTTCTACAATCAAAGATATCTGTCAAGAGTTTAAGGATAATAATTGTAATTATCAGATAGAACCATCTAATGATATTCGTATTAAAGTTATGGCTTTACAAGGTAAAGGAGAGGTTTTTCAGGATATTAATATGCCATTTTATATAGATATTGATATTGATAGAAGAATAATTAAACAAGATGAGAAAAGAAGTGGATTTGGACCTTTTCCAGAATGGTTTATTGAGACTTGTAGAAGATTAGAAGATTATATGTTATCTGAAGGATTTAAAACTTTACCATCAGTTAGATATCCAGTTGATTGGGAAAACTTTGATACTATTGATGAGTTAGAAGAACAAACTGGTAATATACAAAAAGTAAAATTAGAATTTATACCAAATGAAGTATCTAAAGAAATATAAAATATTTGAATCTGATTCCAATAAAGAAATGTTAGATAACATTGAAGATATCTTCCGTGAGATAGAAGATCTTGGTTTCAAAGTTGAATATAATAAAGGTGGTGTTGATGAGGTAACTAGAATCTATATTGAGAAATTTGATATTTATGGATTTAGTGATGAGCCAAGACCATTGCCTTATATACCGAGTCAAGAGTTTGTACTTGCTTTACAACATCTAATTTCATATGTTAGTCAAGATTATGATATTGAAATAGAAAGTATATGTGATTCACAATGTATTGACCATTTAAGTTCTAAATCAGAAGATGGTTTAATTGAAAATGATGCTACAATAATAGGCAATTATAAAGTACCTATTGATTATATTAAGATTGTTATAAGTAATAAAGAATAATATATACAATATGAAATACCTAAAAAAATTTGAAGAAGTTTACTATAACTCAAGAAAAGAAGTTGAAGGCTACGTTGATGCTAATGATTTAGTAGGTCAAAGACTTTGGTTTCATACCAATAGAACACACAGAAACAACGGTTGGAATGGTATGATTGGTATTTATGATACGACTCCAAGTGGTAGAAAAGAAGGTTATGCTGGTAGATATACAAATGAAGTAAGATTATCTGAACCTGTTTTCTTTCAAACATCTGAAGCAGGAGCTAAATCAATTAAAGAAACCGATAAAAGAATTTTAATTGCTGGAGTATCGGGTGTTGTTATCCCAACTGACAATGATACAAATGGAATGATACAAGTAACATACGATCCATTTGGTGCTGGTTACTTTCACATTATAGGTGATGAAGAAAAGAAAGAAGTTATTTCAGCTGAAGAAGTTTATTTCTCAGCTTCTGAAGAAGGTCAATGGGAAATTTGGACAAAGAAGCCTAAGTTTGTTTGATATATAGATTATAAAAAAATAACTATATTATCATGGATGAAATGATTGGAATTATCAAAATTTTCGCAGGAACATACGCACCACAAGGCTGGATGTTCTGTCAAGGTCAGGAGTTACCTGTTCAACAATACGCTGCTTTATACTCTATCTTAGGAACAACATATGGAGGAAATGGTCAAACAACTTTTGCTTTACCTGATTTAAGAGGTAGAATGCCAATAGGTGCTGGTCAATCACCTTATTCATTTATCAACTTAGGTGATAAACAAGGTTTGGAAAATTTAAACATCACACAGGCAAACTTGCCTTTTGGTATTACTAAATCAAGTGTTGTTACTGATGTTGAGGGTGGAACTAAAACAGATATTATTACTGTTGGGCAAGGAGCTGATGTTCCGGTTTCGGTTAAGAATCCTTCACTTGGTATTAATTATATCATTTGTATTGAAGGTATTTATCCAACAAGAAGTTAAAAAATAAATTAAAAACCCATCTAATTGATGGGTTTTTTTTATAATTTTATTTCAATTCTTAAACGATCAAAAGAAATATAATCACCAATGCCATCAAAATCTTCTGGCTTGTACCAACCTATTCCAAATTCAATACCACCATTAAACATTCTAAAAGGTGAGTTACTATTATACTTAATTCCAATTTTATCAAGCTCTGATGATGTTTTACCACTAATACCAGGCGTAAATTCATTACCAGAATATTCATAGTACCAATCATTTAATCTAATAATGGCATCTTTAACCTCATACCAAAAGAAAAGATTACCTGGATATTTACCACTTGGTGGTTGAGGAACATCCGGTATAACTCTATCTGGAGATCCAAAAGGTCTCATGATACGGACTTCTACGAAGACATCAGTTCTTTTTATTCTTCTTTGTAGTGTATCATCTTCGACATCTTTATGAGTTCTATCTATCTCAATTTGTAATCCAATATCTTCTAATTCAAGTAAAATATCTTGAATATTATCTTCAAGATCTTCAATACGAGATTCAAATAATTTATATGATTTTAAATGTTTCATTTAAGTATATATTAAAAATAAAGAATTTAATATATAAAAATAAAAACTATTATGTCTTACAATAAATTATTACCATATTCAACCGTTCAATATATTGGACAAATTCAAGAATTTCCTTATACTTTTACGCCATATGGTTGGGTTGAATGTGATGGTCAGTTATTATCTGTTGATAACTACAGTTATCTATATTCTGTTATAGGCGATACATATGGTAGTAGTGGAACAGTTAGTTTTGGTGTTCCTGATTTAAGACCTAAAGATGGTAGTGGAAATGTTATAAGCTTAACAGTTGGTCAAACCTATAATGGTAAGCCTTATATGAAATCATTTATAGCTTTAGAAGGTGTTTATCCTGGTACTCAATCAATGTATTGATTTAGCAAATACCGTGTACTAAAATGTTATATACTATTAAAGTAACAAATGTTATAACAACCGATCCAATAATTATTACTTCTTTGTGATTTAGGATTTTATTTGTAATTGATTTCATTGTGTATTTTTATTATAATACAAATATAAGTATATTATTCTAATTAGACAAGTTCTTTTTATATATAACTTATGTCAAGAAAATCATCAATTAAAAAGATTAAGAGAGATAATTCTCAATCTAAGAATATAGAATCAGCTTTGTCTATGTATCTATATGAAAAGCAACATTCACCAATCACAACAAGATTCACTGGTTATGGTTTAGCCGAGTGTGATGTTATATCAATTAGTAAAGCAAATTATATTTATGAATATGAAATTAAAATCTCTCGTTCGGACTTCAAAGCTGACTTTAATAAAGATAAGCACAAATTAATGTTGGAAAGAAAGTGTACTAAAGTAAGAATGATTAAAGAGAATAATGAAAAGGTTAAAGATACTTTATATTTAACTTGTAACTATTTTAACTTTGTTGTTCCAACTGGATTAGTAACGGCTGAAGAAGTTCCTGAATATGCTGGACTTATTTATATGGATGAGAATTTGAATTTTGAAATTATAAAGAAAGCGCCAATTTTACATAAGGAAAAAGCAAGTTATAATTTCATTAGACAGTTATCACACAACTTAACTTGTAAGTTAGTTTTCAATAAAGTTAATAGTTAACCCATTCCCAGTCTATTTTGTTCTTGATATTTAATTGAAGATGTTCAATTACCTCATCTAAGTTCATTTTACTTATTTCATTTCTTACAAAACTTGAAATCTCGGATAGAACTGCCTTATCATAATTAGCACTACTATTATTAGAATCAGTTAATGATCCCCAGTTAAATAATTTATAACTTTTATCTATAATAGAAAAACCTACTATTAAAGTACCATAGTCTGGTGTATGAATCATTAAATCTATTGTAGGATACCAAGTCTTCATTGAAGCTCCACCTTTCTTAGAATGATTCTTATTAAAGTATTCAACAAAAGCTCTAGGTGGTGGTCCACCTGACCATGAATTACCACTTACATAAAACTCATTATACTTTTCAATAAGATCTTTAATAGATTCTTCATCTGTAATATATTCCCTATTGAAATCAAAAGCCATTGTTGTATCTGCTTCAAATAGTTGATAACGTGCCATTGTGTCAGAATCATCGAATGATTCAAATAGTTTTAAGTATTTCATTGAATTATATATTAAATATATAAAAGAAAATAATTAATCACTATGGCAAAAGCAAGAAAAGAAGGTAAAGCAAAAAGAAACAGAAGTAACTTATTAAAAAATCTTAAAAGAATTAAACATAACGAAGAGGTATTAAAAACTCTTAAAGCTCAATAAAAACAAACCCACCAATTGGTGGGTTTTTCATTTTGTAGATAAAAGATAAGCTGAGATAAATATACCTAACCAAATTAAACCTTTAATGAGAAAGAATAAAAATGCCACCCAACCCATTCTTTTCAACCACTTCATACATCACATTTTAATTAATAATGATAAATATAATAAATATTTTAATATATACAACTATGAAAAGACTAAAAAGATTTAACGAAATTCAAGAACAACCACACCAAGTTGCTGGTGATTCTTTAGGACAAAATGCTGGTAAGGAATTTGATCCAACTGAAAACATTATAAAATTTGAAGAGTTTGCTGAACATCGTTTGGATGGTGCTACTACAATCACAAATAATGCTGAGGAAAAAGGTGGTGATGCTCTTTTAACTTATCATCACTTTGTAGTTAAACTTCCTTTTTATGAAGAAGCTACTAATGGTAAATTTGACACTAAGAGAGCTCAAGCTCACTATGAAGATTTAATTGATGAGTTAATAGATAGAGGACTTGACTTTGAACAAATTGAATTTCAAGAAATAATGGGTAAAATTGAAGTTCTTGGTGAACTTTTAATTAAATCAAAAGGCTTGATTTAATTCTCTTTCATTTATTTTTGATTTCATCCAATCAATAACCTTGTTAAGATCCTCACCTGGTTTCAAGCCGTGGTAGAACTGTACTATTGATGAATTATTACAAGTTTCATATATTCCATAATCAATTGTTGAGTGATTTGTGTAGTTTCTAATTTCTTGATTAAAATCATCTTCAGTTTCAACTTTTAGAAATGATTCAAAATTGATTGTATTAAAGAACACTAAATCCAAAATTTGATTACATTTTCTTTTCCAAAAGGTAACATTAAAAGCTGTTTCTTCTCTAAATGGAAAATAATGTTTAGCTCTTTTTAATAAGTATGGATTGTTTAGAATTGAAGACCACTCTTCTAAAAAGTCTCTACAATTCTCTGTAAATGAAATCATTGATGCCCATAAGTATGTACTACTTCTTTCTTTAACTCCATAATAATCCATTAGATTATTTTCATCTATTCTAAAGTTTTCACCACCTCTGGTATACCAAACCCAAACAAATTCTAAAGGACCTCTACAACAGAATGGATAATCTATGTCTTTATTAAATAAAGAATCTATATTAAATCTTTTACCAAGTACAATATCGGAATCCATATAACAAATTTCACTTGAATATTTAAGTGAGTCTAATAAAATTTCCGGCTTGTAATATGTTAAGTCTATTTTATTTGGATCTACTTCCCATCTTATCTTAGTTAGATTTGAATAGTTTAATTCAGAGTCAAAACCTATTGTGTAGTATAAAACTGGGATATTCTCACATTGAGCATATTTCATAGATATTAAAAACGAGTCTACCATTCCTTCATATCCTTTATTAGAGTATAATATAATTGTCTTCATTTATTTTATATAAATAAAGTTTTTAATAGTTTAATTAAATAAATCGTTTATTATAAAATCTCTTTGAATTGATTTAGGAAATAATCTAATTATATCTTTTTTACTTTCCAAAAGAATTGACCCGTGTTTATAGAACTCATATATCTCTTCCACACCGTTTTTAGCTATATTTCCTTCTAACCAAATTGTTTTTATTTGTCCTTTATCAGTATCAATCCAAATGTTAACAGTGTCAGTAAAAACCATCTTATAAAACAATCTCCATTTTGGATGAACTTTCTTGACTGTAACTAAAGTTCTTTTACTATTAACAATCTTATATTCATTAACATACACATCAGGTATCATTCCATAAATGGACTCTTTATTGTTATCATAGTGTTTTATATGAGGTTCGCATTTTTTGAAACCCATATTCAACAATTTCTTGTGTGTATTCATGATAACAAATATAAGTATTTAAAATAAAAAACCCTCATTTAAGAGGGTTAATATTTTAGTTTATCTGTTTAGAAAACCATTTTTGTCCGAGATTACCATTACTACTACCAGTAAATTCATTATCATATAAACCATGAACTCTTACTTTATTAAAAGCATTAAGTATTCTTTCTAAGTCTTCTGCCTCACCATCTATAATACTTAAAACATCCATTATCTTTTCTTTTACTTTATCATCTATTGATGATTGTAAGAATTTTAAGAACTTAGAAGATGATCCTCTATCAGTGAATACACCATAGTATTGTTCATCGTTTGGTCTTTTAAGATATAAAGATTCTTCAGCTGAGTATTTATAAAAATCATATAAACTTGTAGGTGTGAATTCCTCGCCTCTATGTTCAGCTTCCCACTTAGCATCACTATCCCAATCTTCTATTCCATCATACCAATTACTTAATTGTAACTCAATAGAAAACATTGGTACTGATTGACCTATATTCCACCTTTGAGAATGTTTTGACGGATTATTTAAATATTCATGTTTCGCTTTTGTTTGACTGGTTGCTTGAAATCCAAATTCAAATGTTATGGCTAATTCAGCTCTACCTTCTTTCCAATCATTTACTAGCCTATTAGCCAATGCCTCAGAGTCACTATGTCTTAAAACATCCTCACCATATATGGGTTTGTTTCTTTCACCACTTTTAACATCACCATAATACATTCCAATTAGTTTAGGATTTGTAAATGTATCATTTTTAGCAATAACACTGCTACTATTAACAAGACACATATTATAATAACCAAACTCTTGTTTATCAGCCCAATCTAATAAGTTTTGAGACTTTTTCGATTTATTATAATCACGAAGTTTCCAAGCCGCACTTCTATAAGTTTGTGGTAATAGTTCTTCGTTAAATCTTTTTAGATGTTTCATTATTGTATATATTATATTATCTTATCTATTTTATTTGCTAATTGATAATCTAATTCTGTGATTTTATCACCAGCATCATGAGTGGATAAAGTAAGTTCAATTTTATTATAAACCCAGTTAATTTCTGGATGATGATTCATTGATTCACAGATAGGTGCTAATTTATTTATGAAAACTAAAGCCTCGTTAAAATCTTTGAATTCAAATTTTCTTTTTAACTTATCATTCTTCTCAATCCATTTGAATTCATTTTTATCTAAGATAAAAGCTATCTCATATATCATATTATTTTGAACAAACTCAGGACTACTAACAAAATGTCTAAAGTAATTCAAACCCGAACCTGAAAAGTTTTGAGACATCAAGTGTAGATTTGGTGACTCTCTCATCCTTCGATTTTGTGGATAATAGTTAAGAACTATTTTACCTAACTTCCAAGTATCACCAATAGCATCTAAACATCTTTCAAAGTAATCTTTAACATCTGACCAATTGAATAAATCATCACGAGAAACATCAATAGAAACCATTTCTAGATTCTGTGGTCTGATATCTACTTCGACATCATACCCATCATCTTTTAACTCAAGAAAGATGTCTTCAACGTCTTGTTCTAAAGATTCAAATAGTTTATATTTCTTTAAGTATTTCATTAAAAAGGATATTCTGTTTTTTGAGCACCTGGTATTTGGAATGCCATATAAATTCTATTATCAACTGCTACCATTAATTTACCTTTGGTATTTAATTCATCAACTGCTCTTTTATAACAAACTTCAATATCTTTAACTAACTCAAGATATTTTGAATATCTTTCAACCATTTGTTCTGTGGTCATTTCAGTAGGCTTCATCATAGAAAGTCCCAAACCAGCTGTTTGTGTTTTAGTCCAAGGTTTTATAGTAACAAGTATTTCACTATCATCGGATTCATATCCAAACTCTACTTGAATAGTAGTATCATCTATCAGTTCAGCAAATACATCTTTAAGTATCTCATGCATTTGTAGATACTTCTCAGCCACATTTTCATTAAACTTTTTTAGATATTTCATAGAATATATATTAAAGTTGAGATTTTGAAAATAAAGATCAATATATAATCAAAATTAATTTAAGATATGAGTGAGAACTTAGGAACAATTAAGATTTTAGAAGGTAGAATAATCACTAAGAAAAATGATTTAACTGAAATCTGGAGCACAGGAGGTGGAGATCCATTTAACTACATAGTTTATAATGGAATAACTTACAGACTATTAAACGGTAAAGAAGATAAATCTTTGGTCACACCAAAGAAAAAATATGAGGAGATTGAGGAAGAGATTGATAATCTAGATGATTTAGATGATCCTTTTGGAGAATAAAAAAAGACACCCGTAGGTGTCTTTTTAGTTTTAGTTAGTTAAGATTACTTTTTCTTACCACCCTTTTGAGGTACAACCGGTGCCGCCTTTACCTTAGGTTCTTTCTTAGGTACATCAGCTCTGCGTTGTTTTCGAATTGCTCGATACTCGTCAGGTGTTTGACAATTGTGTTTTTCCATAAGTTTAGCCATTGTTTGAGAAATGCTAAACTGTTCCATCAATAATTTTGTTTTCGCTGTCATTTAACTTTTTTTTAAGGTTATATATTACAAATATAGTGATAATAGTCTTTCACAAGGCAAAATATTAAAAAAAATTATTTATTTTTTTTCAGTTGATATAAGTTGATTAGGATGACCAAGAAATTCATTATAACAACTGGATAAGTTTCGTGTGCCAATCCATATAAAATAAACATAGCACAAGCAATAGAGTTTACTATTCTTAGTGTCTTAATGTTTTTCATCATCATTGAAGTAAGTACTACTATCATTGATATATAACCCCAAATTTCTATCATATTCCTAAATTGTCTAATTTTCTTCTTCTGACTTCTCTTTTAATTAAGTTTTCTAAATTCGTTTTATTTGGTTCTTTAAATCCTGAACAAGTCAATTGACCGAAAGAGTCCTGTTCTATATATTTTTTTAATTCTTCAGCATAAAAGTAATTAATGAATTCAACATAATAATTAAAATCATTTAACTCTTCAATGTTTGTTTTGATTTGAAATTCCTCTTTACTAAGTTTAAAATAAATTCTATCAACATCAATATAGATTATTAGGTCTCCATATTTTTCAATTAGTTCTGAATAAAATATATTCATATACTCAACTACATACGGTGACTTTATTTTAATATAAAGTGAGTTACAGTGTATTTTCCATTTTTCATATTCATCTGGACTCAATCGTTTTAAATCAGATCTATTTTCTAAGAACCATTTAACTTTATTAATGTCATTTTTCCACTTTTCATTCAATAAACCTTCATTAAAAAGACCAATTAAAATATTTGGATAAAGTGCGTTGAAATCTATTCTTGTGATATTATCATAAAGATTACCACGAGCATGGTTACTTATGTGATGTATATTTTTATCTTTAATTAAAAAGTTATTAAATTTAAGATTCTCTAAATTTTTTATTCTTTCTATATAGTCTGATTTTAATTTCATATACCCAACTCTTTTAACTTTTCATTTCTAAATTCCGACACAAATCCTTGTGGGTAAAACTGAATAATAAAACGATAACCTTGATTGGTCATATAATCAACTTTACTATTTTCAAATTTAGTTTCGCCTGAATTAGAACCGGCTCTCGGCATAACTTCGTCAGATGGATTCCAAAACATATTAATGAATCTATCCTCTAACCTTTTATGCCATTCTTTTTTGGAATCATCAATATAAGGATTTGTCACATTAGAATAAATTGAAGGAGAGATTACATCTTCAAAATTAAAAGTAACTTTATAACAGAATTCAACTTCTGGATAACCAGTATAATACTTATTCATTCTGAAACAATCAACCGATTCTACTTTGCGTGAGTATCCACTAACAACAGTAGACTCAATCATTTCTTTCCACTTATCTGTGATTTGTTTTACAAATTCATCCATTATAATCCTAATTCCTTTAGTCTTTGTTCTCTTGCGTCTTGAACAGTTGGTACCTCAACTCGTATTGATTTACCTTTAGTACCATCCGATAAAGTAGGTGCGTATCTTTTACCTGGATTGAATGTGTTCAATCGAGAAAATAATTTCTTTTCTTTAATAGGTATGAAACCTTTAATTGACTCAAACTGAGCTTGAGTTAATTCAATAATTTCACTTGGTTGAAAAACATTATCCACCCATCTAGCGAGTAAATGAAGACGATATTGTCCACCATCTTCTACTATATAATCACCACTATTTGAGTTTATCCAATAATTCATCTGAATCAATTACATTGTTATCTTCAATCTCTACGATTACGGGGTTTCCGTATTCATCCCAGGTTAGTTCTTGTCTTATCATAATGACAAAGATAAGAAAAGATAATGAGATTAAGAAATAAATATATACTTTTATGATTAAGAGTTTTAATGAGTTTAATAGAATAGATGAGTCTGTACTTTATTATGCTCCGCCATTTAGAGAACAATTAGAGATACTTAAAAAAAGTGGATCTGATATTGCTTCTAAACTTTTAGAACTTGAAATGGAAGATTTACCCACAGACATTACATTTGTTAACTCTGCTGAAGATGTTGGTTACTTAACATTTCACCCAATGGCTAAAGCTATTGAGAAGATTAGAAAGACTTATAGCCCAGGTGATGATGATAGCGAAGATCCATTAGACCTTCAAGCCAATCCTAATAAGAAATATCACGATACTATTTATAATAATGAAATAAATGGTCAAACTTACATGTCGATTTACACAGGTAATAAAAATGCTATTAAAATTGGTAAGTTCATTAAAAAAGTTTTACCTACTACAACTGATATTCAAATTGAAGATTTTGTAAATGAATTAAAAGCCGTTCAAGATAACTTAAAAGAAAAGATTGAATTAGTGAGTGGTGATGAAATCGCAAAATGGTATAAATCAGAAAACTGTTACTCAGGTGGTTCATTAGGTAACTCTTGTATGAAGGATAAAAACTTCTTTGATATTTATACACAAAATCCGGAGACTGTTAATTTACTTATTATGAAATCTGGTGACAAAATAGTTGCTAGAGCTTTAGTTTGGAAACTTAAAACTACAAAACCTCAATTAGGATTTACTTATTATATGGATAGAGTTTACACCAATAAAGACCATCAAGAAAAAGTAATGATAGCTTTTGCTGAAAAACAAGGATGGGCTTATAGAACACCGGGTACTTCGAATTGGAATAAATCTCTATTTTATCAAGGTAAAAAACACCAAGATGTTAAAATGTCTGTTCAGATTAAAAAGTTAAAGTATGAAAAATATCCTTATATGGATACATTTTCAAGATATGATTATGTGACTGGTGAACTTTGGAACGATACGGATAAAAATCAAAAAACAAGAGGTCATATATTAACTTCAACACAAGGTGATTTTAGTAAAGGATATGATAGAGGTTTAATCAGAAGATGGGGAGATTATTTTGGATTAAATATTCCACCATTAGCAAGAGATCCTTATAGTTAATAAAAAACCCACTCAATTGAGTGGGTTTTTTTTATTTTATAATACAGTAAATTATATATAAATTTTAATTATTTGTTCTCCAATGACTATCTGTTCTCCAATGACCAAAACAAATGTGTTGTAAATACTCATTAGATAATCCTTTAGTTAAATAGTTTTTTAGATTATGTGAGTTGAAATATGTACTAACAACATCTGGACCAGTTGTATAAATAACATCATAGTATACATTAACAGATAAAAGATGTCTTTCTTTACATATTTGTAGTATACCATTAATTGAGTCCGAATTAGGTTTTGATATTATAATATAATTAGCAATTCTTAAAGAAAACTCAGGAATTCCATTTCTTATTAAATACGATTTTGTCTTTTCTCTATAATATTTATTTAAAGTAGTTTCTTCAAAAAATAAATCATCATCACACATTTCATATAAACTACTTAGAGATTTAGATAACTTGATATCACAATCACAATAAATACCACCATAGTATTTTAACACAATATATCTAGCATAATCAGATTTTTGTATTTTCAATTTATAACTAGTATAAATATCAATCTCATCTTGATTCATTATTTTTAAAATATCAACTTCTCTCCAAAGTATGTGTTGAAAATCTTTACTTTTTTGATAGAAGTCATTTATAAAACTATTTGATATATAATCAAAATCATTATCATAAAGTAATAATCTATGTACAATTTTAGGTATTTTATCACCTATTGTAATATCAGATATATTGGAAAAAAACATAATTACTTTATTATACAGTAAATAGGACAGTGGTCTGAGACCTTTCTGGCTAATTTCAAATCTTTAAATTCTGAAAAGAAATTTATAACATCACTTTTAGTTACAACTATATTTGTTGTAACAAAAAAGTTATCATATTCCATATTAAGTCTTTCTCCTTCTTCTCCTTCTTTCATTTTAAGTGATGTCTTTTTACCAATTAAAGTAGGTTTAGCCCACTTTTTAACACCATTAAATCCTGGATCAGATTGTGATAGGTTTAAGTCACCCATAAATATAATTTTTTTACCTTTATAAGTTTCACCTAAAGAAGCTAAATGAGCCGCTTCTAAAGCTGGATTTTTATCTGTTGGTACTAAGTGTAAATTGAAAAGATAATAATCACTGCCCTTAAATACAAAAATAGCTTTGAAAGGTTCTCTATTTAATTTATCTTCTAATGTTTTTTCTAAGCAAGGTTTTTCTTTTAATTTAACTCTACTCTTTTTATACAAATAAGCATATCTTTCAGAACCGGCACCAGTAGTTGGATCTGATACTACATAGTCCCAAGATGTTCCTGTTCTATCTAGTAATTCATCAAGTTTAGCAACTGCTTGTGCGCCAAACTCAGAGGTTGATACTTCTTGTATTGCTACAATATCATAACCTTTTACTTTATCACATATGTATTTCATAACAGTATCTGAAGCAGATTTAGATCTACCAAAATTTTGTATGTTCCATGAAACTATGTTTAAGTGTGATGTATCTTTTGTGGTCTGGGCAGATACTTGACCGATTGTTAAAAGTAGTAAAAGTCCTACTAAAATTTTCCTCATAATTAAATCTTTCTTTTAACTATATATTAGCATATCTATCTTACTTCCAAAGAACTTGAATTAATAATATACCACCTGCTAAAAATAGACAAACTATAGTCTTTGGAGTGAACGGTTCATTCATTATGAAATGCGATAGTAAGGCAAAAACAATAGCACCCACCGCAAATCCGATAAGTCTTCCGGGCCAGACCTGTCCGTCAAAAGATAAAGCACAATACTTTGTAAAATAAATTAAAAGTATAGAAATTGGAATTCCTGTTAATGACATTAGTAGCGGATTATTTTTTGCCCAAGTCCAAAAAAATTGACTTTGTAGTTGTAAATAAGCCAATGATTGACCAATTATAATTAAAATAAGTGCGATAATAAAATTTCTCATATTTCTTATAAAGATAAAAAAAAATAAAGTTGTAAAAATAAATTTAATATATATGTTATGAGCATTAAACACATTATAGATAACGCTGAAAATTCACTTGGTTCACAAAGTATATTTGGTACTGTTTCCGTTGGAAACTTAACAATTGATAATATACAATCAACATCTGGTCTAACAAACTATGTGGTGGTTGATACAGAAGGTAATACTTTTTATCAAAATGTATCTATTGGTGGAGCTACAATATTAGGTAATTCTTATTCTGTTCCTATGTTTAACTTCAATGGTGATGGATTAACTAGTAGTGTAGTTTATAATTATCCTGATAATTATGGTCGAACTGCTTCAAATGGTAATTCAAATCCAATACCTGAAAGTATAACTATTGGTGGTACAAAGATTGGTGCTATATCAAATAATCCTTATACAGTTGGTGTTATTGATAATGCTACAACAGCAAATGGTTTAGCAAGATATCCTCAGCTTTCTATTATTGCGGGAACTTCTTATCCTGGTGGTTATACTGCTGGTGTTGCTTCTATTGCTACAGTAGTATTAGATGGTGTAAAGAATGGCAGAGCCGCTTTATTTTATAATTATAATGATTCTATTTGGGGATTGTCAAATACTATAAGTTCTGGTAGTAGCGATTTTGCTTTATTTCAATCAACTCGTAGAATGATGACAATATATGGAAGTACCAATGGTGCTAGTAATAGTGTTTTATTTCAAAATGGTGGCATACATTCTTATACAGCGGGTAACTTCTTTACCGTAGTTGGAACATCTTCTTTTACAGGTGGTAAAATAAAAATAGAAACAGACTCAGGAATACAATTTTTAGGACTAACAGCAGGAACAGCAACTTCAACTGGTCAATCAATTGGTGTTGATAATTATGGTAATATAGTTACTATCGTCGGTGGTCTTTCCGGTAGTTCTGGATCTTCTGGAACATCAGGTGTTGGATCAAGTGGATCTTCTGGAACTTCTGGTGTTGGATCAAGTGGATCTTCTGGAACATCAGGTGTTGATGGATC
>Ga0214163_1000034_pt1 | contig 54672 bp, 45 predicted proteins | sample LakMenepilimnion_2_FD_153001 | JGI IMG/M metagenome (GOLD analysis project Ga0214163, IMG submission 153001) | Freshwater microbial communities from Lake Mendota, WI - Practice 15JUN2010 epilimnion v4 | ecosystem: Environmental > Aquatic > Freshwater > Lake > Epilimnion/Euphotic zone | place... | reverse complement strand
GGTGTTTATGCATTAGTTGCATTAATGATGGTATATTTCTTTCAATCGATTATGTTTCCTACTATATTTGCGCTTGCATGTAAAGACTTAGGTGAAGGTTCGAAATTAGCTTCTTCCTTAATTATAATGTCTATTGTAGGGGGTGCCATTATTCCACCAATTACAGCGGCGTTATTTAAGATTAGTACACCAGTAGCTCTCGTTATTCCTTTATTATGCTTTATATTCATCGTTTTTTATTCCTATAATGGATATAAACTACCCATCAAAAAAATATAATGAAGAAATACATTTTATTTTTAGATTTAGTGAATGATGAAAAATTGATTTCTGATTATATAAATTACCATAAATCGATTCCCATAGCTATCAAAAATAGTATTTTGGATTCTGGAATTAATTCTATGGAAATATATAGGTTTAATGACCGCTTGGTAATGGAAATTATCGCAAATGATGATTTCAGTTTTGAATATAAAAATCAATTGGATTCAAATAATCCTGAAGTTGTTGAATGGGAAAAATTGATGTCTAATTTTCAAAAAAGTATACCAGGTGCTCCTAAGCATGTTAAGTGGGTTTTGGCAGAGAATATTTTTAAATTATAAATAATGATTACTACAAGAAAAACTTTTTTACAAATTAATGGGGTAGATAATTTATTAGTAGCGCTACAAAATTTAAAAAAAGGAACTGAGATTATTCACAATGGAAACAGCATCATTTTGCAAGACGATATTGATGCTAAGCATAAATTTACCACAGAAACAATTCCAATGAATGGAGAAGCCATTATGTACGGCGTTTTAGTTGGAATAGCCAAACAAACTATTCCTAAAGGTGGCTTAGTTCATACATTTAATCTTCACCACGCATCTCAAGAATTTAAGGGTAAAATAAAAGAATACCAATGGTCACCTCCAAATGTTGACAAATGGAAAGATAAAACTTTTAATGGTTACCATAGAACTGATGGTCAAGTAGGTACGCAAAATTTTTGGCTTGTCATCCCTTTAGTATTTTGTGAAAACAGAAATATTGAACTATTAAAGAATGCTTTCATTAATGGATTAGGTTTCCAAAAAAACGATCCTTTTACTGAGCAGGTTGTGATCTTAAAAAATCAGGTTCAAAATGGTGAAGAATTAAAATTACCAGATTTCCAAAAATCTAAAAAAACAACTTTAGTCCATAAGAGTGAATTATTTAAAAACATCGATGGCATTAAATTTTTGACACATGAGAGTGGTTGTGGGGAAAATAAAGATGAGTCAGATAATTTATGTTCGTTATTAGCAGGTTATTGTTTAAATCCTAATGTAGGTGGTATTACAATTTTAAGTTTGGGATGTCAAAATTCTCAGATTAGTTTATTCCAACAAAAATTAAAGGAAAAAGATCCTAATTTTTCAAAACCGCTCTATATTTTTGAGCAGCAGCAAGATGAAGGCAGTGGGGTAGAACAAATGTTAAGTGAGGTCATTCATAAGACATTTGAAGGATTAGTAGAAATTAATAAATACCAAAGAACTTCTGCTCCTTTATCAAAGTTAAGGGTAGGTGTTAAGTGTGGGGGGTCAGATGGGTTCTCTGGTATTTCTGCAAATCCCGCCATTGGGCATACGGCTGATTTGATCGTTGCCTTGGGAGGAACGGTCATGATAGCTGAATTTCCTGAGTTATGTGGGGTTGAGCAAGAGCTTCAAAATAGGTCTATTAATAGTCAAGTAGCGGATGATTTTGGATTAATGATGCGTGAATATGCCAAAAGAGCGGCTGCCGTAGGTGCGGGGTTTGATATGAATCCTTCCCCAGGAAACATTAAAGATGGATTAATTACGGATGCTATTAAATCTGCTGGAGCGGCAAAAAAGGCAGGATCATCACCTATTCAAGCAGCTGTTGGCTATGGACAATATGTAGTAAAGAGTGGCTTAAATCTAGTTTGTACTCCTGGTAATGATGTTTTGGCAACCACTGGTATGGCTGGTGCAGGCGCTACAATACAGCTATTTACGACGGGGTTAGGAACGCCGACAGGTAATCCTATATGCCCAATGGTTAAATTATCAACTAATACTAGGTTAGCTGAAAAGCTACCTGAAATTATTGATATAGACTGCGGACCCATTATTTCAGGTGATAGTTCAGTCGAAGAAATAGGAGAAGAAGTTTTAGATTATATTATTAAGTTAGCTTCAGGTGAAATTAATACTAAGGCTATGGATTTAGGACAAGATGATTTTATGTTTTGGCGAAGAGGTGTTAAATTATAACAAGATTTTATGATTTTTTCTTTAGAAAATAAAATAGCGATCATTACAGGAGGTAGTTCCGGTATTGGAAGAGCTATATCGATACTTTTTGCCCAACAAGGTGCTGAAGTTCATATTTTTGATTTGAAAAGCCCATTAAGTGAGGATACGATATCTGAAGTAAAACAATTTAATCAAAAGTCTGCGTTTCATCCAGTGGATATTACCAATGAACAATTGGTTTTAAATGAAATAAATTCATTTGAAAAAATTGATATTTTAATCAATAATGCTGGAATTGCACAAATTGGAAATGTTGAAAATACAAGTTCAGAAGATTTCCAAAAAATCTTTGATGTCAATGTAAAAGGGGCGTTTAATTGTATTAAAGCGGTCATACCCACAATGGTTAAAAATAGTTTAGGAGTTATTTTAAATATGGCCTCAGTCGCTTCATCTGTTGGCATACCCGATCGTTTTGGATATTCCATGACTAAAGGTGCGATTAAATCCATGACTCAATCCATCGCAAAAGATTATATTTCAAAAGGGATTAGATGCAATTGTATATCCCCTGCAAGGGTACATACGCCATTTGTAGATGGATTCATTCAAAAGAATTATCCAAATAACCAGAAAGAGATGTATGAAAAGTTATCCGCATCTCAACCCATTGGAAGGATGGCAAAACCAATTGAAATAGCTCATTTAGCCTTGTATTTATGTTCGGATGAAGCTTCATTTGCAACGGGTTGTGATTACCCATTGGATGGAGGATTTTTATATTTAAACAATTAGAAACGATGAAGATTAAAATTATATTGATTTTGTTCGTAGTAACTACATTATTTTCATTTAAAGCTGAAAATCCGATCAAAATATTATTTTTTGGAGATTCGATTACGCAAGCAGGAGTCGGTAAATCAGGTTATATTACAAAAATGGCTGAAATGATATCTGCTAAAGGCCTATCTGGTAAATATGAACTAATAGGAGCTGGAATTGGTGGAAATAAAATTTATGATTTATACTTACGACATGAGGAAGATGTTCTGGCGAAAAAGCCCAATATAGTCGTTATTTATATTGGTATTAATGATGTGTGGCATAAAACCTCTTCAAGGACTGGTACTGATTACGATAAGTTTGAAAAGTTTTACCATTCTTTAATACAAAGAATACAAAAATCAGGTAGTCAAGTAGTAATATGTACGCCTACGTTAATTGGTGAAAAATTTGACGCTACCAATGAGAATGATGGTGATTTAAATTATTTTGCTAATCTAATTAGAAAAATTGCAGTAGATGAAAAATGTAAATTAATTGATTTACGTAAATCATTTATTGATTATGAAACTAAATTTAATACTGAAAATAAATCATTAGGTATCTTAACATCAGATCGAGTTCATTTAAATGAGGCTGGGAATATTTTTTTAGCTGAAGTGATGTGGGACGTATTAAAAGACATAAAATAAACAAGATGAAATTAGTAAGAATAGGAGAACTAAATAAGGAAAAACCTGCCGTATTAATCAATGGAAAGTACTTTGATGTTTCAGATTTTGTTAGTGATTATAACGAAGCATTTTTTGAAAATGATGGAATACAAGCATTGGAAAATATTGTAAAAAGTAAAGATTTAAAAGAAATTGTTCAACCTGAAAGAATTGGTTCTTGCGTGGCTCGACCTTCAAAAATCATATGTGTCGGCTTAAATTACATCGACCATGCAAAGGAAACTGGAGCCGAAATACCAAAAGAACCCATCTTATTTTTCAAAAGTACAACTGCTTTAAACGGTCCGTTCGATGACGTCATTATACCCAAAAACTCTTACAAAACAGATTGGGAAGTTGAATTAGCCATCGTCATTGGAAAAAAAGCGCAATATGTTTCCGAAGCAGATGCTTATAACTACGTAGCAGGATATTGTTTACATAATGATTATTCAGAAAGAGAATTTCAATTAGAAAGGGGCGGTAATTGGTCAAAAGGTAAGGGATGTGATACATTTGCACCCCTAGGACCGTTCTTAGCTACAAAAGATGAAATCAAGAATGTTCATGATTTGAACATGTGGTTGGATGTCAACGGTAAAAGATACCAAGTGAGTAATACGAATCAATTAATTTTCAATATACCTCAAGTGGTTTCTTATATTTCTCAATTTATGACCTTACTTCCAGGTGATGTGATTAGTACTGGCACTCCGCATGGAGTGGGTCTAGGTTTAAAGCCACCTATCTTTTTAAAACCAGGTGATTGTGTAACCTTAGGAATGGATAATTTAGGTGAACAGAAACAAAATTTAGTGGCGTATTCTTAATGATTGATTCCCATCAACATTTTTGGACCTATAATGCGAACAGAGATGTTTGGATTACTGATGATATGGGAAGAATTCGTCAGAATTTTTTTCCTTCTGATTCTTTAGATTTGTTCTCTAAAAATGGAATTAATGGTTGTGTAGCTGTTCAAGCTGATTCTTCAGAGAATGAAACTTTTTTTTTAATTTCGTTAGCTGAACAATCTGAATTTATTAAGGGAGTTGTTGGCTGGGTTGATCTACAATCAAAAGATGTTGAAAACCGATTAACCTACTTTTCACAATTTGAACAAATAGTCGGCTTTAGACATGTCGTACAAGGAGAAACAGATCCTGAATTTTTAGGAAGACCTGATTTTTTAAGAGGCATTCATTTATTGGAAACCTTTGATTTTTCCTATGACTTACTTATTTATTCAAATCAATTAAGTTCAGGAATTGAATTTTGTAAAAAAAATCCCAATCAACGAATTGTTTTAGATCATTTAGCGAAGCCGCCAATTAAAACAGGTGATGTCTCTGAATGGAACAAGTATATTCGACAATTTAAAGAATTAGATCATGTATCAGCAAAAATTTCAGGTTTAATTACGGAAGCAGAATGGTTTGCTTGGGATGAAAAAGACATTATAAACATCATTGAAATATCTTTAGAAGTTTTTGGTCCTAATCGTTTAATGTTTGGAACAGATTATCCTGTAGTGCTGGTGGCAGAAGAATTATCTAGTTGGGTTAATACATTTAATAAATCCATAGCTCGATTATCCACCGATGAAGTCAAAAAAATAACGGTAGATAATTGTCTGAAATTTTACAAAATAGAATTATAATGAATTTAGGATTAAACGAGAAGGTCATCATTGTTACTGGAGGTGCCAAAGGCATAGGAGAGGGAATAAGTGAAAGTTTAGCCCTTGAAAGTGCTATGGTAGCGATTATAGGTCGTAATGAACAGGACAATTTAAAATGCATTGAAAAAATTCAAGCGACAGGAGGACAAGCTTTTTCATTTGTTGCAGAGCTTAGTGACCCTAATCAATGTAAAACAGTAATTGACGAGATTTTCAAAAAATTTGGTCGAATAGATGGATTAGTCAACAATGCTGGAATAAATGATGGAGTTAGTTTAGCCCATGGTACTTATGAGAAATTTGTACAGTCATTGCATGCTAATTTAATCCACTATTATTTATTAGCTCAGGCTTGTTTACCTTATTTAATTAAGACCCAAGGTTCTATTGTCAATATTGGATCTAAAGTAGCGGAAACAGGGCAAGGTGGTACATCAGCTTATGCCGCATCGAATGGAGGAAGAAATGCACTAACTCGAGAATGGGCTGTTGAATTGCTTCCCCACGGGATACGAGTTAATGCTGTGATTGTAGCAGAATGTTATACACCCATGTATGATAAATGGATTCAAACATTACCAAATCCAGAGGAAACTTTAAATGAGATTGAAAGAAGAATTCCTTTGGGGAAGCGTATGACAACTAAAGAGGAATTGGGGGCCATGGTTGCTTTTTTATTATCCAGTAAATCAAGTCATACGACGGGCCAACTAATCCATGTAGATGGAGGATATGTTCATTTAGATCGTTCTTTATTATAAGTTGATGAATTTCACCAAAATTGAAAGTCCTGGATTAATCATTTATCCTGAAATAGTTAAAGCCAACATTAAGCAAGCCATTGAAATGGTTGGAGGAAATCTAGCTAGATTAAGGCCGCATATAAAAACACATAAAACGCAAGAGGTTAATGAATTACTGCTAAATGCCGGAATATTTAAATTTAAATGTGCTACCATAGCAGAAGCAGAATTATTGGCCATATCAATGGCAAAAGATGTTTTATTATCCATTCAACCTACAGGAACCACACTTATAAGGTTTATTGAATTGATCAAATTCTATCCCAATGTCCAATTTTCATGCCTTGTAGATGATTATGTAGCTGCCATAGAAATAAATGATTTAGCTATAAAAAATAGCCTAATGGTAGATATTTTCATAGATATTAATGTGGGAATGAACCGTACTGGAATTATGCCTAATGCAGCTTTTAGGTTAATTACGGATATTAATGATCATTTAAGCCATCTAACTATTAAAGGACTACATGCTTATGATGGACATATAAGGGATTTTGAAATAAGCCAACGGATCGAACATATACAGAATGACTTTGCTGAGTTTCATACATTGGTGGACAAAGTAGATGATGCGTATGAATTAGTGGTCGGTGGTACACCTAGTTTTTTAGTACATCACATCAATCATCGCTTTGTATGTAGCCCAGGTACCTTTGTATTTTTTGACATAGGCTATGCCCATCTGTTTCCTCATAATACCTTTAATTTAGCCGTTCAAATCATTTCAAGAGTGATTTCAAAGCCAACAACATCAACGATCTGTATAGATTTAGGTCATAAATCCGTAGCGGCAGAAAATCCCATTGAGAATAGAGTTCGCTTTATTGATTTTCCACATTGGACCTTAAAAAGTCAAAGTGAAGAGCATGGAATAATTGAGGTTGAAGAGAATTCAAAGATAGAAATTGGTCAAGTCATTCGTATGCACCCATATCATATTTGCCCTACGGTGGCGCTTCATCAAAATTTACAAGTTATTGAAAATAATGAATTAATAGGAGAGTGGAGTGTTAAAGCTAGAAATCGTAAAATAAATATTTGATATGTTACTCTTTGATGCGCATTTAGACCTTAGCATGAATGCTTTAGAATGGAATAGAGATTTACGTTCATCTATTTCAGAAATTAATTCAAGGGAATATCGAATGACTGACAAATTGGACAGAGGTAATGCCACTGTCTCTTTAGAGGAACTTCGTAAAGGTAACATTGGTATTGTAGTAGCGACACAAATTGCACGTTATGTTGATAAATCATCCAAATTACCTGGTTGGAATTCTCCTGAGCAAGCTTGGGCTCAGACCCAAGGTCAATTTGCCTATTACAAAGCTTTAGAATCATTGGGCGAATTATCACCTATTCGAAATTCCACTGAATTACAAAACCATATCAATTATTGGAATGGCTCAAAGGATGATAAAAAATGTATCGGTTATATATTAAGTTTAGAAGGTGCAGATTCGATCTTATCAATTGAATACTTAGACATAGCTTACAACTACGGCTTAAGGGCATTAGGACCAGCACATTATGGGCCAGGAAGGTATGCACAAGGAACAAACGCAACAGGTGGCTTAGGGCCACATGGAAAAGATTTATTAGTAAAAATGGAATCCTTAGGGATTATATTAGATGCGACACACTTATGTGACGATAGCTTTTGGGAAGCCATGGAAATTTTCAACGGGTCTATTTGGGCTAGTCATCAAAATAGTCGATCTCTTGTTAATCACAATCGTCAATTTACTGATGAGCAATTTAGAGAAATCATTCGAAGGGGAGCTGTGATTGGCTTACCATTAGATGCTTGGATGATGGTACCCAATTGGGTCAGGGGAGAGTCGGACCCAATGACTATGAAAGTGGATTTAAATGTCATGATAGACCATTTAATTCATATTTGTAGCCTTGCGGGCAATACAAATCATGTAGGAATTGGGACTGATTTAGATGGTGGGTTTGGCACTGAACAATCACCAATGGATATTAAAACCATAGCTGACCTACAAAAGATTCCAGATTTGCTATTAAAAAGAGGTTTTTCAAATGACGATATTACCAAAATTTGTCATCAAAATTGGATTGATTTCTTAATGAATCATTGGAAATAATTAAACTGATCCTGGTGGTGGGCTATAGGAAGTCCATCCTCCATCGACTATTAAAGTTTGTCCCGTAATTTGCCTTGACTTATCTGAAAGCATAAATGATATAGCATTTGAAATATCAGAGACATCAGCTATTGAACCCATTGGAGTTATTTTAGTCCATTGATCTTCGAAGTCTTCAATTAAAGCAGTTCTTTCTGTAAGGGTAGCGCCCGGTGAAATAGCATTTATACGAATACCTAATGGAGATAATTCCACAACTAAATTCCTTACCAACTGGATTAAAGCTCCTTTTGTCATGCCATAAGCCACTAAATCAGGATGGGCTTGATGACCAGTAACTGAAGTTGTAACTACAATGGATCCTTTTGATTTACTTTCTTTTAATAATTTGGCAATGAATTGTATCAAGAAAAAAGTACCTGATACATTTACTTTTAATAATAAATCCATGGATTCCCTCGGATAATCAAGGAAATTACCAAAAGTGGTAATTCCACTATTGCAAATACAACCATATAAAGTTCCTGGTGTATTATTAATGGTTTTAGCTAAATCACTCAAAAATAATTCGCTACTTGAATCACCTAAGATTCCCAAATGGTTTGTTAACGAATGTTTTTCTAATTGCAGGGAAGCTGATTTAAAAACAGAAGAATCAATTTCGTTCCATATGACAAAATAACCTTCTTTGCATAATTGGATAACTACTTCTAAACCTATTCCCTGACCAGCACCTGTGACAATTACTTTCTTCATTTTAGTGTGAGTCTCTCGTTACTTTTGAACCTGAACCACCCTTTAAAAAATCAAAATCGGCACCCACATGTGCCTGCTCCACACGATCAATAAACAATCCCACATAACCTCTTATTGACTTTACTGGTACAAATGGATTGTCTACTTTTCTTTTGGCCAATTCTTCTTCACTAACTTCCCAATGAATACTTCTATTGTTTAAGTCAAGTTCAATGAAATCGCCATTTTGAACCCAATTCAATGGACCACCTGCAGCAGATTCAGGACTCACATGTAATATGACCGTTCCATAACCCGTACCACTCATTCTTCCATCAGAAATTCTAACCATATCTTTTACGCCACGCTCCAACAATTTTTTAGGAATTCCCATGTTTCCTACTTCTGCCATACCAGGGTAACCTTTAGGTCCTACGTTTTTCAAAACCATGACAGAATTTTCATCGATATCTAAATCAGGTAAATCGATTCGAGCGTGATAATCTTCAATATTCTCAAAAACAACAGCTTTTCCTCGATGTTTAAATAAAGATATAGAAGCAGCTGATGGTTTTACAACAGCTCCATTAGGAGCTAAATTTCCTTTTACAACGGCTATACCTGAATCTAGTTTAAAAGGTTCATCATACGTTGATATGATATTACTGTCATAAATGGGGGTATTTTCAATATTCTCACCGACCGTTTTACCATTGACTGTAATAGCATCTGTATGCAAATATTTTTTCATTTGATTCATTAATGCAGGTAAACCTCCTGCATAATATAAATCTTCCATAAAATGTTCACCTGAAGGCTGAATATTAGCCAATAATGGTATTTGTCTTGAAAATTTATCAAAGTCGTTCAAATCTAATTCGACCCCGATTCTACCTGCAATTGCTAGTAGATGAATAACGAAATTGGTTGAACCGCCAGTAGCCGCATTAACTCTAATCGCATTCTCGAAAGCTTGTCTAGTTAGAACTTTAGATATTTTTTGATCTTCATTAACCATTTCCACGATTCTCCTGCCTGAATTTTGAGCTAAAACCTTTCTACGAACATCTGCGGCTGGAATGGCGGCATTTTGAGGTAAACTTAATCCTAAGGCTTCAACCATGGTTGCCATTGTGGAAGCTGTCCCCATAACGGCACAATGACCAGGGGTTCTTGCCATACAGGCCTCTGCTTCTACAAATTCCTTTTGAGTCAATTCCCCTAATTTATAGGCTTCAGCAAAACGCCAGACATCAGAGGTGCCTATATCTTTTCCTTTAAATTTGCCTTTCATCATAGGTCCCCCAGAAATAACTAATGTAGGAAGATCCACACTACAAGCACCCATAACTAATGAAGGGGTGGTTTTATCGCAACCACACATCAGAACAACTCCATCAATTGGATTTGCCCTGATGGATTCTTCCACATCCATACTAGCCAAATTCCTAAATAGCATGGCGGTCGGTTTAATTAGCGTTTCACCCAATGACATCACGGGAAATTCAACTGGAAATCCGCCGGCCTCAATGACTCCTTTCTTGACAAATTCTGCAAGTTCTCTAAAATGTGCATTACAAGGTGTTAATTCAGACCAAGTATTGCATATACCAATCACCGGTTTTCCTTGAAAATAATCATCTGGAATACCTTGATTTTTCATCCAAGCTCTATAAATAAAGCCATCTTTTCCAGTTTTACCAAACCATTGTTGCGAGCGTAAATTTTCTTTATTCATTTTCAAAATCTAAGGTTTTATTTAACACAAAGCTATTATCCGGACCTAATGAATAATAGCACAATCGAACTCCATTTATTAAATCAGAATATTGGTCATTTTTAAATTGAAAGGAGCGTACGATATTAGACTTAATAAAATACAGAGAATCCTTGCCAGCATAACCAAATTCTTGCCTACCCATTAAATTAGGAAATTTTATTAAAATAAAAGAATTTTTACTGTATTCATAGCCATAAATTTTAAATCGATGCATTTCATCTTCTCCATACATCCAAAATTCAGGAAGCTGATTGTTGTTTAAATCAGAGCTTATTAAATCTTTTATTTTGAAATTTTTATATTTTTTTTCAAATACCAACTGATGACTTTTAAATATTTGAAAATTTATATCAGCTGTTGATTTTTCCACCTTAGCCTCAAAATCCTCCACTTGCGTACTGTAAGTAGGAATTATCTGCTTCAAAGTATCGGGTAAAGATTTTAAATTAGAAATAGAATCTATAGCTGAATGGACTATTTTCTCATCATTGAAATCATATGACAAGGTACTCCGATCAATCAAATCTAGATTAATGATAAAATAAAGAATATACCCTAGAAGAAAAATTATCCCAATAAATATAAAAGATTTAATGTGCCGCATCAATTGTTTTCTTTATAATGCCCATGGCCGTTTCTAATGATTTTCTAGTGCAAGCAATGTTTATTCTAATAAAATTATTACCTAAAAATTGATCACCACGTAGAACATGAAGGCCATTTTTATACAATTTTTGTTGAAAATCACCTACTATTTCAGCGTCATATTGAATCCATGCTAAGTAAGTTGCTTCTAATGGCAACATTTTAAGATGTTCAACTTGATTAATAAACGCTAAAAGCAACTCATGGTTAATCCTTAAATATTCAAGTAAATGATCTAACCAGGCATTTTTCATGGTCAAACTTGTTTCCATTATTTCTATGCTATGCCTTGATAGCATAGGAAAAATACCTTGTGTATGCTTGATGAATTTTTCTCTAATTTGTACATTCGGAATAATAGCAACTGCACCACCCATTCCAGCTGTGTTATACGTTTTTGATGTAGCAAAAAAGGAAATGGAAGGAAAATCGTTGGGCAAAAGATTGCCTATGCAAATATGTTTTAGGTTTTTTTGTATTTGTAAGTCAGCATGAATTTCATCCGATAATATCATGCAATCATACCGATTACATAAAGATATAATTTGATTAATTTCCTTTTTAGTAAAAACTGTACCGCCTGGATTATGTGGATTGCAAAATAAAAAGACACTAGGTTTTTTTTTCAATTGCTCTTCGAATTCCTTAAAATCATATACCCATCTTCCATCTATTTCGACCATATTAAAGGTCAATAAGGGTCTATTGACCCATTCGGGAATTAAATGAAATGGGTGATAAACAGGAATAGCCGTTAATATACTTTGTTGGCTTGCAACAAATGTAGCACAAGCTAGCGTTAAACCAGGTACGATACCTGGAATCCAAACTTGCCAATCAATGGACGTATCCCAATCATATGAGTCTTTAATTTTGGCTTGATAAGCTATTTTTAGCGAATTAGGTACCAAGGAATAACCTAATACTCCATGTTCGTTTATGTCATTTATCGTATCTATTAAGTCATCTGCTACCTGAAAATCCATATCAGCGACTGGCATAGGTAAAATATCTTTTCCTCGATATAAAGGATTATCCCATTTCAAACTATTGGTATTGGTCCGATCAATTTCTTGATCAAAATTATATTGAGTCATTTAAATGGTAGGTCTGTAAATTTGGAATCCTTTAATTTTTCGATTTTTCAATAAATATTCATCTATAGTTAAATCAGAAATGCAAACATTTTTTTTTTCTTGAGAAGCATGAAGAATGTACTTTTTATTATTCTTAATATAGACAAATCCTACATGCTTAAAATCTAAATCATTACGGGTAGCTAAAAAAGCAATAACATCTCCATTTTTCAATCCATTACTGAAATTACTTTTCTGAATAGAATCAAAATAATAAAAATTTTTACGACTTATGGTAGATTCAATCTTTTTCAATTTCAATAAATCTATCTGATTACTAGTTGTATTTTGAGATATAAAACGAATGTTTTTCTGAATGGATTTTGAATTGGTTGAATTGTTTATTGGAATAAGAAAATTCATCTGCACTAATTTATCGAGGCCAGACGTTAAATAATGATTTCTATTCTCATAGGATATAGAATCATTATAGCGGATTTTAATCAAGTTATCAATAAACTTATCGGTAGATCCTCCAGAAAAATATAAGGCCAAAATGTTTTCTACATAGGTGACACAATCAAAATCAGAAAAAGAGAAATAAATTTTCTCCGGATTAGATGGTGATAATCGATTAGCTTTATAAGGGCGTCTAATAAAGTATTCCCCAATCAAAATCGGATTTTTATACTGAATGCTTTTTTCAATTGTATGTTTTAGTTTGGGAGGAATATCTTCAATAGATTGAGCTAAAATAAAATTCGAGGTAAGAGTAAACAAGAAAAACATCAAATTACCTATCACGTTTTTCATAAATAAACTTATATAGAATCTTCTTTATTGACAGAAATATGAGTAAAAATAAGAATTTGGTACAAGTTAAACGAATCCTTTTAGATTCAAAAATGTATAAACAATCAAATAGCTTTAAATATATAGGTGCTATTGGGAGAAATCAAGATCTCCTTTTGCACGAAATTTTTTGGTGGTTCCAAAAACGTTTGGGGTGGAATAAATGCCTGATGGATTTCCCATACAAAATCTTTACTTCCCATCAATTCTATAGCTAACTCAGGAATTCTTAATGAAAAACGTAAAATTTCTGTTGGGTGAAAATTATTGATAAACAGTAATTGTTCATCAGGTAAATGTCTTAAATAAGCATAAACAAATTGACATGGATAACTTTCATCTTGTGCATATTGCAAATCAAAAAAATGCCCAAATTGGACAGCATTTGAACCTTTAACGAAAATAAATAATTGTTGGTAAAATTGATCTAACGCTATTTCTTGATTGCTTAATAATTCATAATTGAATTGACCCTGATTTAACCACCTTTGATGCGTATCGACACGCCAAAAATCGTACATCGAAGTACGGTCTTTCGCATCATTAAATCCTTCTATTTCATTTGACATTTCTCCAAATTCTTGACCAAAATAGATCATAAATGGTCCCCCATGTAAAGTGGAAGTGATAATCATGGCAGGAATCGTACTCCAAATATTGTGGGCTGCAAAACCCTCAGAATTGATTCTAGTTTCATCATGATTCTCTAAAAATCGTAACATTTTATTAGAAAATCCTCCAGATTCATGCTGCCATACATGAGTAATTGCACTCGTATGCGCATGATTATTTGATTCCATTAAACTTCTTAATGAATCATACATCCCTACTTTATCATATAGGTAGTCAAAATGGCCCTTTTCTAAATAATTAGCATATACGTGGGGTTGATAAATTTCTGCTATAAAAATCACATTGGGATTTATCGCTTTTATTTGGGGAATAACAAAGGCCCAAAATTCCACAGGAACCATTTCCGCCATATCACAACGAAAGCCATCCATACCTAAATTAGTCCAATAAGTTAGTACTTCAAGCATCTTAACCCATGTATCAGGGATAGGATCAAAGTGAATATGCCCATGATTGTGAACATCTATTCCATAATTTAATTTGACCGTTTCGAACCAATCGTGAAGGGTAGGCTCAGGAGAAAAAACATTGTTACCACTAGCTCTGGCAGGTATTTCAACATAAGGCTGGTTAATTTCTTCATTAACTGAATTATTAGGGACAACAAATTGAGTACCTGGTAAATAATAAAAATTATTTTGAGGAGAAAAAGTGACATCCTTACGATCATTGAAACCAAAATCAACAATTCCTTCCGGTTTTTTATCAGAATGATATTGTCTAGCTAAATGATTAGGAACAAAATCTAGAATTATTTTTAAGTGATTATCATGAATTCGGTCAACCATTAACTGAAATTCTTCTAAACGGTTTTGAGGATTATCAGCTAAAAATGGATTAACATCATAATAATCTTTAATGGCAAAAGGCGACCCGCATCTACCTTTAACAATAGACGGATGATCTATGGTGCATCCAAACTTAGAAAAGTCTTCTTTTGTGGCATGCTCAATAATTCCCGTCGGGTATAAATGCGTGTATCCCTTATTAAATAATACTTTTAAAGCTTTATTTGAAACATCACTAAATTTTGTAGAACCATTGGTGGATGAATTGCCATCTTTTTGAGGATTCGTTTTTGTATTACCCCAAAGATGAAACATCATCTGATATATAATAAACTTATTTGACTTGATTGACATTAAAATAATTTAAGTCCTTAAATAATAAATAAGATTCATTAAAATGGGTAACAATCAAAAATGATGAATAAATACGTCAAGCAGCAGCATTTTTAGCATCTAAAAATTAATTAAGTAAGTCTAAATCAGGAGTGGATTGATCAATTAAAGAAACTCCTCCACGATCTTTTCTGGCAATTCTTGAATAAAGACCAATTTCCTGACTGAATAAAAAAGTGAAAAATAATTTAACAAAAGAGGTATGAAAATATAGATTATTATAAAATTCTGGCGCAATTTCCTTTAATTTAGGTAAATTATTCCATGGGATAGAAGGCATATCATGGTGCTCGTTATGGTATCCAACATTCATATTAATTGAATTAAGACCTCCATAATAACTAAATGTTTCTTGTTTTTTATCTAAGACTAGAAAATGCTCTTGTATCCATCTAGCACCCAGTGGGTGTAAACCTACAGAAAATAAAAAACTAAATCCAAGATAAGCTAAAGCAGACCAACCCCAAAAATAAACAACTAAGGCATCGAATATTAATTGAACCGCAATGTTCATAATAACATATCGATCAAAAGTTGCCAATTCTATGCACCTAATTGTTCGAATAGCCTGAAAAAATGGAAATAAAAATAACCAGATCATTTTTCCAATAAAGAAGTTATTAATCAATTTAGCTTCCCAATAATCAGGCAAATCTGCATCCAATTCATGGACACCTTGAAAAGCATGATGTTTCAGATGAAAATTTTTGAAGGATATAGCGGTGGGAGCCAATGAAGGAAGATTAGCGACAATTCCAGCAAGCACATTCCAAGTTTTTCCCTTGAAAATCAAATTATGTGCTGATTCATGAATACAAACAAATAACGTATGCACTGGAAAAGCTCCAATAAACCATGCAGCAGCCACAATAATCCACCAAGAATAATCTTTGATGAAATAAGCCATCGTAATTTGTATTAATACACATGCCACAATCCAATACATCGTATTAGGATTCTTCCCAATTAATTTCTTGACCTCTGGGTGTTTTTTAATTATTTCACGTGTCCGATTGCGATGCGGTTCTGATTCATTAACCCAAATAAAATCGTTTAATTCTTCCATAATTAATTATTAAATATCACAAATATAAGAAGAGAAAAATACTTTCTAATCTATATGAACAAACTATGTGACAATATGTCATAAATTCTTTGAGAAATATTTTATGGCATTATCCTTGTATTGTATCGCGGAAATTAAATAAAATTAATCATGGGAAAAATTATTGGAATTGATTTAGGTACCACCAACTCATGTGTGGCGGTTATGGAAGGTAGCGAAGCAGTAGTAATTGCGAATTCAGAAGGTAGAAGAACAACCCCTTCAATCGTTGCTTTTTTGGATAATGGCGAACGCAAAGTGGGAGATCCAGCAAAACGACAAGCTATTACAAATCCTCAAAATACGATTTCATCTGTCAAGAGATTTATGGGCAAAAAGTACTCTGAAGTTAGTTCAGAGCTAAAAACAATTTCATATTCTGTTGAACAAGGAAATAACGATACACCACGTGTACGAATAGGTGATCGTCTTTATACACCACAAGAAATATCAGCTCAAATTTTGACTAAGATGAAGCAAACAGCTGAAGATTACTTAGGTCAAACAGTATCAGAAGCTGTTATCACAGTTCCAGCTTATTTTAACGATGCAGAACGTCAAGCTACTAAAGAGGCGGGGCAAATTGCAGGGCTTGAAGTTAAACGTATTATCAATGAGCCTACGGCCGCAGCTTTAGCTTATGGTGTAGATAAAAAAGGACAGGATATGAAAATTGCTGTCTTTGATTTAGGTGGAGGTACTTTTGACGTATCCATATTAGAATTAGGTGATGGGGTATTTGAAGTGAAATCTACGGATGGAGATACTCATTTAGGTGGTGATGATTTTGACCAAGTCATTATCAATTGGCTAGCGGAGGAATTTATTTCAGATGAAAATATCGACCTTCGTAAAGATCCAATGGCACTTCAAAGGTTAAAAGAAGCCGCTGAAAAGGCAAAAATTGAACTAAGTTCTAGCGCAAGTACAGAAATTAATTTGCCATATATTATGCCTGTAGATGGCATTCCCAAACACTTAGTACGTTCGTTAACAAGAGCTAAATTTGAGCAATTGGCAGACAGTCTAATTCGACGTACCCTAGAGCCTTGTAAGCGTGCGATGAAAAATGCATCTTATTCTAATGCTGATATTGATGAAGTTATATTAGTAGGAGGTTCAACGCGTATTCCAAGAATCCAAGAAGAGGTTGAAAAATTCTTTGGAAAAAAACCATCAAAAGGGGTTAATCCAGATGAGGTAGTGGCCATCGGTGCAGCTATTCAAGGAGGTGTTTTAACGGGTGAAGTAAAAGATGTTTTATTATTAGATGTTACTCCTTTGTCATTAGGGATTGAAACGATGGGCGGTGTTTTCACCAAATTGATCGAATCAAATACCACGATACCAACAAAAAAATCTGAGACTTTCTCCACCGCAGCTGATAATCAACCTTCTGTCGAGTTAAATGTATTACAAGGTGAAAGGCCAATGGCGAAAGACAACCGTTCTTTAGGTCGTTTCCATTTAGATGGTTTACCACCCGCTGCAAGAGGAATTCCTCAAATTGAAGTAACTTTCGATATTGACGCAAACGGGATTTTACAAGTTTCAGCTAAAGACAAGGGAACTGGTAAAGAGCAAAAAATCAGAATTGAAGCCTCTAGTGGGTTAACTGATGAAGAGATTGAGAAAATGAGAAATGAAGCAAAAGCAAATGAGGCAACTGATAAGATTGAGAAAGATCGCGTAGAGAAAGTAAATCAAGCGGATGCCTTAATATTCCAATCTGAAAAACAATTGAAAGAGTATGGAGAAAAATTGTCTGAAGGAAACAAATCTGCTATTGAGACAGCCCTATCTGAATTGAAAATAGCTCATGCTTCTCAAGATCTAGCTTCCATAGACACTAGCTTAGAAAAGCTAAATACAGCATGGACAGCTGCTTCACAAGAAATGTACGCAAATACGCAAGAAGGTGGTGAACAGCCACAGCCAAATGGAGAAACTCCTTCAGATGACTCTGCTGAAGATGTAGCATTCGAAGAAGTAAAATAAAATTCAAAATAATAGTGTAAAGGCTCCATTTTTCAATGGGGCCTTTTTATTACAGATTAGTCCTCACAATTCCATCCCAAAGTTTAATCCTAGCTTTCAAAGAACCTATTGCTGCCTCTATTGCCCTGTTCCAAGCATTAGGATCATCTTGACACAATTGAGAAACCATGGAAGTAGCTAAATGAGAATGATGTCCTCCGTCCACTTCAATATGCCTTTCCAAATAATAGGTAAGTGTTTTTACCTTATCAGGCGATTGATTACGCAATTGATCCAATATTAACTGAAACATATCAGGTATTAAATCTTCTCTCCCAAAAGTAAAAATAGCTGCTATTTCTTCTATCGTTCCATGTAGGATACTTGAGAAAGTAAACGTTAAAAATTCATGAATACTCTCGGGAAGATTAAATGAAGGAAGCGCCAATAGAAATTCTTCAATTGATTTATACTGCTTAAATGACATTAGGGCAGGAGGGAGCATAATAGTTAATTCATCCATTGCTCTTATATATAAATCAAAATGACTAATATATCCACCTTCAGGATCTATGTCTGACTCTTCACCTAATACAATTTCATTAATTAAATACCTGGTTTCAGCTGAACCCTTGGGGAACCACAATGGGTCTACCGATGTTAACTCGACCTGTAGTTTTTTAACTAAAGACATAAAGTCCCAAACTGCAAAAACATGATTCTGCATGAATATGGTTAAATGTTCTTTGGATTGTATATAAGAATTAATCGGATGATTTCTTAGGATTTCTTTAAGAGGAGCAATGCTTTTTTGTAATTCAATTAAATTCGACATTTTAATTCGTATGTATGGGTTTTTGTCTATTTTTTAAAAAACTCCCATCTCTTGAACTATTGTAAGCAATAATTTCAGAAACGATGGATAAGGCTATTTCATCAGGACCCTCAGCACCAATATCTAAACCAATGGGGCCAAAGTAATTACTTTGTAATTGATTAACAGACAATAATTCTAATTGTTTTATAATTTTATTCATTCTTTTTAATGGGCCTAAAACACCAATATAACCGCTAAATTCAATCGAATTTAAATACTTTAAAATCGCAACATCTCGATCAAAATCATGCGTCATTAAGACTACAGCATCATGGGCATTTATCTTAAATGAATCATCCCAATGGTAAAAGGATTGTACTTTGTTTTTAAGCAATGAATTCATTTTTAATGGATTACCTACCCAACAAACATCCCAAGAAAGGTAATCACAGAGATCAATCATACTTTTCGAATCAAATAAATGACCATATAACACAACCCTAGGTATTGCCGGCAAATATTCAATAAAAAATACTTTTTCATCGATGACTTTGCATTGAGATTGATGTAGATTCAATACTTGATCCAACTCTTCTTTTGTAAAAACAGAAGCAAATGATGCTGACGGTTTATGGTGCTTAATAGAACCTGAAAGGGTATTATCCAACTGAAAAACATGTTCCAACAAGATAGGTTCATAATTTTGAATATGAACCATCAGTATTTTCAATAAATTTTTTGCGTATTCAAGATCAGGACATATTAGGATTTCGATCAGGCCATTACAACCTAAACCAACCCCTAATTCAAATGGATCATCATCTCGAGTATCGTATTTAACTAATTTGTTTTGATTACTCAACATGGCTAATTGAGCCTTTTTCAACATATCACCCTCAAGACATCCACCACTGATTCCTCCGTGCCAATCTCCGTTTTCATTAATTAGCATCCTTGCTCCAGGACGTCTATACGCAGAACCATCCACATGAATAACGGTTGCAATAGCAAATTTTACCTCAGATTGAATGTAAAGAGTAATTTGGTCTATAAATAATTTTATTTCCTTCACTTCGTTATTTTAGCTAATTTTTCAGATAAATATTGAATTAGAAAATTCACGTCACTTTCAGTCGACATGTAACTCAATGAAATCCTAAGCGTGCTTAAAGCTAAATCTCTATTGAGTCCCAAGGCAGTTAGTACATGAGATGGATTTGTTGATTTTACATTACATGCTGAACCATTGGATATAGCAATAGACGTCAAAGAATTAAATAAATCCTCCCAATAAACACCATGAATTGAAAAACTAAGAAGTGATGAGATTGTATTAGAGCTATTCGAATTGATCAAAATTTTGCTCTCATAATTACTCAAAAGTTCATTTATTATTTTTTCTTTAAAGTGAAATAGAGTTTCACTACAACTTAAAATTTGAGGAATAAAGGTAAAAGCATAACCTAGGCCAACAATCAGTGGTACAGGCAATGTACCCGACCTGATTCCACGTTCTTGACCACCACCATGAACAAGAGGAATGATTTTCATACTAGGATGCATTATTAAACCACCTACACCTTTGGGTGCATAAATCTTATGGCCTGAAAAACTCAATAAATGAGGCAAATTAGAAAAATCTAATTCGATTTTCCCAATGGCTTGTGTAGCATCTGAATGAAAACAGATCTGATGATCCTCACAAATTTCCTTAAAAGCTACATAATCAGAAATAGTTCCAAGTTCATTATTAACCATCATCAGCGATACCAACAACGTATCTTCTTGAATGCCCTTGGATAAACTCTCTTTAGTTATCTGCCCTTGCACATCAGGTTCTAGATATGTTACCGAATATCCCTCCCTTTCTAATTGGGAAAAAATCTCAAGCACGGCTTTATGCTCAATTTTTGAAGTAATTAAATGTCCCTTAGATTTCCCTTTTAAAAAACCTTTTATGGCTAAATTATTCGATTCAGTTGCTCCAGAAGTAAAAATCACTCCACTTGGTTTGACCTTAAAATATGCAGCAATTTGATTCCTTGACAAATCAATTGCTTCTTGCGCTAACCAACCATAATGATGTAAATTTGAACCTGGATTACCATAATGAGTTGAAAAATAAGGCAGCATCTTATCTAATACCTCCGAACGAACGGGAGTAGTAGATGCATAATCAAAATAGATAGGTAAACTCATTTGTTACAGGAATGGTAACAAAGATAAGTGTAAAAAAAAAGTCCCGAATGTTTCCGGGACTTTTTTTTATGATAACTTGGATAGTACAGCTTTAAATGCTTCAGGATGATTCATAGCTAAATCAGCGAGTACTTTGCGATTCAAAGTCATACCTGATTTATTGTATTTACCCATAAAGGCAGAATAAGATAAACCTTCTTGTCTTGCTGCTGCATTGATACGCTGGATCCAAAGTCCTCGAAAATCTCTTTTCTTAACTTTTCGATCACGGTATGCGTATTGCAAACCTTTTTCTACTTTGTTTTTAGCGACAGTCCAAACATTTTTTCCTCGACCGAAAAAACCCTTCGCTAATTTTAAAATCTTTTTTCTTCTAGCTCTTGAAGCTACATGGTTGACACTACGTGGCATAATTAAATTTGTTTTTTGAATTCAGGCGGCTCAAATGGAACTCTTTTTTGCCTTAATTCTGGTTGAACAATAACTGAAAACTGATTATGAAAGTCCTAATAATAAACTTACACGACCCATATCAGAAGGGGAAACTAACGTAGCATGAACTAAATTACGCTTTTGTTTAGTTGTTTTTTTTGTTAGGATATGGCTATGAAAAGCATGCTTACGCTTTATTTTTCCAGTTCCTGTAACTTTGAAACGTTTTTTCGCTCCAGAGTTGGTTTTAATTTTTGGCATTCTATTAAGTATTAAATGTAAAAATTGGAATGCAAAAGTAAAAAAATTACCTTGAAATTCCACTATATAAAAAAATTATTTCTTTTGAGCTTTTGGGGTAAATATGATACTCATCCGCTTTCCTTCTAATTTTGGCATATCATCAGGTTTTCCTACATCTTCAAGACCCTTAGCAAAATTCAATAATAGCATTTCACCTCTTTCTTTAAAGACAATTGTTCTACCCACAAAATGAACATAAGCCTTCACTTTAGCGCCCTCCTTGAGGAAATTTACTGCATGTTTTAATTTAAAATTAAAATCATGTTCATCTGTATTTGGACCAAAACGAATTTCCTTAATGACAGTTTTGGTTGCATTTGCTTTGATTTCCTTTTGTTTTTTCTTTTGATCATACTTGAATTTAGCATAATCAATAACTTTGCAGACAGGAGGAACAGCATTTGGTGAGATTTCCACTAAATCTAGACTTTGTGCTTCAGCTAGCTCAATAGCTTTTGAGAAAGAATAAACACCTTGCTCAATGTTTTCTCCGACTAATCTAACTTCTTCTACTCCGCGAATTAATTGATTTATTCGATAAGGCTCTTCTTCTCTTCTATTTCCTCGGTAATTGTTATTGGGGCGTAAAGCCATAAATTATTGTTTATTTTTAATGTTTAATTAAATCAATTCGAAATCTAATTCAAAAATCACGTATTTGCAAACTTAAGCCATGTATCCTAGTTAAAATACTTAAATTATCATTTTTCATAAGTTAATTGGCTCATTTCTTCTTGAGCTAAATTCATGAAAGACTCGATCGTCATCGATCCTAAATCTCCTTGACTCTTTTTCCTTACGCTAATCATTCCTTCCGCTTCCTCTTTTTCACCCACAATGATCATAAATGGTACTTTATTAACTTCTGCGTCTCTAATTTTACGTCCAATTTTCTCATCTCGGTGGTCTACATAGCCACGTAAATCTTTTTCTTGAAGTCTTAAATAAATCTCATTCGCATAATCCTCATACTTTTCAGAAATAGGTAATACTGCTAATTGATCCGGTGAAAGCCATAATGGGAAATTTCCTGCAGTATTTTCAATCAAAATAGCAACAAATCGCTCTAAAGAACCAAAGGGTGCCCGATGTATCATCACAGGTCTATGTTTTTGATTATCTGAACCTGTATACTCCAATTCAAATCGCTGAGGTAATTGATAATCTACTTGAATAGTACCCAACTGCCATTTTCTGCCCAGTGCATCCTTAACCATAAAATCAAGTTTAGGCCCATAAAATGCCGCTTCACCATACTCAATGGTAGTCGGTAAACCTTTTTCTTTGGCAGATTTTATAATGGAAGCTTCCGCACGATTCCAATCATCATCATTACCTATATACTTTTCACGATTTTCCTTATCTCTTAACGAAATTTGAGCGGAATATTGATCAAAACCTAAGGCCTTAAAGACATATAAAACTAAATCAATTACCTTCATAAATTCATCTTCCACTTGATCAGGCCGACAAAAAATATGCGCATCATCTTGTGTAAAACCTCTTACTCGAGTCAATCCGTGCAATTCTCCTGATTGCTCATAACGGTAGACAGTACCAAACTCGGCTAAGCGTAAAGGTAAATCTTTGTAACTCCGAGGTTTGGTTTTATAGATCTCACAATGATGTGGACAGTTCATTGGCTTTAAGAAAAATTCTTCATTTTCATCCGGTGTGTGAATAGGCTGAAATGAATCCTTTCCGTATTTTGCATAGTGGCCAGAAGTTACATAAAGTTCTTTACTAGCAATGTGGGGAGTAATGACAGGAGAATATCCAGCTCGTACTTGTGCACGCCTCAAAAAATTCTCCAATCTTTCTCGTAAAATAGTTCCTTTAGGTAGCCACAAGGGCAAACCTAAGCCTACTTTTTCAGAGAAAGCGAATAATTCTAACTCCTTGCCTAATTTTCGATGGTCACGTTTTTTGGCTTCTTCTAATAAATGTAGATATTCCTCTAGTTCCTTTGCTTTAGGAAATGTGATCGCGTAGATTCGAGTCATTTGCTTACGCTTTTCATCTCCACGCCAATAGGCACCAGCGACACTTAGAACTTTTACTGCTTTGATGAAACCTGTACTTGGAATATGAGGTCCTTTACATAAATCTGTAAAATTTCCTTGAGAATAAAAGGTAATCTCACCATCCGATAAACCCTGCAATAATTCTAACTTATATTCATCTTTCTTTTCTGTAAAATATTGTACAGCCTCTTTTTTTGAAATTTCCTTTCGAACATATTCCAACTTTTGTCGCGCTAATTCCAACATTTTATCTTCTATGGCCTTAAATTGTTCCTGTCCAAATTCGTGATCCCCTAAATCTATGTCATAATAAAAACCATTTTCAATGGCAGGGCCAATGCCGAATTTTGTCCCAGGATATAGGAATTCAATCGCTTCCGCTAATAAATGGGCAGAGGAATGCCAAAAGGTTTTTTTTCCTTCTACATCATTCCATGTAAGTAATTGTAAATGAGAATCTGCAAGAATAGGGGTGGATGAATCAACAACTTGATCATTTAATTTTGCGGCTAACACATTTCGGGCTAGGCCTTCTGATATACTTACTGCAATATCCATAGGCGAGATACCTTTTGAATATTCTTTAATTTGCCCGTCTGGAAAAATAATTTTAATCATCCTATCTAATTTTACGCAAGTTACGAATTTACCCCAAAATTAAGGCTCAATCGTCAATAAAGAATCTTTAACACTCAAGCTTGAATCCTTTAAAATTCCAAAATGTTTCATTTTCAACTGATAAAACCTTGCATCATTTTTCAAAAGCAAATGAGCCGAATCCAAGGTGGATTGATAGGTATTCCGATCACCCAAATATAAATAACACTTTGACTTTAAAAATGGAACGTCTGCAAATGAGGTTAAATCAGGTTTAATTCTATTGAAATACAAAATCGCCTGCCTATAATTCCTATGCGACATATAAAAGTTGCCTATTTCAACATGTAAATAATCATTGTGATCAAAGATACCAGCGACTTTCTGGTATGTTAATTCAGCCATTTTAACTTGATTTATTTGGTTTAAAAATCTTGCCCAGAATCGAAGAAGGTGAGGATCGTTTGGGTTTTCATTCATCAACTTTAACAATTGATTTTGATAGAGAAATTTAGAGGTAAAATTCAACGCATATTCAAAATAAATTCTTTGCAAACGGACATCATTCATTATATGTTGATCCATGTTTTTAACGAATAATGTACTCGGAACCTTTTTAAGTACACATAAATTTTTTAAAGTTGAATAATAAATTTGATCCTTCTGATTTAATTCTTTTTGAGGTATTTGATTTAAATAAAAATTGGCCAACGTCAGGTCATTAACTTTAATGGCTACATCGGCTAAAAAGAATAGTATTAATGATTGTTTCCCTACATTGGGCTTTATTAAATTGAAATAAGCGGTAGCAATTGTGTAATTTTCTAAATCAAAAGCAATCTGTCCAGCTAATAATAAATAATCTAAGTCTCTCGGAGAATATTTCAATGCTTTCAAAATATCCCTGTTCGCTTTTTTATATTGCCTTGCATCATATAGAAACTTAGCACGTAAATAATAAAGATGCGAAGATGAACCTTCCTCTATCACTTGATTTAAGTAGGATATAGCTTTCTGAGTTTGACTTTTTTCAGAATTAAGTAAAGATAAAATGGTCTTCGATTCGGGAATAATTTCACCTTTAAAATCTTGGGTTGGCTCACAAGAACTTAAAAATAAAAAGATAAAAAAAAGTAAAAAAATCTCCTTCATTAAAATCCTAAATCTAAAACTAGTGGATAAATTTCAAATTGATTTAGTTGGGGCTTAAACAAAAATCGCACCCCCAATTCAAAACCCTGCGAAAAGCGTAAAACATGAAAATTGGAGGAAATATCTAAACCAATAGACTCATAGAATTTATAAACATCTAACTTAGTTGCATTGGGGACGCCTTTACCCACATCTACAAACATGTTTCCCTTGAATCGCGTGAAATATAATAATCTGCCTAGCTTAATCGACGTATTGGCTATGGGAAATTTATAATCTAACGATAAATTTGTCCAACGCTGATTGACTCCATATAAAAATCCTCTCGTAAAAATGAATGGACTATTGAAGTTGTAATTTCCTTTCATCTCTTGCTGATATGAGGCTTTTAATAAGAATCCATGATTTTTAAAGAATCCTGGTAAATAGATTCTCGCTTGAAATCCCCAAAGTTCAGCTTGCAATGATTGCTTAAAAGGCATTCCATTCCAGTACATGTTGAATTGATAACCCAACCTGGATTGAAGGTCCCAATGAGATTTAAACAATAATTTAGAATAATTGATTTGATGAATCATAGACGAATAGGTTCCATCAAAAGCTTCTGACTTATATCGTAAAGGCAAATTATACCCGTCAACTTGAAACATAGAATAAGTACTTGACAGATATAACTGCTCTTGAAATGCACCTTGTGTTAATAACAAAGGAATTCGAACGCCTATATCCATTTTAGTTTGATTCCATTGATCCGACCTTAAACTATCTAATGGAGATCGTTTGTCAATATATAAGGAGGTATTTCTAGCACCTTGCTGAAAAGAAAAATCAATCACAGGAAACCATCCTTGATAGGATGCTCTTAGATACTTACTTCCGGTTTGCTCATTCACATCATAAATATACCCTAAGCCCAATTGAAGGGTATTATTTAAATTTTTGGATAAAAGCCCTATATCAAGTTTATTAAATTGTGAATTAACTAAAGGTCCCCAAGCGTAAGGGTTAATTAAATTCCACCGACTATAGCTAGACACCTCTAAATTTTGTTGGTTGATCGCGGAAGCTATCGCGGGTGCTACTTCCATTCGGATATCAGTTAAATTAACTGGATAAGATTCACTTAAGTTTCCTAAGCAAATTTGGTTTCCTTTAGCCGTATAATTACTGAAAACAAATGGCTCCTTTGATACAGGTGAAAAAGATATAGAATAGGCCCCAAACTGACTTTGAGTTATATAATCAATCGACTGGTCTTTATAGTTCCACCGTGCTATTTGGTCTACTTTTGCTAAAGGTAAATTAAAATACACATGGTCATTATATAAAAAAGTAGAGGCAATATTAGTAGATCCAAAATCACGGACTGCAATCATTTTTTTTTGCAAAAAATCATACACAAGGATCTTTTTTCTACCACTATTGAGCAAAATAAAGGATATTAAACCACCGGTTGAAATTCGAGGTTGTATTATTTGAGTCGACGCATCATACTTAAGCGTGTCAATTAATTCTTTTGTTTCTCGATCATGTATTTTCAAAGTAGAGCTTCCATTATTTTGCAATTCAATAAACGATACATATTTAGAATCTGGACTTATGCTTGGGCAAATCCACTTTTGATTATTTGACCAATCATATTTTTGATGATTGCCTAAATCAAAAAATACCAATTTCGTTGATTGTTTTTGAGTCCACCTTGGATGGTACGTTATTTCTGACCAAACGACAAATTGATCTGAAGCGGAAAGCATATTGCTTGGGTATACGGGTCCCAATAAACACAATTTTCTTTCTCTAGCATTTTCAATTTCAACTAACGATGGAATTTCTTGAAAGGCCATTTTTATGGCAATCACTTTTCCATTGCTTATTTTTTGGGGATAATCGTAAGAGGAAAATCCTTTTGAATTTATTGGTGAAATGACGGAATATTTAGCATGGCCAACCGCCTGCTTAAGTGTATCTAATTGATTTTTTAAAATATTTCCCACAAATTGATCAATGCTAAATCCACTTTTGTTTTTTATTTGATTTGAAAATGAAAACAAACGAGGTTTATTTAAGGTCTTTTGCCAGATATGCCCAATCTCATCTAATCCATAGTCTTTTGATAGCTTATGCGTAATAAATTGACCAAAAACATAGTGATTGGGAACATTTTCCCGGTAATTCTTAGCCATTAACTTACTATAATTCGGTACTCCAAATTGCCACAAATAGGCGTTCAAAACATTAGAGAATTGCGGAATATTAGATCTTCCGACTTGATTGTTTAATCGTGTTTCAGTCTCAATGGCATCTCCTTCCCATACCCAATGAGGTATCAATAAATTACTATAAAGACCTTGACCATTGCTTCCCCAAAGGAATTTAAATATTCGACTGATCCCTGAAGTGGCTAATTCATTTTGATAAATATGCCTAATCTCATGAGCGCTTAATAGTGCAAGCCAATGATTAGTCGCTTGAAGGCTTGCATCTTGACTTGGTGTTGTGTAAAATTCACCCCTTGGAGCATAAAGGCTAATAAAGCCATTCGAATTCAATCCCTGATTTTGCAAAAGAATGGACCATTTATGAGTTAAATTCTTAGCTAAAATTTCGGCATCAGGCATTTGCGTAAACAAAGACCTTGCCGTTAAGAAAGCTAAAGAATCAGCCCCTTCAGGATAAATAATTCGTACAGGATTACTTTTAACATTTATTTGTTTAAAATGTACATTAGCTGGATTTTGATCTAATATTGGATATAATATTTGTGAAAATCCTGAAAATGATGAAATAACAAATACGTATAAAAAAACAATTCTTAAAACCATTTTAAGACTTGCTCGATGAGCCATTTAGTTTTAAAGGTATAAGGAGGATAAAAATTATTCAATAAGTTGGTATACTGTTTTAAAACTGATTTTTGATTTGAAAATTCTTGAAAACCATAAATACCACCAGATTTACCAATGCCCGAATGATTAACTCCACCAAAAGGTAAATTAGAATGACCAAATTGTATTAAACAATCATTGACTACACTCGTGCCAGAACTCGTGTTATTTAATATATAATCCGAAAACAAAGCATCTTTGGAAAAAACATAGAGCGCTAAAGGCTTTTCTTCTTTCGACAACTTTAAAATGATCTCAGATTCATCTTTAAATGTCAAAATAGGTAAAATTGGGCCAAATATTTCTTCCTGCATTATCAACATATCATCGGTGCAATTGGCCAACAGGGTGGGAGCAATAAAGCAAGAAGATTCGTCCACCTCACCCCCGTAAATCAGGGTGGCTCCTTTGGCCTTGGCATCATCTAATAAATGACATATTCGATTAAAATGTCTTTTATTGACTATTCGAGCATAATCACTGCTATTTTGAATTCCTTTATTGCTTGAATCATAAAAAGATTTTATTGTTTCCTCTAAAGCGCCAATAAAAGAGTAATAAACCTTCTCATGAACATATAAATAATCAGGAGCAATACAGGTTTGTCCATTATTTAAAAATTTACCCCATGCAATCTTCTTAGCAGACGAATCGATGTCAACATCCGCCCCGATAATGGCAGGTGATTTACCACCTAATTCCAGGGTAACCGAAGTTAAATGTTTAGCCGCTGCCTGCATCACTACTTTTCCGATCGCTGGACTACCAGTAAAAAATATATGATCAAATTTTAGTTCTAACAAATATGTGGAAACCGTTGCATCTCCTTCAAATACAGCAACTTCACTTTGATCAAATAAAGAAAAAATCATTTTTTTGATAAATGACGAGGTATTGGGACTTAGCTCGGAAGGCTTTAATATCACTGAATTGCCAGCAGCAATGGCATGAACAAGTGGATTAATCGCTAAATTAAAAGGGTAATTCCATGGAGCGATAATTAAACAAAGACCTTTCGCTTCTGACATAATGTAGCCTTGAGTTCCCAATAATAGGAGCGGTGTTCCTACTTTTTTGGGCTTCATCCAAGATTTTAAATGGCTTATGATATGAGCTATTTCTCTTTTTACTCCTAAAAGTTCGCCAATAACTACTTCAGAACTTGGCTTTTTAAAATCGGCAAACAATGCATCGTACAACTCTTGTTTGTGCGACAACATGTATTGCTCAATCGATTTCAATTTGGCAATGCGCTCTTCTGGACTAGAATTTTTTAAACGTTGAAGGGAAGCTTTTTGTAAAAAAAACACCTTATCAACAGCCTCTTCCATATTTATTTGTTCGTTCATCATAAATTCTCCTGAAATAAATCTCTTAATTTCATTTCTAATATATCAAAATAATTAGTGTTACCACTAGGTTTTCTAAGTGAATCTCCCGCTGTATACCAAAAACCATCCCCAGGAAATATAGAAAAAGTATTCGCTTTTTTCAAATCTTCAGTAGCCTTTTCATTGATAAATTCCGCTATAAATATCGCATTCATTAGATCTTGTAATTTATCCCAGTCTGAAATGATTTCGACTCTTCCACTTGCATCTGAATAAGTAAAATTGAGATTTGCAAAAGAAAGTTCCCCCTGATATTTATTCCAAGTTTCATCTATATTTTTAAACTGAAATCCCAAAAATAATGGGTATTCCTTTTCAGCCATCTCAAAAATGGCTTGCATCAATTCTTGAACTAAGTTTTCTTCAAATTCTAAAAATCGGGGAACAAAGGTGGATGAATTAGTCGCCTCAATAGCGATAAAAGGCTCGGCATCTTTAGGATCACATGACCCCGATTTATATTTAGAAAAGCTCAAGGCCAATCTATTTTTCCAAATCATCGGTAAATCACCCGACCATTCAAATGTATCTTCTATGCTTAAACCTTCCGAAATCAATTCTTCGCTGGTAAAATATTCCCTTTCTACATATTGTATATGCAAGGACAAAGACAATAGATCATTTTCAAAACCTTTAAAATCAAAAATAGCCTCAAAATGATAAGGGGCTGGAATATCACTCGGACTTTCATAGAAAAGTTTGAAATCTTTATTAATAAAATCCATCATGATAATTTTAAATTATTTAAATACAAAGTTAACGTATTTGGTCGATCAATTTTTCCTGAATCAGTATATAAAAAATGGGGCAAAAATATGAGTTGCTTCGGAACTTCCCAATTATCTAGATTGAGTTTCAAATAGTCCATTAGTTCCAATTTAAGATGAAAATCATTGGAGGTTTCAATCAACAAAACTAATTTTTGGCCATAAAAATCATCCGGTAAGCCACAAGCAAAAAGTTTAAACCCAAGTGAATGCTCTGTTAAAAATTGTTGAGAGCATTTTTCAATAATGGCAGGATTAATCTTTCTGCCGCCCGAATTTATCATAAAATCACTTCGGCCCATTATTCTAAATTGATTCGGAGTCATTAATTCAGCCATATCATTCGTATCAATCCATTTATTTAGGGTAGTAGGGGAATTTATGCTCAAGCATCCATTTGCATTAATTTTAATCTTTACCTCAGGTAAACATTGATAAAAATTAGTTTTCGCACTGATTAGCCTGTAAGCAATATGTGAAGCAGTTTCTGTCATGCCATAGGTTTGAAATATAGGCAATTGGATATCTTGTGTCAATAATTCCAAAGATGAAGTTAATTCTGATCCACCGATTAAGATTCCTTTAACATCTGAAAAAATGGAATATAAGTGGAATTTAGATTCCATAATTGTTGACCATTGGGTCGTAACAAAAGACGCGAGGTGTATTTTAATCGGTTTTTTAATACCTTCTAAAGGGTTTTGTGACGGTTCAATGAGAACAATGTTTAACTTTAAAACTAGAGCCCTGACGAGGATTATGGCACCAGCAATATACTGAATAGGTAAACATAGTAAAGCATGATCTCCCTCTTTCAAATGAAGCCAAGATTGGGTCATCATAGCCGATTCAATCATACTTTTTCTAGCTAAATGAATGGGCTTTGGCTTTCCGGTAGAACCACTTGTCTGGAATAAAAACTCATTTTTTCCCGAGTTCCATTGTTGACAAAAATCAAATACTTCTTTTTGAAAAGAATTTAAGGGCTCAGGATAATTAGCTTGATGTGGATTAAATACGAGCATAAATTAACATTCTCTCCAAAATTAGCCAAACATTCTCTAATTTCGTGGGTTAATAAAGGATTCAAATATAATTAATACATATTAATGTCAGAAGAATCATTTTTAAATCCCATCAATCCAGAAAAGGTTGCACAAAATCCTGGATTACTTCCTTATGCGCATACGGCAGGTGGTGCCGTTATAAAGCCAGAAGATATGGGTAAAACCAAAGGGAGATCTGTGAAGGCCATGCGCCAACAAACCGATCGGCAAATGAACCAGCTTTATGAACAAATGGAAGTTTTAGCTAAACAAGCAAAACTTTTATCTGAACGTAAAGAAATCTCAGAAAGAATTTATGATGCTGCCATGGGTTTTGAACCTATCATTAGTGAAACCTATTATTTATACGAAAAAGAATCAGGTCAAGATTTATTATCTTTAGTAGCGCCAGAAGAATGGGGCCGATCTTTTAAGTATAGTAGATTTTTAGCTAAAGTAACATTGCTAGCAGATCACACTTGGGATGTCACTTACAACGATGATTTAAACAAGGAATAAAATGATAACAAAAGTAAATTGGGAGACCATTAAAGAATACAACGATATTTTGTTCCAATTTCATAACGGAATTGGAAAAATATCAATTAATAGGCCGCATAAGCATAATGCGTTTACTCCATTAACAGTACAAGAAATGTCTGAAGCAATGGAATTAGCACGCCAAGACACTAGAATAGGAGTCATTATATTAACCGGAGAAGGAGGGAAGGCTTTCTGTTCAGGTGGAGATCAAAGTGTTCGTGGAGATGGTGGATATGTGGGAAAAGACCAAGTGCCTAGATTAAATGTGTTGGATCTACAAAGGCAAATACGTACCATTCCAAAACCCGTTATTGCGATGGTAGCAGGCTGGGCGATCGGAGGAGGACACGTATTGCATGTGATTTGTGACTTAAGCATTGCAGCTGACAATGCTCGATTTGGTCAAACTGGACCGAACGTGGGTTCTTTTGATGGTGGTTTTGGCGCATCCTATTTAGCACGCGTCGTTGGGCAAAAAAAGGCCCGGGAAATATGGTATTTATGCGATCAATATGACGCTAAAGAAGCTTATGAGATGGGATTAGTTAACAAAGTGGTCCCCTTAGAAGAATTAGAAAGCACCACCATATCTTGGTGTGAAAGAATTTTGGAAAAAAGCCCATTAGCCTTAAGAATGTTAAAATCTTCATTCAATGCAGAATTAGATGGTCAAGCAGGTATCCAAGAATTAGCAGGAAATGCAACCTTATTGTACTATTTATCAGATGAAGCCAAAGAAGGAAAAAATGCTTTTCTAGAAAAACGTAAACCAGATTTTTCAAAATTTCCTAAATTTCCTTAAAATGAATTATTGGTTAGTAAAGTCAGAGCCTTTCAAATATTCTTGGGATGATTTCGTTAAAGAAAAGAAGTCTGTTTGGGATGGGGTAAGAAATTACCAAGCCAGGAATAACATGAAAGAAATGAAAAAGGGGGACTGGGTCTTCTTTTATCATTCAAATGAAGGAATGGAAGTCGTAGGTTTAGCTGAAGTAAAAAAAGAATATTATCAAGACCCTACCACTGAGGATCCAAGATGGGTCGTCGTTGAAATTGTTCCAATAAAAAAGCTCAATAAAACGGTTACCTTAAAAATGATGAAATCAGATGATCGATTGTCTAATTTAGCTTTAATAAAACAATCTAGATTGTCTGTTACGCCTGTTGGAAAACATGAATTTGATATTATATTAAGTTTAGCCGAGTAGTCCTATGAAATATCTATTTTTGACGGTTCTTTTACAAATGATAGCCTTAGAAATCTCTTATGGCCAAATCAATAATAAAAGAATAGAATTTCCCGCTCAAGGAAATGACCTTGAAACGTTCAATATTCCCATTGGTGATCAAGGGCTTATTGTTTTATCCCAATTAAATAAACAATCCTTTAATATCCGTAAATTTTCGACTGATTTAGAACAATTATGGAGCAATAATACCAATTTGGAGTCCAACTTAGACTATGTAACATCTAGTTTTGATGGAACGGTCTTATCATTATTATTTAGCCGGTTTAGAAGTAATTCCTATGTGATTTTCAGGGTAATGGTTGATTCAGGAGCTATAACTAAATATCAAATATATTCCGTGGACCGTATTGAAATTTCTAATTTCAAAGCCTTGAATTATTCCTTGTTTATTGGTGGAATGGTGAACAATCAACCCATTATCTTATTTACTAATTTAAAGGAGCGTAAAACTAGAATTTTACCGGCAGTCGTCAAAGGGCAGGCTGAGATTCAATCCATGGATTTAGATACCACCCAGCAACAAATTAATGTTACTTATTCGGTTGGTAATAAAGCAAAAGACTATCAATTAATCATTAAATCATTTGATGAGGATGGAAATCAAATTGGACAAGTATATATGAATCCAAGTGAGGAATTTGCGATGATGAATGGGAAATTGAATCAAATTAATGACTCCCTACAAGTTATAGTAGGTACTTATGGTCATAAAAATAGCATTGGTTCTTCCCGTGGACCTAGCTCACAAGGTTTGTATTTCAACTCATTTATCGATGGGAATATTGTAAAATCGACCTATTATAGTTTCACAAAATTCAATGATTTTTTCAACTTTTTAACTCCCAAACAAAAGGAGAGACAAGAGAAGCGAATCAAAGATAAAGAGATAAAAGGAGAAGATTTACGATTAGATTATCGCTTGCTAATGCATGATATCATAAAAAATGGAGAGAATTACATCATCATCGCTGAGGCATTTTATCCTGATTATAAATACAATAATTTTAGTCCCTTTGGTGGCTCTATGTTAATGGGTGGATTGGGAGGATTTTATTCCCCATATTGGACCATGATGAATCCATATCGTTGGGGATATGGAAATTATGGTATGTATTCGCCATTCTCAAGTTATTACAGTCCTTGGGGATATCGAGGATTTAATAGCTATGGGAACCAACAGCAATTCGATGGTTGGATTTATACGCATGCTGTTATCGCTGAATTAGATAAGGATGGTAAATTACTTTGGGATCATTGCATTGATTTAAATGATAATAGAGAGGAGAAACTTATTCAAAAAATTAAAGCCTCTGTGGTAGACAATACCGTTTATTTATCTTACCATCAAAATGATCAAATAATTACTAAATCCATTTCAAACTATGGAAAAAATGAAAACATACGCGTGCAAGAAATTATTCCAGAAGATAAACTAGAAAAAGTTAGAAGAACTGTAAAATCCGAAATCAACTATTGGTATGGTCCATATTTCATAGCCAATGGATATCAAACAATTTCTAATCAAGAAGACGGCCGACGTAGTGTGTTCTTTTTAAATAAAATTCAAATCAATCCATAAATTGAAAAATACACCAACCATCGCCATTGATACTCCAAAATTTTGGGAGAAATCGTATGAATTAATTGATTCTGGAGGGTTTGAAAAGTTAGAGCAATTTGGAAGTTTTTGTGTTAGAAGGCCTGAACCTCAAGCTGTTTGGCGCAAATCATTATCGGAAGAATCATGGAAATCCAAAACAGACGCCTATTTTAAAAAAGAGAAAGGAAGTTCAGAAAAGGGTTATTGGGACATTCAAAAAAAGACGCCGGAAAAATGGTTTATAAACTATAAATCTGAATTATTAGATTTAAGTTTTAAAATTTCATTATCGTCCTTTAAACATGTAGGCTTATTTCCTGAACAAGCGTCCAACTGGGAGTTTTTAGCAAAAAACATCCCTAAAATCAAAAATAGCAAACCTAAATTTTTAAATCTATTTGCCTATACGGGAGGTGCGAGTTTGGTATGCCGTCAAATGGGGGCTGAGGTAACCCATGTAGATTCCGTGAAACCTGTATTATCTTGGGCAAGGGAAAATATGGAGGTATCAAAACTAGATTCGATCCGTTGGATGGCTGAAGATGCTTTAAAATTTGTTAAAAGAGAGGCTAGAAGAGGGAATTTCTATCAAGGCATTTTATTAGACCCACCTGCCTATGGGAGAGGACCTGATGGCGAAAAATGGGTATTAGAAGAGCAAATTGAGGATATGTTACTATCGGTGAAGGAAATTTTAGATCCGAAAGAGCATATCTTGTTGACGAATGTTTATTCATTAGGATTTTCTACACTAGTCGTAGAAAATTTATTGAATGGGATATTTGATGTACCTGAAAATGCTGAATTTGGAGAAATTTACCTAAACGATACTTTTAACAAAAAACTTCCTCTAGGTGTTTTTCACCGCTATTTATATCAAATAGATTAGGTGTAAATAACACGTTTAGCTGCCAATAAGGTATTTTTCATTAGAGAAACGATTGTCATAGGTCCTACACCTTTAGGAACAGGAGTTATATAAGAACATTTTTCAAAGACGTCATCAAAATCAACATCACCTTTGAGTGCAAATCCTGATTTTTTTGATTCATCAATCACGCGCGTCAAGCCTACATCAATGATCACGGCTCCCTCTTTTACATACGATGCATTAAGAAATTCGGGTTTTCCTAAAGCCGCGATTAGTATATCAGCTTGTTGGCAAATTTCAATTAAATTTTTTGTTTTTGAATGCGTTAGTGTGACCGTACAATTACCAATTGGATGATTTCTTTGCATTAAAATAGACATGGGCAAACCTACAATTTGGCTTCGACCTACTACCACGCAATGTTTACCAGCTGTTTCAATCTTATAATAGGCTAGTAGATCTAAAACACCTTGAGGGGTAGCAGAAATATAAGCTGGCAATCCCTTGGCCATGCGACCTATGTTGATCGGATGAAAACCGTCAACATCCTTGCGGGGGTCAATTGTTTCCATTATTTTATCTGGATTAATATGGTCAGGCAACGGTAATTGCACGATTAAACCATCCATTTCAGGATTATTATTGATATTTAGCACTTGTTGCACTAATTCATTTTCTGAAATAGAAGGGGGGAAGCGCAATAAAGTAGAAACAAAGCCTAATTCCTCACACGATTTAACTTTATTGGCCACATAAGTTTCAGAAGCACCATTATTTCCAACCAAGATAGCTACTAAATGAGGAGGTCTTTTTCCTGCAAGAATCAATTCTGAAACTTCTAGGGCAATAGCTGATTTCATCGTTTCAGCTACATATTTTCCATCTATAATTTGGCCCATATCTTTACCTATTTTTTTCGTTTTTTAGTTGCAACTGGAGCTGCATCACCTAAAGCTAAACATTCATCTAAGCTTAATTCTTCAGGTTTTTGGCCTTTGGGAATTTTAACATTTCTTTTACCTATTTGAATATAAGGCCCATACATTCCATTCACAATTTTGACCATTGCATTTTCAGGAAATTCCTTAATGAATTTGTTCGCTTCTAAATTTCTTTTAGCTAAAATTAGTTCTATGGCTCTTTCCTGAGTAATGCTTGTTAAAGCATCCGCTTTTCCTAGCGAATAATACTTACTATTGTGTTTAACATAGGGACCAAAACGGCCCTTGCCAGTTTCAATTAGATGATCTTCAAAATAACCTAAACCTCCAGCTTCTGCGGCTAATGCAGCACTTTTAATCACCAAAAGAGCTGTTTCTAATTCGATTGTAAATGGATCGTAATTTTCGGGAAGACTCGTAAAATTGCCATCATATTTAATGTAAGGACCTAATCTACCAGCTCCAATGACTACAGGTTTATCCTCAGAAATACCAATTTCCCTAGGTAGTTTAGGTCTTGCTAAAAGCAAAATTGCTTCATCGAGTGTAATTGTAGCCAAATTTTGTTGATTACCTAAATTAGCAAATGTAGGTTTTTCCTCTTCTCCTGATTCACCCAATTGTACAAATGGGCCAAATCTCCCGGAACGAACTGAAATTTTACGACCCGTTTCTGGATCTAAACCCAACTCTCGACCACCGCCTATAGAAGTCCTAGTGATCGATTTACTATTTTCAATCGTTTGATGAAAACTAGCATAAAAGCTTTTCATTAAGACTGTCCATGCTAACTTACCTTTAGCAATGTTATCAAATTGATCTTCCATTTCTGCCGTAAAAGTATAATCAACGACATTTTCAAAATTATCAACTAAAAATTCAGTCACTAAAGTCCCAATGTGGGTAGGAAAAAGTTTGGCTTTTTCTGTACCAACAATTTCTGTATTGATTGAACCAGAAATTTCATCGTCCTTTAAAATCCAGGATTGAAACTTTCTTTCTTTTCCATCGCGATCCTCTTTCACCACGTAAGCACGTTTAATGATCGTTGAAATCGTTGGCGCATAAGTCGATGGCCTACCGATTCCACGTTCCTCTAAAGCCTTCACTAAGCTAGCTTCTGTATAACGAGCAGCTGGCCTAGTAAACCTTTCAGACGCCTTTAATTCATTTAAACTAAGTATTTGACCAATGGAAAGGGGTGGAAGCATATCTTTATTTTCATCTTCGTCCTCCTCATCTTTCCCTTCTAGATAAGCTTTTAAGAAACCCTCAAAGGCTATTACTTCTCCTTGAGCAACTAAAATTTCAGGAGTAGTCGAAATATCAATTTGAGCAATAGTACGTTCAATCTGGGCATCTGCCATTTGAGAAGCTATCGCTCTTTTCCAAATCAATTCATATAAGCGCTTCTCCCTGGCATCACCTGTAATGGTGCTTATTTGAAAATCTGTTGGCCTAATGGCTTCGTGAGCTTCTTGAGCACTTTCAGACTTTGTTTTAAACTGTCTTTCGTGATGAAATTTAGCACCATAAGCTGATTCAATGGCTTTCTTAGCTTTCTCCCGAGCCTCCTGAGATAACATGGTTGAATCAGTTCTCATATAAGAAATACGGCCGGATTCGTATAATTTCTGCGCAATTGACATCGTGGTAGCCACGGCATATCCCAACTTCCGAGATGCCTCTTGCTGTAAAGTTGACGTAGTAAATGGAGGTGCAGGCGTTTTTTTAGCCGGTTTTGTTTCTAAATTCTTAATTGAGAAAGTGGACCCAACGCATTTTTTCAAGAATTCAACCGCTTCATTTTCTTTGGAAAATGATTTTGATAATTCCGCCCTTAAAACTTTCTTACCTAGTAAATCAAATAATGCAACGGCTTTATAACTAGAAGTAGAATCATGCTTTTCGATTTCTTTCTCCCGCTCCACAATCAAACGTACCGCGACAGATTGAACCCGGCCCGCTGACAAACCTCTTTGCACTTTAGACCACAATACAGGAGAAAGTTCAAAACCGATTAAACGGTCCATAATTCTTCTTGCTTGTTGAGCATTGACCAAATCCATATCAATCTCACGTGGATTAAGAATGGCCTTTTTAATGGCAGTTTCTGTGATTTCACGAAAAACAATTCGCTTAGTCGAACTTTTCAAACCAAGTGCTTCTTTTAAATGCCAAGAAATCGATTCTCCTTCTCGGTCATCATCCGTCGCTAACCAAACTTCCTCTGATGATTTTGCCAAACTTTTTAACTCTGATATCACTTTAGTTTTATCAGGAGAAATGACATAGGTAGGAGTAAAATCATTGTCAATATCAATAACCTTATCACCTTTCGTAGGTAAATCTCTTACGTGACCAAATGAAGATTTTACTACAAAATCTTTGCCTAAATAACCTTCAATTGTTTTAGCTTTTGCTGGAGACTCTACGATGACTAAATTTTTTGCCATTTCAATTTTAGAAAGAATGTATTTTTAAATGACCGCAAATATAAGTGCTTAATATGTATTTATTCAAATTGATTTTTCAGACTGAATGAAAATTTAAAAATCATTCAATAATATTGCCCACTCTTATTCTAGAATTGATATTGATTCTCAACCCTAGGTAGTTAAATTGACCATTATTGAAATTAGCGATCGCTTCTATTCTCAAAACTTTAATCACACCGTCCAAGCCATATCCAATTTCATTATAAAATAAGTTCTGGTTGTTGATGTAATATGCATTTGCGATTAACAATTCCTTAATGTAGGCTTTTTTAAAGCCCAGCAATGGTTTTAGCCATAAATTGGAAAATTGGAATTGGGAGAGAGCCTCTATGTAATTGCCAGAGGTACTATAGGCATAGTGGTTTACATTTAAACGTTGATTTGCTCCACTGGTCAAATTTTGATAATAACCGACTAACCGATGTGATGCCAACATTTCACCTGTTTGAACCAAGCTGATTACACCATTAAAATGCTTATAATCTTGGAAGTAAACGGGTTTATCTCCAATAAATGTACCTGCATTTAAAATGAATCCAGTTTTAATCCAAGGACTAAGACTTAAATTTTGAATGTAGGATAGTTCTAAAAGTTGGAAATTAATGTTTGATTTAAATACATTGGGCCAACCAGCTCGATATTTAAAAATAAGTAATGGGGAAGAACCCCAATCACTGACACGTAAATTATTTACATACGAATAAGACAAAAACGGCCTAAAACCCAATTGCACTTGGGAAATAAATGCCTGATGCGGTTCAAACTCTTCTTGCAAATATTCTTTGTTAGTCGGATTATTAGTAGTAAAACTACGATTCATGTAATTAACCCAGAAATAATCTGTGGTATTATTCATTTGAAAACGCTTAGATGATTCTAAAAGAGCTTTTAAATAAAAACGAGATGAAAAACGATTAATGAAGGATAAACTCCAAAATTCCTTTCTAAAAATTTTCATCTGATTATTTTTCAACAACAGAGTAGATAAAGAATTCATCTCAGGTGAAATGGTATTGTCAGGATTGAACTGAGCTATATAATCACCATTCGTTAATTGAACATCGAAAGAATCTGTTTTATATCGAACCTTTAAGTAACCTGAATTTCGATTTAATCCAAAAGATCTTCTACCTAAGGCCTCTACTTCTACATATTTATAGGGTGCCCAGCGACGCCTAAATATAAGAGCAGAATTTACTACAAAACCCTCCACCGTATTGAAATTAGAATCAAAAACAGGCGATTTATAATAAATTTCAAATGGATAAAAATCTTTTCTTTTTTGCCCAAAATAAAATGATTTACTAAAAATTAATTGACTCGGGTTAAAAGGGGACTTTTTTAAAACATCAAAAGCCGCTATAGATGTCTCTACTGTTGATTCTCGAATTTCTTCTGTTAACTCTGAATTGCCTGGATTGATATCTTGATAATTAAAAAGGACTGAATCAATATCAATAAGGTCAGAAGTGGGCCTATATTTCCATTTTCTTTTAAGTCCCTGATGTAAATTTTTAAGTAGTTGGGAAGCAAATACTTCATCAAATGCTATTTCTGAAATGTTTAATCGCTCTACAAATTTTAACGGACGAGTGAAAGTGAGGGCAGGCATTGACCAATTTTCGATGGGACTGATAACCTTTTGATTTAAAATAAATTCTCCTTCAATACCTAAAACGCCTCCTTTTACTTTCAAATTTAAATCATGAGGTAGCCATTTTCCTTGAGAATAAGCATTTTTCAAATCCATGAAATACAAAATATCATCTGAAAGTACTTCTCCTTCCCAACGAACAATCCATCCATCTTCACTTAAAGTTAATTTACCATGAAACAAACGATCTGTTTTAAATTTAGGTTGAATCAAATATTGCTTACAGGGTTGATTATCGACAAGCGTGTCGGATAAAAATTGGTATTGGTAATAATAAAATCCTTCATAATTCAAGGGTGATATGCATTGTGTACCAATAAAATCTTGATAAAAATCTGGCCAAAAGAAAAGACTTGGAGTGCCGCTTTGTTTGCGGTAGGGTTTGAAATAATTGATTTCATGTATCATTTGGCTCAAACTGCCTAAATATACTTTAGATATGGTTTCATTTCCATACCATTGACCTTCTTGGATACCTTCATTATTTTGCAATCTTTTTTTACCTATGCCTATAAATTTGGAAAACCTTGCTTTTTCTACGGATTGAACATGAATAATCAACTTATTGATCGCAGTGCTATGTTGGGCCGCGGAATTAATTGCTACTTGAATCGTAGAATCAGATTTTAAGGATTGTGCACACAACGTTAATTTTCCCGCAAGAAAAAGGATAGATGCGAGAAAAATAGTGCGCAATGGGACCACAAATAGAAATTTTATTTTAAAAAAAGTACAGAAAAAAAATAGAATTATGATATCCTAAAATTTATTCCGTAAAAAATACAATCACAAAGTAAATCATATTTCTAATTAGTGGCAAAATTGAACCTAATCTATTAATTTTGAGCACAATTTTATAAAACTAATTAAACTTATGGCCTTTGACATTGAAATGATTAAAGCTGTTTACAGCAAAATGCCAGCTCGAATAGCAGCAGCACGTGCTCTAACAGGAAAAGCACTGACATTAACTGAAAAAATTCTTTATAGTCATTTATGGGAAGGTACTCCTACAAATACATTTACAAGAGGTAATTCATATGTAGATTTTGCACCTGACCGTGTAGCGATGCAAGATGCCACGGCTCAGATGGCATTATTGCAATTTATGCAAGCGGGAAGACCACAGGTTGCTGTTCCGTCTACGGTTCATTGCGATCATTTAATTGAAGCAAAAGTAGCATCCTCGACCGATTTAAAAGTGGCCGTAGATAAAAATAAAGAAGTTTATGATTTTCTTTCATCTGTCTCAGATAAATATGGTATTGGATTTTGGAAGCCAGGGGCTGGTATCATACACCAAGTGGTATTAGAAAATTATGCTTTTCCAGGTGGAATGATGATTGGTACTGATTCACATACCGTCAATGCCGGTGGATTAGGAATGATTGCCATTGGAGTGGGTGGAGCAGATGCGTGTGATGTAATGGCAGGATTAGCTTGGGAGCTTAAGTTTCCAAAACTGATTGGTGTTAAATTAACAGGCAAACTAAATGGTTGGACTTCAGCCAAAGATGTAATTTTAAAAGTGGCCGGTATTTTGACCGTAAAAGGTGGCACCGGATGTGTCGTTGAATATTTTGGAGATGGAGCCACTTCTATGTCATGTACTGGAAAAGGAACTATTTGCAATATGGGTGCAGAAATTGGGGCAACCACTTCTACGTTTGGATATGATGATTCCATGGCTCGCTACTTAGAGTCCACAGATCGTGCAGATGTGGCTGCATTAGCGAACCAAGTCAAAGAACATTTAACGGGAGACCCTGAGGTTTATGCAAACCCAGAGAAATATTTTGATCAGGTTATAGAAATTGATTTGGATACGTTGGAGCCTTATTTAAATGGTCCATTTACACCAGATTTGGCTACACCGATCTCTAAAATGAAAGAGATGGCTGAAAAAAATGGCTGGCCTACAAAAGTTGAAGTGGGTCTAATCGGATCATGTACCAATTCATCTTATGAAGATATTGCTAGAGCTGCCTCATTAGCCAAACAAGTGTCGGCGAAAGATTTGAAAACCAAAGCTCAATTTACCATCACTCCGGGATCTGAATTAGTCCGTTATACGATCGAAAGAGACGGTTTTATTGACACATTTAATTCCATCGGAGCGACTGTTTTTTCCAATGCTTGCGGTCCATGTATTGGACAATGGGCAAGACCCGGAGCGGAAAAAGCAGAAAAGAACACCATCGTCCATTCTTTTAACAGAAACTTTGCTAAGCGTGCTGATGGTAACCCAAATACTTTTGCATTTGTGGCATCTCCTGAAATTGTTACGGCCTTAGCGATCGCAGGTGATTTGACATTTAATCCTTTAACGGATCATTTAATTAATGAAAAAGGTGAAAAAGTATATTTAGAGGCTCCCACTGGCGATGAATTACCCAAAAAAGGATTTAGTGTAGAAGATGCTGGATATCAAGCACCTGCAGCAGATGGATCTCAAGTTCAGGTTAAAGTATCGCCAACTTCCGATCGTTTACAGTTATTAGACCCATTTGCAGCCTGGGAAGGATCTGATTTAACTAATTTGAAATTATTAATCAAAGCCAAAGGAAAATGTACCACGGATCACATTTCAATGGCAGGTCCTTGGTTAAAATATAGAGGACATTTGGATAACATTTCAAATAACATGTTGATCGGTGCCGTTAATTATTACAATGAGAAAACAGATAACGTTAAAAGCCAATTGAATGGCCAATACGACACAGTTCCTAATACACAAAGAGCTTATAAAGCTGCCGGTATAGGAACAATTGTTGTAGGTGATACCAATTATGGCGAGGGTTCCTCTCGTGAGCATGCTGCTATGGAACCAAGACATCTTGGCGTTCGTGCAGTTTTAGTTAAATCCTTTGCTCGTATTCATGAAACTAATTTGAAAAAACAAGGGATGTTAGCTTTAACATTTTCGAACGATGCGGATTATGATAAAATTCAAGAAAATGATTCGATCTCAATCAAAGGATTAACTTCGTTTGCATCAGATAAACCGTTAACCATAGAATTGTCACATGCAGATGGATCTAAAGATGAGTTTTTAGTGAATCATACTTACAATGATCAACAAATAGAGTGGTTCAAAGCAGGTGGAGCATTAAACATAATTAGAGCATCTGTAAAATAAACTTGTTTTTAGAGGCAGAATTATATAATTTTGCACCTCGATTTACCTTAAATCAGTTCCAATAGAGTATGGCAGCCATCAATGCAGTTAAAATTTTTTCTGGATCAGCGTCAAATTATTTGGCGAAGGATATTGCTAAATATTATGGAAAGGATTTAGGTGCAGCTACAATTTTGAAGTTTTCTGATGGAGAAATGTCGCCAAGTTTTGATGAATCGGTGAGGGGGTGTGATGTATTTATTATTCAATCCACTTTTCCTAGTTCGGACAATCTCATGGAATTGTTATTAATGATAGATGCTGCGAGAAGGGCATCAGCTCATTATGTTACAGCTGTCATGCCGTATTTTGGCTATTCAAGACAAGATCGTAAAGATAGGCCTCGAGTTGGGATTGGGGCAAAGCTCATTGGAAATTTATTAACTGCTGCAGGTGCGGATCGATTAATGACGATCGATTTACATGCAGGTCAAATACAAGGGTTTATGGATTTCCCTGTAGATCATCTTGAGGGTAATGCCATTTTTGTACCTTATTTGAAATCATTGAATTTAGATAATATTGTTTTTGCTTCACCTGACGTTGGCGGTGTAGTTAGAACCAGAAATATGGCTAAATTCTTCAATGCAGAAATGGTTATATGTGATAAACATAGAAAGAGGGCTAATGAGATTGCATCCATGCAATTAATTGGTGATGTAAAAGGAGCAGATGTTGTATTGGTAGATGACTTAATTGATACAGGAGGAACGTTATGTAAAGCGGCTCAGTTAATTATGGATAAAGGCGCCAAGTCAGTTAGAGCAGTAGTAACGCATCCGGTATTATCGGGCAATGCATATGAAAATATATCAAATTCTATTTTAACAGAATTATTGGTCACCGACACAATTCCTCAAAAACAGGCATGCGATAAAATTAAAGTACTTTCAGTGGCAGAATTATTTGCCAAGGCCATTGGAAGAATTAGAGATCACGAATCAATCAGTTCATTATTTATTAAATATTAATTTCAACCGTTTTTAGGGGATAGCTATTGGCGAAAGACTAAAAACATTAACAAAAAACAAAATGAAAAAATTAGAGATTGTAGGGTTTAAAAGAGCGAATCTCGGTAGTAAAGGCGCAAAAGATTTACGTGCTGAAGCTTTAGCTCCTTGTGTATTGTATGGTGGAAAAGAGCAAGTACATTTTGCTGTGCCTATGATATTATTTCGTGAATTATTATATTCTGCTGATGTGTATGAAGTAGAATTAAATGTAGAAGGTGATAAGTATAGAGCTATTTTACAAGACGCTCAATTTCATCCTGTGAATGAAATGATACTTCACGTAGATTTTCTTGAAATTGTTCCAGGAAATCCTATTAAAATTGCTGTGCCGATTAAAGTCATTGGAAACTCTCCTGGTGTAATTAAAGGGGGTAAAATGATTCAGAAGTTACGTAAGGTTACCTTAAAAGGATTGTCAGAAAACATTCCTGATTTCGTGACGGTTGACATTTCTGGACTAGACTTAGGTCAAACAGTTAAGGTGAATAAATTAGTTGTTGAAGGATGTGAGATTTTAAATCCAATGTCAAATCCAGTGGCAACCATCGATATTCCTAGAGCATTAAGAGGTAAGTTAACTGCTTAATTCTGTTCTAATTGAAATAAGAAAGCCTTCCAAATGGAAGGCTTTTTTTGTTGGGCATATGGCCATTCGACATGCGATTCATTATCTCGGACCAACCATATTAATCGTTAGCGCACACAGATAATTTAAAATCTAACTTGTAATTAAACGATCTAATTCATTGAATGATTTCATGACTTGGACAAAAAAAAGAGGCACATAAAGTGCCTCTTAAAAATCAAAAATATAGCTACCTATTTCTTTGCAATAACCTTAACAATAGGAGCCTTTTCTACCTTAGAAACATGATTAGAATTTCCTACATGAATGTAAGGCGCAATAACTAAAGAGACAATCGACATCAATTTAATTAAGATGTTCATCGAAGGTCCTGAAGTATCTTTGAAAGGATCACCTACCGTATCCCCAGTAACAGCCGCTTTATGTGGCTCAGAACCTTTTTTGTATGTAACACCATCAATTAAGACACCTTTTTCAAAAGATTTCTTTGCGTTATCCCAAGCACCTCCAGCATTCGATTGGAATATTCCCATTAAAACGCCTGACACCGTAACACCGGCCAATAAACCACCAAGAACCTCTGGTCCCATAGCAAAACCAACAATCACAGGAACAGTCAATGCAATTGCACCTGGTAAAATCATTTGTCTAATAGATGCCTCTGTTGAAATAGCCACACACTTCTCATATTCAGGCTTGGCCTTATATTCCATGATTCCTGGTATTTCTCTAAATTGACGTCTAACCTCATTCACCATTTCCATCGCAGCTTTACCTACTGCAGAAATACAAAGGGCAGAAAATATAAATGGAATCATACCACCCACAAATAAACCAGCTAATACATCTGCTTTATAAATGTCAATTTGTGTGATACCCGCAATACCCACGAAAGCTGCAAATAATGCAAGAGAAGTCAATGCCGCAGAAGCAATAGCAAATCCTTTTCCTGTAGCAGCTGTAGTATTTCCTACCGCATCTAAATTATCAGTACGCTCACGTACCTCTGCAGGTAACTGAGACATTTCGGCGATACCACCAGCATTGTCAGCAATGGGCCCAAAAGCATCAATAGCTAATTGCATTGCAGTCGTGGCCATCATTCCAGCAGCAGCGATCGATACGCCATAAATTCCAGCAAAATGATATGAACCAATAATACCAGCAGCTAATACTAAAATAGGTAATACCGTTGACTCCATTCCAACAGCTAATCCACCAATGATGTTCGTCGCATGTCCCGTCCCAGATTTTTGAACAATAGAATCAACCGGACGCTTGCCCATGGCTGTATAATACTCCGTAATGATCGACATTAAAGTACCCACAATTAAACCCACAATGATGGCATAAAATACATCCATAGAAGAAAATTCTCTTCCTCTTAAATTCAACGTTTCAGGCAAAATATTGGTAACTAAAAAATAAGATGTAACGAATGTTATGGCGATGGAAGTATAATTACCAACATTCAATGCATTTTGAACAGAAGATGTTTCACTCGAAATACGTACAAAAAACGTACTAACTAATGAAGCGAGTAAACCAACACCTGCAATTAACATAGGCAATAAAACAGGGGAGAAGCCTCCAAAATTATCATTCACTGATATCTCTTGGCCTAAAACCATGGTAGCTAAAATAGTAGCTACATAAGAACCAAATAAATCAGCGCCCATACCAGCCACATCACCCACATTGTCACCCACGTTATCAGCGATAGTAGCAGGATTACGTACATCATCTTCTGGAATACCTGCTTCTACTTTACCTACTAAGTCTGCACCCACATCAGCCGCTTTTGTATATATACCGCCACCTACTCGTGCAAATAGGGCAATTGATTCAGCACCTAAAGAAAAACCTGCTAATACTTCAATCGCTGTTTTCATTTCAACGGAAGTTAGGGCTTGCCCCTGAGCAAATATTTGATAGAAGGCGATAAATAAACCCCCTAAACCTAAAATAGCTAAGCCAGCCACACCCATTCCCATTACAGAACCTCCTGTAAAAGAAACATTTAAAGCTTTTGCTAATGAAGTTCTCGCTGCTTCAGCAGTACGTACATTAGCTTTCGTAGCCACAATCATTCCAATATAACCAGCAGTGGCTGAAAATACAGCACCGATTAAAAATGCGACAGCAATTAAAGGAGAAGAGTGAATTGGATTTTCTGGAGTTCCTTCTTGAGTACCCAACCAAGCCAATAATATAGCTGTAGGAATGGCAAAATAAGTTAAAATTTTCCATTCAGCTTTTAAAAAGGCTATTGCACCATCAGCAATATAACCTGCCAACTCTTGCATTTTTTCATTTCCAGCATCTTGCTTCGATACCCAACTAAATTTCCATGCTGTGTACAGCAAACCCACTAAACCGAAAGCAGGAACTAAATAAACAATTGAATTCATAAATCTGTATTTATATTATTCTAAATAAATTTGTCACAAAAGTAAGAAATTGACCCTGAAAAAACAATTAAAAAGGCAATCTGAAAACTAATTTAAGCCTTTCCGGTACCCAATTCCCCAATGGATACACCAAATCAAATGAGATTATTTTAGCTATACCGCTTACCCCATAAGAAATTTCGTGAAAATCTTGTTTGTAAATAGGGGCATAAATTTTTAAATAATTATATCCCACATGTTCCCTTATGCCATAAAGATTTAAGAAATTTATTTGCGAAAAGATTAATTTTCGAGGTTCCCAGTGAAAATGGGCTCTGATATGCGAACTATTTGTACTGAATAAATAATTAGGCAACGTATAAAACATTCTACGATCGCTACTGACCACATCCATTTCATTTCCTTTAAAATGTTGATAATCTAAAAAAGAAGAAGGTTTTTCTAAAAATTGAGAATAATTGATAAAATAACTGATTTGGCCCAAGCGATTAAGCGAAATGGATTGACTGGCAGTAAGACTAATTTTTGAAAAAGGCTGATTGATGAAGCCATTTTCTAGTTGGAAGTTAATTGTGGGCCCCTCATTATTTGATAATCTGCGGACTTGATTAAATCTACGCCAACTAGATAAAGGTTGCCAACGCATATTAAATCTCGCATAAAATTGGTTGTTAGCCTGTATAGAAGTATTCCCTAATTCATTATTCATGGCAACGTTGGACGTAAAAAAAGTAGAATTACTGAAGAAACCTTGATCAACATGATTAGATAAACCTTTACGATATCTAAATTCAAAAAATCCACTTAAACGAATTTTAGATGATACTTGATATTCGTATCCCACATTCACAAAATTCTTTTGATATAATTTCAGATAATTTTCATTTAATAACAGGGAGTAAAACTTATTGTAGGATTCCGAAACTGGATTAGTCGCATTTATTTGATACACATTACTCCCAACACCCACGAATAAACGTTGTCTATTCTCATCAAAATTTCTTAGGTATCCAAGATCTCCATTAAAAGCCTTTCTTGCAAAAGCATATCGAAAATTAGCATTGAATGAATAAAAATTAGATAAACTGAATGTTTGCCTAAATTCTAAATTTCTTTGAATCGTATATCCATCCACAGGGTTAAAACCACCCGTAAAAGAACTTAATCTTAGACGCGGACCTAAATTTCTCTTTTCATATATATATGTTCGAGAACTTATTAAATCCGTCCAGCGAAATGCAGGTAAATTTCTTAATGAATCCTTTGTCAACTTCTCCTTGTCTAAAAATTGAAGGCTATCAGCTTGCTTGTATCCAATTACCTCAGCTTCGGTAAGAGGAACTTGACGTTCAGCCACCCAAAAAGACTCATCATGTTTAGAAGCCATCGAATCCACTTCAAATACATAGTCAGATGTAAATATTTCCTTTTCCTCTGATTTCTCCAGAAATTCCATTTTTTCGGATTTATTAACCTGTCGCAATATCTTCTTTAATTTATTTCTCGTTACCTCCGATGATAATGCGATTTTAGGATCTTTAACTTTTTCGCGGTCTATTTCTTTAGCTAAAGATTTATTTAAACGCTCTTCAATAATATTCGGTTTAACGACTAAAACAGGGTTCACTTTAATTTTATATTCTTTTATTTGCGTGATATACCTAAATGTTGCACCAAAGCCCATCGCATCGAAATTAATATTTACATCATAATTAATCGGCATCCAAACTCCTTGAAATAAGGAATTTTGTTGTTGCATTCTAAATTGACCAGATGAATTTTTAAAATTCAAGCTGAATGAATATATACTCCAAGTATCTTCAACAACTGAAATAACTCCTTCAAATAAATCCTGATAAGATGATTTAGGCGTTATTTGAATTTTACTAATCGTCTGTCCATTTAACGTAAAACTTCCTATATAAGCGAATTTATAAAACTGAAACGCATTGGGTGAAACTGGAGAAATTAAATACCCCCAAATTTTAGGTGAATAGAAATTTGTTTGTGTCACACGCAAATTTGGAGCATCTGCATTTCTTAAAACGGCAGGCAAATTATTTCGATTTGACAGTACTTTTTCTGTTATTTTATTGGGCTTTTGATAATTAACTTGATTAATACCCTCTAATACATACGTGGAACCCACTTTAATTCCTGCTTCCTTTTCCATTTTCTTGCCAACCAAAGCATTCATCATTTTCGAAATAGAAGTGATTTTACCAACTCCTTTAACATAAGCCTTAGCGCTGTATTGATCCACCTCCTTCGTATGAAATGGAGCCATCGAAATCATTCTTCGCATAATGCCAATGGCAGGATCTTCTTTTAATCCACCCACATTGATTTCAGCTAAGGAAACTGCTTGTTCTTCAAGGACTACATTAATTTCAATTTCTCCTTGACTATTCCCCACATTGACTTTTTTTGTCAGAGGAGTATGACCCAAGAAACGATAAACGAATTCATGTTGACCTATCGGAACTTGAATCGAATATTTACCTTCTTCATTCGCCAATGTACCCTTATTTAAATCTGAAATCCATACGGTAGCAAAGGGAAGTATTTCTCCATTTTTATCTTTTATGATTCCTTTGACTGTTTGGCCCAAAGAAATAAAAAAGGCAAAGAAAAAAAGAAGGGTTAAGGATTTAAACATGCACAAAAATAGCCCAAAATTTAATCAGTAAATTGATAAAATGATAAGTGGTTGATTATTTGGATTATTGACATAGTAAAAATAAGCAGAACATTGTAATTTTACCTAATGAGGAGTTTTACAAATCGACAACTTTTTCAAAAATATTTAGCACCCACTTCGGATTATCCTTTGGCATTAGAAATTGTCAAAGCGAAAGGGATTTACCTGTATGACCATTTGGGCAAGTCTTATATAGATTTGATCTCGGGAATTGCCGTATCTAATGTTGGCCATCGAAATAAAAAGGTTGTATCAGCCATTAAAAATCAAGTAGATCTTTATATGCATCTAATGGTTTATGGCGAATACATTCAGGCACCTCAAATTCAATTAGCAAAAGCACTGGTACAATCAACAAAATCAGAAAGCTTAAATCAGGTATATTTTACAAATTCAGGGACCGAGGCTGTAGAGGGGGCAATGAAATTAGCCAAAAGGTACACGGGAAGAACTAATTTTATATCCTGTATAAATGCTTATCATGGGAGTAGCCAAGGAGCCTTATCAATCGCTGGTGATGAGAATTTCAAAAATTCATTTAGACCCTTATTGCCTCAAATTACACATATTACTCATGGAAATGAGGAAGATTTGATTCATATAACTAATAAAACGGCAGCCATTATTATTGAAATAATAGGAGGGGAGTCAGGCGTTCGAAAAGCTTCAAAATCTTATTTTAATGCTTTAAGAAAGAGATGTGACGAAACTGGAACACTATTAATTGTAGATGAAATACAAACAGGGTTTGGAAGAACAGGGACTTTTTGGGCCTATGAACCAATGGAAATCATGCCTGATATTCTTCTGACGGCTAAAGGAATGGGAGGTGGCATGCCTATTGGTGCCTTTATTGCCAATGAAAAAATCATGAAATCGCTTAGTTTCGACCCAGTTTTAGGTCATATTACTACATTTGGCGGTCATCCAGTGAATTGTGCTGCTTCTCTCGCGACTTTCAATTATATCATGGATGAAAATCTAATGAAGGAGATCCCTTTAAAATCTCAGTTGTTTGTTGACCTTTTAAAACATCCCATGATTAAGGAAGTACGAGCTGCGGGTTTAATGATTGCTGTTGAATTTGAATCTTTTGAAATCATTCAAAAAATCATTGCTCATTGCCTTCATAATGGATTAATCACGGATTGGTTTTTATTTTGCAATCATTCACTGCGCATCGCACCTCCATTAATCATTACAGCAAAGGAAATAAAAATAGCCTGTAAAATTATTTTACAGGCCATCAATGAAGTTGAAAAAGAAATTAATTCTTAAACATGCTTTAAAAGCGTTTCAGAAAGAACTGATTTAGGAATATTACCTCCCACTAATCTTTCCATCATTTCTCCATTTTTAAATACCATTAGGGTAGGGATTGAACGAATTCCAAATGAAGCTGGAACAGCTGAATTTAAATCTACATTCATCTTAGCCACGATGGCTTGACCTTCTACTTCTCCTGCCAATTCTTCAACAATTGGTCCAATCATTTTACAAGGACCACACCACTCGGCCCAAAAATCGACTAAAACAGGTGTATCGGTACCTATTAATTCTTGAAAATTTGCATCTGTTGCTTCTACGTATTTTCCCATTATTTTATTTTTATTTAGACATTCAAAATTATAACAAATACTGATAAACAAATCGTTGATCAAAAATAATTAAATAATTAATTTAAATCCTATATTTTCTACTTTACACAAATCAGTCACAAGTGCTTTACTAATGGTTAACTGAACCTTTCTAGATAAAAAATCCAATTGAACCCGTTCTTGTTCATCATAAACTTCTAAAATCACTTTTTTGTTCCCTTTATATTGATCAAATAATTCTTCCAAATAATCAACCGTTTCTAAATTCAAAAAAGACAAATTTAAACGTAGGCGAAGTTCTTTCGTTCGTTCCTCTAAAATTTCAGTCAATAACTCGATCGATTGAATTTTAAAAACCATTTGATCGGTATGTTTATTTTTAAGCTGATACGAACCTTGTATATAGAGCAATCGATCTAAGGCAATAAATCTTTCAAACTGAATAAAATCTTTGGCAAAAAGTGCAAATTCATAATTTCCTGCATAATCTTCCAAGGTAAAAATCATAAATTGATTTCCATTTCCAGAAGTTCTGACATTAATTTTAGTCACAATCCCCGCAAAGGATTGAACAATATTGGGCCTTGATTCGATGATGCCTGTATTTGAATTACAAAAGTTTTGAATTTCTATTTTGTATTCATCTAAAGGATGTCCCGAAATATAAACGCCCACTACTTCTTTTTCATTTTTTAATTGCTCCATCACAGACCAGGGCTCTGAATTAGGAACTTTAGGCATGGATATATCATTTCCTGTACCTGCTCCTAATTCGCCAAACAAAGACTGAGTGGCTGCGGCCTTCAACTCGGAAATTTTGGCTGAGTAGCGCACAATTTTTTCAATAAATGAAATCCCTTCATTGTCAAGTGCAAAGAATTGCGCTCTTTGAATATCGGTAAAACAATCAAAAGCTCCGGCAAAAGCTAAAGATTCTAAACATCTTCGATTAACCTGACGGCTATTAATTCTTGAAACAAAATCAAAAATATCTTTATATTCTCCTCTTGCTTTCCTTTCTTCTACAATGGAATCAACAGCTGCTTCCCCTACACCTTTGATCGCACCTAATCCAAACCTAATTTGGCCATTTTTATTGACAGCAAACGAGCGTGAGGATTCATTCACATCCGGAACTAATAAACTCAATCCCATACGCTTACATTCGTCCATAAAGAATGTGATCTTCTCAATATTGCCTAAGGAGTTAGACAAAACTGCCGACATATATTCTGGTGGGTAATTTGCTTTTAAGTAGCCTGTTTGATAGGCTACTAATCCATAACATGTGGAATGAGACTTATTAAAGGCATATTCAGCAAATGACTCCCAATCTGACCATATCTTCTCTAATTTATCTGGAGGGTGAGCATTCGAAAGTCCGCCGTCAATAAACTTACCCTTCATTTTATCGATGGTAGGCTTATCTTTTTTACCCATAGCCTTCCGCAAAACATCGGCATCACCTTTAGTGAAATTGGCTAACTTTTGAGATAGGAGCATGACTTGCTCCTGATAGACTGTAATGCCATAGGTATCACTTAAATACTCTTCCATCTCAGGAACATCATATTCAATTTTCTCCCGACCATGTTTCCTTGCGATGTAATTAGGTATATAGACCATAGGACCTGGTCTAAACAAAGCATTCATGGCAATTAAATCAGAAAATTGATCGGGTTTTAGGTCCCTTAAATGCTTTTGCATACCCGCCGATTCAAACTGGAAAGTAGCATTGGTTTCACCCCTTTGATACATTTCGAAAGTAATCGCGTCATCTAAAGGAATAGCATCTAAATCAATGGTGATCTTATGATTTTGCTCAATTAAGCGAATCGCCTCTTTTAAGATGGACAAAGTCTTTAACCCCAAAAAGTCCATT
>Ga0214163_1000033_pt1 | contig 54937 bp, 43 predicted proteins | sample LakMenepilimnion_2_FD_153001 | JGI IMG/M metagenome (GOLD analysis project Ga0214163, IMG submission 153001) | Freshwater microbial communities from Lake Mendota, WI - Practice 15JUN2010 epilimnion v4 | ecosystem: Environmental > Aquatic > Freshwater > Lake > Epilimnion/Euphotic zone | place... | reverse complement strand
TCAAAATGGAACCATGGCAAATCAACGCATTGGAATTTCAACGGCAGCGGAACTTGAAAATATGGCCAAAAAAGAAGAACTTCGCAATCCAGCCATCATTGTTATAGGCGATGTCGTTAGCCACGCCAAACCTGAATTATGGAAAAAAATAGTCAAACAAGCCTTATCTTAAAAAATGAAGCGACTTGATCGCTTTATACCAAATTCAAAACCATGTCACAAAGATTAAATATATCCTCAGGTTCCCCATTTGAAGACACTTTCGGCTATTGCCGCGCAGTTAAAACGGGTAATCTTCTTGAAATTTCAGGTACTGTAGCCATCATCGATGGAGAGAAAGTTGGCGCAGATGATTTATATGCACAAACCTATAACATTATTGAACGGATTGGTGTGGTATTAGAAGAAGCTGGATCATCCTTCAAAGACGTGGTTAGAACACGTATTTTCACCACAGATATTTCTCAAAATTTGGAAATTGCAAGGGCACACGCACATTTTTTTAAGGATGTAAAACCGACTACGGGTATATATGAAATTTCGGCTTTGATTGCACCACAATATAAGGTGGAAATCGAATTCACTGCTTGGGTTAGCTGATCGTTTTTGTAAAATTTATGTAAGTAAAAAGGGGTGAAAAATATCAATCTAAGACCCCCATTTCAAGCTTTACTAACTTTTGAAAAGTTAGTAAAGCTATAGTTTTCAGCCCACATTAGCACGATAAAAACTGATATTCAAGAACAGCAAACTGATAAAATTAAAGTCCTAATTTTTATCATTTAATGCCCTTTTAGCACATCATAACAAAGGCTAGAGTTGGGCTGCTTCTTTTCTTAAATGTGCAACATTGATTGGAACTACTCCTAGCGATTCGCAAACTAAGCCCCCTCCTAAATTGGCCAAGGCCGCGATTTGCTCCGTTGATCCATCCAGTGCTAAAACACAAGCGGCAATCGAAATGACAGTATCACCCGCCCCAGAAACATCGGAAATTTGACGGATATGCGCTGGAATTAATTTTTGATCGTTTTCAAAATCAATATATACACCTCTTTCTGACAAAGTGACAAAAACACCTTTAAACGCTTGAGATTCCTTGAAGTTCCGTACCGTTTCAGCTAAATGATCGGCATCGAAATCCATCGGCATTAATCCCAAACCATCCCTTAATTCATGTAAATTGGGCTTGAACAAAGTAGCTCCATGGTAAGCAAAGAAATTCTTGCGTTTGGGATCGACCACGGTAGGGATATTATGCTCCTTGGCTAATGAAATCACTTCTTGAATCAAAGGCTCACTCAAAACACCTTTGTCATAATCTTCAAAAATAATTACGTCCACGTCTGCCAATGAACCTTTGATATGTGCTAGTAAAGCTTGTTGGCTCGACGAAGAAATCGGATTTTCCGTCTCTGAATCCACCCGTACTACTTGTTGGGACCCGGCAATAATCCTTTCCTTCACCGTTGTCATCCTACCAGATTCGACCATTAATCCTTCTGTCGACAAATTAGAATCCTGTATGATTTTTTGCAATTCCCTTCCTGAGGCATCATCTCCAATGACAGAGCAAATCACTGCATTAGCCCCCAGACTAGCTATATTTAAAACAACGTTGCCCGCTCCTCCTAAACGAGATTCCCGGCGAATGACATTCACGACAGGGACAGGAGCTTCGGGAGAAATCCGACTCACCTTCCCCCAGGTATAGGCGTCGATCATTAAATCTCCAACAATCAAGACCTTTAATCGACTAAACTCATTTATTAACTCTGAAACTGATTTCATTTTTTATCCTCCTATTGAGGTCATCGATTCGTTAATGACTCCTTTTCTATTATTTTCTGCTTCAAAACCATCTTTTGGCCTAGCCGCAAAAATTTTGATCAATGTATTTTTCAAATCCTCATCCGATGCCCCCAAACGCAAATATTCCTTTAAGTCAAACACTCCATCATCATATAAACACGTTTTAACCTGGCCTAAAGATGTCACTCTAATTCGGTTGCAAGAACCACAAAACGTCCTACTAAATGCGGCTATTATCCCGACATCTCCCCTAAATCCTGGAACATGATATTTTTTTGCCGTTTCTCCATACTCCATCGGCAACTCTTCGATGTCAGCAAATTCAGTTTTTATGTGTGACAATATCCTTCGATAATCCCAAAATAATTTCTCTTCCACCAACCCCGATCCATTAAATGGCATCTCTTCTATAAATCGGACTGAAACTGGATGCTTTTCTGTAAACTTCACTAAAGGTAAAATATCGGCATCATTCATGCCATGCATGACAACCGCATTTAATTTTACCTTAAAATTAGCCTCAATCAATCGCATCAAATTTCGATATACTTGGTCAAAATCATTTCGTCGAGTAATTTTGAAAAAACGATCAGAATCCAAGGAATCTAGACTTAAATTCAAATTTTTAATTCCTAACTGCAGCAATGATTCCAAGTAATTTTCGAGTAATACACCGTTTGTCGTGAGGCATATTTCAAGGTTTTCAATCTTAGCCAATTCCTGTAAAAAATCCATCAGACCAGGTCGAACAAAAGGTTCGCCACCAGTAATTCGCACTTTCCGTATGCCCAACTGATTTAAAACATGGACAATACGAAGCATTTCCTCCCATGACAACAATTTCTTTTCTGGCAAGTAATTAATCCCTTCCGCAGGCATACAATACGTACACCTTAAATTACATCGGTCAGTAACGGCCAAACGTAAATAACTCATCTCTCGACCATGATTGTCAAAAAGAAGCGGTAAATTAGTTTTCAAGCTTTGTGAATTATCCAATATATTTGTAATAGGAAACAAAGGTACTAAATTGACCTCAATCGAATGCCAAACTATAAAATTCTCCTTTTCGGAATTTGCCGTGATTTATTAAACAATGAAGCAATACAGCATCAAAATGATGGCTTATTAACTTCAGGCCAATTATTAACATCGCTCAAAAAATCCTATCCAGTTTTAGAAAATTTGCCTTCACTAAGAATTGCAGTTGATCACCATTTCCCTAAACCTGAATTTTTAGTTGAAGAAAATATGGAAATTGCCTTAATTCCACCAGTGAGTGGGGGATAATCGCGACTAATTCTCTATAGAATCACTAGATTAGTTTATATTTGCAAAAAAAATAATCCGTGGAAATAAGTTTCCAATTTATCGGCCTCCTGCTACTCCCTTGGATCTCAGCGCTTTTGGTTGGAATTTTCGCCCATAAAGCAAAAAAATACATTGCTAGTATTTCCATCTCGCTTTCCTTCTTATTTGCCCTCACCGTTTTATATTTTGTATTTGACCTTTCCGGGCAAAATTTAAAAATTGGCTATCCATGGTTCAACTTAGGTCCTAAAACCTATTTTGCTAATTTTTGGATAAATTCCTCAGCCAAACTTATCGCAATTTTGGTCAGCATCGTGGGTTTATTCGTCCAAGTTTTTTCCAAATCTTACATGGAAAAAGATGCGAATATAGGCCGCTATTATGCTTATTTACATGGCTTCGTTGGCGCCATGATTTGCCTCGTATTTTCAGACCAGATATACCTCTTTTATGGCGCATGGGAACTAGTTGGTGCGTTTTCCTATTTATTAATTAGCTTTTGGCATCAAAAACCGGAAGCTATACGTGCAGCTAAAAAGGCTTTTTTAATTAATCGATTAGCGGATATTGCCTTGATTTTTGGACTTATAAGCCTTAGTACTCATTTCCAAACCACGTATTTTTCTGCCATGGACCCTTTGGCTTTAGGATATGCACCCACTGGGATTGGCATTGCCTTATTAATCGGCGCCATGGGAAAATCGGCACAGTTTCCGTTCATGTCATGGTTGCCAGATGCCATGGAAGGTCCAACACCCGCCTCAGCTTTAATTCACGCCGCCACGATGGTCGCTGCAGGTGTATTTTTAGGTATCCGCATCTTCCCGTTTTTTGGCGAATCTGTCCATTTATTTATGGCCTGCATAGGTGCAATTTCATTCATATCAGCAGGTATTTTAGCCGTTTTTCAAAATGACATTAAAAAAATCCTAGCCTACTCCACGATATCCCAATTAGGACTCATGTGGATGGGGATGGGTTCAGACGCATCTATGTTCCATTTATGGGTACACGGCATATTTAAAGCGGGCCTATTTTTATCCGCTGGGTCCATCATCCATTATGTTCACCATCAAAGCTTAAATCAACTGGGTGGTCTAAGAAAACAATTGCCTATCACTTGTGTCGCTTTTTTAATTTTCAGTGCGGGAATGATGGGGATACCTTTAACTAGCGGCTTTTATACCAAAGAAAATATAGCTGGATTTTTATGGTCATCAGCGGAAAATAGTTCTTTCCCAACTTATTATTTTGTTCTTTTGGGTGCAATGGGGATCGGTATGGTCTTGACCTCATTCTATGCATCAAGGCTTTTCTATTTGATATTTTTAGGTGAATCTAGGGAAGAAAATCCAAGAGAACCTACTCAAAACCATGCATTGCAAATTATTCCAATCGTCTTCTTGGCCCTTATAAGCCTTTCAATATTCGTCAGTTTAAATCCTTTAAATGCCCAAACTTCTGGATTTTTACAGTATTTTAATTTACAATCATTTCATGCACCAGACATTTGGTTGTATATCACCGTCGCGACCTGGATTTCAGGAATCAGTTTGACCTATGTAACCAGGCATTGGATCCCTAAAAATAATGTTCAGTTTTTATCTTTTTTCTGGCCTTTCTCGTTCAAAATAGTCTTTTTCAAAAGTACGGTTGTGCGTTGGATCGAAGTTCAAATTTATGATCGGATTGTTAATAACCTAGCTCGTGTTCAAGTCATTATCGCACACCTAGTTTCTTGGCTTGACCGCTGGATCGTCGATGGGCTATTAGTGGGTGGTTTATCCAAATTTAGTCAGCTAATGGGTGCCTGGTTAAGCCGTTGGCAATCTGGTAAAGTTCAAAGCTATTGGATATTGGTTTTTGTAACATTTGGGCTATTTTTACTTTTTACATTTTTCCAAAGAGGATGATTGAATCTATATTATCACTGTTAATTCTAATCCCATTATTGGGCGCTATCGTCATAGGATTTGGGGTGATTAAAAAACACATTCGGAGTTTGGCTATTCTTTTTTCGGGAATTCAAATCAGCCTGTTTATCTATTTATTGACGAAATTTGATCGATATGCTACTTCATTTCAGTTTCAAGAATCAAAGGATTGGATTCATTTATCCTTAGGTAGTTTGGGCCAATTTACCGCCAAATACTCGTTGGGCGTCGATGGCCTAAGCCTTCCTTTAATCGCGTTGACTACCTTAATTACCTTCGTAGCTTTATGGAATTCCAGCGAAATAAAAGAGAAATTTAATGCCTATTATGGATTAGCATTACTCCTAAATGCTTCCTTAATGGGCTGTTTTTTAGCGAAAGACATGTTTCTTTTTTATGTTTTTTTCGAGTTTATGCTACTGCCCATGTATTTTTTAATTGGAATTTGGGGTGGGCCCAACCGGAATTATGCTTCCTTGAAATTTTTTATTTATACCCTTGTAGGATCTCTCTTCATCTTAATCATCATGCTGGGGATCAGTATTGCCTATATTGACCCCTATGAAACGGCTTTATTAACGGGTGCCGTCCAAGAAGGACAAAGCTTCACGATTGAAGGTTTATTAGCCATTCAAAAATCATTGGCCGCACAAGAAATTCCTATGACACAAATCGTGCATAGCTTTGATATTCAAGCATTAAGTGATGTAAATAATTGTATGCCAACCAGTATTTTTAGCCCAAATTCCGGTTGGCTGCTCAGTGGACTAAGTGGTAGAGAATGGGGATTTTGGCTGTTATTTGTCGGTTTTGCAATTAAATTACCTTTGGTCCCTGTGCACACTTGGCTACCAGATGCGCACGTAGAAGCACCCACTCCAATTTCCGTTCTATTGGCCGGGATTTTATTGAAGATTGGGGCTTATGGTTGGCTAAGAATGGCTATCCCATTTTTTCCGCAAGAGGCGATGGGAAATGCACAAATTTTAGCTGGATTAGGTGCGCTTTCCATTATTTATGGGGCATACAACGCCTTAGCCATGAAAGATATCAAAAAATTAGTCGCCTATTCGTCTATTTCCCACATGGGATTTGTGTTGTTAGGAATCGCCGCTTTCAATGTAGAAGGTTGGCAAGGTGCCATATTCCAATTAATTTCCCACGGTATTTTATCAGCCATGTTATTTTTAATGGCAGGCGTTTTATATAGCCGAACAGGCAACCGAGATATCGACAGCTATTCAGGTCTTGCTAGCAAAATGCCCATTTTCACACTTATTTCAGGAATAGCTATTTTTGCCTCTTTGGGACTTCCCGGTTTTTCAGGATTTATTGGAGAATTCTTCAGTTTAATGGGTGCATTCACGAGCCCATTATTAATTCCAATTTCTTCGATTTTAGGTGCATTGGGGATTTTATTGGGAGCAGGTTATTTACTTTGGACGTTCCAAAAAGTATTTTTAGGGAAGCCATACACCCTAAAGGCTACATGGGTCATGAACGATCTAAGCCTTACGGAAACCCTAAGTTTGTACTCACTCGGTGTGATCAGCATTATTTTAGGTATTTTTCCAAATGTGTTATTTAGCATAAGCGAAAATTTTGTGTTAAAATTGCTTGCAAATATTTTATAATTTATTGAGATGAATTCAAAGTTAATTCCACTTTTCTCTGATTTAGACGCTGAAGAATCAAGCTCGATCAAAGCAATTTTGGATGAATTGAATGAGGGCCAACAAGAACAATTTGCGGCCGCATATTTAAATAAGAGAAGAGATTCAAGCCTGATCTTAGTCAGTATATTGGCTGGTTTTATTGGTTTTGCTGGGGTACATCGATTCATCACTGATCGAATTGGGCTCGGACTTCTATACTTCTTTACCGGAGGTTTTCTTTTGATTGGGACAATCGTTGATTTATTTAAATATAAAAAAATTGCCAAAAAATACAACTCCAAAATGGCCCTAGAGACAGCTGCATGGATGGGTATTTGGAAAAATTAAAATTAGAAACGTAAAAAATAAACCTATGAAAAATGACATGAGTCGAAGAGACCTATTGAAAAATTCGGCCGGATTTGCCGGAATCGGATTTTTAGGAAACTCGATGGAACACCGCTTTAACGAGGCCGACAAGCAAGTTGGCGCAGATTTAAAAGGAAAAGTCAATCACTCTGCTTGCAGGTGGTGCTATGATAAGATTCCATTTGAAGAACTGGTTGTAAACGCTAAAAAAATTGGCTTGCAATCGATTGAATTAACTGGACCCGACGAGTGGGATATCCTAAAAAAACATGACATGACCGCAGCCATTGGTTGGGGTAAATATCCAGAAAAAATGGGCTTGCCGAATTTCTTTAATAAGATCCAAAACCACGACAAATTAGTGGAATTTTATGAGGATTTAATACCTCGGGCAGCCAAAGCAGGCGTTAAAAACCTTATCGCTTTCTCCGGAAATAGAGATGGACTTAGCGACGAACAAGGACTTTTAAATTGTAAAAAAGGACTTCAAAGAATCATGAAAACGGCTGAAAAGCATGATGTCACTATTTCAATGGAGTTGTTGAACTCCAAGGTAAATCACAAGGATTATCAATGTGACCATACTGAATGGGGCTCCGTTTTATGCGAGATGGTTGGATCTAATAAGTTTAAATTACTCTATGATATCTACCATATGCAAATTATGGAAGGCGACGTAATTGCTACCATCAAGAAAAACTATCAATATATTTCTCATTACCATACAGGCGGCGTTCCCGGCCGACATGAAATAGATGAGACACAAGAATTAAACTATGCTCCTATCATAAAAGCAATTTATGATACAGGATACAAAGGATTTATTGGTCAAGAATTTATACCGGCTAGAGAAGACAAAATGGCTTCGCTAGAACAAGCGGTAAAAATATGTGATATATAAAACCAAAAAAGTGATAAAATACAAACCTTTGCTAGTCAGGGGTTTGTATTTTTTTTTATCAGCTAGTTGATCATTTTTCGATCTAAATTTCAAATCACTTTTTCTAGGCCAATTATTGACTTATTTCAGGACTTCAAAACCAGAAGTTCTAATGAAATTATCATTTTTGCTCTATTTTACTTTATGGAATTTTTGGGCATTTAGCCAATGTCCCACCATCCAGCTACAACCTCAAAATCAGACAGATTGCGATGGCAATAGTATCCGAATGATTAGCCAAGCAACGGTTGGATCTAGCTTTCAATGGGAAAGAAAAAGGCCAAAAGACAGCGCATATTCCCTCATTTCTGGAGCAAATTTAAATACCTACCAAATATTCCCCAGTGGAGATGTGAACAACCCAACAGGTACATTATATCGAGTTAAGGTATCTTTAAATTCATGTGACCTCTATTCACAATCCGCTGAAATCTCACTAACAAAAATAAACTCCATTTTAAACCCGAGTATTTGTGAAAGGGGATCTGGAATTTTAGATGTCCAAATGCAAGAAAGTAGTACCTCAAAAGTCCTTTCATATCAATGGACTCGGGCAGTAGCCGGAGGTAATTTTCAAGACCTATCAGACGATGTAAATTTCAAAGGAAGTCAAACCAAAAACTTAACCATTATACATGCACCCTTTTCACTTCAAGGTCAAAGGATTAAAATTAGAATTAAATATTCCATCACGTTAAACAATGATAATGAAGGCTCGTTAAGTAATGAAAATCAAGTGAATTCCTGCCCGAGGACATCGAATGAAGTAACGATCACGATAAAATCAAGCCCACAACCAGTTCATTCATCTTCTTTATATTCCGGATGCATAGGGGCTCCAATTTCGATTAATTCGACCGGATGTTCTCCTTATGTGACTCAATGGTATGATCAAAACGAAAACAAACTGGGAACAGGAGCTAAAATTTTTGTTACCCAAGCATCTTTAAATCCCAACATATATAAAGCTACTTGCCTAAAACTAGGCTGTGAAAGTTTACCTTCCATAGGTACATCCGCCCAGGCATTCAATGTTCCAGCCGCGCCTAGCAATTCGGGTACGCCAACGGCCACACTGCTTGAAAGTAGTGTTATTTTCAAGGCGACTGGGGGTACAAATAATATCTGGTATTTAAATGAAAATGATACAAAGGCAATTAGCACAGCTACAAGCCTAAGTGTACCCGTCCCTATCAATTCGGGCACCACATCGATTGAATTAGTTCGTTGGGTCTCTCAAAAAGTCAATCAATGTGAAAGTCCTAAAACAGCTATCAGAGTTACTATACCAACCAAAATTTCCTCAATACCTTCCGTCCCTAGCCAAGGAATTCCACCAACAGGAAATTCACCCATTGTTTTACCTCCATCAATTCCTGAAGTTGGCACTATCCCCGCGGAAATCATTGATATCAAAGAAATAAATCCAACAGTTCAAAGTGAACCCGCAGAGCCAGATGTAGAAGAGATTTTGATTCCAAAGGTAAAATTAATTTTACGGTATTCAACTCAATTAATTTGTCAAGATGAATCCTATTTATTGCATATAGATGGATGTCCCTCAACCTTAAAATATGACAATTTGAATGAAGGAATTGAATTTAGGTCGCCTAAAACCGATCTTTTAATTCATGCTCCTAACAAAACAAGTATCATCGTTACCTGTGAAGGAGAATTTTCAGATCCCATCATAATTCATTTGCCAGGGTTGAAAAGTCCGGTTTTTAGTATCGAAAAGAACTTTAAGTCATTTGTTTGTGAAAATGAAATGGTGACGTTTAAACTCCATTTTTCGCCAGATTCTCAATTTCGGATATGGGAAAAAGATCACCACAGTTATAGTGAAAATTCCACAATACATGAGGTAGCAAAGGCAGGTAAATACCAAGCCATTATTCAAAAAGGAGAATGTTTTTATCGGAGTGAATGGGTAGAGGTTGATGTCCACCCATTACCGAAATCACCTACCTTATTTAGTCTAACAGGAGATATTTGTCAAAATGACTCCTTGCAAATTTCCATCAATGAAATGGCAAATCACTATGCATGGGATCATGGAAAATCAGATCAATATTTTTTGTTCAAAGCAATTAAATCAGAGACAACCTTTTTTAAAGGGAAAATTTCTATGGATGGGAAGTGTTGGTCTAATTGGTCCAAACCACTCAAAATCCAAGTGAATCCCATTCCACAAAAGCCCCAAATTCTAAGCATTCGAAATGCAGGGTTTTGCAGGGGAGATTCAACATTATTAGAAACAACAAAATTTGCGAAGGCATGGAAATGGATTAATGGTGAAAAACGATCATTCCTTTATTCGAAAATTCCACAAACCTATACCGTAATGATTCAAGATTCAATGGATTGTTGGTCCCCGCCAAGTGATCCCGTCACCAGTTTTTATTTTCCCATAGAAAAACAACCGCTAACTAAATCATTTCCTTCTAACCAATTCTGCTTAGGAAAATCAGTGACTTTGAGGACGAGTCCCGCTTTTGGGTATTTATGGAGCACGGGGGAAATCACGGATTCCATACAAGTTAGTCAAACAGGCAATTATCAATTAAAGGCAAAAAATGAATTTGGATGCTGGTCTGTTCCTAGCATTGAACAATTTGTCATTGGACGAGCATTACCTCTGATGCCAATTTTAGAAAAAAACGGCACTTTTTTTATTAAGGCACGAAATTTTGATGTGGTAGATAGTTATCAGTGGATTGTAGGGCCAAAAAAAATGATGGATACCAATGCGATTTTGAAAATAGCCATCAATGGCTTGCATCAAGTTAGAGCTAAGCGAAGTTTCGATTTAGCAACAAATCCATTGCTTTCCTGCTACTCTGAATTTCAAAAAGTAGTTTTCAACATACCGGAAAACTTCAAGGGTTTTTCCATTTATCCCAACCCCATGATTGGAGAAATTTTAAATATTGAAGTATTAAAAGAGATGGGAAAAGGCGAAGTTTTGTTGACCGATTTAAGAGGAATCATTTTAGGTTCCTGGCCCATAGAAAGTTCAAAAGATGCCTTAAAAATTAAAATTCATTCGATCCCTAATGGCCAATATCTGATCAAAATAATTTCAGACAATGTGATGCTTGAAAAATTACTGATTATAGTTAAATAAATTTAAGACAGTAAACCACTGATAACTTTCCCATGCACATCCGTTAATCTAAACCTTCTACCTTGTGATTTAAAAATCAACTCTTCATGATTGATTCCTAATAGGTGCAACATGGTAGCATGAAAATCATGTACATGAACAGGGTCTTTTGAAATATTATAACTAAAATCATCTGTTTCGCCGTAACTACCAGGCTTTACACCCGCGCCGGCCATCCACATACTAAAACATTTGGGATGATGGTCTCGGCCATAACCATCCGCTGAGAGTTTTCCTTGAGAATAAACAGTCCGGCCAAACTCCCCGCCCCAAACAACCAAGGTATCTTCAAGCATGCCTCTTCTTTTTAAATCCTGAATTAAGGCTGCTGTTGCTTGGTCTGTTTGCTTACATTGAGAAACTATATTTTTAGGAAGGGCATCGTGATGATCCCAACCCTGGTGGTAGAGTTGGACAAATCGTACATCTTTCTCCAGTAATTTACGGGCCAACAAACAATTGGCTGCAAATGTACCTTTATCTCTACTTCCAGGACCATAAAGATCAAAAACCTCATCTGGTTCAGCACTTACATCCATCACTTCAGGCACGGAAGTCTGCATGCGAAAAGCCATCTCATATTGAGAAATTCTGGCTTCAACCTCAGGGTCAGCCCAAGTTTGGTTTTGAGCTTGATTTAGTTTCTTCAGATAATCGAGCATTTCCCGTCGATCTTCTCCGTCATAACCCTCCGGATTGTTCAGATATAAAACGGGATCCTTGCTAGACCTAAATTGAACACCTTGGTGCTCTGAAGGCAAAAAGCCATTCCCCCATAGTCGAGAATACAGTGGCTGGTCCTTAGAAGCATTTTTAGAAACCATGACAATAAATGCTGGCAAATTTTGATTTTCGCTTCCCAGTCCGTAACTAAGCCAAGAACCAATGGATGGCCTTCCTGGCAATTGATGCCCCGTTTGAAAAAAAGTAATCGCAGGATCATGATTGATCTGCTCGGTATACATCGATTTAATCACACATAATTCATCCGCTACTTGGGCCGTATATGGCAATAATTCACTCACCCAAGTTCGATTCTCTCCATATTGTTTGAAATTATAAAGCGAAGGCACAACAGGTAAAACTGCTTGGTTTGCACTCATGCCTGTTAATCTTTGGCCTTTACGAACTGAATCTGGAAGGCCTTGGCCAAACATACTTTTTAACTTAGGCTTATAATCGAAAGTCTCAAATTGCGAAGGCCCACCACTCATAAATAAATAAACCACACGCTTTGCTTTAGGCGCAATCTTAGGGAGCGATTCTAATATCTGATCCTGTATGGATTTTGCTTGCAAAGAATGCCCCCCCATTAAAACTTGCAAGGCAGCTGCACCCAAACCCATGGCCGTTTTCTGAAGAAAATTTCTCCGGTCCAAACCCTGATTCAAGGGTTGAAAATCAGGATGATTTAATCGAAAGCTATCTTCGTGGTGTTTCCCCATTTTCTTATCGTTTGGTGATGGTAGCGTCCGAATTCATAATGGTATTGGCCACCACAGCTAAAGATGCGACATAGGGTCTATCCATCACTTTCAAATCTATTTTTGACATTCCTGCGGATAACCAACCCTTAGTCTTCTCAGGAGCTCTTTTAAATTTAGCCCATTCCATTTTTTGCAATTCCACTAATAGATTGATTTCATTTTCCTGAGGGTCCCGACCTGTCAACCTTACATAGGCATCTTTTATGGACATGCTAACATCGCTTTGCTTTGACATCCTTACACCCATTTGCTTGGACGCCTCTAAGAATGTTGGATCATTTAAGACGACTAAAGCCTGAAGTGGCGTATTTGTTTTCTGACGTCTTACTAAACACGAACTGCGAGAGGTGGCATCAAATGTCGACATCATGGGATTAGGCACAGAACGTTTAACTACTACATATAAACTTCGTTTGTAAATGGCCTGAGTGGTGTCTTGCTTATACTTATGACTATTAATTTCCCATAAACCCTCGGGTTGATAAGGATACATGCTTTTACCGCCAACCTCCCGATTGATTAACTCACTAGCAACTAAGGCATTATCTCGAATCATTTCAGCTGTTAAGCGTGTAGATGGACCTCTTGCAAGCATACGATTTTCGGGATCACGCTCCAATAATTCTCGAGAAGCCTTAGAATCTTGTTGGTATGTCTTCGACATCACCATCAACTTGATTAATTTTTTAACATCCCAACCGGTTTCTCTGAAATTGATGGCCAACCAATCTAATAATTCGGGATGGAAGGGCATTTCGCCTTGATTTCCAAAATCTTCAGCTGTTTTTACAATACCAATTCCAAATAAATTTTGCCAAATTCGGTTAACCGCCACCCGTGATGTCAAAGGATTTCGACCGTCTGTTAACCACGTAGCTAAACCCAAACGATTTTTAGGCAAATTAGCCGGGTACGGAAATATTTTTTCAGGGGTATTGGGAAATACTTCTTCCCCAGGTGCATCATACTGACCTCTCAGTAATATATGGGCCTTTTTAGCTTTTGCCATTTCTTGCATCACCATTAACTCTTGAATCGATTCAGTTGAGTCTGAATAAGCCGTCCGCAAATTCTTCAACTCATTTTTCACCTTCAAATACTCAGAATCTACGTTGGTCGCATAATAGTCAACAACCTTATTTGTATCCTTAAAAATATTTTCAGATGAGTTTTTTTGAGCAATAAGCGTTACCTCATAAGGCCTTAATTCTCGATTATACACGAGTACATCATCTGCGCGACCACCCTTGAATCCTAAGCCACGCCACCAACCGCCAATCTGTAGACCGGGCTCTTGCTTTGAATAAAAAATAATATCCTTATATAATTGATCCATCGTTGTTTCCATCGCCGGCTCAGTCCCATCAATGTATAATTTTAATCCCTTCGCCTGTGAAGATCCGTCGTAGGTAAGCGTCAATTGGACCCATCGATCCCGTGGAATATCATTTTTGGTGATTTTAGTAATGGCATTTGAAGGAGCGGAATGGGCCATCATCACTTCCAAAGAATTATTCTTTAAGTACACATGAAAGCCTTTAAAATTATACAGTCTCTCCGCATTGCTTTTGTGAAAAATCACCCCTTCCTTTAAATTTTTAGGAATATTGACCCAAATTCCGATCGAAAATGGCTCCGACTTTCGAAAAACACCCACTCGATTAAAGTCACAATAAACATCCCCGTCAAAACCCAGAGCCTTTCCTGAATGACCCTCCAAAAACTGAGGAATATCCCCTGTTTTGCCTGACTCATGCTTTAAAATACCTATTTCCTTTTCATTTTTTAGGTTAGTCAACGTTGACTCAAAGTCATAATGAGCGACTAAACCATTTTGTGGAATAATTTGCTTGTTTAATAAAATAGGGCCATCGCCCTTTGACCAAGCATCAAAGCCCGATGGTTTTAATGTATGCAATTTTTCCTCCGTCGTTTTTATTTTTGCTTGAATAAAATCCATGATCGCTTGCTGCTTTTCAGTTGGTAACAACATAGTGGGGGTTGGCATATCATCATTGTATGAAATTTGGCCCGCTTCCTTTACATTATTAAAAAAGCTAAATAACTGATAATAATTTTTCTGTGAAATAGGATCATATTTGTGATCATGACATCTTGCACAGCCTGTTGTTAAGGCTAAAAATGCATCACCAAAAGTATTTGCACGATCCATCACATATTCCGTTTGAAACTCCTCTTCTACGATTCCCCCTTCCGTATTTTGTTGATGATTCCGATTAAATGCTGTTGCAATCCGCATTTCTTTGGTGGGATTAGGCATTAAATCACCGGCCAACTGAAAATGTATAAATTGATCGTATGGCATATTTTTATTAAAAGCTTGAATTACCCAATCACGGTAGGGTGACATGTCTCTAATTCGGTCAATCGTATAGCCGTGAGAATCTGCAAAACGAGCTAGATCGAGCCATTCGGCTGCCAACTTTTCACCAAAATGAGGTGAAGCCAATAATCGATCTACTTGGATTTCAAAGGCATTAGGTCTTAAATCATTTTTAAAAAACTCAATCTCTTCTACCGTTGGAGGCAAGCCCGTTAAGTCAAAGGATAAGCGACGCAATAAAAAATTCCGAGAAGCGGATCCGCTAAATTTTAAATTTTTGGAGGCCAACGCATTTGAAATGAAGTAATCAATCGGGTTATTCTCTGTAGTTGACGCAGGTATTTCTTTTTTAATAGGAGCCACAAAAGCCCAATGTGGTTTATACTCCGCGCCATTTTGAATCCATTTAATCAGTACCGCCTTCTCCTTAGAACTTAATTCCAAATGTGATTTGGGAGATGGCATTTTATAGCTGGGATCTACCGATAGAATTCGCTTCACTAGTTCACTTTTTCCTAAATTACCTGGTACAATAGCAAATTTTCCTGGACTTTCAGGCAGTTGAGAAAATGCACCTTCAGGAAGATCTAAACGTAAACCCGCTTTTTGTTTTGCTTTATCTGGACCATGGCAAGCAAAGCATTTATCAGATAAAATGGGCTTGACATGAATATTAAAATCTATTTCGTTGGGCAAACTTTTCAATTCCAAAGCAACCTCTTTGGGCATAATATCCTTTTCTTTGAACCCAAAGGATAAGAATAAGCATGCACATAAGATTTGAAAAATACGAAACTTCATTTATTTAGATCAATACGTTTAGGTAAAATTGTATCTGCTAATTTAAAGATGAATTGTCCCGATTCAATCTTTAATTTAGGCTTCATTTTTTTTAACTCCTGTATGCCAATTGCAGACACTTTTGTATCCCAAAGATATAAAACTTTTAAACTTGGAAAATGTGCCAAAGTCAATAAACCTGCATCCGTAATATTAGTTCCATAGAGATTCAATTGTTCTAAACGGACTAAACCTTTGAAAATTTCTAGATCCTTATCTTGTAAATTAGTTTGCCCAACGTTTAAAACCCTCAGGTTTGAAAACCCTTGAAACAAAGAAAAATCAATTGAGGACAATTGATTTAACTTCAATTGGGTCACATGGGATTTAATGGGTTTTGCTTGCTCAAGCAACGTATTAAAATCAGATTTTACATTGATAAAATTTAAACTTATCCATTGGTTATTCGCCCCCGAATAAATAATACTCATTTTAGCATCCTTCAATTGAGTTAAAACATTTAATTCAGAGGGGCTCAATGGCGCTATGTCGAACTGATTTTCAGGAAGAGGTTCCGCAAAATCAGGCATTTCAACATTCGAGGCGGGACTGCTAATTGCATTTAAAACCATTTTTTGTTCCACCTCGCCAAAAGGCGCCCCAGAAGAAATCCATTTTTCAATGATTTGAATTTCCAATAACGTTAATTGTTTTTTCCCCGTGGGAGGCATATGAAGATCATCCTCCTCCGGTTTGATTAAATAAGCATATAAGTGACTTTTAATCGAATTTCCTGCCAACAATATCGGCCCATTTTTACCGCCCTTCCGGATAAAAAATTCGGAATCTAAGCGTAGCCCACCCTTCTTTTTTTGAATGGAATGACACGAGTAGCACTTCGTCTTTAAGATAGGAACTATTTGATCCTCGTAGGGATAGAAATAGGTAGGTGCAAGTTTTTGAGATTTATTATGGGTTAATTTTCGACTATTTTTTGTTTGAGTAAGGACAACTGAATCTTCTGTCGGTTTTAAAAAATACCCCTCTCCATAGGTTAAAATGGATCCATAATGGCCTGTCAAAATAATTAAAAACAATAAAAGACCCGATAGAAAGGTTCGATAGCGCATCGAAAAATAGGAGGTGATCGCTATTAAAAAGGTGGCGATACCAGACCAACGGTGAAAAAAAACTACCTCTTCGTTGTATTCACCCGTTGATGCTAAAAGCCAACCAGCCAAGCAAGAAATTCCAGCAAAAATGCTACCAAGTAAGAAAAGTATTGAAATGAATGAATTGAAATCCTTTTTTGAAGTATATTGAAAAAATTGCAGGGCAACAGCCATCAGAAGAATTCCAATGGGAAAATGGATCAAGAGCGGATGCCAATGACCAATAAACTCAGAAATTAGCGCAAGCCTTGTAAATTCCATAGGCAATACCTATTCATATATTCCTTTGGCTATTTTTTCGCTGACTGATTTTGGTACAACCCAAGCTAAAAATGCCCCAAGCTTATTGATAAAACCAGTAATCACTTCTGGTTTTTTTGCAAACATCCCATCCACTGCAATCTTAGCTACGGACTCAGCCGTCATGGTTATTTTTTTAGCTGCATTTCTAGCCTTCTCTGGTAAATTAGCTCGGTCATTAAATGAACTAGTCGTTGCACCTGGACTGACAGCCGTTACTGAAATACCTTTATCTTTCCATTCGTGAAATAAACCACGGGAGAAATTCAATACAAATACTTTCGTGGCTGCATATAAACTCATCAGCGGTATGGCTTGATAGGCAGTTGAGCTTGCAATATTAAGTACATAGGCCTGACCTTTTCCTGTGAGCATAGGATAAAATGTATGGCATAATTCAACCAAAGCATTCATATTCACCTGCATCATTTTTTGGTTTTCAACATAAGAATAGGATTCAAATTCTCCTACTAAACCATAGCCGGCATTATTAACTAGAATTCGCAAATCAACTTGTTTTTCCAAAACCCATTGAAAAATCCGATCAACTGACCCTTCCTCACTTAAATCTGCGACCAGGTAGTCCACTGTATTGGAATATTTTTTTTCGATCTGTTCTTTAACTTGTTGGAGTTCATAGGAATTCCGTGCAACAATGAGTAAATCATATCCACGCATAGCCAACTCACTGGCTATTTCTTTTCCAATTCCTTTACTTGCTCCTGTGATTAATGCGTAAGACATAGGTAATTTTCTACATTATAAAAAGAGCTGCTCATCGAGCAGCTCTTTCACTTTATTTCTTGGGAGCAACTGCGCCAGGCGCAGCAGCTGCAGCGGGTGCTGGATTAAAATATGCTTTTATATCAGGATCATCGGCTTTAATCTCCTGAGCTTTTGTGAACAAATCTTTGACTTTAGCCTCATCTTTCGTGACAGATAAATGATATCCCCCTAAAAACTTATAAGCCTCAAATAATTGATTTTTATCTTCTCTGTATTGAGTACTTTTTTCAGCTCTTAATTGGTCTACAACAGCCAAGAACTTTTCATAATAAGGAGCACCTAACCACTTGGTTCCATCATAATCGATGAAGTTATTGGCACGTGCACGATTTATATAAAACGGAGGCCATTTATCATTCACAGAAATCGACTTAGCAAACATCGAATCAGCACGCATCGCCATGGCTGGTCGACCAATAGTGTCCGCTCTATTAATATAGGCAGCCGTCAAATAAAGGTCCATCGCCACTTTAAAGTAATCTCCAGAACCTACCGTTTGAGCTCTTTTCACCTTCCATTCAATGGATTTGGTTCCTGCAACAGAAGCCTCTAAATATCTTTTTTGCTTGTATCTGATATCATGTATTAATGAATAAACATTATTATTAGTATCCAAAGGAGCTGCTTTTTCCATATAAGCAATGGCTAAAGAATCCTTACCTAAACCCTGATAGCCTTTACCGAAGTATAAATCATCCATAAAATATGGCTTAACTCCTTTTTTAACCATCTCATCTAAATTGTCGATACCTTGTTGGAAATTACCCATTTCAACGCGTGAATACCCACGCATGCGGTAAATATCATTATCACGAACTCCACGCTTATCCGCCTCATCCGTATATTTCATGGCCCCTTCATAATCCTTTGATAGGAAAAGTAATTTGGCCGTTTCCATCGTTACCTCAGGAGTAGCTTCCGCTTTTTCAATATATTTTCTAAAATAACGCGATGCATTTTTGTACTGCCCACCAATAATCAAGTACTCACCATAACGACGATGTCCTGGAGCATAATTTGAATCTAAGTCCAAAGCCTCTTTGTAACGCACTTGTGTTTCTTTGTAATTTTTTCCTCTCAAATACACGGTACCAATTTTAACCTTGGCCTTCACATTTCTAGGGTCTTGAGCAATGGCAGCTTCGTAAGCAGTAACTGCATTTCCACCATCATTTTTAATTAAATACGCATCTCCTTTCACAATATAATGCTCAGGCGCAGGTAATTTTTTGTCCTTCAGCATACGCTCTTGAATGACATCAATTAAACGTATGGCTTCACCTGGATCATTATTATTCGCGTTAAAGCTTTCCTCTTTTCCTAAAATATAATACATGGAATAAGCCTCAGCGATGCGATATAAAACCTCAATATTTTTTGATTTGGTATCGGCTATAATTTTATCAAACTCAACTTTAGCAGCAGAAACATTATTTTGACCCACTAAAATGGAAGCTAAGCCGACTTGATTTAAAGGGTTTTTAGGATCCGCTGCTTTCCCTTTTTCAAAAGTAGCTTTGGCATTATCCCAATCGCGCAAATGCAAATAATATAAACCTAAATTGAAATAATTCTCACCCGTAGTAGGAGCAGCGGCAACAAGTCCATCAAAAACTTGTTTAGCCCTACTAGGCTGATGGCGATCTAAAAAACGAAAACCGTCTTGAACTGTTTGACTAAATGCTACGTTGGATATCAATAATCCTACACCTAATATCCATGATTTAAATTTCATCATTGTAAATTTTAATTTTTTGCTAAAATAATATTTTCTTAAGGATTAGAACATCGAAATGTTCAATAATTTAATCTAAAAGTTTAATTAAAATCGAATGACAAAATTAAATATAAAAATTTAGATTTTGTCATTTAAACAAACAAATTCTTTGTTATTGGTTAATTTGATACGTCCTTATCGTGATAGGTCGGGTCAGCGGAATTAAACCAGCCTTTAAAACGATAAGCTGTCCCATCTCACCACATACATAATTAACAAAACCTGTTCCCAAACCTAAATGTGATTCTTTCAGAATCATCTTAATTTCTCTGCGCAACGGATAGGTTTTCAAAGCCAAGTTATAGCCAAAAGGTTGCAAATATTTATCTGTAGATGCACCTTCTTTTTCTGCTACGGACATCACATGAACCGATTTAATGAATCCCAAAGAAGTGGGGTTATCTCCATCACTGATCCAATTGGATCCAATAATGCCCAAGGCATTGGGATGACTTTTAACATAATCAATGACAGCGGGATTAGAACCAGCAGCAAAAACAGACAGTTTCTGAGCGGCAGGAATACCTAATTTATCCATTAAAAATTTAATGTTGCTTGAATTTGCTTTGTCGACAACCAATAAAATTTCTCCGGAAACAGAACGGGCTCCCAATGTTTTCCAATTTGCAATCTTGCCTTCCAATAAGTCTTTTAGAAGGGGTAAACTAATCAAGGTATCGGTATTTTGCTTGTTGGCCAGCAATGCAATTCCATCTGCGGCAAATGGAAAGCTACGGTAGGTTATTTTTTCGCGCGTAAAAATTTCCCTTTCCTTCTTGGTTAAATCTCTGGATACAACGATAGAACGAACTTTCTCATTTAACAAATCGGCTACCGCCTCATTTTCTGGTGTGAATTTTAATTGAATGTGCGCAAAATGATAATTGTTTTCAAAGGCTGTTTTCTCAGCCTGTACTAATGGTTGAAAAGACTCATCCACTGCGATCGTAATTTCTCCTTGCGCGGGACCATCCTTAACTTCTTCTTTTTTACTCAACAAAGAACAAGAAAAAATAGTGCATGAAAGTAAAAATACCCCACATAAATTACGAGCCATATTCGCCATATTCATCTTCCGTTAATTCTTTATAATACAAATATGCTCTATAAAATCTAAAAAATCCATAGGCCAAAAACAAAAATCCAAGGTAAAAATTGATAGACACATCAAACCAGAATCCAAGTTGGGCCTCCGACCAAAACGCCACATAAACACCTAGCAAACAATATGCAAGGGCGGCGATTAACCTAAACAAAATATTAATTACTTCTGCAGCAGACAATTTCATCTTGAATTTTAAAAACAATCAGACCTGCCAAAAACAAATTTAGCAGGTCTGAAAGGAATAAATAAACGATTATTCAGATAATACGAAGGTAATTGGCTGAGTAAATCTTGAACGTACTGCACGGCCAGACTGCTTGCCTGGATTCCATTTAGGTACTGATTTAATCACGCGAATGGCTTCTTCATCGCAACCAAAACCCACTGATTTTAAAACCTGAACATCTTGAATAGTTCCATCCGTATTAACAACGAACTGAACATATACTTTACCGCCTACGTTTGCACGCTGAGCAGCCGATGGGTATTTTAAGTTTCTCTGAAGGAACGCACCAAAGGCACGTGGTCCACCAGGGAATTCAGCTTGTTGCTCCACCGCAGTAAAGATTTCATCTTCTGCAGGCTTAGGTGGCTCTACAGGAGCTGAACCTTTTGCATCTGGATCAACAGGTGGTTCGAAATTTTCCGTTTCACCCTTCACAGTTTCAGAAGCTGTATTTCCTTTTACCTCCTCTGGTGGCGGCTCAGGTTTTGTAACCTCTTCATCATGCTTAATCTCAGGAGGTAAGAACTTAGTCGTTGTTACCTTAGGGATTTCTTTGGGTGGTGGCGGCGGTGGCGGCGGCGGCAACTCGACCTTTTTCGGTGGAGGTGGCGCGTCTAACTTCATTACTTCAGCCGTGATTTCTTCTTTAGTATTGAGGTTTGCTGTCAACTGTTTCCAGAATGCTGCAATCAACAATGCACCTACGAAAAGAGCAGAGCCTAGTAATACCGACCGTTTGATAACCTTTGGATAGGTAGTCCTTAGTAAAAAAGCACCAAATTCTCGGTTCTTCTCTCTAAAGATAATGTCATCCAATGTAGCATCTTGGCTTGTTACTTGTGACATAGTATTTCTTAATTTAAAAATTTATTAAATAGGCTTTTGCCATTTTATTTACCTGAACGTTTAATTAAATCCTCCGAAGCTGGATCAATCGCTAATAAAGCATAACGCTTATTGCCAGTAATCGCACATTCATCAAGCATATCGACCATATTACGGTATTTTGCTTTTTTCGTTGGTTTAATAACGAGCGTAAAGTTGTTTCCGATTTTCTTCTTCAAATCCGCAATTACCTTACGAATACCTGTGTCAGAATAATCAGTCACCTCTAATTTAGTACCTGCTTCAGTCGGGATACCTTGGTAATAATACACCTTAAACTCATCTGGAATGACCGTTAAGGTCTCAGACAATTTAACTGGTGACGTTTCCTTTGTATCCGTCTTATCAGGCATGTTTAATTGCATGGTCACGGGTTTAGCTAACGTAGTCGTTAACATAAAGAAAGTGATGAGCAAGAAGCCTAAGTCCACCATAGGTGTCATGTCAATTTTAGTTGACATTTTTTTACTTCGCTTCTTCCCTCCGCCTTTCTTACCCCCACCGGAGCTATCTATTTCTGCCATTTCTTAATCTAATTAATAATGAATACTTATTTAGGTTTTCCTTCAGGAGATGTAATCAACTGAAATATATTGATATTCTGCGCTTGCAAAGTACCAATGATATCACTGAAAATTTCATAATTAGAATTCTGATCTCCCTTGATCGCAATCTTCAGATTCGGATTTGATAATTTGGCATATCCTACCCAATATGACAGCTCGTTATTAGCTGAATCGATCGGAATACCTTTTATCAATTTTTTCGCATCTGCTGGTTTCATATTCAACACTTGACGCATCGCACCAGCTGGGTAGCCTACAATTTCAGAAGCCATATAATTCTTCTTCATCTCAGCTGTTATAGCGACTCCATAGCGACTAGCCATGCGCTCTAACATAAACTCCCTACCTAATTGATCGTCAGATGCCAAATAAACACCACCCTCATTCGATACACTTATAGTCAGCATACCATCTTTCGAATTCAAAGGTTTCTCTGAAATAGATGATGGTGGAACTATGGTAACTGCCTCCTCAGGACGAAACTTCGCTGTTAACATGAAGAACGTCAACAAAAGGAAAGCCACGTCACACATCGCTGTCATATCGAGTGATACACTTTGTCGTTTGGCTTTAACTTTTGGCATAACAATTAATAATTTGAACTGTGAAAAATAATTTAAAATGGGCTTTCGCCCCAGAGGTTCAAATATTAATTATGATGCGTAGCATAATTTTGGTTAACGCTCAAACCAATCTCGTCAATGCTGTAAGTCAACTCATCAATTCTAGATGTAAATAAGTTGTAAGCAATGATACAGATCGCTGAAGTACCAATTCCTAACGCTGTATTTACAAGCGCCTCCGAGATACCGTTTGCTAATGCAGTAGAATCCGTAGATCCACCTGAATTTCCTAAAGCCGAGAAAGCCTTAATCATACCGATTACCGTTCCTAAAAGACCAATTAACGTAGACACCGAAGCTAATGTAGCGATGATCGTTAAGTTTTTCTCTAACATAGGTAATTCCAATGAAGTAGCTTCTTCAACTTCTTTGCTCAAAGCAGCTAATTTTTGCTCCTTATCCAATGACTTATCACCTGTTAATTGCTTGTATTTTTTCACTGCAGAAAGTGTTACGTTTCCAACAGATCCTTTTTGCTTGTTACATGCTGCGATAGCTCCATCTGTATCATCTTTATCCAAAGATGCTTGAATAGAACGAACGAATGCGTTAACATCACCAGTTCCTTTTGCTTTTCCAATAGTCAATAAACGCTCAATTGAAAATGTTAATGCCGTTAAGAAACACGTCATCAAAACTGGTACAATCACACCACCCTTATATACGATACCAAAGTAATCGCCAGGAAGTGGATGACCTTCATTTGTTCCACCCTCAAAGTGTGAACCATCTCCCATGACAAACATGTAAATAAGAATGGCAATAACAAATAGAATAATTAAAATTAAACCTGCAGAAATACCGCCAGATTTTTTTTCAGTTGCAGCTGGCTTAGCAGCTGGCTTTGGTTGTTGTGTACTCATTAGTTTGGTAAATTTGGGGTTAAAAAATTAATTGTTTACATAACACTTTTTAAAAATACCTAACGCGTAGTTTTCATAATTAACGCTTCGATGATATTTTCAGTGAAAGCAAAAGTAATGTAATTCTAATTTAATTTTAACATGGTTTAAGGTATAATGAGATGATTTTTTTTTCAGTCCATTTAAGCCTATTGTACTATCTTAATATTTTTCCCTAAATAGTATCGATTATAGGGTACTTTTTCGGGATTAAGAAATTAAAAAAAAATTAAAAAAAAATTAAAAAAACCTTAAATTGATAGAATTTATCGTCTAATTATTAATTTAGACTCCTATTAGTCGACAAATGGATTCACCTTTTTACAAAAAAAGCCCAAAAGCATCTTCCAGAAAAAGTGACAGCTCTTCTTTAAAGGAAGCCATCGAATCCTTACTTAAAATTTATAAATTACAAGGTAAATTTGACGAGACGTATGTGTCGGCCAACTGGGAATTAATTATGGGTAAACCGATCGCGGCTAGAACCCAAAAAGTATATGTCACAAATCAAAAATTATTTCTTCAAATTGATTCCGCTCCACTGAAGAAAGAATTAATGATGGCTAAACAAAAAATGATCGAATTGATTAATAAATCAGCTGAAAACGAGGTGGTTAAGGAGGTTGTTTTTCTTTAAATAGACGCTTAAGCAATGAGCAATGTCTCCACCTCTTGAATTAAAAATGATTTAAAATCCCAAAATGAACCACAAGCCAACTCCTGGATTTGCCTTCATTTAAAGTAGGCGATTGAATTCCTGGACGCACAAGCATTCACTAAATCGTCCCAAACCACTTTGCGGTAAGCCACTGACAAAAAGCCTGTAAGAATGGACTAAATCCTATGTCCAACAAGTAGGCGTAGATGATAAGAAAGGTGAACGAAGTTGAGCGATTTATAGATTCTAACCTTTATTTTTTCAACTAATACAAAATCAAGGCCTTGGGTATGAATAAAAAAACGCAGATATTTGCTCACAACTAATTTTCATATGACAATTCCCCCGTTATTAAATTCTGGCGACCTGGTTTCTGTCTTATCACCAGCCTCACATACCCATTCGAATGCCTGGGAAAAAGGAATTGAAGTGCTTGAGAATTGGGGCTTACGTGTCGACCGCGGCGAACATTATTTATCCCAACATTTTGGATTTGGAGGGACCGATGCAGAACGCTTACATGACTTACAAAAAGCATTAGATAATCCAGAAATTAAAGCAATTTTTCCAATCAGAGGTGGCTATGGTTCTAGTCGATTATTGGACAACCTAGACTTTTCCAATTATCTTCAAAATCCCAAATGGATTGTCGGCTTCTCCGATATTACGGCATTGTTGCTGCACATTGATTCTTTAGGAGTTGCCGGAATTCATGGCCCTATGCCTAATAATTTTTGCCAAAAAGGAGGAGAAGAATCGATCCAAGCATTGAAGGAAATTTTGTTTCGAGGCAGCATCCAATACACCTGTAACCCACATCCAAATAATGTTTTAGGAGAGGCTCATGGGGAATTAATCGGTGGAAATCTTTCCTTATTAACCCATTTAATAGGCACTCCAAGTTTCAACAAACCCTTTGGGAAAATTTTAGTGTTAGAGGAGATTGGTGAAAGACTTTATCACGTAGACCGCATGTTGGTCCAATTAAAACGAGCGGGGTATTTTGAAGGCCTGATCGGCATAATTGTCGGTGGCTTTACAGATTGCAAGGAGGCACCTTTAACGATAGGGAAATCTGTACAGGAATTGATATTAGAACATACAGGCGGCCATCAAATCCCGATCGCCTTCGAATTTCCATTGGGACATATACCGACGAATCATCCGGTGGTTTTTGGAGCGAAGGCCAACTTATTGATAAGTTCAGAAAAAGTCCAACTAACTGCTCAAATTTAAGCTTATTTAGAGGGAATAAGGGCTAGATTTGACTCAGTCAATTCGCCACTATGCTCGCAAAAACATATGGAAGCTCTGTTTTTGGAGTATCCGCTTCTTTAATTACGATTGAAACCAATGTGAGCCAGGGCACCAAATGCTTTTTAGTTGGCCTCCCCGACTCCACCATCAAAGAATCCATCCTACGAGTAGAATCAGCATTAAAGCAAATGGGATTCTTTTTCCCTCGGAGAAAAGTCATTATCAATTTGGCACCAGCCGATATTCGCAAAGAAGGTTCCGCCTATGATTTGCCCATTGCGCTATCCATATTGCATGCCTCAGAACAAATAAGTTTTCCTGATTTAGATCACTATGTAATCATGGGTGAATTAGGATTAAATGGCGATTTAAGGCCGATAAAAGGGGCATTGCCCATGGTTTTAGAGGCCAAAAAACAAGGTATATTAAAAATTATCTTGCCCAAAGAGAATGCCAATGAAGCGGCAATTGTTACTGAAGTGGACGTTTATGGCATGGAAACTCTTCAAGAAACCGTCCAGTTTTTGAGAGGCAAAACCATTCATCATAAAACTCGGATTAACCTTGACGACTTATTTAATCATCAAATAAATGATTTTGAGCTCGATTTTTCTCATGTCCAAGGCCAATCACACGCAAAAAGGGCGATGGAAATTGCCGCCGCAGGAGCCCATAATCTGATCATGATAGGTCCACCAGGAGCTGGCAAAACGATGCTAGCCAAAAGAATCTCAAGCATATTGCCGCCAATGTCTCTCCAAGAAGCGCTCGAAACAACCAAAATACACTCCGTGGCCGGGAAGTTGAGTGATAAAAAAGCACTTATTGCCAATAGGCCTTTCCGTTCACCCCACCACTCCATTTCATCCGTTGCTCTCATTGGCGGTGGATCCATCCCCCAACCCGGAGAAATTTCACTAGCTCATCATGGAGTTCTATTTTTAGACGAACTGCCCGAATTTTCAAGACATGTTTTGGAGGTGTTGCGCCAACCGCTTGAAGATCGAAGCATTCATATTTCAAGGGCAAGATGGGTGGTCGAATTTCCAGCAAATTTTATGTTGATCGCCAGCATGAATCCCTGCCCCTGTGGGTTTTACAATCATCCTTCGAAAACCTGCACCTGTGGAACTGAAAATGTACGTAAATATTTAAATAAAATCTCGGGACCTTTATTAGATCGCATTGATATGCATGTTGAGATTACTCCTATTTATTACGAAGAAATGACTTCAGAAAAGCCAACGGAAAAAAGCGAAACAATACGCCAAAGAGTCATCAAAGCCGCTATTATGCAGAAAAAACGTTTTGAAGGAAACCTAAATACCTATTCAAATGCAACCATGTCTTCCCAAATGGTGAAAGATATATGTGTGTTGGATACAGCATCCCAACAATTATTAAAACGAGCTATGGATAATTTACAACTTTCCGCTAGAGCCTATGACCGCATTTTAAAAGTAGCAAGAACCATTGCAGATTTAAGTCAAAATAATCAAATTGAGTTAGAACATTTAGCAGAAGCCATTACTTATCGAAATTTAGATAGAGAAAATTGGGCAGGATGATGTATTTTTGAAAAAAAATAGCTCCATGCATAAAAAAATTTTCATTCTACTCCTCTCCGTTACTTCACTCGCTTGGGGACAAAGTAAAACGGAGAATCCATCATTTAGGCCATTGGAAAGTTTTGAGGCGATATTTGCAAAAGCTGCTAAAGAAAAAAAGCCTATATTTTTCGAAGCATACCTGCCTACATGCTCCCATTGTATGGCTTATGATAAAACATTGCGCGACCCCAAAATCAAATCATATTTATCCGCAAATTTCTTAGCATATCAGTTGGATTTAAGCAAAAGAGATAATGGATTATTTCTAAGAAAAAATAAAATATTTGTTCCTTCGACCCCTTCCTTCATTGTTTTTTCTCCTGAAGGCAAAGTGATCAATGTTGAGCCCGTAGGGGATGAAACAAATTCCATTCAAGGAATACAAATGTTATTAAATAAGGCGAAAGACATGAATAAGAATGCCATCGCAAGCCTTAAAAAATTTGATGCCGGAGATCAGGATTTTGAAAATATGTTATCGGTGGCACTATTTGCTCGATATACGATGGATACGGTAAAAAACATGGAGGTAGTGAATCAATTAGCAAATTCAATTCAGCCAGAACAATATCTGGATAAAATGTCATTCTTACTCATGCAGCGGGTCATGTTAGATACAGATAATAAACTGTTTCAGTTTTTCATTCAAAATCTTCCCGCTTACAAGCAAAAATTTGATTCGCTGGAGGTAAAACAAACTGCTGAAAATGTATTGATGTCGAGTTTATATTGCAGTCGGGCTAGGAAATATTCCACTAATAAAATAGATCAAATTAAAAGTGGACTCCGGAAGATAGGGGTTCCTGAAAACCAAATTGCACTGCGATGCATTGTTTTGGAAGTATTAATTGACCTAGGCCGAGAAGATATAAAAGGCGCCAGTGGGAAAATCAAGAACTATTATCAAGGGAAAACAATTCCTGAAAAAGAAATGGATTTTTGGTGCACACAATTGAAGAGATATCAAAAAGCGGAGATACCTTGCCCTCTAACGCCATAAGATAAATTAAATGCATCAAAACGCCTTTAACTTTGGTATTTTACTGAAAAAAAACTAATTTTCTAAAAGGTTTTCAACCCGGTTCTATCCATCAACCTATGAAAAGAATTTTTACCTTATTTCTCTCACTTTCAGTTTTGTTAGTATCCACAAGTTCGACCCCATTAGGTGGAGAAGAAAGCCTGGAAGATGTTTTTAAAAGAATAAAAGAGGAGGTTGAAATTAACTCAAAGGCCTATACAACATTAGGAGAAGCGTGCGTTAAGATTGGCCACCGATTAACGGGAAGTCCTCAAGGTAAAAAAGCGGAAGACTATGTCTACAAAATGTTCAAAGAGTATGGATTTCGGGATGTAAAATATCAAGGATTTCAAGTAGAAGCCTGGGCTCGAGACACCGTGACCTTATCGGTTGCCCCACCTAAATCAGATGACTTTAGAGAAATCCAAGTAGTGTCACTTGCCATGACTCCTGTTGAAGCTAATATTCAAGGAACTATCGTGGATGTAGGCAATGGACTTGATGCTGATTTTGAATCCAAAAAAGAGTGGATTAAAGGCAAAGTGGTCCTAGCCAATATCGGTTTACTAAATGCCGCACCCGGGACAAAAAATTTACATCGATCAGAAAAAACAGCACTGGCTATTCAGTATGGTGCCATCGGTGTTATATTTTCAAATAGCGTAAAAGGCCAAGTTCTTTTAACTGGAACCGCATCTGTCACGGGGAATTTGATTTCAATTCCAGCAGTTTGTGTTTCATATGAGAGTGGAATTGAAATCAGAAAATGGCTGAAAGACCAACCTGGTTTATTGGGATTCATTGAGATGCATAATGTCAGTGAGCCGATTAAAGCAAGAAATGTCATTGCTACTTTAAAGGGGGAGAACCGAAAATACAAACACGAAAAAATTATTATTGGCGGCCATTTGGATTCTTGGGATTTAGCTACAGGAGCCATCGATAACGGAATTGGTTCATTTTCAGTCATTGATATCGCTCGCACTTTTAAAGCATTAGGACTAAAAAGTAAGCGCACTATCGAATTTGTCGCTTTTATGGGAGAAGAAGGTGGATTATTAGGTTCTAAAGCTTATATTGAAAAGGCCAAAAAATCAGGTGACATTGACCAGATTGTGTACATGATCAATTTAGACATGACCAATAATGTGCACGGATTTAATGGAGGAGGAAGAAAAGAACTCATGCCCTTATTGAAAGAAATTGGTGACAAGATAAAATCCATCGACGCAAAATTCGCAAATGAACTTGAAAATTCTGCCGGCTTGCATTCAGATCATCAGTCTTTTTTAATGGAAGGTATTCCTGCGAGTGCGCCCATGGGAAAATTAAAGCAAAGTGTTTTAGACTGCTACCATGCGGATTGCGATGTGTTTGATTTAGTCAACAAAAAAGAGTTGGAAAACACCGTTAAATATACCGCCATGCTACTTTATGGAATGGCAAATACCCATAATTTCCCCGCAAAAAGGTTAGATTTCTATTCAACACGTGATTTTTTCATCAAAGAAAATCTCAGGAGGGAACTAGAATTGGGCAATGAATGGCGCTGGGGAAATGATTAATGAGACCATTTAAAACAAATTAAGTTAAAGCAATACGCATCTTTAAAATTATGAATAACTCGAATCCTTCTTTTTTTGATCATCATATGGAAATAGTTCCCGAATCTTCGTTTAAGTCAATCATTAAAGTTATTGGCATCGGTGGAGGTGGCTCTAATGCCGTTCGCCACATGGATAAATTAAAAATTAAAGGAGCTGATCTAATAATTTGCAACACCGATTCGCAAGCTTTAGCTTCCAATTCTGTTAAAACAAAAATTAAACTTGGAAACCAAGGATTAGGGGCCGGAACAGATCCCGAGGTGGGCCGACAAGCTGCCATTGAAAGCCAAGAAGAACTCAATAAAGTTTTAACGGATGAAACGGAAATGGTCTTCATCACCGCAGGAATGGGTGGAGGTACAGGAACAGGTGCCGCTCCAGTAATAGCTCAATTAGCCCGTGAAAAAGGACTTTTAACCGTCGGTATAGTAACTGCGCCCTATAAATGGGAGGGAAAAGAGAAAATAAATTATGCCTTAAAAGGTATTGAAGAACTTAAATCGTATTGCGACACCGTTTTGGTGGTTATGAATGATAAATTAGCTGAAATACACAAAGACTTAGCCTTAAAAGATGCTTTCTCAAAGGCTGATGATGTCCTTGCCAAAGCCGTAAAAAGTGTCGTCGATGTTATTGCTAAACCTGGTGATGTCAATACGGACTTCATGGATGTGAAGAAGGTTTTGAAAAATGCGGGACAAGCCATGATGAGTTCTGCCTTAGGACAGGGACAAGAAAGAGCTTTAATGGCCATTTCAGATGCTTTAGAGTCTCCGCTGCTTAATTCTCAAGAAATCAAAGGAGCAAAAAGAATTTTGGTGACGGTCTCCACCAGTAGCCAAAGAGACTTGGTCATGAGCGAACAAGATATCATCGTTGAATATTTGCAAGCCAGGATTAGTGAGCAAGCTGACATGATTAAATTTGGTATATCGACCGACGAAGAATTGCAAGATGACCTTTATTTAACTGTTATTGCCGCAGGTTTTGAGCATGAAAATGATGACCTTGATAAATTCCACCGAGGAAGTACCGAAGGGTATAAGCAAGGAACTCAGGCTTCTACTTTGCAAGTTGGAGATAAATTTGACTTTGATGATTATGGCTCTGGTTCACAGGCCGTTGACGTCGAAAATGAAGTAGTTCGATTTGCTAAATTAGTCGAATTATATAAAAATGGGGGACCCTCTGAAAAAGACTTTGCCATTCCAGCCTATCAAAGAAATAAGGTGCCATTGTATGATCTAAGAACAGTTCCACAAGATCGTTGGATTGAATTAGCGCTTTATGAAGATTAAAATTCACTCACCTTTTTGACCGCTTCACGAATTAAATGCTCGTTGGCATACATCGTTTCAAATTCAGAAATACCTGGAATTCCACCCATGGAAATATTGGGTCGCCTGTATTCCATCTGAGAATCTTTCATAGTCCTAGCGCTTAGATGAATCGCGTCAACCCCTATTTTCAAAAATTCTAGGCAATTATCTGGATGAACTCCACTGCCTGCCATGATTTCAATCCGAGAATTAGCTGCATCGACCATTTGGGCAATGTTTGAAATTCCGTCCATCGCTTTATCTCGTTGGCCCGACGTTAATATCCGTGTAAAACCCAACGAAATCAGTGCTTCCATCACGGATAATGGTTCTTTGGATACATCGATTGCACGGTGAAAGGTTAACGGTATCGATCCTACAGCCCTACGAATTCGCTCCATACAAGCAAAATCAATTTCCCCATTGGGAAGTAAGGCGCCTAATACGATGCCATGAACTCCTGATTCAACTAAAGAGATCGCTTCCGCTTCCATCGTATCTTTTTCAAAAGAATCATAACAGAAGTCTCCTCCTCTGGGTCGAAGCATGGCATGAACCTCAATATTTGTTTGAGACAATACGTAGCGTACTAATCCGCCCGACGGAGTTGTTCCACCCTCCCAAGGTGATGCACATAATTCGACACGATTTGCACCAGCCCGCTCTGCAGCTAAGCATGAAATAAATGAATAGGCACAAACTTCTACTGATACACCTCGATTTTTTCTCATATTAATGTCCCCAATTGGGCCAATTTGGCACTTATTTGATATTTATTTAAAATTTAAAAAATAAATCTTTTATAAATATTTTTTTATTTTACTTTTGCAAACCGAAGCGAAGTATTTTCAAATCGGAATACAAAATTTAGAAATATTTTTCAATAATAAATTGTAAGCATAAATTTATATCCTATGTATTGGACACTAGAACTAGCCTCCTATTTAGAAGATGCCCCTTGGCCTGCTTCAAAAGATGAATTAATCGATTTCGCCATCCGTACAGGATCTCCTTTAGAGGTGGTTGAAAATCTTCAAGAATTAGAAGATGACGGCCAGCCCTTTGAAAGCATCGAAGAAATTTGGCCCGATTATCCAACGAAAGATGATTTCTTCTTTAATGAAGATGAATATTAAGAAATAGAGGCGAAAGCCTCTTTTTTTGTGTCCACGAGTTTCCTTCCTAATTCCTCATTGCGCAAACCCACTCCCCAGCGTCTGTCAATCACATCATCCCAACAAGTCGCCATTTCATGTTTTTTCAAATAGTCAATTTCACCTTGTAAATAAGGGAATCCGTCCATCAATAATTCGGTGCCCTGCGGAACATGCTGACAAAATTCAATAACCTTCGGTGCCATGGAACCATAGGTTTCATATAAATGTCTGCGCGTCGAAAGGTTTAAAACTTCAGAGTCAAGAAACCGATCCACATCAAAATCATCTCCTCCCATAATGAAATGATTTTTAGTCAAGCATGGCGATTTAGGTACATTCAAAACTTCAGTTTCAACAATATCCAACGTGTCCTCCGCCATAATACGGTAGGTTGTCCACTTGCCGCCCATGATACTGACCAAATTGCTTTTTCGGTCCACCTCAACCTCATGATCACGGACAAGTGATTTGGTGTCAGTTTGCATAGCCGCTTGAAGCTGTACCTGCAATAAAGGCCTAAGGCCAACAAACCCAGCTTTTATGTCCGATGTGTTTGCTTTTTCTACTGCATATCGATTAAAATATTCGAGTAAATAGGTCTTCTCCTCCTCAAAAATAATGGGGTTTTCAGATAATTGATCTGCATCGTCTGTCGTACCTACCAACACATATCCGCACCATGGCAATAAAAATACGACACGTCCATCATCCGTTTTAGGGATCAGTAATGCGGTATCCCCAGGCCAAAATTTCTTATCCAGAACGATGTGAGCTCCCCGACTAACTTTCATTCTTTCTTGGAGGTTAGGGTTGGCCAACTTCCTAATTTTATCCGTAAATGGTCCCGTGGCATTGATAACCGCACGAACATGGAATTGGAATTCTTTATTTCCTAACAAATCACGTCCATGTACTTGCTTGATTTTTAAACTTTTATGGCTAGAGGTAAACGAACTCAATTCCGTGTAATTTATCACGGTGGCTCCTAATTTTTCTGCCTCCTGTAAAATAGACAAAGCATAGCGAGCATCATTCATCTGACCGTCGTAATATAATATGCCGCCAACAATCTTTTTTAAATTTAAGGCAGGGACCTCTTTTAGAATTTCTTTTTTATTTAATCCCCTTGAATCCTTCAAATTTGTCGAGCCAGCAATTTTGTCGTACAACCACATCCCAATCCGATAATATGCTCGGTCAAACCAAGAATAACAAGGAGTCAATAATGCCAAGGGATGTGCCAAATGTGGGGCATTTTGAAGCATGATTTTTCGTTCATGCAAGGCTTTGTAGACCATTTTAAATTGTTGCCAATCCAAATTTTTAACAGCTTGCTCTAGGTAACGAACACCTCCATGAACCAATTTAGTTGATTTAGAGGAAGTCTGTGAGGCAAAATCACCTTTTTCAAGGACAATAACTTTATACCCTCGTAACGTTGCATCTAAAGCAACTCCAGCTCCCGTAGCCCCTCCGCCAATTACGCAAATATCATATGAATCACTTAATTTTTCGAATTGCTCTTGGCGGCTGAAAGACATCTATAAATTTAATTTCAAATAAATAATAGGCAAATTACTAATATCAGATAAAATAAAACGCAAAAGATTCCATTAATATTGATATAAATGGAAGAGATTTTATAATTTTGCAGTCCTTTGAGTTAGCTATCGAAAATATCCTAGCGACTTAAATTTAAAAGAGCGTTAAATTAGATTCCTGTAACAGGATTATTATGGCAAAGAAAGAAAAAAAAGATGTAATGGAAATCATTGAAAGTCCAGAGGCACTTCAGCAAGAAGTTTCTAAAGTGACAGGATTTTTTGAAAAAAATCAATCGACCACCTTAGGAGCAGGTATAGTTTTAATCGCATTAGTAGCTGGATTTTTTGGTTTCCAATGGTATAAAAATTCTCAGGATATTGAGGGTGAGAAGAAATTATTCAAAGCAGTTTACGCATTTGAATCAGATTCATTGTCGGCAGCAGCCAAAGAAATGTCAAAAATTTCTGATGAATTTGGGGGTAATACACAAAATCTAGCGGATTTATATTTGGGAATTACTTTGCTAAAACAAGGTAAATATGACCAATCGATTGAAAAATTAAAAAACTTCAGTAGCTCTGATTTATTAGTTCAGGCGCGTGCATATTCTTTAATTGGAGATGCCTACACTGAAAAAAAATCATTCAGCGAGGCCATTGAATATTATCAAAAAGCAGCTGATTACAAACCAAATAAGTTCTTTACTCCTACGTATTTGCTCAAATTAGCACTTGCATTGGAAGCCAATAAACAAGGGAAAGAAGCCCTAGAAGCCTATTCGCAAATCACGGATAAGTTCCCTGAATCAGCTGAATCGATACCAGCAAAAAAATACAAAGCGCTTTTAGAAAGCTCTATCTCTGAATAAAAAAATATGAATGATGTTTTAAGGGATAAGAGCTTACGCTTTTATCCCTTATTATTTTAACCCCATTAATATGTCATCTGCAAATAAAAATTTAAGTGAATTTCACACAAATGAATTGCCCGAAATTCAGGATAAAAAGTTTGCGATTTTAGTTTCTGAATGGAACGAGGAGGTGACTAATGCCTTATATACTGGGGCCTATGAAACATTAATAAAACATGGAGCACAAGAAAAAAATATTATCAGCCAGACGGTTCCAGGAAGTTTTGAATTGACTTTAGGTGCTCAAAAGATGGCTCAAAAAACAGAAGTTGACGCAGTCATCTGTTTAGGATGCGTGATCCAAGGAGAAACAAAACACTTTGATTTTATTTGTCAAGCCGTTGCCCAAGGAATCACAGAGGTCAGCATAAAATATAACAAACCCGTTATTTTTGGTGTATTAACTCCTAATACTCAAGAACAAGCGATGGACCGTGCAGGTGGAAAACATGGAAATAAAGGAGATGAGGCAGCTATTACTGCCATAAAAATGTTAGCATTTTAATTATTACGTTATGCAAGTTTGGAAATTTGGAGGAACTTCCGTTGGGAAGCCCGAGAGAATGAAATCGATACGCCAACTCATCACCGAGGATGGCCAACCGAAAGTTGTGGTGCTTTCAGCATTATCAGGCACAACCAATGCATTGTTATCCATCACCGAGTCAGTAATTTCAAACAACACAACGGAGGCTGAAGCGAAGGTTACTTTTCTAAAAGAACATTATGATTCATTTATTCGTGAATTATACCAAACAGAAAAAGGGCTACACGCAGGCCAAGAAATAATCAATCGTGAGTTTGATTTCATCCATCAGCTGATCAAAATTGCCCCTTACACCAGTAAAGAAGAAAAAGAAATGGTGGCTTTAGGGGAACTTTTATCCACTCAGATTTTTGAAGCATACCTCCAGGAAGAAGGGGTGGATTCATTGCTATTGCCGGCTCTCAATTTCATGGTGATCGACGAAGACAATGAGCCCATTATGTGGAAAATAGAAAAAAATATTGCGGAAATATTAGCTCCACATAAAGGAAAACAAATTTTTATTACCCAAGGATTCATTTGCAGAAATCCTGCCGGGGAGGTTGACAATTTAAAGCGTGGAGGATCTGACTATACCGCATCACTAATCGGAGGTGCCATTCAAGCCGAAGAGGTGCAAATTTGGACCGACATTGATGGGATGCATAACAATGATCCTAGAATTGTTAAAAATACGTTCCCAATCCGCGAACTTTCTTTTGCCGAGGCTGCCGAATTAGCTTACTTTGGCGCCAAAATTCTTCATCCCAGCACCATCACCCCTGCGAAGATGAAAGGTGTACCGGTGAGATTGAAAAATACGATGGAACCTAGTGCATTTGGGACTTTAATTTCTGAAAAATCGACTGATATTGAGATAAAGGCCATTGCGGCGAAAGATCATATTACGGCCATTTACATCCATTCAACTCGGATGTTAAATGCCTATGGGTTCTTAAAACGGGTATTTGAAGTGTTCGAAAAATACAAAACTCCAGTCGACATGATTACCACTTCGGAGGTTTCCGTCTCAGTAACTATCGATCAAACTACCCATTTAGATGCCATCATGAGCGATTTAAGGGAATTTGCTGAATTAGAAAATCCAGACAAAGACCAAGTAATTATTTGCATCGTGGGGAATTTTTGGGCCGATAAGGAAGGCATTGCCATCAAAGTATTGGACGCCATTAAAAGCATACCAATCCGCATGATTTCTTATGGAGCATCCGAACATAATATTTCATTACTGGTCGATGCAAAGCATAAAAATGATGCCTTAAATGCATTAAACGAAGGACTTTTTTAAATAATAAACCTATGTTAACCATTCCTTTCATTCGGGCAAATTCAGAAATCACTGTCCAGGGATTGAAAAAAAAGCACGTAGCCAATGCTTCCGAAATTGTCAACCAATTGATTGTGATGGATGACCAACGGAAAAGTTTGTTGCAACAAGCTGAATCTGCTTTGGAAATATCGAATGTGGCGGCAAAGGAAATAGGTACACTCATGCAATCAGGCCAAAAAGAATTGGCAGAAGCTAAAAGAGCAGAGACAGCCGCTTTAAAAGGAACCATCAAAGAAAAAGAAGAGGCAGCAAAGGCGGCAGAAAAGCAAATGCTTGATTTGTTAGTCACACTTCCAAATTTACCCCATAGCTCCGTTCCAGAAGGAAAAACGGCAGAAGACAATGAAGTGGTTTTGACTTGGGGCTCAATGCCCGAAATGCAAGCTGACGCCCAGCCTCATTGGGACCTAATAAAAAAATATGACATCATTGATTTTGATTTAGGAAATAAAATTACGGGTGCCGGTTTTCCTGTATATAAGGGGAAAGGCGCTAGATTACAAAGAGCATTGATTAATTTTTTCTTGGACGAGGCCATTAAGGAAGGTTATTATGAAATCCAACCTCCTATTTTAATTAATGAGGATTCAGGTTTTGGAACGGGCCAATTGCCAGATAAAGAAGGTCAAATGTATGTGACCAAAGAGGAAGGACTTTTTTTAATTCCAACCGCAGAGGTACCCATTACCAATTTATACCGGGATGTCATCGTTAATGAAAAGGAATTACCCATCAAAAATGTAGGTCACACACCCTGTTTTCGTCGAGAAGCAGGATCTTGGGGAGCACATGTGCGCGGGCTAAACCGATTGCATCAATTCGATAAAATTGAAATTGTTCAAATCCACAAACCTGAAACCTCTTATCAGGCATTGGAAGAAATGTCTTTGCATGTCCAAGGATTATTGCAAAAACTCAATTTACATTACCGCGTTTTAAGACTCTGTGGTGGCGACATGGGTTTTGCATCCGCATTGACTTATGATATGGAAGTGTGGTCAGGAGCCCAAAATCGCTGGCTTGAAGTAAGTTCGGTCTCCAACTTTGAAACGTTCCAAGCCAACCGATTAAAATTACGCACTAAAGTGGAGGGTAAATCAATCCTTTGTCACACGTTAAATGGTTCAGCCTTAGCACTTCCTAGGATCGTAGCTGCTTTATTGGAGAATAATCAAGGACCTGATGGGATCAAAATTCCAGATATTCTGGTTCCTTATACTGGATTTACTCACATTAATTAATACCTTCTACACTCAGCCTAAATCCTTCTCCATGCAAATTGATGAGTTGGACAGAAGGGTCATCCTTTAAAATTTTTCGCAATTTAGTCATGTAAACATCCATGCTGCGTGCATTAAAATAGGTGTCATCCCCCCAAATTAATTTTAAGGCAAAGCTCCGACTAACGGGTTGGCCCAAATTTTCACAAAGCAATTTCATTAAATCATTTTCCTTAGGCGTTAATTTTAGATCAACCGCCCCGAGAGATATGCGCATTTTGTTTGGATAAAAAATATACTGCCCCAGGTGTATTTGATCGGCCAAGGTGGGCAAGGCCTTGTCAGAATTTGAACGGCGTAAAACGGCTTGAATTCGGGCCAACAAAACTTCCATGGAAAAAGGTTTTGTTAAATAATCATCAGCGCCCAGTTTAAATCCCTGTAACGTGTCTGTTTCCATGGCTTTTGCCGTTAAAAAAATGATCGCTACTTGATGGTGATTCGCTCGAATATCTTTAGCTAAAGAAAAACCATCTTTCTTGGGCATCATGACGTCCAACAAACATAAATCAAATTGGCCGCCGACAAAATAGCCAAGGGCTTGATCTCCGTTTTGTGCCCAAGTTACCTCAAAGCCTTTTTTCTTTAAAAATTCAGAAAGCAATAATCCTAAATTAGGATCATCTTCGGCCAATAAAATTCTAAGTTTAGGATCAACTACCATAGGGCAATGTAAGGATGAATGTACTTCCAGCACCAAAGGTACTTTCTACTTTAACTTTTCCGCCATGCGCATCCACAATCTTTTTAACATAGCTGAGGCCTAAACCAAATCCCTTGACATTATGGATATTGCCCGTAGGCACTCGATAAAAAGGCTCAAAAACAGACTCAAGAACACTTTTTTCCATTCCAATTCCCTGGTCTTTTATTTTAATCACACATTCATTTTCAAAAGACTCCGTTTGAATTTCAACATGCAATTGATTGGGACTATACTTGATCGCATTGTCTAATAAATTATGAATCACATTAGAAATATGCACTTCATCCAATGCCAAAATAGAAGTTTTTGCATCCAAATTTAATTTTAAAATTCCCTGATGAGTATGGATGATCGGATTAATGTTATCGGCCACATGCTGGATTAAGGTATGAAGATCAACGTCTTTTTTCTTTAAAATAATTTCTTCCTTCTCCATTTGGGCCGTCTGTAATACCCGCTCTACCTGATTTCCTAGACGAATATTCTCTTCTTTAATGATCCCTAAATAACGCAATATCGATTCGCTTTTAGCTACCGCAGGCTCCTCCTGAATTAATTGGGTCGCAAGAGAAATCGTAGAAATAGGTGTTTTAAATTCATGAGTCATGTTATTAATAAAGTCATTCTTCACTTCGGCCAATTTTTTCTGCTTCAAAATCGTATTAACCGCAATGTAAAAACAGCCAATCATGATCATGAGCAAAAGTGCCGAACCCATGAAACTTAATCCCATCGTCTGCCAAATAAACTCTTGCTGGCCTGGAAAATACACCTGCAACATTTGGTTTGAATTTTTTAAATCATTGGGGAAAAGAGGCGTAAAAAAGGTCGCCGATTGGATATCAGGATTTTTCAATAAAGGAGAAGAGGCATACACGTACGAACTCCTTTTTTGATTCGATCCAATGCCAAATACATAATTTAAATGGATATTTTTCCCTTTGAGCTCACGAGCCAATAAACTATCGATGTATTTAGGGGAAACTCGTTGCTCAATAGGCCGTTCTTTAAAAAGAAAATCAGCAAAAACTTCTTTAGCCATTTCAGTCTTTTTTAAGACCTTTTGAATGGCGCGTTTCTCCTCTTCCACTTTGCCGGCAATCATTAAATTTTGTTTTTTAAGATCTTTAAAAACTTTTTCTGAGGCCATTTTATTTTCTATTTGCCTTCTTTTTAATCGATTCAAGATTCGATTATTTTCCCTTCGAATAATGCCCTTTGAACTTTTCGGAATAGGTTCCCCAAATATTTCATTTAACTGTTGCTCCTCCCTTAACCTACGATTAAGTTCATTTTGTCCTCCATTGACCTGATATTCTTCCGTTATTTCAGCGATTTGACCATTGGGCAAGACAAAAGACTTTCGAACATAGACGATATCGTTCGGGATTTCTAATTGGAATTGCCTTTGTAATTCCCGTGGCAACAAATTGTCTGGTACAAAATTATCGCTGAGTGGTTCAGCGGACGCGGCCGTCAATTCTTTATGCTCTTTCTGAAGTGTTCTAGGTTTACGTTTGGCTTTTAATTCCGATGCGATTGAAGCCAATTTATCTTGTTGGCCTTGCAAATCTCTTTGTTTTTGAGCTAAAATAATTAATTCCTGCTTTTCCAACTTACGAACCACTTGCTCCAAGGAACCACGAACGTCTGAAGAAAATTGTTCCTTTTTGGTTTCCATCATAAAGCCGAGCCAATAGGCCTGAAAGGCCACTAAGCCTAAGAGGGCAAAGGACATAAGACTGATGATCAACCTAATTTTTTTCTGTGTCATGGTATTATCGTGCACGCAAATTTAAAACTTTAATGCAATCAAAAATAGGTCGGGGCCCAACTTAACATTTCTTAACATTTTGTATTTGAATGGATTTCGTATGTTTGCACCACATCAAACAAAAAAAATTATGAAAGGCTCTCTAATCACAGCTTTATTTATTTCTCTTGGAGTTTCTTCATTGGCTCAAGAAGTCAAAAAAGAAGCTACTGTGAAAATTGTTGTCATAGAAAATGGCAAGGAAAAAGTCATTGAAAGAAAATTTGCTGATATCAGCAAGGCAGATGCTGAAATTAAAAAATTATCAGATTCCCTGGATATGAAAGTAACTAAAAAAGGAAATAAGATTGTTCGTATCGATGTCAACAAAAGTGATCGACGTATGAAAGGGCCAGAAGGAAAGGAGTTAAATATTATCACAGAAGACTTCAGGGGTGATTTGGGTCCTGGTGGCCCGGGTGTAGGAGGAAGAACGATTATTCGTAGAATGAACAAAGGTGAAAATCCTGCGGACATTTTAATTTTAAGAGATAACGACTCGATACATCTTAATATGGATCAACGTAGGAATTTCGACCTGCAAGGACCTCCTCCATTTAGAGATTTCATGGGGGGTAGAAAAAGAATGAAAAGTGCAATGGTAATAAGAAGAGCAGGTAAGGGTGGCGACAAAATGGGCCATGAGAATCAAATGAATGGCTCAAAAACCATTAAAGGCTTGATTTCCTATCCTAATCAACCCTTCAATGGAAAATTGAATGTTCGCTTCAAGGCACCTGAAAAAGGAAATATTACCATTTCTGTGACTGATGTGAATGGGAAAGAAATTTCTTCCGAACAAATTAAGGATTTTAGTGGTTTATATCTTGGCCAAGTCGATTTAAAGAAATCGGGACCAGGGGTATACTTTGTCCGAGTGACACAATCGAACGATGGTGCTGTTCGTAGAGTGAAAGTAGATTAATATTCAGTTCGCCTAAGGTTTGTAAATTAAATCGTCGGAAGGAAACTCTCCGACGATTTTTTTTATTTAACAGGTACCCATAAAATAGCATCTGCAGGTACTAAGCCATTTGCGTCTTTTGCATACAAAATGGCCTCCACCCGATTTTTAGATTTAAAATCAAAATCGCCCATGGTTATCCATTCCCCTTTCAGCGTACTTTTAGATCCATCCAATTTAATTTGGACTTTTGATTTTTTTGAACCTTCCTTGACCTCCCAATTAAAAATAGTGGAGTTATTCTCTAAGTTTGGCAAATAAAAATACAGCCTATATTTTCCATTTAAAGGATTTTGTGATTTGAATACGACTTTTGAACGCTCATCATTGGTTGGTCCAGCTAACAACAAAGAAGATCCATAACACCCCTTTTTGTTCAGCTCTTTCGTCCAATTTCCACTTTTAATGACTTGAGAAATTTGGGCATCATCGATTAATATTTCAGGTTTACTTCCATCCAACAAAGGATTTTGATTTAAAATATATTGAATATCGCGGACAGGAACTTCTTGAATCGCCACTTGTTTATTAATGGCAGATACAGCGGCCACCCCTGCCGTTTGGCCTAATACCATAAATACGGGTTCCATCCGAATGGAACCATAAGCAATATGACTGGCCGAAAGACAAACAGGAACGATTAAATTACTACATTCAAGCCTTTTAGGAACTAGCGCTCCATAGCCAATCGGGTATGGACCAAATCCCCCCACCTGGACGTCACCCTCATTTTTGACCATATCCACCCCGTTGATGTTAACTACAAGACGCTGGCAATTATGCGAATCCATGGTATAAGCCGCCATCCCAATCGGATTCTTAGCGATTACCTTTCCTTCACAATGTGCTTGGGTCATTACCTCCTCCCCGATCATTCTTCGGGCTTCACGCACATACATCTGCGGAGACCAATTTCCATGTTGGATATACTCGTCTTTTGGATAGCCGTAGGTCAACATCTCCTTGCGTAAATGCAGGGGCACTCTTGGATCATGACCCAAAAAATATAAAAACGATTGGTTATATCGTTGATGCTTCAGAAAAATATCCTTTCGCTTTTCTGGAGAGGCTTCTGCAAAATCATCGCTTTCCCCAATCATATCTGTAGAAAAAGGCCCCGAATTATTAATATCTGTTTTACGATGAGGCATTGACTGCAAATGCATTAACAACCAATTCAATTCATGTGGTTTTTTTGTTTCAATGTACCTCAACAATAATTCAAATTTAGTGGAGTCATAGCCCAACGGTCGAGTAATTGGTATTTGATTTTCAAGACTATCCGTCAGACAAATTCGAAAATTATATGCCTGAGTATGTGTGTCGCCTGAACCTTTAGCGGCTAAAGATTGAGGGCTAATTCCCCATAGTAATCCACTCGAAGGTATCCCTTTAACCTTATAGGGATCAATAAAATCAGGAAATTGGTGTTTATCTAATAACTGAACCCCATTCCAAGTCTCTCCATAGGTTTGATTGGATTCACGGCCTATCGTAAAACTTACACCTGCCTTAGCCATCAAATCCCCTTCATAGGTGCAATCGATGAATTGTTTCCCTCGTACTATTCTTGTGCCTGAAGGCGTTTGGATTTCTAATTCGCTAATAACGGTCCCCTTTTTGACGACTTTTTTCAAGATCGATTGATACCAAACTTGTAGTTTGACCGCCTGTACATATTCTTCAAACACTGAGCGAGCCACACTAGGCTCAAAAGTCCATTTTTCAAACACGCCGTATCTTCCACCAATGCGTCGATAATAATCCCGCGCTAAACCTGTAACGGCAAATTTATTGCCAATATCCGTAAAGCCCAAGCCACCAGAAGTTAGCCCACCCAAATGGTTTGAAGGCTCTATGACCAGTGTTTTTTTACCTAACTTTTGAGCCGAATAACCCGCCATTACACCGGCAGATGTGGCGCCATAAATAACGACATCATACTCGATCATTGGGGCTGGTTGAGCAAAAATTGATGAAAAAGTCAACAGAAAAAGCAACATCCCCAACAGGCCTTTTTTGCTTTCTGAAATTGCGTGTTTAACTGCCCGGGCGGTTAATGCCATAAACGTTAAGGAAGGATTTTGATTGCCGACGGTCGTCATACAGGCACCGTCTGTGACAAAAACATTTTTACATGCGTGCATTTGATTGTATTTATTCAACATGGAAGTTTTAGGATCTTTGCCCATTCTGACACCCCCCATTTCATGAATATCCAAACCGGGATTTTGATGCGTATCCCATGTTGAAATATTCTTGCCTCCTGAAATAGATAATATTTCTCTGGCTTGTTGGTGAAAGTCTGTAAACATCTTTACATCATTTTCTGTGTAACCCACAGAAGTAACTAACTGAGGAATGCCCCAAGCGTCTTTTTTTAAAGGATCTAATTTGACATGATTTTCAAAGATCGGAATCGTCTCCCCTTGCATCATCATAAAAATATGCCAAGGACCTGGCTTAGCAACTTTTTCTTTATAATCTTCCCCAAAACTTAATCCAGATTGATCCCGATTCCACCCGCCTCTGGCTGCCGAAAATGCAATCATATAACCCCCTAAAAAATCTGCATCGCGTTGATGTAAATTCCTGAAAGTTGGCATAAATGCTGATGTAGGCCTTCTGCCCAGGTAATATGAGTCATCAAATCCCTCAAAATCAGCTGCTGCATTTCCACGGTAATTATGAAAGGCAATGTAATGACCTAATACCCCGGAATCATTTCCAAGCCCATGAGGGAATCGATTGGATTTTGAATTCAGTAAAATCAAATTTGTATTTAATGTAGCTGCATTAACAAAAATAATTTTGGCGAAATACTCGGATACCTCGTTGGTTTGAGTGTCGACCACTCGGACACCTACCGCTTTTTGTTTTTTCTCATCATAAATAATGGATTCTACCGTAGAAAAAGGATTTAACGTTAAATTACCTGTTTTCGCGGCCCATGGAAGTGTAGAAGAATTTGAACTAAAATAGGCCCCATAGGGACAACCACGGTAGCATAAATTTCGCGCTTGGCATTTCCCTCTTCCTTGTTCAAGGTGCTGAGGTTCGGGTGATGTTAAATGAGCGCAGCGGCCTATAATGACATGTCGATTCCCTTGATAAAATTCTTTAACTCGAGATTGAACATGCTTCTCAACACAATTAAGCTCCCATGCTTTCAAAAAATGGCCATCAGGTAAACTGGGTATTCCATCTTTATTTCCGCTAATGCCTACAAATTTTTCAACTTTAGTGTAAAAAGGTGCGAGATCTTGATAAGATATGGGCCATTCAACGGCATAACCGTCTCTTTTAGGTGACTCGAATTCATGCTGACTCCAACGCTGAGTTTGTCTCGCCCAAATCAGAGATTTACCCCCGACTTGGTATCCACGAATCCAATCAAAAGGCTTTTCTTGAACATAAGGATGCTTTTCGTCTTTAACAAAAAAATGCGCTGTCCCTGCATCATAGGCATAACACTTACTGACAATGGGATTTGCTTCTCGTTTAGGTATCTTATTTCCGTGGGTAAATTCCCAAGGATCTTTCATAGCGGAGGGATAATCCTCTACATGCTTCACATCGCGTCCTCTTTCAAGTACTAATGTTTTTAAACCTGCTTCACAGAGTTCCTTAGCGGCCCAACCACCTGAAATCCCTGATCCAATGACAATAGCATCAAAATTTTTTGTACGCACAGACTCTATTTTTTTCCAAAGAACTAGGATTTTTTTCAAAAATCAAACCCACAAAAATGATTTTGAATTCTTGTTTTTCACAAATTTCAAACCAGCAATCTGATAAAAATGAAAAAAAATTAGAAAAATAGAACTTCGTAAAATTAAAATAAGGAACCGGTTTGAACTTTGGGTTCTATGCCAACATGCCTATACGCTTTTTCAGTGGCTTCTCGTCCACGAGAAGTCCTTTTCAAAAATCCTTCTTGAATCAAAAATGGCTCGTAGACTTCCTCAATCGTTTCAGCTTCTTCGCCACATGCGGTTGCAATCGTTGTTAAACCCACAGGTCCTCCTTTGAATTTCTCAATAATCGTCATTAAGATCCGATTATCCATTTCATCCAAGCCATTTTGATCTACATCCAAGGCATTCAATGCAATTTGGGCAATCTCCACGTCAATAATCCCTGAGCCCTTCACTTGGGCAAAGTCCCTCGTCCGACGTAATAAATTGTTTGCGATACGTGGCGTGCCACGGCTCCGACGGGCAATTTCATAAGCACCCGAATCGTCAATAGGCATTTTTAAAATAGTAGCAGAGCGTTTAACAATTTTTGTTAAAAGTGCCGCATCATAATATTCTAGTCGGGCATTAATGCCAAATCGAGCACGTAAAGGTGAAGTCAACAATCCTGCCCGAGTGGTTGCGCCAATCAACGTAAATGGATTCAATCCGATTTGAATGCTTCGGGCATTAGGACCCGAGTCCAACATAATATCAATTTTATAATCCTCCATCGCTGAATATAAATATTCCTCAACAACGGGATTTAGGCGATGAATTTCATCTATAAATAAGACATCAAAAGGTTGCAAATTGGTCAATAAACCTGCCAGATCGGAGGGTTTATCCAATACTGGCCCCGATGAAATTCTCAAGGTTGAACCGAGTTCATTCGCAATAATATGTGATAGAGTCGTCTTACCCAAACCTGGAGGACCATGCAATAAAACGTGATCCAAAGCCTCTTCGCGGCCTTTTGCTGCACCCACAAAGATCTTTAAATTGTCAATAATCTTTCCTTGTCCAGAAAAATCAATAAAGCTTAAAGGACGTAAGGCCTTATCAAATTCCTTTTCTTGAGGATTTAATGATTCTGATTCACCTGTTAAATAATCTTCGCGCATCTATTTGACAATAATTCAAATTTGAAATCAAAGATAATTTTTTTATTGCGAAGATTTCATAGTTTTGGAAAACCAAAATAAAAACCTAAAACTATGTCATCAATTTTTATGGGCGAACTCGCCGGTACCGCCACGTTATTATATCTTGGAAATGGTGTTGTCGCGAATATGTTGCTTAAAAATACAAAAGGAAATGGAACTGGATTACTAGCCATAGCAGCATGCTGGGCTTTTGCGGTGACGATAGGAATTTTCGTTTCAACTTATTTTGGATCTTCAGGTGCTCATTTAAATCCAATAGTGACGATTGCTGGCTGCATCAAATCAGGAGATTGGACTTTATTCCCAACGTACGTAGGTGCCCAACTCATCGGAGCTATGATTGGTCAATTATTAGTTTGGATACACTATAAACCACATTATGATGCAACGGAAGATGCTGGAGCTATTAAAGCTTCTTTTTGTACAGATCCGGCCATAAAAAATACGACATTCAATTTTATTTCTGAAGCTTTTGCCTCTGCATTAGCTATTGTTGCCTTAGGCACTTTATCTACTATTCAACATGGTCTTGGACCCTTTTTAGTCGGAATTTTAGTCTGGGCCATAGGATTAGGTCTAGGGGGTACAACAGGTTATGCCATTAATCCTGCTCGAGATTTAGGACCACGCATCATGCATGCCATTTTACCCATAAAAAACAAAGGAATTTCAGATTGGAATTACGCATGGATTCCTGTATTAGGGCCTGCCGCTGGCGCTGCCATCGGAGCATTTATATTGACGCTTAATTAACAAAACATGTACATAGGATCCATTGACCAAGGCACGACAAGCACTCGTTTTATTATTTTTAATAAGGGAGGAGAAATTATTTCAGTAGGCCAAAAAGAACATAAACAAATTTATCCACAAGCAGGATGGGTTGAACATGACTCGGATGAAATTTGGCGTAATACCCAAGAAGTCATTGGCTTAGCTTTGGGAAAAGCTAATTTATCTGCAAAAGATCTAGCGGCCGTAGGGATAACCAACCAAAGAGAAACCACTCTTGCTTGGAATAAGGTCACAGGCAAACCCTATTACAATGCCCTTGTATGGCAAGATACTCGGGTAGGTTCTGAACTAGCTGAATTAGCAAAAGAAGGAGGAATGGATCGCTTCAGAGCCAAAACAGGCTTACCTCTTGCCACCTATTTTAGTGGATTAAAACTCAGGTGGCTTCTTAATAATATTAAAGGATTACGAGAAGATGCTGAAAAAGGAGAAGCCCTTTTTGGCAATATGGATACTTTTATTGCTTGGAATTTAACAGGAGGTATCGATGGAGGTATTCATATCACAGACGTAACGAATGCCAGTCGAACACAGTTAATGGATTTAGCTACGTGTCAATGGGATGATGAAATCTTAAACGTTTTATCCATTCCAAAAGCGATGCTGCCCACGATACAAGCGAGTTCCAAAGTTTACGCAAAAGCAAAAGGAGTATTGGGAGGAGTTCCATTGGCGGGGATTTTGGGGGACCAACAAGCGGCTTTGGTAGGGCAAACTTGTTTTAACCCTGGCCAAGGAAAAAATACCTATGGGACAGGATGTTTTTTATTGATGAATACGGGAGAAAAACCAGTTCAATCCCAACATGGATTATTGACAACGGTGGCATACCAATTGGGCGACGAACCGGTGCATTATGCATTAGAAGGGTCCGTAGCCATTACTGGAGCACTTGTTCAGTGGCTAAGAGATAATTTAGGCATTATTAAAAATAGCCCAGATATTGAAAAATTAGCAAAAGAAGTGGAAGATAACGGAGGATGTTATTTTGTACCTGCATTTTCAGGACTCTATGCCCCCTATTGGAAACAAGATGCTCGAGGGGTTTTAGTGGGATTAACACGATTTGTCAACAAATCACATATTGCCAGAGCGGCTTTAGAGGCAACAGCTTTTCAAACGTGGGAAGTATTAGAAGCCATGGAAAAAGATGCAGGAATTTCCATTACCTCCTTAAGGGTAGATGGCGGAATGGTGGTGAACCAGTTATTAATGCAATTTCAATCGGATATTTTGGGTGAAGAAGTTATTTGTCCGAAAATTATTGAAACGACTGCTTTAGGAGCTGCCTATGCGGCAGGTTTGGCTGTTGGCTATTGGGAAAATCTAGACGACCTGCGTAAAAATTGGGCCATTGCAAATACATGGAAACCGAATATGTCCGTTGACACACGCACCCACATGCGCAAGCAATGGAAAAAGGCCGTCACTAAAAGCTTTGATTGGGCTGAAGATTGATTAGCCCCTTTTAACTTTAGGTGTGTCTAAGCGGGTTGTTCCATAAGCTGGACAATTATTGCTTTGAGCACATGAGCTCATCAACATGGCGGCTAATAGGACAAAGGCTGCGATTTTTTTCATATTTATACGGAAGCTAATTTTTCTGTTTTAACCATTTCTGGCTTTTCAATTTCTATAACAGCATTTTGAGTTACGTCACTGTTTTGATTATATCCCAAAATCGTCAACATAGGACCACTTAATTGCTCTTCAGAGAATAAGCGCGTCGTAATCGTTCCATCCTCTAATCGATCTACAATCACATGCTTCGGAGCTGGAATCAAACAATGTTGGATCCCCCCATAACCACCTAAAGACTCCTGATAAGCACCTGTGTGGAAAAAACCCACATATTGCCTTTCAGAATCTTCCTCAAAAATAGGTAAATATAAATCAGAACTATGCGCTTCCGTATTATAAAAATCCATGGAATCGCAAGTCAATCCTCCTAAGTTCACTTTCTGGTAAGGCAAGCCCCAATTGTTGACTGGCAACATAATGTATTTTTGGTTCATTCCCCATGAATCCGGTAATTGGGTAATGAATGAACCGTCAATCATGTACCAAAGCTCCTTATCATTTTGAAGTTTTTGATCTATTATTTCATATAAGACAGCTCCACTTTCACCCACCGTATACGATCCAAACTCCGTAAAAATATTAGGCACAGGTACATTGTTTTTATTGCAAATCCACGAAATCGATTCCACGATTTCATCTACCATCGCCTGGTAATCATAGCTAAATTGAAGAGATGTTTGAATCGGCAAGCCTCCACCTAAGTCGATCGAATCAAGTTCCGGACAAATCTTCTTCATCTCACAATACTTGTAAATAAAACGACTCAATTCTGACCAATAATAAGCACTATCTTTTATTCCAGTATTGATAAAAAAGTGCAACATCTTTAAGTTGAACTTTGGATTTGGCTTTATTTTTTCTTCGTAAAGCGTATTAACATCCGAATACCGAACCCCTAAACGAGAGGTATAAAACGAGAAGTCTGGCTCTTCATCTGTCGCAATACGAATAGCGAGATTTACTTTATCTGCAGTTACCGATTTTTCGTAAAAATCAATTTCCTTTAAATTATCAAGAATGGGGATACAATTAAAGCCATCATTTATTAGTTCGGAAATAAACCGAGTGTACAAGGGTTGTTTATATCCGTTGCACAGAATATACGTCGATTTAGAAATTTTTCCTTGGTTGTACATATCCCGAATAATGGGAATATCGAATGCACTACTTGTTTCTAAATGGACATGTTGCTTCAAAACCTCCTCTAAAATAAATGAGAAATGAGAGGATTTGGTGCAATAGCAATAGGTGTAATTTCCCTTATAGTTGTATTTCTTAATTGCGTTTCTAAACAATAACTTGGCATTTTCTATATGTTCAGAGATCTTTGGCAAATAAGATATTTTCAATGGCGTACCATATTGTTTGATGATTTCCATCAAAGGCACGTTGTTGAACAACAATTCGTTATCCTCGTTTATGTTAAACTCCCTTGTTGGAAATTCAATCGTTTGATCAATAAGATCGATGTAATTTTTCATTTCTAAACAACAAATATGTACCCAAGTGTACTTGAGTTAGTGTAAAAACGTGCAAAACTGCAATAAAAGTATGTACTTTGCAAACTATTCAACATAATGTTATATGCCAAAGATTCATTTTATCGCAATAGGTGGCGCTGCGATGCATAATTTAGCCTTAGCTTTAAAAGCAAAAGGATATCAAATAACGGGTTCAGATGATGAAATATATGAACCCTCTAAAAGTTTATTAGCTTCCCATGGGATCCTTCCGGAAGAATTTGGATGGTTCCCAGAAAAAATCACGGCAGATTTAGATGCAGTTATCTTGGGCATGCATGCCAAAGCAGACAATCCCGAATTATTGCGCGCCCAAGCATTGGGAATAAAAATCGAATCCTACCCGTCCTTTTTATACGAAGAAAGCAAGCATAAACAACGCATTGTCATTGCCGGTAGCCATGGAAAAACGAGTATCACTTCCATGATATTACATGTGTTGAAAAGTCTACATAGAAAATTTGATTATCTAGTTGGCGCCCGCATCGAGGGGTTTGAATTAATGGCTTCATTATCTGATGCCCCGATCATCATTATTGAAGGCGATGAATATTTGGCTTCTCCCATAGACCGACAAGCCAAATTTTTGTTATACCAGCCACATATTGCGTTAATCTCTGGAATTGCCTGGGATCATATCAACGTATACCCAACTTTCAAATCTTACACGGACTCATTTGATCAATTAATCAAACAATTGCCCAAAGCAGGGCATTTATTTTTCGATCAAACGGATGACGAATTGAGTAAGCTAGTCATAAATTGCCCAGACGATGTCGATGTGAATGGATATGAAGCACATCCATCTGAAATAAAAAATGGAAACACGATTCTCATAGCAGAGGATGGAAAAAGGCATGAAATTCAGGTTTTTGGCCAACATACCCTTAAAAATTTAAATGGAGCCCGATTGATCTGCGAAGAAATTGGAATTTCTAGCGCGGATTTTTACAAAAGTATTTCTAGTTTCAAAGGAGCGGCAAAACGAATGGAGCTAGTGGGCAGGAGCGCAAATTCATTGTTTTATAAAGATTTTGCCCATGCTCCCTCCAAGGTAGCCGCTACTACAGCAGCGCTCAATGAACAATATCCAGATAGGAAATTAGTGGCTTGCCTTGAATTGCACACATTTAGTAGTTTAAATCCGGCCTTTTTGCCTGAATATCAGTCTACCTTAGCTAAGGCGGATGAAGCCATTGTTTATTTAAGTGAGCATGCGAGGCAAATCAAGCAAATGGATCGAATGGAAGAATCACTGGTACAAAATTATTTTAAACATCCATCGTTGAAAGTAATCCGTGAACCAGCCACATTAGCCTCCGAGTTAAGCGGCAAATCATGGCATGATGCTAACTTACTGATGATGTCCTCAGGGACTTTTGATGGATTAGATATGAAAGATTTAGCGTCAAAAATGGGATTATCAGCTATTTAAGATCGCATCAAGTTCCGTTTTGAAATTGGCCAAAAGCATTTCTTTCATACTAATTTTCCTTTTTTGAGTATTGATTTTACTCTGAATAGGCTTTTCCTCCATTTGACGATCGCGTTCTGCTTGAGCTATAAAATCATCTAATTCCCCTTTTTCCTTTTTTGTCATGTAATCCATTTGATTAATCATGATTTTCAATTGCTCCAAACGAGGCTTTTCGTTTAAGTTGGCATGCCGATAAGAAATGACCCTTAACAAATAATTCATTTCAAAAATCTTGTCGCAAGCATTTCTAAATCGTTCTGCCATAGAACGATCGATAGTCTTAATTTGGGCAGAAACCTCTTTCCATTTAATTAAATAGGCTTTTGCAAGTTCAGCCGTGGCAGCCATGTTAGGCTGATCGCCTAATTTTACTTCAAGCTCGCCCGTCATGGTATTTAACTCTTGAATGCGTGGGTCAACTCGAGGCTTGTAATCGATTCCTTTGATACGGTTATATTTCTCAAAAAACATATCATTCGCTTTTTTGAAATTCTTCCAAAGCATCGACTGTTTTTTGGGCGGCAAACCTAATATTTTCTTCCACTCTTTTTGCAATTCTTTCACTTTAACGACTGAATCATCAATATCTTCAGCCTTTCTTAGTTGGTGCACGGAATCAATAAATCCCTGAAGAATGGCAATTTTTTCATCAATTTGACGATTTTTTTCTTCAAAATATGCCCTTCTCCGAAGGAAAAAAGCATCTAATACCTCTTGGAATTCTTCTGATAGTACATCCTGAAATTGCTTGTCGACAGGACCCGTTTTAACCCATTTAGTTTTTATGTCCAACAGGTCTTCTGTGGCCTTCAGGATATCTTCTTGTTCTGATAATTGAATAGCATCTTGAATTAAGGCCCTCTTTATTTCCAGATTCTTAATTTGATTATTTTGAATAAGTCCACGCAAATAGGACTCCATTTGATCCAATTGGTCAAATAAGGGTTTAAAGTCTCCCAATCCATCAAACTCAGCTAAATAAGCTTTCATCTGAACGACCTTCGTTAGAAATGACCCCTTATTTTGAACGGTGGTTACTTCCCGAGCTAAAATGTCGACTTTATTTTTAGCTAACTCAAAACGTTTAACAAAATAAGCTAAAGAAGCTTCTTCCGTTTCACGTACAAAACCAATTTCTCTTTGTGGGAAATTTAAATAGGCATGTATGAAAACCTTGCCATCCTGGCAAAATCCATACTCATTTTCTGTGGCAGATTTCATAAGATTAATTCAAAGAGCTTCAAGCAAATGCTTTGGCTCAAATGGTACTTTATAATTTTAATCAAATTATTTATCTCACGAATTTATTTAAAAATAAATGAATAAATGAAGAATTTTTGATTAGAAATTCAAATTTTAAGACAAAAATCACATTCTTTGCAGGTTATTAGAAAAAATTCAACCAAAATATGAGTAACGAAACCATTATATTTTCCATGGAGCGTGTATCTAAGGTCATTCCACCTCAGAAAACGATCATTAAAAATATTTACCTTTCATTTTTTTATGGAGCAAAAATTGGGGTTCTAGGACTCAATGGTTCTGGAAAATCCACCCTTTTACGAATTATCGCAGGACTAGATAAATCTTTCACCGGGGATGTTGTTTGGTCCCCAGGATACACCGTGGGGATGTTGGAACAGGAGCCCCAACTAGATCCTCAAAAAACTGTTTTAGAGGTAGTCGAGGAAGCGGTGGTTGAAATTAAAAATTTACTCAAAGAGTTTGATGAAATAAATGAGGCATTTGGTGATCCGGATGCAGACTTTGATAAGCTTTTAGCTAGGCAAGGAGAAGTCCAAGAAAAATTGGATCACTTCAATGCCTGGGAATTAGATAATCGATTAGAAAAAGCGATGGATGCCTTACGTTGTCCGGATCCTAGTGCACTCATAAATACGCTGTCAGGAGGAGAAAAAAGACGTGTGGCTTTATGTAGATTATTATTGCAAGAACCCGATGTTTTATTATTAGATGAGCCTACTAACCATTTAGATGCGGAATCTGTTGAATGGCTCGAGCAACATTTACGTCAATATAAAGGGACTGTGATCGCCGTTACCCACGATCGATATTTCTTAGATAATGTAGCGGGTTGGATTTTAGAATTAGACCGCGGCGAAGGTATTCCATGGAAAGGGAATTATTCATCTTGGTTAGAACAAAAACAAAATAGATTAGCACAGGAGGAAAAAACAGAATCGCGTAGGCAAAAAACCTTGCAGCGTGAATTAGAATGGGTACGTATGTCGCCCAAAGCACGCCAAGCAAAATCGAAAGCCAGGATTGGTGCTTATGAGAAATTGTTATCAGAAGAGAATAGGCAAAAAGAAGATAAATTAGAATTGTTCATACCGGCCGGCCCAAGGTTGGGAAATAAAGTCATTGAAGTACAAGGCGTTTCCAAATCATTTGGCGACAAACTATTGTATGAAAATGTAAGTTTTTCATTGCCACCTGCTGGAATTGTTGGAATCATTGGACCCAATGGTGCAGGTAAAACGACGATGTTTAAATTAATTACGGGCCAATTAGAACCCGATAGCGGAAGTTTTGAAGTGGGGGAAACGGTAAAACTAGCCTATGTAGACCAAGAACATAATCAATTGATGGCCGATAAATCAGTGTTCGAAACCGTATCTGATGGAAATGACTGGGTGATGTTGGGCGGAAAGCAGTCAAACGCAAGGGCCTATGTGAGTAAATTTAATTTCAACGGTGCAGATCAAGAGAAAAAAATTGCCAATTTATCTGGAGGAGAGCGTAATAGAGTCCATTTAGCGATGATGTTAAAAGA
>Ga0214163_1000031_pt1 | contig 55998 bp, 52 predicted proteins | sample LakMenepilimnion_2_FD_153001 | JGI IMG/M metagenome (GOLD analysis project Ga0214163, IMG submission 153001) | Freshwater microbial communities from Lake Mendota, WI - Practice 15JUN2010 epilimnion v4 | ecosystem: Environmental > Aquatic > Freshwater > Lake > Epilimnion/Euphotic zone | place... | reverse complement strand
TTGCGTGAAATTAAAGATTTTCTTGCAAGCCCAGAAAAATACAAAGCTATTGGAGCAAAAATACCAAAAGGTGTTTTACTTTACGGCCCACCAGGAACTGGAAAAACCTTGCTAGCAAGAGCAGTCGCTGGCGAAGCTAAAGTTCCGTTTTACTCAATTTCTGGATCTGAGTTTGTTGAAATGTTTGTTGGAGTTGGCGCATCTAGAGTTAGAGATTTGTTTGCACAGGCAAAACAAAATGCCCCTGCAATTGTTTTTGTTGACGAAATTGATGCAGTTGGTCGTCAACGTGGCGCAGGTCTTGGTGGGGGAAATGATGAACGTGAACAAACTTTAAATCAGCTATTGGTTGAAATGGATGGTTTTGAAGCTAACGGCCAAGTAATTTTAATTGCAGCAACAAACCGTCCAGATGTATTAGATCCTGCGCTTTTAAGACCAGGTAGATTTGATAGACAGATTTCAGTTGATAGACCTGACTTAAAGGGTCGGGCAGCAATTCTTGCAGTACATGCAAAAAATAAGCCGGTTGCAAAAGATGTTGATCTACCTTCATTTGCTAAGCGCACACCAGGATTTACCGGTGCTGATTTAGCAAATGTTTTAAATGAAGCTGCATTGCTGGCTGCCAGACAAGAACGAAAAGCTATAAAGAATTCAGATATTGATGAAGCAATTGATCGTGTTATGGCCGGCCCACAAAAAGTTTCAAGATTAATGACTGAGGAAGAGCGCAGAATTACTGCTTATCATGAGGGTGGTCATGCTTTAGTTGCGCACGCACTTCCACACACTGATCCAGTTCATAAAGTAACGATCATGCCAAGAGGTAGAGCACTTGGTTACACAATGGTGTTACCAGATGAAGATCGATATGCAGTTACTAGAAATCAAATGCTTGATCAACTTGCTTACACAATGGGTGGAAGAGCTGCTGAAGAATTGATTTTCCACGACCCAACCACGGGCGCATCAAACGACATTGAAAAGGCAACAAACCTTGCTAGAGCGATGGTTACTCAATATGGAATGACTCAACGCTTAGGAGCTATAAAGTTAGGAATCTCAGATTCTCAACCGTTCCTGGGCAGAGATTATGGACATCAACGAGATTACTCTGAAAATGTGGCTGCAATTGTTGATAGCGAAATCAGAGAAATGATTGAAAATGCTCACCAAGAAGCCTTTGATATTTTAGTTGCAAACCGAGAGACTCTTGATCGCATGGTTGAAGAGTTACTAGAGAATGAAACTCTAAACAAGGAAGAGATTGAAAGAATTTTCAAGAAGGTTAAGAAAGTTAAACCTAGAGCTGCTTGGACTGGCTCTCAACAAAGAGTTCCCTCAAACCTGCCACCTGTTGCTTTGAAGGCTGCAAAGTTGAAAACAACCGACGATGAAAAAATAGTTAAGAAAACTTCAGCTAAACGAAGTGAAAAAGATCCTAGTAAAGATGTAAATGAGTGAGGTTAACTCCGTATCAATGGGACCACATGATGGTGGTGCCGCAAAGGAGTTTGATCAAGCAAGAGCAGAAAAAGCTGTAACCGAGTTATTGCACGCACTAGGTGAGGATCCAAACCGAGATGGTTTAAAAGATACTCCCAAGCGGGTAGCAAAAGCTTTAGCAGAAAACTTTGCTGGACTGTGGCAAAAACCAGAGGATGTATTGACTACTACATTTGATATTGGACATAAAGAATTGGTGATTGTTAGAGAAATAGAAGTTTTCTCTCATTGCGAACACCACCTAACACCTTTTCATGGCGTAGCACATATTGGTTACATTCCCGGAGAAAGTGGTCGGATAACCGGAATCTCTAAACTTGCAAGAGTTGTTGATTTATACGCCAGGCGCCCGCAAGTACAAGAACGATTAACTTCACAGATTGCTGATGCATTAGTAGAAATTTTGCAACCAGGGGGTGTGATTGTGATTATTGATTGCGAACACCTTTGTATGTCGATGCGCGGGGTAAGAAAATCACAAGCACGTACCACTACAAGTGCGGTACGTGGTCAACTCTTAAATCCAGCAACTAGAGCCGAAGCTATCTCCTTAATCAATCAAAGTCGGTAGTAGTAATGTCTAGAACATTGGTAATGGGAATATTAAATGTCACTCCAGATTCATTTGCTGATGGTGGAAAGTATTTAACTAAAGAGGATGCAATTAACCATGGGCGAAGATTAATAACTGAGGGCGCAGACATAATTGATGTTGGTGGTGAATCAACTAGACCGGGTGCTGAGCGGATCGAAGAAGATGCGGAGATTCAAAGAGTAATACCTGTCATAACTGAACTAGTTAAAGATGGTGCGATCATAAGTGTAGACACTATGAGATCTGAAGTTGCAAAACAGGCAATCGCAGCAGGTGCAAGCTATGTAAATGATGTAAGTGGTGGTTTAGCTGATGAAAAGATGGCTAATGTAATTGCTGATAACCCAAGTGTTCAATACATTGCCATGCATTGGCGGGGGCATTCAAAACAAATGCAAGAGCTTGCTGTTTATAAAGATGTTGTCAAAGAGGTTAAAAATGAATTGGAATCACGCGTTGAAGAATTACTAAAAGTTGGAGTCAACCCTGAACAAATCATTTTGGATCCAGGAATTGGGTTTGCCAAAAATACTGAGCACAATTGGGAAGTATTGAAGAATATTGAGAGATTGCAATTATTAGGATTTCCTCTTTTGGTAGGAGTATCACGCAAAAAGTTTTTAGGTGAACTTGTTGGTGCGAGTGACCCTGACAAGAGAGAGGCCGCAACCATCGCCTTAACAACTGAGTTGGCGCGATTAAATGTTTGGGGTGTTAGAACCCATGCGGTCAGGGCGCATTTAGATGCTATTGCTGTGGCTGATAGGTTAAGAAAATGAGTGACCTAATTAGAATTACTGGAGTTAAAGCTAAAGGGTTCCATGGTGTTTTAGATAGTGAGCGCCGAAAAGGTCAAAAGTTTATTGTTGATGTTGAATTAAAACTTTCACTTAAAAACCTTAATGATGATTTAAGTAAGACTGTAAATTATGCCGAAGTAGCACAAGTAATTAATGATGAGATCACCGGTGCACCACAACAATTAATTGAATCCCTAGCTAATAACATCGCCGCTAAGATCTTGAAGAGGTTTTCAAAAGTAAAAAGTGTAAAAGTTGTTGTACATAAACCTAAAGCACCAATCCCACTCAAGTTTAAAGATGTTTCAGTTGAGGTTGAAAGAAGTAAATGAAAGCTGTAGTTAGCCTGGGATCAAATCTTGAAAACAGAAAATTGAATTTAGATATTGCGATAATTAATCTTCAATCTGTACTGACTAACATCATAACTTCAAAATACATTGAAACTAAGCCTGTAGGTGGTCCAGAACAAGGTGACTACTTGAACGCAGTCGCAATTGGTGATTGTGATTTATCAGCCGAACAACTCTTAACTGAATTACTCAAGATTGAAGAGGAGATGGGACGCGTACGTGAAATTAAATGGGGTCCTAGAATTATTGATTTAGATTTAATCGTTTATGGAGATCATTCAAGCAATACTGATTTTCTTAAACTTCCACACCCATTGGCACATACACGAGATTTTGTTTTAACCCCTTGGTATTCAATTGATCCTGAGGCAGAAATTCCTGGAACAGGTGCAATTAAAACTCTGTTGGCAAGTTTAGGTAAGCCAAGTTAAACTCATCCTCTAGCCCGGTACCCGGAAAGGACTGGAGCCATGATTGAAGTAATTAAATCTCCTGCAGATTTAGCGCGCCAAAAATGGGATGTATTGGTTCCAACAATGGGCGCGCTGCATGCTGGACACAAATCATTAATTAAATTAGCTCGCGACCACGGAGAAAATGTAATTGTAAGTATCTTTGTAAACCCGCTTCAGTTTGAGAAAAAATCAGATCTTGAAAGTTATCCGAAAACACTTAGTCAAGATTTGGAGATTGCTGCAGAAGCAGGTGCAACTGCAGTATTTGCCCCGAGTGAAGAGGATATATATCCGGGAAATATAGAAAAAATTAGTGCGGGCAACCTAGGAGATTTATTTGAAGGTGCTTCAAGGCCAGGACACTTTTCTGGAGTACTGACGGTGGTTAAGAGATTATTTGATTTGGCTAATCCTGAGAAGGCATTTTTTGGAGAAAAAGATTTCCAACAGCTATTTTTGATCAAAAAAATGACCAGGCAGTTAAGTTTGCCAACGAAAGTTTTAGCCGGCCCAACAATTAGAGATTCACAAAATTTAGCTCTCTCATCTCGCCACAAACTCCTTAGTGAGCAAGAAAAGAAGGCTGCCGGAATTATTTATCAAGCACTGAGTGAAAAAAACATTGAGAGTGCAAGAAAGGTAATTGCAACCGAGCCAAGATTTAAACTGGACTATTTGGAAGCCATCGATGAAGAAACTTTCGAGATTGCAAAAGCAGAGAGCAAAAATAAGCGTCTAATTGTTGCCGGTTGGATTAATGGGGTGCGTTTGATCGACAATATGCCAATGGGTGAGAGCAAATGAAATTACTGACCGGATCTCCAGGATGGAGTACTACTGCGGATGTAATTGTTATTGGCTCAGGTGTAGCTGGCTTAACAACCGCATTAAATTTAAGATCATATGGCTTATCTGTTTTGTTGGTAACAAAAGCAAGAATTGATGAAGGTTCTACAAAGTGGGCGCAAGGTGGAATTGCTGCAGCATTAGGTCCAGGTGATACACCAGATCAACATAAGAAAGATACTTTGAATGCTGGCGCAGGATTGTGTGACATAAAAGCTGTTGACGTATTAGTTTCTGAAGGCCCCGAGGCAGTAAGAAAATTAATTGCACACGGAGCAGTTTTTGATAAATCTGAAACTGGTGAGATTGCGTTAACAAGAGAGGGTGGACACCTTAGAAATCGAATTCTTCATGCAGGTGGTGATGCAACAGGAGCTGAGGTTTCTAGAGCATTATTGGCAGCTGTTAATGATGATGCTGGCATTGAAGTAATTGAACATGCGCTAGCAATTGATGCGCTTAAGAGCGCAGCTGGCCGAGTTTGCGGTGTAACACTGCATGTGATCGGTGCTGGTAGTCGAGATGGGGTTGGAAGAGCATTAGCTAGAGCAGTTGTAGTAGCAACTGGTGGATTAGGTCAGGTTTACTCACAAACAACAAATCCTGCAGTTTCAACTGGCGATGGCGTAGCACTTGCATTACGAGCTGGTGCAAAAGTTGCTGATGTTGAGTTTGTCCAATTTCATCCAACAGTTTTATGGCGAGACTTAGCAAATAGAGGGCAACAACCATTAATTAGCGAAGCTGTACGAGGTGAAGGCGCAATCTTGCTGAATAACAAGAATGAACAATTCATGATTGGCAAACATCCGCAAGCAGATTTGGCTCCAAGAGATATTGTTGCCATTGAAATATTTAATCAAATGCAAATAAGTGGACAGCCATATGTTTGGCTTGATGCAACTAAGATTTCAGATTTCTCAAATAGATTTCCTACTATTTATGCTTCTTGTTTAGAAAATGGTATTGATCCAACTAAAGAAAAGATTCCTGTAGCGCCAGCTTCTCACTACGCCTCAGGCGGTGTTTTAGTAGATTTAAATGGTAAGTCCTCAGTAGATGGTTTATATATTTGCGGTGAATCAGCCTGTACTGGTGCCCACGGTGCCAATAGGCTGGCTTCTAATTCTTTGCTAGAAGGTTTGGTTTTTGGTGCGCGAATTGCGGCGAATTTATCAAAAGATCTTCCTGCTCAACAACAACCAGTTGAAGATAATCAAAGTATTTTGTTAGATCCTAAAATTTTATTGCCACTTCAAATTGCAATGAGCGAGGGGGCTGGCGTATTGAGATCAAAAGCATCTCTAACTAAAACCCTACAAACTTTAAATGAGCTATCTAAATTAACCAGCAAAGAACCGCGAATCGAAGCATGGGAAGCAACAAACCTGCATTTACTCGCAACAGTTATTGTGAAATCAGCGTTAATGAGAACAGAATCTCGCGGCTCACATCGACGCAGTGATTTTCCAGAAACAGATGAAAATTGGTTGAGTAGAATTGTTCAAGAAATAGATCTAAACGGTAACTGGCAAAATAAAGTGGAGGCAGTGTAAATGAATCAACTTCGAGATAATTTGAAAACACTGGGCCTTTCGCCAAACCATATTTTTCAACAAGTAAAAGATGCGATAAGTGAAGATTTGGCTGGCGGTGAAGATATAACTTCAATTTCCACTATTTCTGAAACTCAAGTTAGTACTGCCGAATTTACCTCTAGATCAGCTGGTGTGGTTAGTGGGTTACATGTAGTTGCAGCAGTTCTTGAGTACTGCGGGATAAATCATTATGAGGTTTTAGTTGATGAGGGATCAAAAGTTACAGCAGGCAAGGTTTTAATTAGAGCGCAAGGTAATACTCAAAAACTACTTCTAGCAGAGCGCACAGCACTTAATTTTCTATCGCACTTGAGTGGAATTTCAACTCTAGTTAATACCTGGGTGGAGGAGATTGCTGGAACAAAATGTCAGATTCGAGATACTCGAAAAACCACACCCGGCCTTCGCAACTTAGAAAAGTTTGCAGTTCGCATGGGTGGTGCGATAAATCATCGAATTACACTTTCAGAATCTGCCATTATCAAAGATAACCATATTCTTTCAACCGGAAGCATTACTGCAGCTTATAAAGCGATTAAGAAGGCATACCCAAATAAATCAATTGAGATTGAGGTTGATTCACTTGAGCAATTTACTGAAGCATTAACACTAAAGCCTGATCTAATTTTACTTGACAATATGAGTGTTGAAATGTGCCTGCAAGCAGTTGAACAAAATAAAGGATCAGTTAAGTTAGAAGCATCTGGTGGCCTATCTTTAAAAAATGCAAAAGCATATGCAAATACTGGCGTTGATTATTTGGCGGTAGGAGCACTAACTCACTCAGCACCAGCTTTGGATATCGGGCTAGATTTTAGAAAGGATAAATAATGCTACTCACAATAGATGTTGGAAATACCAATACAGTTCTAGGTATTTTCAATAAAGATAGATTAGAACAATCATGGAGAGTTAAGACCGATCCTCGCGATACTGCAGATGAGTTGTGGTTGCAATATTCGGCGCTAGTAAAAGGTTTTGATATCACCGGAGTTGCAATATGTTCAACAGTACCAGCGGTTTTGCGTGAGGTTAGAAAACTAATAGATGAGCATTACTCAGATATCAAAACCACAATTATTGAGCCGGGTGTAAAAACTGGTGTGCCTCTTTTGGTAGATAACCCAAAAGAAATTGGCGCAGACCGAATAGTTAATTCTTTAGCTGCATTTACTTTGTATGGGTCAGATGGTCCATCAATTGTGGTTGATTTTGGCACCTCAACAAATTTGGATGTGGTTTCACCAAAAGGTGAATTTCTAGGCGGTGCACTAGCGCCAGGAATTGAGATTTCAGTTGACGCACTTGCTGCTCGTGCAGCACAGCTTCGAAAAGTTGAACTGGTTAAACCAAAATCGGTTATTGGTAAGAACACGGTAGAGGCGTTGCAATCAGGCACGATCTTTGGCTTTGCTGGCCAAGTGGATGGCTTGGTAAATCGAATTATTGATGAACTCTCTGATTTATATCCTGATGCTGGCGAGGTTTGTGTAATCGCAACCGGTGGGCTTGCACCTTTAGTTCTTGGCATCAGCGAGATGATCGAATTTCATGAACCTGATCTAACATTAATCGGATTGCGCTTAGTTCATGAGCGTAATTAATTCATAACCTGCACCTTGCCCGCTAGGATTTAATTCATAATGGCTGACGAGGATGACCTACCCGAACAACTGCGGATCCGAAGGGAGAAGCGGGCTGCGATTTTGCAGCGAGGCCAAGATCCATATCCAGTTTCAGTTCCAAGAACTACCTCACTGCTTGAGATACGCCAAAAACATAAAGATCTGCCAATTGATGTCGGAACTGGAATTATTGAATCTGTAACCGGTCGAGTTATTTTCAAGCGCGATACTGGAAAGTTATGTTTTGCTAATTTACGTGAAGGTGATGGCACCGAGTTACAAGCGATGTTTTCATTGGACAAAATTGGCGAGGAACAATTAGAGCTTTGGAAATCTGACATTGATTTAGGAGATATTGTCTCAGTTACTGGTGAAGTAATTACCTCGAAGCGAGGTGAGCTCTCTATTTTGGCTAATACTTTTGCACTTGCTGCAAAAGCATTAAGGCCGCTTCCAGTTGAACATAAACCACTCTCAGAGGAGAGTCGAGTTCGAATGCGCTATGTAGATTTAATTGTTAGGCCAGAGGCACGCAGCAATGCAAGATTAAGGCCAGCTGTTATGCAATCTTTACGCAGCACTTTTTCAAACCGAAGTTTTATTGAGGTTGAAACTCCAATGCTGCAGGTAATGCATGGTGGAGCAGCGGCTCGACCATTTAAAACCTTCAGCAACGCATATGAAATGGATCTGTTCTTAAGAATTGCTCCAGAGTTGTATTTAAAAAGATGCGTAGTAGGTGGACTTGAAAAGGTATTTGAAATTAATAGAAATTTTCGAAACGAAGGCGCAGACTCCTCGCACTCACCAGAGTTTGCCATGATTGAAACTTATGAGGCTTATGGGGATTGGGACACCATGGCAGAGTTAACTAAAAGTTTAATTCAAGATGCCGCAAAAGCTGTTTTTGGATCTCATAAAGTAAAACACCACGATGGTAGAGAGTTGGACCTTGGTGGAAGCTGGAAAGAGATCTCACTTTTTGATGCAATCTCTGATGCGGTGGGCGAAAAAGTAACGGGTGAGAGCAGCATCGAAGAGCTGAAAAAAATTGCCACTAAATTAGGAATTAAATTGGACCCGAAGTGGATTAAAGGCAAAATTGCTGAGGAGATTTTTGAGCATGTTGCAATTAAGAAGTTAACTGGGCCCACATTTGTTAAAGGGTTTCCCATTGATACCTCACCACTTGTTAGAGCTCACCGAACAACTGCCGGTGTGGCTGAAAAATGGGATTTATATATAGAAGGTTTTGAATTGGCCACCGGATATTCAGAGTTGGTTGATCCGGTTGTGCAGCGAGAAAGATTAGTAGAACAAGCAAAACTTGGCGCCTCTGGAGATTTAGAGGCAATGGGATTAGACGAAGATTTCTTAAGAGCGATGGAACATGGCATGCCACCTATGGGAGGTATGGGAATGGGTGTTGATCGCTTATTGATGGCTTTAACCGGATTAGGAATTCGCGAAACAATATTATTTCCATTAGTTAAACCATCAACTGGAGATGAGTAATGTCTGTTTTAATTAGAGCCGCTAAAACTTCAGATGTGAAGAAAATTCGAGCAATTATTGACACCTATTCTGTGCAACGAAAACTTTTATCCAAAGAAACCGTGACTTTGTTTGAAAGCGTTCAAGAGTTTTCAGTTGCAGAGGTAGATGGTGAAGTAGTTGGATGCGGCGCGCTGCATGTTTTATGGGAAGATATTGCAGAGGTCAGAACGGTGGCAGTTTTAGAAAAAATGCATGGCCAAGGAATCGGGCACTTAATTCTTGAAAACATTTTAACTCGGGCAAAAGATGTTGGAGTTAAAAAAGTATTTTGTTTAACCTTTGAAACAAAGTTTTTTGGCGCCCATGGCTTTAATGAAATTCAAGGTTCACCAGTTGATCCAGATATTTATGCTCAGCTTTTGCGTTCCTATGATGAAGGTATAGCTGAGTTCCTTGACCTGGAGAGTGTTAAACCCAACACACTGGGAAATACCAGAATGCTTAAAGTTCTTTAAGTTTTCGGGCATAAACACCCCAATTATGGGGTTATAGAGCCATAACACACCCAATATATGGGTGAGTTATTCACAGCCTAATCGAAGTGCGCGATGTCCCATTTTGGCATTAGGCTATTTACATTAGGAAGAAAGGCTTGAGCAATGTTTGAACGCTTTACCGATCGTGCCAGACGTGTTGTTGTGCTGGCGCAAGAAGAAGCACGCATGCTCAACCATAATTACATTGGTACTGAACATATCCTTTTAGGTTTGATTCATGAAGGTGAAGGCGTTGCTGCTAAAGGCCTTGAGTCTTTAGGTATTTCACTAGAGGCAGTGCGCTCGCAAGTAGAGGAAATAATTGGCCAAGGTCAACAAGCACCTTCAGGACATATTCCTTTTACACCACGTGCAAAAAAAGTTTTAGAGTTATCCCTTCGCGAAGCATTGCAATTAGGACATAACTACATTGGTACCGAACATATTCTTTTAGGTTTAATTCGTGAAGGTGAAGGAGTTGCAGCACAAGTTCTAGTAAAGCTTGGCGCAGATCTTTCTCGAGTTCGCCAACAGGTAATCCAATTACTTTCTGGGTATCAAGGTAAAGAAGCTGTTGCAGCTGGAGGTCCAGCAGAAGGTCAACCTTCAACATCTTTGGTACTAGATCAATTTGGTCGCAATCTGACTCAAGCTGCTCGTGAAGGCAAGTTAGATCCAGTTATTGGCCGTGAAAAAGAGATTGAAAGAGTTATGCAAGTTCTATCTCGCCGTACTAAAAATAACCCGGTATTAATTGGTGAACCAGGAGTTGGTAAGACAGCGGTGGTTGAAGGATTAGCTCAAGCAATTGTTAAAGGTGATATTCCAGAGACTTTAAAGGACAAACAGCTTTATTCATTGGATTTAGGAGCATTAGTTGCAGGCTCTAGATACCGCGGTGATTTTGAAGAACGCCTAAAGAAGGTATTAAAAGAGATTAGAACTCGTGGCGACATTATTCTTTTCATTGATGAAATTCACACATTAGTTGGTGCTGGCGCTGCTGAAGGTGCAATTGATGCAGCTTCAATTCTTAAGCCAATGTTGGCTAGGGGAGAGTTACAGACAATTGGTGCCACAACCTTGGATGAATACCGTAAGCACTTAGAAAAAGATGCAGCTCTTGAACGACGTTTCCAACCAATTCAAGTTGCCGAACCAACAGTTGCCCACACAATTGAAATCCTTAAAGGTTTGCGCGATCGCTATGAAAGCCACCATAAAGTTTCGATTTCAGATGGCGCTTTAGTATCAGCAGCTACTCTGGCTGATCGTTATGTTTCAGATCGTCATTTGCCTGATAAAGCTATTGATTTAATTGATGAGGCAGGATCACGCCTTCGTATTCGACGAATGACAGTTCCGCCTGAAATTCGTGAGTATGACGACAAGATTGCTGCTGCTCGCAAGGAGAAGGAATCTGCAATTGATGGTCAAGATTTTGAAAAGGCAGCATCATTGCGCGATAAAGAGAAAAATTTGATTGCTGAAAAAGCAGAGCGTGAAAAGAATTGGAAGGCAGGCGATCTTGATGTTGTCGCTGAAGTTGATGAAGAGTTAATTGCCGAAGTTCTTTCAACTGCAACAGGAATTCCAGTATTTAAGTTAACTGAAGCAGAGACTGCTCGATTACTGAAAATGGAAGATGAGTTGCACAGAAGAGTTATTGGCCAAGATCAGGCGATCAAAGCCTTGTCTCAAGCTATCCGCAGAACACGTGCTGGACTTAAAGATCCAAAGCGACCTGGCGGATCATTTATTTTTGCTGGCCCATCAGGAGTTGGAAAGACAGAACTTTCTCGTACACTTGCGCAATTTTTGTTTGGTGATTCAGATGCATTAATTCAATTAGATATGTCTGAATACTCCGAGAAACACACAGCATCACGTTTGTTTGGTGCTCCTCCAGGTTATGTTGGTTATGACGAGGGTGGTCAGTTAACCGAGAAGGTGCGCCGCCGTCCATTCTCAGTTGTGCTTTTTGATGAGATCGAAAAAGCTCACCCAGATATCTTCAACTCATTACTTCAGGTATTAGAAGATGGTCGTCTAACAGATGCACAAGGACGAGTTGTGGATTTCAAGAACACCATAATTATTATGACAACTAACCTTGGTACTCGCGATATTTCTAAGTCACTTTCACTTGGCTTTGCAAATGTTGCAGATGCACAAGGTAGCTACGAAAGAATGAAAGCTAAAGTTGGCGATGAACTTAAGTCCCACTTCAGACCTGAGTTCTTAAACCGAATTGATGACATTGTTGTGTTCCACCAGTTAACTGAGAATGAGATCATCAAGATTGTTGATCTAATGGTTGCTCAGCTAGATGAGCGATTGAAAGCCAAAGATATGGGAATTGAGTTAACAACTGCTGCTAAATCACTTTTAGCTAAACGAGGTTATGACCCAGTTCTTGGAGCTCGTCCACTACGCAGAACAATTCAGCGTGAGCTAGAGGATGTGCTATCTGAGAAGATGCTATTTGGTGAGTTGAAAGCAGGAGAGATTATTTTGGTAGATGTTTCAGATGAGACTGATTCTGCAACCTTTACCTTCAAAGGTGCTGCAAAATCTGCAATGCCGGATACTCCTGGAGATTTAGCAGAAGCAACTAATTAATTTTTACCTTACTTATTGCTTGCTCGACTCTAGCTGCTTCTAAAATTTCAATTCCGGCAATCTTTAAATCGCTACCAATTGGAACAATTGCTCTCTTAAAACCAAGTCTGGCTGCTTCAGATACACGTTGAGTTATTCCAGTAACTTTTCTAATCTCACCAGCTAAACCAACCTCACCAATTGCAACTAAATCAGCAGGCAATGCCAAACCTTTAGCAGCAGATGCAACTGAGAGAGCCACTGCCAAATCCGCAGATGGCTCAGTTATTTTCATTCCGCCAACGGTTGCAACATAAACATCTCGTCCAGATATTTTAATTCCAGCTCTTAGTTCTAAAACAGCAAGAGTCATAGCTGTTCTGGCATTGTCTAAACCACTTGTTACTCTTCTTGAATTTCCCCAATCTCTACCATCAGAGTTTGGCGCACTCACCAAAGATTGAATTTCAGCAAGTAAAGCTCTTCTACCTTCCAGAGCAACTGTTACGCAGGTGCCTGGTACCGGTTGAGTATGCCGAGAGGTGAATAAACCGGTTGGATCTGGCAATCCAATTATTCCTGAATCATTTAAATCAAAACATCCAACCTCATCAGATGCGCCAAATCGATTCTTAATTGTTCTGATTAATCTAAGCCTAGAATGTCTTTCACCCTCAAAATTAAGTACTACATCAACTAAATGCTCCAATAACCTTGGCCCGGCAATTGAACCATCCTTAGTTACATGTCCAACCAGAACCAATGTTATGGATCGTTCCTTAGCAATTCTGATTAGAGCTGCTGCAATTTCTCTAACTTGAGTAACACCACCTGGAGCGCCATCAACTGTGGTGCTTGAGATAGTTTGAATTGAGTCAATGACAAGTAACTCTGGTTTTACTGAATCAATATGGGCAATCACAGCGCCAAGATCAGATTCGGCAGCCAGCCATAAATTTTTATCAATTGCATTTAATCGCTCTGCTCTTAAGCGCACTTGTGAAGCAGACTCTTCGCCACTTATATATAGGGCAAGAATTCCTTGTTTTGCTGTTTCAGCGGCAACTGTTAACAATAAAGTTGATTTACCAACTCCAGGTTCACCTGCTAATAAAATTGCAGCTCCTGGTACTAATCCACCACCTAAAACTCGGTCTAACTCACCAACGCCACTACTTCTAGCTTTTGCACTTGCTAAATCCACATCACCAATTGGTTTTGCGGCAGAGGTAATGGATCCTGCAACTAATGAAAGTTTTTTTGGAGCGGCTATTTCTTCAACACTGCCCCAGGCTTGGCATTCACCACATCTGCCTACCCACTTGGTTGCAGTCCAACCACACTCCACACATCGAAATGGATCTTTTGCAGGTGCTTTAGCCATGGCGCAAATCTAATGCCAAGCGCTGACTATCTACCTTCTTGCACAGCCTTTGTTGCTGGGTGAATCACAAATAAAGGCAGCTCACGCCGTTTTTGAGCCTTACGAGTGGCTAATATCGCAGCCATTCGGCTATCACATAACTTTTCTAACTCTGAATATCCTGCTTCACCCATCATTTTAGTTAACTCAATTTTATTTGATTGATAAACCGGAACTCTTCCCACATGTGCTTCTGAATTACTTGTGCAGTACCAATCAAAATCTGCACCACCATCGCCCCATGCCAATCTTTCATACTCACCAATCACCACAACTGTTATTTCTTTGTCGCCCATCTCTCGGGTTTCCCAAGATCTGCGAAGTGGAAGTTGCCAACAAATATCTGGCTTTGTATCAACAAAATGGACTTGTTCTCTAACTGCTAAATGATGTAACGCACATCCAAATGATCCGGTATAACCGGGGGCTTCATATCCAACTCGATTTAGAAAAATGCATGAATCCTTTACTTTTCTTGTTTTACGATCTTTGTCTAATCCAATTTCAGTTATTTGTAATTTTCCACCAGATTTTTTTGCTCTTGCTTGATCATAGAATTGCCATTCAGCTCGAGTTAATTTCTTGGCAGCTTTCAAAACTCGATCTTCATCCTCTTTGCTGGTGTAGTAAGCACCATCAGAGCAACAGCCTGCATCTGGTTTATCGGCATCAATGCCACAGCAGCCATCTCCATAAATGCATTGCCAGTATGAGGTCAACCAAGTTAAATCACACTTGAACAATTCCTCAGGATTTGCTGGGTTAGCAAACTCAACCCAATCGCGCGCGAAATTTGGAGCTACTTCATTCTTGGATAACTTAGATTTCGCTCTGTTTTTCGTTGCCATAGCGCCATAGTTTAAGGGTGAAGTGTGGTTAAAGACTAATTGGGTAGGCTTTAAGTATGAGTGGAACTTTAAAGAGCAAATGTATTGGCTTTGTTGGTGTTGGGGTAATGGGGCAGGCAATCATTAAAAGTCTCTTAGCTAAATCGGCAACGGCAGATCAAATCTGTATTACCGACAAGGTCTTAGAGAAAGCCGAAGAAGTATCCTCGAATTTAAAAGTATCTCTAAAAAATATTTCTGAGATAGGTCAGAAATGTGAAGTAATTCTATTGGCAGTAAAACCCCAAGATTTGGAAAAGGTTTTAAGCGAGTTAAAAACAAGTATTAAACCTGACAGTTTGGTGATTTCAATAGCCGCGGGTAAAACCATAAAATTTATAGAAGAGAATTTAGGATCAAAGAACCCAGTGATTCGAGTGATGCCAAATACTCCTGCATTAATCGGTAAAGGTGTATCCGCAATTGCAGCTGGTACATACACCAATGCAGGGCATTTAGAGATTGCAAATGAAATTTTTGCATCAACAGGATTAGTAATTCAAATACCAGAGGATAAGTTAAATGCAGTTACGGCATTAAGTGGCTCAGGTCCTGCCTACTTCTTTAATTTCATTGAAGCTATGGTCAATGCCGGGGTGGAGTTAGGTTTAACAAGAGAGATCGCAACTACTTTGGCAATTGAAACTATTTCAGGATCGGCAGCAATGCTAAAAGAAAGTGGCCTGGACGCTGCAACTTTGCGCACTAATGTAACAAGTCCAAATGGAACAACTGCAGCTGCGCTACAAGTTTTTTCTGAAAACAGTTTTGAAAACATTATTTTACAAGCAATGAGTGCTGCAGAAAAACGGGCTCAGGAGTTGGCTTGAAAAAAGTATTGACAGTACTTATCTCGGTATCGTTGTTTAGTATCGCTCCAGTAAATGCTGCATCAATGAAAAGCAGCAAAGCTTTGGTGGAATTACCATATACGAAGTCTGATCAAGTAAGTGATGTTGTTCTAACCCCGGTAAGTGTAATTTTGATTGGTACTACTGAATCACCAAACTCAACTTGGATTAGTGGTTCACTATCTGGTTCTAGTGATGCATTTGTGGCAAGTTATTCATCAATTGGTGCTCCACTTTGGAATTTAAGATTGGGTCAAGCAAGTAGTGAAATTGCCACATCCGCTGCAATTGATACAGATGGCAGTATTTGGGTAGTAGGTGCAAGCTCTGGCTCAGTTGTTTCAAGCAGCACCCCAACACCACCCAAAATTCTCAATCCAGATAATGTGATTCTTGATCAATCAACAACTACAAGTACTCCAATGAACAGAGTTAGAGTTTGGCAAATCAGCAATACCGGAATTTTGCTTAACACCTTCGAATTTGTCTTTGAGAATGTTATTAACCCGAAGAAAATACTGATTACAGGTAGCAATTTATCAATTGTAGGAACGATCTATGGCAAAGCAGTTACGCAAGGTTTTTATCTATCTGTAACTAAAAATGGCGTATTTTCACCATTAGTAAAAATTGGTTCAAAAAGTACTCAACTAAATGATTCAGTTGCTAACGCCGATGGCACTTTGACAGTTGTTGGAACAAGTGGAGACCTCTTACTTAAGTCAAAATCTCTGAGCAAATCTGATGCAATCACACTAAAACTTTCAATACTTGGTGAAGTGCAGCAAGTTGCTCGAGCAACCTTGAAAAATACAATTCGCGTATGGGATTCAATTGATGATGGCTTACTACAGGCAGGTGCGGTTAGGTATTCAAACAAAACAGAAGCTGCGATTACGAAATTTTCGGCTTTAGGAAAACCAACTTGGAATTTTAGATATTCTGCAAAATCAACAGCTTTAGCTGCAGATGGAAAAAACGCTTGGGTCACATTTGTATCAAGTGGCGCCATAACAGGTGTACCTAGTTGGAAGCCAAAAAATCCAACACCAGTTTTGCTGGGTCTAGGCAAAAAAGGCGAAGTGGTGGCACCATTTACGCTTACCGCACCTGCCGTTGCCATTGAAGCAAATAACGAAATTGGAACAGTTGTGATCACCGATTCGGGTGTAAGTTTTGGTTTAGTAGTCGTTAACTAGTAATCTTCACACATAGCAAGTATCTATAAAGGAGCAAAATGGGTTCAGTAATTAAGAAGCGTCGCAAGCGAATGGCTAAAAAGAAGCATAAGAAACTTCTGAAGAAAACCAGAATTCAACGCAGAAACGCTAAGTAGTTCTTAACTAAGGTTTTAAGAGAGTCAATTTTCCAGATACGCCGGCAACGGCGTATCTAATTTTATTTAAGCTTATCCAACTGCTTTGTGCCCCAGATTGAATTTTTCCATTACTAACTAGTGATATTGAGCGATTTGCCGAAGTTAATGCACATAATCTTTGTTGACATCCATACAAGATAGTTTTGTCATCAATTGAAATAGGAGAGTTAGGAATACCGAATTCAGGCTTTGCAACATTAGTAGCACTCTTGGCAGTTAATAACTGAAATCTAATATTGTTTGGATTTGGAAAAGACGTGATAGTCCCGGTGAACCATCCAACATTTAAGCCCTTAGTACCATTAAAAATTCCAACATCGTAACCTGATACAGCTACACCTGTACTAGGAATATCAAGTGTTTTGTAACTCCAGTCCTCAGCGGCAGAACTACTTCTAGTCGAATATCTAACTTCACCTCTCGTTACATTTTTATCTTGGTCAAATCCACGAACTGAATCATAAATTAAATGAACTTTGCTGCCGACTTTTGCAGACTTTAAATGAAATGCAACATCACCAGTAGTTCTACCTTCCGTATCTTTATCCCCATCAACGATTTCATAACTCCAGTCAACAACATTTTTCACCGCTCCGAGCAAAATTCCCTGTGATTCGTCTCGATAAAAAACCTGTACCCCGTCCTCTGTTACAGCACATGCGTTTGAAACACTAACATCTGAACCACCACGTACTCGAACTGCCTCTTTATAGTCTTGAATGTTTGGTCCATTGCCATCAACAATTTCATATTCCCAATTCTTACCATCAAAAAGTGCATATCTTAAATCTTTGTCTTTTAAATCAGAGTAAAAAATGTGCAGGTAATTGGTTTTGCCATCTACAGATGTGCACATGGAAAGATAACCAGATACATCATTTGGCGTTTTACCCAACAAGCTTGAATTTCCATCTATAGTTTTAATACTCCATTTATTGGCTGAATAGGTTGCTAGCTTTAGGTCTCCAGAGGCACTGTCGGTATAGGCAATAACTGGCTTACCCGAATATGTTGCAGTGGCTAAATATTTAGCATCAGCATTTGCATCAATGGTGGTGCTTTTCCAGGCGGCTTGTGGTGTTACTAAATTTGAATTAACTGCAACCGATGTGCCAAGTGAGTTAGTTGCCGCAACTGAAAAAGTGTATTTTGTGCCATTCTTTAAACCTGTGATATTCACTGGGCTTTCTTGGGCAGTAACAATTTCACCACTTCGAATATTCTTAACCTCATAACTTGTCACTTGCGCAGAGCGAAAATTCACTGGTGGATCAAATTGAATAATTGCACTTTTATCAGCGATTAGCGCTTTAACATTTTGTGGTGGCTGTGGTGTACCTGTAGCCAGACCAGCTGGTGGTTTTTGGCGCATGTCTTCAAACATGGCAAGTAGTAAAGATCCAGGCAAGTGAAACACTTCTCCAGATTCTAAGTTTGGTGTCATAACTGCATTGTCACCAGATTGTGAGAAGAGATCTTCATCCAAATGACTTACTGAGGAGCCAGGTTCATATATTGCTGGTGTGTAGAGTTTTGGCTTTACTCCACCATTTGATTTAACCGCAATTTCGCCCGACCAAACTAAGTTTGAAGTTAGTGCTTTCCCAGTCTCAATTGATGGAGAAGGCATATCAGCAAGTCTTCGACCATCTGGTAATTGAGCATACGCATCAAATGGAGTTGGTAGATCTACTCTTCCAAAACCTGATCCGCTGTCATAGTAACTCCCGGACATGAAACCAAGACCATGTCCCATTTCATGCAAAATCACTGAAACAAGATCATAACTTCGCGCAGGACATTTTCCATCAATACCGTAGTACCAAGGCGCATTAGAAGTTATGGATATTTCTATTTCTGGGTTGGCAGGGTCTAAATCTTTTCCAGCCAAAGCGTTTGCTAATGCCGAGGCGTAGTAAAGTGTTTTATCAGGTGCACCATTAAAGTTTGCATAATTACTTTTAGAGCTTGCAGAGGCAAGAATGCCAAAACTAGCTGCGCTGCCCCATTTAACATTTACATTTACAGGAACAGTCGAAGTGAAATTTTCAGACCATATATCTACTGCAGTTTGAACTGCAGGTTTTGCAAAAGAAGGAACTGTATTGAAATTAATTACAAAAGAGCTTTTTGGCTCAAGATTTGCAATTGGAACTCTAGGTTTTGACTCAATTGAAACCGATCCATTACTTGCATAAATATGTCCCCAATTAGCTGGAGCAACTTTTATTTCAAGTGCATTTGATGATTCAGATGTAGTAGGGGCAACGAGCAGTCCTATCGCCAGCAGGGCCGAGGTTAGAATTGATCGATTGCGCACAGGATGAAGGCTAACAGTCTGCGATGATTAGGCAGTGCAGCCATCTTATATATCAGCAACATTTAAGCAAAAACACATAGTACTCAACTTCAATATTAGTAATTGCAGTAAAGATCTTGGATCGTGATGAAAAAAGTAACTGTTTATTCTCGCTCAGGCTGTCATCTATGCGAGATTGCAATAGATAAAATTAAATCAGTTAATTCAGAGATAGATTTTGAACTAGAAATCAAGTTAATTGATGATGTCAAAACTTTGCAAGAAAAATACAATGATGAGGTTCCAGTTATTTTGATTGATGACCAAGTTCATGATTATTGGCGTATTGATGTCGAAAGATTTATTAAAGCGATTAAATCTTAATTACTTCTTTAAAATCTCATCTGCGTCAATGATTCGGTAGGCGTAACCCTGTTCAGCCAAGAATCTCTGTCTATTCTGCGCAAAATCTTGGTCAATGGTGTCTCGTGCGACAAGAGAATAAAACCTTGCTCCTCTGCCATCCGCCTTTGGTCTTAGAATTCGACCGAGCCGCTGAGCTTCTTCTTGTCTAGAACCAAATGTGCCAGAAACTTGAATTGCTATCGTTGCTTCTGGCAAGTCAATAGAGAAATTTGCAACTTTAGAAACTACTAAACATTTCAATTCTCCAGTACGAAATAATGCATAAAGTCGTTCTCGCTCTTTAATTGGTGTGTCACCTTTAATAACCGGAACTCCCAGTGCTTCTGAGAGCTGGTCTAACTGATCAATATATTGACCAATAACTAAAACCTGATCATTCGCATGTTGCTTAGCCAAAGCAACTGCTACTTCTTTTTTAGTTTGTGAAGTTGAACAAAACCGATAGCGGTCTTCTTGTTCTGCGGTCGCATAGTTCAAACGCTCTGCATCAGTCAAGGTTATTCGCACCTCAACACAGTCAGCCGGTGCAATATATCCTTGCGCTTCAATTTCTTTCCAAGGTACATCAAATCGCTTTGGACCAATCAGTGAGAAAACTTCACCTTCCATGCCATCTTCTCTAACTAAAGTTGCAGTTAACCCTAATCTGCGGCGGGATTGAATATCTGCGGTAAACCTGAAAATCGGAGCAGGTAAAAGGTGCACTTCATCATAAATTATTAATCCCCAGTCAATTGCATCAAATAAATCCAAGTGTGCATATACACCTTTTTTACGGGTAGTCATAACTTGATATGTTGCGATAGTTACTGGGCGAATCTCTTTTTTAGCGCCACTATATTCGCCAATGTCATCTTCATTTAAATCAGTTCGGCGAAGTAATTCATCACGCCACTGACGCGCAGCTACGGTATTGGTAACTAAAATCAAGGTAGTTGCTTTGGCATGAGCCATAGCAGCAGCGCCAACAATGGTTTTTCCGGCACCACAGGGCAGAACTACAACTCCAGATCCACCATGCCAAAATCCTTCGGCAGCTAACTCTTGATACTTACGAATTTTCCAACCATCTTGCCTAAGTGTTATTTTATGATGTTCGCCATCAACATATCCCGCAAAATCTTCAGCCGGCCACCCTAATTTAAGTAGTGCTTGTTTTAAAAAACCACGTTGGCCAGGATGAACAACAATAGTTTCATCATCTAGCTGTTTACCGAGCATCGGGGCAACTTTTTTTCCTCGAGTTACTTCTTTTAATACTGCTGCATCATTTGAAACCAGTATTAATCCATGAACTGGGTGGGCTTCAAGTCGAAGGCGACCATACCTGGACATTGTTTCTGCGATATCGACCAACAGTGCATGCGGCACCGCATATCTTGAGTACTTAATTAAAATATCAATTACTTCTTCAGCGTCATGACCAGAGGCTCTGGCATTCCAAAGTCCAAGCGGTGTTAGTCGATAGGTATGAATATGTTCAGGAGATTTTTCTAACTCAGCAAATGAAGCAATAGATCTGCGGCATTCATCAGAGAGAATATGATCGATATCTAATAGAAGTGTTTTATCACTTTGAACAATTAGTGGGCCATCACTCATTTCAGCAACTCAACGATAAAAGCGTTAGTTAGTTTTATTCGTGGTTCAAGATATGAAACATTTATAAATTCAGTTGGGGCATGAGCGCCATGTCCGACTGCACCTAGCCCATCTAAAACCTTGGCACCAGCAGCTGCAGCAAGATTGCCATCGCTTGCACCACCAACACTAGCTTTTCCAATTTCAGGAAAGCCAAGTGAAGCAGCTACTTTTTCAAACTTTGCGTGTAACTCACTGGTACTGGATTCTTCAAGTGGTGGCCGATTTATTCCACCAGTGACCTCAACTTTTGCGACATCACTTTTTAAAGTTCTAATTGCATTATCAATTCTTTCAAGCTCTGATTTAGTAAAAGACCTAACATCAACATCTAATGTGGCAAAAGCTGGCACAGTATTTGTTGTAGTGCCTGAATGTAGAACTGTAGGTACAGCGGTGGTACCAAACTTTTGATTTTCCAACGATGCTATTTGTAATACAAGTTTTGCAATCTCAGTTGTCGCATTAATTCCCTTTTCTGGTTCAAGCCCAGCGTGAGAAGCAAGGCCAGTTACTTTAATTTGATACATAGCCGTACCTTTGCGACCAGTTTTAACTTTTCCATCTAAGGATGCTTCAAAAACTAAGACTGCATCTGCTGCTTTTGCAAGTCGAGCAATTAGATCTTTTGAGGTAGCACTTCCAGTTTCTTCATCTGTTGTTGCTACTAGAGCAATTTGATTTTCCAAATGCTCAATTCCAACCAAAGAGTAAAGAGCCTGAATAAAACCTGCCTTCATATCAAATACACCTGGCCCAGTTGCTACATCACCATTTACTTGCCAAGTCGGAGTAAAAGATCCTTTTGGCCAAACTGTATCTATATGACAGAGTAAAACTATTTTGGGTGATTTGCTGCCCCACCAGTAAACCGGTCTACCATTTTCCATTACTTTTTCTGCTTTAACCTTTAATAGTGAATTAGTTATTTCAATGGCTAAATCAACCACTTGATTGCACGCAACTAAATCTTCGGTAGGAGATTCACATTCCACTAAGCGCTTAAGGTCAGTTAGTGCGGTCATAGGTCTAAGTCTGCCTTATTTTCAGATTTGGTGAGTGATGGTGCGACTCCATTGATCCTAGGTATGCGAAATTGGAGTATTTCATCGGAAGTTTCATCCCTTGCTGTCAGGGTGCCAAGAGAAATAGAGATTGGCTCGATGATTCGGTTAGAGACACCACCATTATTATCGGCATAGCTGATAATCAAACTTTTACCTTCATTTATGTATTGATTAATTAATGCCAAAGTCTCATTAGAAGATGTGCCAGGAATTATTGGCTCAACTTTTTTACTTCGTTCACCTGCTCTAATTGTTTTAACAGCAGCAGTTACGATTGCATCTTTTGGTGCAGTAAATTCCGAAATTATTCTCGGTGGCTTTGGCCTAGATTTTGAACGCCTTAGATTGGGTTGTGAAAGCAAGACCCCGCCAGAATTTTCAGCTGCCGGTAAGTATCCAAACTCTCTTAACTCTCCAATTACCTCAGCTAATTCAAAATCAGTAACGAGAACTTGTGGTGCAATTTTACGCAATCTTAAGTGCTCACATTTTTTATCATGCAAAATTTGCTGGACCAAACCTTCATCTTCGCAACGGATATATGTGTGAGCACTACCAACTCGCAGCCTGCCATGGCGCTTTGCGATATCAGTGATTAAATATTCAAGCGGCTGAGGCATTGGAGTTTTTGAGATCTTACTTAAAAATGTTTTTATCTGATCACCAGTTTTGCCATGGTCTAAACCTCGTCTAATTGAACTATCACTAAATCGGTAGACAGTTGCACCGCCTCTACTTTCAATATCAGCAATTGTTCCCATTTCAGATGCCAATTCAGGCGTTAATGGTCCTGGTGCAACTGCACTGTTGTCAGCTTGAATAAGAATATGGTCAACCGGCTTAGGTAAGGCAGATTCAATTTCTAACACTTCTTTTTCATTAAGTAAGTTAGAACCAAATGTTGAAAGCGCGCCTTGTCCAGTAATTCCTAGCCATTCTGCTTCTCGCAGTGTCCATTCAACATAATCATTGTTTGCTCTTTGCGGGTTAATCCATTTAACTATTTCTTGCAATGATTTAACATCAGGCGTTAATTGGGGATTATCGTTCAAAACTTTAAGTGTGCTTCTTCTTATAAGACTGGCTCCAGCGCGATCAAGTTCTGGGCCTAGTGGCGCAACATTCTTATCACTATTTTTCCCAATCAATCCACTTACTCTTGATGTATCTAACCAAAGTACTACCAATGAATACCATCTTTCTTCTGCAGATTTTGTTAACCAAATATCAAATGCTGAGGTTGGCAATATTTGGTCATCTGAATCAATTACAAGCAATCCACCTAAATAACAAAGTTCAGCAACAAACCCAGCACATGTTTCATCAATGCCTAAATGCTCAGCAATTTTCTTCAGATCTCTTACACCTAGTCCACCAGTTCTAAGTGCGGTGGGTGGCTCATCAGATAGATTGTGTAGCAATTCTTCACACCAACGAAGAATTGTTGAGATATTTGCAATGGCCGCTAAATCAATCTGCTTTTGGACTACCTCTTTACCAATCAAATTTGGGGCTTTAGAAACCATATCTTTATGAATTTTTCCACCGCGCAACTTAATTGCAACATCTCTAGGTAAAGCAACAGTATTTGAATCCAAAGCTACAAGCACTCCGTTATCCAATAACCAACCAATTGCGTTGCCAGGTTTCTTAATGTTCCCAATTTGCCCTCGCGGTGGGCCCCAAGTTAATTTAGCTAAAACTTCCTCTGATGCTTTAGGAATCTCTTTAAGTATTGAAAAATCAAATTTCTTTACAGCGATCGGCCCAAGACCTGCCGGTTCATCCCCAATTAACATTTTTAGATTAGTTGGCGTTCGGTAGTTGTTTCCCTCTTTGTAAAGCAATCCCATCTGCCATAGGTGATCTAAAGCAAATGCAGTTTCTTCACTTGTCACTGCAACAATTTCTGATTTTTTAAAAGGCTCTGGTAGCGCGCAAGCTGCTTCAATTATTTGGTAGTGCCACATATTTATTGAATCCAGAGCGCGAACAAGTGATGGAGTGGAGGTGGCACGGGCTGCAAGAGCAGAAAAATCATTTGGAACTGGCGAGACTAAATCTGGTCTAAGTTTAAATATTGAAGCCAATGCATCATCGCCCCTTGCGCGCAACTCATCAGCAAAAGTGATCGCGACAGTAGACATAACTGGCTTACTTTACTCGGGTTTTGCTTGGTCTATTTACCCTTTGCGCTTTAGCTTCCGAGGAGAGATTAATGAGCCGAAGGCAGCAAGTCGCCCAGCGGCTGGTCCTAATATTTTTTTAATTCTTCTAGCCCTACGAAAATCGTAAACCGGCCAATTATCTCGGTAGGCCCGAATTTCAAGAAGTGCATCTGGGTTAATGGCTCTTGGATTTCCAACTGATTCAAGAAGCGGAATATCGTGATGTGAGTCTGAGTATGCATAGCAATTCTTAAGTTCAAAGTTTTTTTCAATTGCTAATTTCTTAATTGCAGATGCCTTTTCTCTGCCGTGCAATAAGTTTCCAATAATCTTTCCAGTGTAAACCCCATCAATAATTTCTGCCTTAGTTCCCAACGCTCCCGTAAATCCCAGTCTTTTTGCCATCAGATTTGCCATGTCAAGGGGCGTAGCAGTTACCAACCAAACCTCTTCACCTTTAGCCAAATGTTCTTTTGCAATCTCCACCGTACCCTGCCAAATTGCTGGTGAAACATACTCTTCATAAATTTCTTGGCCAATTTTTTCAATCTCAATTACGTTGTGGCCTTTGATGAACTCAGTTGCAGCATTTTGAAATCTAGCAATTTCATCTTTGTTCTCTTTGCCAGTTAGGCGATATCTGATATTGGCCAGTACAAATGCTGAGATATCTTTTTTTGTAAAAAAACCGCGCTGGTACATCCCACGTCCCAAAAAGAAGATTGTGGAACCTTTTAATAAGGTGTTATCGACGTCAAAAAACGCGATTCGCTTTTCTATGAGCGCCATATCACTACCTTAGCGAACCAGCCTGAATTCTCCTGCTTTATGCTTACACCATGGCACAAATGATTCACTTCGTCAGACATGGCGAGGTTCATAATCCAGAGAAAATTCTTTATGGTCTACAACCAGGATGGCGTTTGAGCGAACGTGGTAATCAAATGGCACAAGTCGTGGCTGAATGGTCTAAAGATTTAAATCTCGGAGCAATTCATTCCTCGCCTCTACAAAGGGCACAAGAAACTGTTGCACCAATTATTGATACCCATAAGCTTTCATTAAATCTTGATAGCAATTTGATCGAAGCCAGTAACGTTTTCGAAGGTAAGAAATTTGAATTAGGAAGTGGAGTGCTTAAACACCCAAAATCCTGGCGCTATTTATATAACCCGTTTAAACCTTCCTGGGGTGAGCCATACGAAATAATTATTAACAGAATGTTGAAAGCTCTTTTTGCTGCTCGTGATGCGGCCGCAGGCAAAGATGCTATTTGTGTTTCTCACCAACTTCCAATCTGGATTTTAAGGTCAGCAATTGAAGGACGTAGATTAATTCACGATCCAAGAAAACGTCAGTGCACGCTGGCCTCTGTTACATCTTTTGAATTAGATAGTGAAGGCATGGTCTGTGGTGTTTCTTATAATGAACCTGCCAAACATTTATTGCCCTTACAAAAATGAAAATAATTTTAGTATTTCTATCCGCGCTGCTTTTAACCTCTTGCGCGGGTGGTGGAGTTTCTTCCCAAAATGAAAATTCATTTATATCAGGCAGTGGAATTGCAACATTTGTTGAAAAAGCTGATCGAAAAACAGCACCTGTTCTGTCGGGTGAGACTTTAACTTCAGGAAAGATAACCTTAAATAAAAATCAAGTTACTGTGATTAATGTCTGGGCGTCTTGGTGTGCTCCATGCCGGGCAGAGGCACCAGTCTTACAAGAATTTTCTGTTAACTATCCAGATGTGCAATTTGCTGGGATATTAACTCGCGATAATTTGTCTTCGGCAAAGGCATTTTATGAAAATTATAATCTTACCTATCCAACTTTTATAGATGATTCATTAATTCTTGGCTTTGGAGGATCACTCATTCCAAATGCAATTCCTACCTCATTAATTCTGGATAAAGAGGGAAAAATAGCAGTCAGAATTAGCGGGGAAGTGACAGTTGCTGGTTTAAAGAAAATGTTGGATAAGGTGTTATCAAATGATTGAGTTCTTAATTAACCAAATCTTTGATGCAAACTTGTTGATTGCCATGTTCATTGCAGCTCTAGCTGGTTTGATTTCTTTTTTCTCACCTTGTGTTATCCCATTAGTTCCAGGATATCTTTCTTATGCATCTGGAATGAGTGATGTAAAAAGCAGAAGTCGAGTTTTTCTTGGCTCAGTACTGTTTGTTCTGGGATTCACTTTCCTCTTTGTTTCTTATGGAATTTTATTTGGAGAACTGGGCTCAAAAATATCTGAGAATTCCAGACCAATTTCTATTGCTCTTGGTTGCTTGACTATAGCTTTGGGTTTGATATTTCTATTAAATGAGAAGTTTTATCGAAGCTTCAAGCCATCTTGGAGATTGCGTAGTGGATTAATTTCAGCACCTTTACTTGGCTTTGCATTTGGTATCGGATGGACTCCTTGTATAGGTCCAACTTTGGGGGCTGTTCAAGTTCTTGCAATTCAAAGTGCTACTGCTCAACGAGGAGCAATCCTTTCAGCAGCCTATTGTCTTGGCCTTGGATTACCATTTATTTTAATGGGATTATTTCTAGATAAAGCTGAACCAATGCGGAAGTTTATTTCAAAGCGTGGAAACCTAATCACAAAAATTGGCGGATCGTTACTAATACTTATTGGGTTATTGCAAGTTAGTAATCTTTGGGACCAATTTATGAATAGTTTACGAGATCTAATTAGCGGATTTATACCAATAATATAATGAGCACAGTATTAGATACCCGATCATTTTTACGTTGGTGTTGGCGTCAATTAACCAGCATGCGTACAGCTTTAATTCTTTTGCTTTTACTTGCAGTTGCAGCGATTCCGGGCTCGCTTTTTCCTCAACGTAGTCAAAACCCAATTCAGGTAAAGCAATTTTTTGCAGAAAATCCTGAGACTGCGATTTGGCTTGATCGCCTAAGTCTATTTAATGTTTTTAGTTCACCATGGTTTAGCGCAATTTATCTTCTCTTATTTATATCTTTAATCGGCTGTGTTCTACCCAGAAGTATTGAGCATTTGAAGGCAATTGGAGCAAAGCCACCTTTAACACCAAAGTATTTGGATCGCATGGAGTTCTACACTGAAATCAAGAAAATTGATCTTGATAAAGTTGAAAAGTTCTTACGGAAGAAGCATTTTCGTATTAGAAGAGATGAAAACTCCATTTCGGCTGAAAAAGGCTACGCCCGTGAAACAGGCAATTTGTTATTTCACTTATCACTAGTTCTGATTTTACTCGCAGTTGGTATCGGTTCTTTATTGGGAAGCCGTGGCGATGCAATAGTTAATGTTGGCGATAGGTTTATTAATACTCCAACCTCTTATGACATTTTAAGTTTTGGAAAATATCAAGCAGAAGATTCTTTACCGCCTTTTTCCTTAACTGTTACAGATTTCAAAGCTGAATATGATCCAGTAACCAATGCCGCAATTGATTATGAATTAACTGTTTTAACAGCTAACCCCGCAGGGTCTAAAGAAATTAAAAAAACAATTAAAGTAAATCAACCCCTGGCATATGGCAGCACCAAAATTTACTTGCAGGCGAATGGTTACTCTCCAATTGTTATAGTTCGCGATAAATCAGGAAAGATTATTTTTGATGGACCAACTCCATTTCTTCCACAGGATACAAACCTGTCTTCAATCGGAGCGATAAAGATTCCAGATATGGATCCTCAAATTGGTTTTGTGGGTTCATTCTTACCAACTGCAGACCGGGATCCAATCCGAGGTGGTTTTTCTTCTTACCCTGAAGTTTTAGATCCACGGTTGTTAGTTTCGATTTGGAAAGGTGATTTAGGTCTAAACACTGGTATCCCGCAATCTGTTTACCGGATTGATACCAGCAAAATGGAGCGAATTGGATTGAAAGCTTTAGTTTTAAATGAAAGTTATGATTTTGGTGAGGGCAGCATCACATTTACAGGATGGAAATCTTGGGTTAACTTACAAATAGTTAATGATCCAGGTAAAGGTTTTGCACTTGTAGGTGCAATACTTGCGATATTAGGTTTGTTAATTTCATTGTTTACAAGGCAACGAAGAATTTGGGTTAAGCAATCAGGTAAGACCCAAGTAGCTGGCCTTGCTAAGAATGGAATACCTGGGTTAGAGCAAGAAATAGATGAGTTGGTTAAGGAGATGAGTAATGAGCGATAATTCAGCGGCGTTGTTATCAAACAATTTAATTTATGCTGCAATGTTGTTTTATACACTCGCTTTTTTTGCTCACGCAATTGAGGTTGCATGGTCAGTCAAAACTCCTGCCAAAAGTGTTAAAAAAACTAAGTTAGATTTTTCAAGAACCGAAAGAATTGGAAGATTAGCTTCAGCTTTTATGGTCATTGGGTTTTTACTTTTACTTCCTGGAGTCGTATTCAGAGGAATTTCTGCCAATCGAGTCCCGTGGGGAAATATGTATGAGTTTTCAATTACTGGAGCACTAGCATTTAGCGCTGCTTATTTATTCGCGCTAAAAAAATATAAATTAAGGTGGTTAGGGCTTCCCGTTGCACTTTCAACTTTATTAACTTTAGGAACTGCTGTTACATTGCTTTATCGGCCAAGTGCCCCATTAATGCCGGCTCTAAAATCTCCTTGGCTTGCCATACATGTATCCGCTGCAATTATTTCTGGAGGAGTATTCCTATTAGCAAATTGCATAGCGGCTACTTATCTAATTTTGGATCGTTATGAACAAAAAGGTGTACGACCTGTCTGGGCAGAAAAGTTGCCTTCGCTAGAAGTATTAGACAATCTTTCTTATCGTTTAGTTGCTTTAGTATTTCCACTTTGGACATTTTCAGTAATTGCTGGAGCAATTTGGGCCGAAGCTGCTTGGGGACGCTATTGGGGTTGGGATCCAAAAGAAACTTGGGCATTCATAACCTGGGTTGCATATGCAGCTTATTTACATGCTCGAGTAACTATTGGTTGGCGCGGAAGAAAAGCAGCTTGGCTGTGTTTGTTAGCCGGCTCAACCTTTTTGTTTAATTACATTTATATAAATGTTTGGGGCACGGGCCGCCATACATATTCTGGTTTATAACTTCCTTAAGAAATCAGGATCATCATCTGGCGGGATAATTCGCCCACGCCCACCTCGATTAGGTCTTGGTCTACGTGGTCGTCCAGCTATAAACCAAGCGATATCACCAATAAATCCAGTCAGAACAATTATTAGTAACCAAGCCCATTTAGGAAATCTTCTAACTTTATCCTGTGGGGTCATAGCGCAATCAATTAGCGTATAAATGTCTAAAACGATCACCAAGATAAGTAGGTATTTGATCATGCCCTTAGTTTAGCCTTTTTAGATTACAAAAGCGCAAGCCAGCAAGATTGCCATAAATAATTGCAGATTAGCGGTTTTCTTTAGAACCAAGATCAACTCGGATCCGACTGCTCCACCGCTGACTTTCTTTACAACTTGGGAAGTAAGTGGCAAACAAAGAGCAGTTATAAATGCAAATTCATTTATAAACCCTGCCAAAATAGCCAATACTTGAGAGGAGGTAACTAAGAATACAAAAAACTTTCTAGCATTTTTCTCACCTATTTGAACAGCGAGCGTGCGCTTACCTACCTTGGCATCTTCAGGTAAATCCCTTAAGTTATTCACTGAAAGAATCGCACATGAAAGTGAGCCTATCGGGAATGACAATAAAATAATTTGCCAATTGATTTGTTGAGTTTGAACGTAATAACTTCCAATCGTGGCAACTAAACCAAAAAAGACAAAAACTGAAATTTCACCGAAGCCAAAGTAGCCATAAGGTTTTTTTCCACCCGTATATCCCCAGGCTGCCCAGATTGAAATTGCACCAACGGCAACCAGCCAATAAGAGATATTTATTGCAAGAAATAATCCAGATATTGCTGCGATTGAAACAGATAACAAAGATGCATTTTTTACAGATTTCGCACTTGCTAAGCCAGAGGCTACCAATCTGATTGGACCAACTCTGTTGGTATCACTTCCTCTAACACCATCTGAGTAGTCATTTGCATAATTAACTGCAATTTGTAGGAATAGTGAAACTATCAAGGCTAGTGCAGCATTTATCCAGTTAATGGAGTTTGCATACACGGTTCCTACCAGCACCGGTGCAATTGCAGCTGGCAGAGTTCTAACTCGGGCTCCGATAATCCACTTATTCATTTGGTCACCATCTTTTTTGCAATTTCAGCAGCCATGATTCGATCTGGTTTTCCTAATGTAGTTCTTGGAATGGATTGAAAAACAAAGCTCGATTTAGGTGTTAACACTGGTCCAAGAGCAGCTTTAATTTTCACTAAATCAACCGCTGTCGTACTTGCTAAACACAACATTTGGCCCCATTTATCATCCGGCATGCTAAATGTAATTATCTCAGCGGTAGGTATTATTTTATTTATTTGAGCCTCAACATCACTAAGAGATATTTTTACTCCACCAGAGTTAATTACATCATCTGCTCTACCAAGCACTTTTAAACTGCCATTTACAAATTCACCTAGATCATTGCTTTCAAACCAGCCAGAATCTGAGATTTCCATGTTGTTACCTTTTTCATCCAAGTAGCCTGTGGCCAACATTGGACCCGTAAGTTGGATTAAACCCTCAGAGTTAACTTTTATTTCAACTCCGTCTAGAGGTTTTTGATTGTAAACACATCCGCCACTCATCTCAGTCATTCCGTATGTAGTGATCACTTTTATATGTTTGCTTGCAGCTTCTTTTTTTAATTTATCACTCAGAGCAGATGCACCCACTAAAACTGCCTCTGCCGCAGTTAGGTGTTCAAGTAAACGATCATCACCTGATAAAGCTTTTTGCAATTGGGTTGGGACAATAGAGATAAAATCAGCGTCAACATAATTAGTTGTATTCCGATTATCAATTACCCGAGTGCCAAGAGCAGTAGCTCTAATTAAAACATTTAATCCAGCAATGTGTGTAGTTGGCAAAAGTAGAGACCAGGAATCTCCAGGAACTGCACCTAAATATTTATGACAGGCATTTGTCGATGCAATGAGTGCAGCTGATGAGATAAGTACAGACTTTGCAGCACCGGTGGAACCAGAGGTAGAAACAACAAGTGCAATGTTTTCTCCAACTTCAGATACTGACATTGGAGTGGTTGAAAGGGCGGGCCCTGAGCCTTCAAGTGCTACCGCTAAATTTTCTTGTAATTGTGGGATTGACCACTCAGCCTGAATAGGGATTAATCGGCGCAGTTCTTTTTCTCCCATAATCACCGTAGGCTATCTCTTATCTAAATCCGAATGAAACCTTGGGAGCTGATCTTGAGTAAACCGATTAAACGCCCGCCAGGCGATCGCACGATTCCAAAGTGGCAAATCGGTACTGGAGGCGAAAATTTTGTTGATATTCGTTACCAGGTCGCTGAAGGCATGGCGAAAATAACAATTAATAGACCTGAAGTTAGAAATGCATTTAGACCACAAACACTTTTTGAATTAGCAAAAGCTTTTGATTTAGCTAGAGATAACGATCAAGTTGGCGTAATTATTTTTACCGGTGAGGGCAATGAGGCTTTTTGTTCCGGTGGAGATATAAACGTTCGTGGCGATGACGGCTATTTAGGCGATGATGCTCTTTCCAAAAAAGGCATCGGTAGATTAAATGTTTTAGATCTTCAGGTACAAATTCGCAGAACTCCTAAACCAGTAATTGCAATGGTTGCGGGTTGGGCAATCGGCGGAGGACATGTATTGCACGTAGTGTGTGATTTAACTATTGCAGCCGATAACTCAAAGTTTGGGCAGACAGGACCAATGGTTGGATCTTTTGATGGTGGTTATGGAGCAGGATTACTTGCTGCCCATGTTGGACAAAAGAAAGCTAGAGAAATTTGGTTTTTGTGTCGCCAATATGACGCACAAGAGGCCTTATCAATGGGGTTGGTGAATACGGTAGTTCCAGTAAATGAACTGGAAGCAGAAACAGTTTCTTGGGCGCGTGAAATGCTTAGACATTCACCGATGGCGTTGAGATTATTAAAGGCTGGATTAAATGCTGCTGACGATGGCCTTGCAGGAGTTCAGCAATTAGCTGGAGATGCAACATTGTTATTTTATTTAACAGAGGAAGGTCAAGAGGGTAGAAACGCGTACCAAGAAAAACGTGAACCAAACTTTAATAAATTTCCTAAACGACCTTAATTGATGTTTCCGTCTGAGATTCACGTAGTTTCAATCCCTATAAAAAATAATTTTCGTGGATTAAAAGTTCGTGAAATTGCATTATTCGAAGGCTCACAAGGATGGAGTGAGTTTTCACCTTTTTTAGAGTACAACGACATGGAATCTGCACTGTGGCTAAAGGCGGCTATCGAAGCGGCCAATAAGCCTTGGCCAAAACCGATTCGAGAATTAGTTGAAATCAATGCAACGTTGCCCAATGTGCCTGTTAATGAAGTCTCTGCTTTACTTGAGAATTTCAAAGGCTGTAGCACTATTAAAGTTAAAGTAAATGATTTTGTGAATGATCATTTAATACTTCAGGAAGTATTGCGACTTATTCCAGATGCAAAAATTAGACTTGACGTAAATGGAAAATGGAACTTAGGTAGCGCAATTGAAAATCTGAGAAATTTCGAAAGAGGATTTCCAAATCAAATTGACTACATAGAACAACCTTGTTCAGATGTAGGCGACATTGCATCACTAAGGAAAGAGAGTGGCTTAAAAATTGCTGTCGATGAATCAATCAGAAAAAACCTCGGTGGCGAATTAGAAAAACTTCAAGAGGTTGCCGATGTTGCAATTATTAAATGGGCACCAACTGGTGGAATTTCTGCCGCACTTGAAGTGATCGAGAAAGTGAATTTACCGGTAGTAATTTCAAGTGCGTTAGATAGCAGTGTTGGTATTTCGCATGGGTTGGCTTTAGCGATGGCAACTCCAAATCTTTACGGTGCTTGCGGTCTTGGGACAGTTGGATTATTGGAGGGCGATGTCACAAGCCAGCCTTTATTGCCCGAAAATGGATTTCTTTCACCGCGTAGAATTAATCCAGATTTGTTAGATCGATACAGAGCAAAAACAGAACGGCAAAAATGGTGGCAAGATAGAGTTAATAAGATTTCCTCAGGAGGGTTAAATTGAGCAATTCAACCAAATTAGCCCACTCACTGCTTAGACAATTAATTGAAATAGGAATTAGTGATTTTGTTGTATCTCCAGGATCTCGAAATGCACCCTTATTAATTGCGCTAGGGGAGGCTGCCCAGAAACAAGTGATTGATCTTCACACCAAAATTGATGAGCGCGGAGCTGCGTTTTTTGCATTAGGAATTTCTAAGGCGAGCAATAACTATGTTGCAGTTGTGTGTACTAGTGGAACTGCTGCAGCTAATTATTTACCTGCAGCACTCGAAGCACTTCACGGTAGAAGTAAATTGCTGATAATTACCGCTGATCGACCTGCAAGGCTGAGAAAAACTGGCGCTAATCAAACTACAAATCAAGTAAACCTCTTTCAAGGAATTTCTACTCATGATTTTTCTTCTGATATTGATATAGAGCCATTACTTAAATCAGGGCCAGTTCATCTGAATGTTCAATTTGATGAACCCTTGGTTAGCGCGGAAAAAACTGATTGGTTAGCCGGGTTACGTGTTTCGCCAAGAAGTTATGACAACCAAGTTAATGGCAAGCTTGAAAGTACTACTGGAGTTTTAGTTGTTGGCCACGATAGGGCTGGATATACGGTCTCTGAAATAACTGAGTTTGCAGATAAGTTAGGTTGGCCAGTAATTGCAGAAGATCCACTTTCATTTCCACAAGCAGTAGCTCATACAGCTTTGTTTTTAAGTGATCCAAAAATTAGTGAGAAATTGGCTGCTCAGAATGTTGTTGTAATTGGGCGCACAACTCTTTCTCGAAGCACAAATAATTTTATTAAGTTAGCAAAAAACTTAATTGTTATTGACCCGCGTACAAAGGATATAGACAGCAAACGTGAAGGTAACTTGATTTTGTCACAGCTCCCAAACGAGGTTGTAAGTCAAAAAAGTGATGGATCAGATTGGCAAATTGCATCTGATTTAACCGCAAATATAATTACTGAACTAGATTGGTCTGAGCAATTAGCAATAGTAAATATCTGTAAATCACTACCAACCCAGAGTTCTCTATTTATTGGTTCATCTAGGCCAGTAAGAGATGTCGAAGCTTTTTGTAAACCAAGAAGTGGCGTCCAAGTGCTTGCCAATAGGGGTCTAGCTGGAATTGATGGAAATATCTCAACAGTTTTCGGTATTGCTACCGAATTCGAAAGTACTTATGCGATCTTGGGTGATCTAACTTTCTTGCATGACATATCTGCGCTTACCAATAGAACCGATCAAAATGTTCGCATCTATGTGATCAATAACAATGGCGGCGGGATTTTTTCAACACTTTCGCAAGCAGGAGTTGATAATTTTGAAAGTCTATTTGGAACCCCCCACAATCTTGATTTAGTGAAGGTTTGTGAAGGTTTTCAAGTCAAAGCTAAATCAGTTTCAAACCTAGATCAATTACAGGCTATAAACAATGAGCCAGTAAAGGGATTAGAGGTAGTAATAGTTGAGGTTCCAAATCGGGAAATAAATGCAAGAATACTAAAGGATTTAACTCAAAGAGTTTCAAGCGCTGTGCGCATAGGCATTAATTTAGCCTGACTTTCTGCTAATTCATTTGCTGGGTCTGATCCGGCAACAACTCCACAACCTGCAAAAATTCTGATTGATTTATTATCACGCGATAGCTGACCACATCGAAGTGCGATAGCAATCTCTCCATCACCATTGGCATCAATCCAACCCACAGGACCTGCATACCTTTCTCTATTCATTTTTTCGAAATCTATAATGAATTTCTTAGCCGCATTTGTTGGGGTGCCGCATACAGCAGCTGAAGGATGAAGTTGTTGGATCAAGGTGAAAATATCGGCTTGCTTTGCACTGTCATTTAGCACACCAGTTACATCTGTGGCTAAGTGCATAACATTGGAAAGGTGCAAAACAAATGGTGACTCTGGAACATTTGTTGATGAACAAAACGGCGCAAGAGCATCTGCTACAGACCTGACCGCGTACTCATGCTCCTCTAAATCTTTAGAAGATTTTGCAAGTGATGCTGCAAGAGCTAAATCTCTATCTTCATTTCCAGTTTTTCGAATTGTTCCAGCAAGTACTCTTGAGGTGACTAATGATTTACTTAATCTGACTAAAAGCTCCGGAGTTGCACCAACTAAGCCGTCGACCAGAAATAGCCAAGTTGAAGGATATTCAATTTCAAGTCTTTGCAATAAACCTCGAGTATTTATTGCAACTGTAGATGCTGCAACCTGGTCTCTAGCTAAAACAACTTTCTCTAACTTATTTTGTTTAATTGAATCAACTGCAAAACCAACCTGATCTTTCCATTGGGATTCTGAAAGGGCGCCATCTGACCAAGTGATTTCTCCACTTGGAAGGCTCTTGCTTAATGTTGAAAAATTAGGCTGGGTGTTATCACCTATCCAAGTTACCCAAGACTTTCCAGCTTTTTTACCCAGAATTATCTTTGGAATCACCAGGATTGATTTTTCATTAGGATCAAATGAAAATGATCCAAAAAGGATTGGTCCAGTTCCGCTGCCATGAACATTGTTTTGAATCTTAAATTCAGAAAGTTGTATTTGCCACCAAGATTTAGCTTTCTCAAATCTATCTTCCCCAGTTAATTCAATCTTTTTATACTCACCAAAACCCATTAATCCATCACCACTACGAATCCAGGTAGTGGTTAAATCCAACTCATTAGCAACTGAGGTTAGAACTGGGTTTTCACCCAGGTTTTCAGTGGTAATTAAAATTGCCATGATTAAATCTCACGCCTGCCTAGTTGTCGGATTTGTGTGTAAAGCCTACTCCTTAGAGAATAGGGGTGTGGTCCGCGCTAATTTAAACAAAGATCCAGATGATGTTTCTAAGATGTTTGATGATGTTGCCAGCCGATATGACTTCTTAAATGACCTACTTAGCTTGGGTCGAACCAAAGCTTGGCGTAAGAGTGTGACCGCGATCATTTCTCCAAAATCAGGAATGAAGATTCTAGATATCGCTGCCGGTACAGGTTCATCCTCTAGACCCTTAGTCGATAAAGGCGCTGAAGTTATTGCTTTGGATTTTTCCGAAGGAATGCTTGCGCAGGGAAGAAAACAACATAAGGATATTAAATTTGTTCAAGGTGATGCGCTAAAACTTCCATTTAATGAAAATACTTTTGATGTTACAACTATTTCTTTTGGCCTACGTAATACCAGCGATACTGCTACTGCAGTTAAAGAGGCTTTAAGAGTTACCAAGAATGGCGGCAGAATTGTTGTTGCTGAATTTTCTCATCCAACAAATAAGTTGTTTAAATTTATTTATTTAAATTATTTAATGAAGGCACTTCCGGTTATTGCAAGGAAGATCAGCAAAAATCCGCAGGCATATATTTACTTGGCCGAATCCATCCGGGCATGGCCTGATCAGGCAGGGCTAGCCTTGGTTTTGGAAAAAAATGGGTGGAAATCGGTGGCCTGGCAGGACCTAACCTTCGGAATTGTCGCAGTTCACATTGGGTACAAGGCGTAAGTGGCGAAAGCCACCTCCGGCTAACAATAAGATTTGACCGTATGAATCTCTCATTCAATCCATATGTGCCGATCCTGGCGATTGGCGCTATCGGCTTTGGGTTTGCGATTTTTTCAGTCGCCGCAGCAGCTCTAACTGGACCAAAGAGATACAACCGGGCAAAGTCAGATGCATATGAGTGCGGAATTGAACCATCACCACAAGCAGCCGGTGGCGGACGTTTCCCAATTAAATATTTTTTAACTGCAATGCTTTTTATTGTTTTTGACATCGAAATTGTCTTTTTATATCCATGGGCAGTTGCATTTGATCAACTTGGAGTTTTTGGGTTAGTTGAAATGGGATTGTTTATTGCCACCGTTTTTGTTGCGTATGCCTATGTTTGGCGACGTGGTGGATTGGAGTGGGATTAATCATGGGCTTAGAAGAGAAATTACCGAGCGGGTTTTTATTAACTACCGTTGAAAAACTAGCTGGCTACATGCGCAAGAACTCCCTATGGCCTGCAACTTTCGGTTTGGCTTGTTGTGCGATTGAAATGATGGCAGCAGGTGCTGGTAGATATGACTTAGCAAGATTTGGGATGGAAGTATTTCGTGCCTCCCCGCGCCAGGCGGACTTAATGATTGTTGCTGGCCGCGTAAGTAACAAAATGGCACCAGTAGTAAGACAGATTTATGATCAAATGGCTGCGCCAAAATGGACTATCGCAATGGGCGCGTGTGCATCATCTGGTGGAATGTTTAACAACTATGCCATCGTGCAGGGAGTAGATCACATAATCCCAGTTGATATTTATTTGCCAGGTTGCCCACCACGACCTGAGATGTTGATGGATGCAATTCTGAAACTTCACGAGCAAATTGGAAATGAAAAGCTTGGCCCAAACCGTGAAAAAATAATTAGAGAAGTTGAAGCTGCTGCGCTCGCTGCTAAGCCAACCCACCAATTAAAAGGTTTGCTTGCATGAGTAAATCAGGAATGTTTGGAAGTAAGGGAAGTGGAGATACCTCTGGCTTCAGTGGACTAGTAAAAAGTGAGACAGTTATTGGTTCAGCGCAGCGCCCATATGGCGGGTATTTTGATCAGGTTGCTGATGATTTAGAACGCGCATACCCATTGTTTAGCGATGCAATTGAGCAGGTTGTGGTTGATCGCGGCGAACTAACTTTGTTTATAAAGCCAGATCGATTAACTGAAGTAGCAAAGATTTTACGGGATCAACTTAGATTTGAAATGTGTGTTGGAGTAAATGGTGTGCACTATCCAGATCAAACCAATCGTGAATTGCATGCGATCTATTCATTGCTATCAATAACTAGAAATCAAAGAATTAGATTAGAGGTTTGTGTTTCTGAAAAGTCACCACACGTTCCATCATTAGTTGAAGTATGGGCCGGAACTAATTGGCATGAACGTGAAACTTATGACATGTTTGGAATTATTTTTGATAATCACCCAGGCCTAACCCGAATTTTGATGCCTGATGACTGGGCTGGATTTCCGCAGCGAAAAGATTATCCACTTGGTGGAATTGAGATTGAATATAAAGGTGCAACAGTTCCAGCTCCATCGCAACGCCGGAGTTACACATGACAACTTTTACTGATCCATACGCATCCTCTCAAGAAACCACAGAGGGACGGGTTTACTCAGTTACCGGTGGCGATTGGGATTCATTAGTCACTGAAATTGGCGCGACAAAAGAAGAGCGCGTGGTTTTAAATATGGGCCCACAACACCCATCTACTCATGGAGTTTTGCGATTGATTTTAGAGTTAGAGGGCGAAACTGTTACTGAAACTAGATGCGGTATTGGTTATTTACATACCGGTATTGAGAAAAACACTGAGTTTAGAAATTGGACGCAAGGGGTAACTTTTGTAACCAGAATGGATTACTTATCACCAATATTTAATGAAACTGCTTATTGTCTTGGTGTAGAAAAATTGCTTGGAATTACAAATGATGTAACTGAGCGCGCAACAGTTATTCGCGTAATGATGATGGAGTTCAACCGAATCTCTTCTCATATGGTTGCTTTGGGCACCGGCGCACTTGAGTTAGGTGCTTTGTCTCCAATGATTTTTGCATTCCGAGAGCGTGAAAAAGTATTAGATATATTTGAATTACTCTCTGGCTTAAGAATGAATATGGCATATATTCGCCCTGGCGGAGTTGCTCAAGATCTACCCGCTGGAGCTCTTACAAAAATTCGCGAAACTGTTAAAGATTTAAGACATAATTTTAAAGATAATGAAAAATTATTAATTGGTAACTCAATTTGGATTAAGCGAACCCAAGGAGTTGGGTATCTAGATCTAGCTGGATGCACAACCTTGGGCATTACTGGTCCGGTTTTGCGTTCAACTGGTCTAGCCTGGGATTTACGTAAGGCTCAACCATATTGTGGTTATGAAAACTATGAGTTTGATATTCCCACGACTGATTCATGTGATGTTTACGGACGATTCTTAATTCGTATGCAAGAGCTTGAGCAATCATTAAGAATTATTGAGCAGTGCGTTACGAAATTAGAAAAATTAGAAGGACAACCAGTAATGGTTGCTGATAAGAAAATTGCCTGGCCATCTCAACTATCAGTTGGTGCAGATGGTATGGGTAACTCACTTAATCACATTCGAGAGATTATGGGAGAGTCAATGGAAGCATTGATTCACCACTTCAAATTAGTAACAGAAGGATTTAGAGTCCCAGCAGGTCAGGTTTATACCGCGATTGAATCACCACGTGGAGAGCTTGGCGTTAATTTAGTCTCTGATGGTGGAACTCGTCCTTATCGAGTTCACTTCCGTGATCCTTCATTTAATAATTTGCAATCTACTGCAGCCATGTGTGAGGGCGGACAAATTGCAGATGTAATTGCAGCGGTTGCATCAATTGATCCAGTGATGGGTGGGGTTGATCGATAATGTCATTTACATCAGAGCAGATTTCAATTATGGACTCCATAATTGAAAGATATCCAAGAAAGCGCTCAGCAATTATGCCGCTATTGCATTATGTGCAATCAATTGATGGGTATGTAACTAATGAAGGTATTGAATTAATTGGTCAAAAATTAGAGTTGGCAACTGCTGAAGTAACTGCCGTTTCAACCTTTTATACCCAATACAAATCAAAGCCAGTTGGTGAATACCATGTTGGAATATGTACAAATACATTGTGCGCAGTAATGGGTGGAGATGTGATATTTGATGCTGTTAAAGAACATCTAGGAATTGAAAATGATGGTGTAACAGCAGATGGAAAAGTTTCAGTTGAACACATCGAATGTAATGCTGCTTGTGATTATGCTCCGGTAGTTATGGTTAATTGGGAGTTTTACGATAACCAAACTGTTTCATCTGTAAAAGAATTAGTCGATGGTGCAAGAGCTGGAAATCCACCGGCACCGACTAGAGGACCAAAGACTTTGCGAACCTGGAAACAAAACTCTGCAGTTTTGGCAGGAATCTCTGATGGCCTTGCAAACGAAGGTGTTCAAGCTGGCGAGCCAACTTTGTTGGGGCTTAAGAAAGCAAAGGGTGGAGCATGAGTAAATTAACTCCAGTCCTATCTGCAAATTGGGATGAAGCAGACTCATTCACTATCGCCGGTTACAAACGAAACGGTGGCTATACCGCAGTAGCAAAAGCATTAGCTATGAATCCAGATGAAGTTATTCAATTGGTAAAGGATTCTGGATTACGTGGCAGAGGTGGCGCAGGATTTCCAACTGGAAATAAGTGGGGATTTATTCCGCAAGGTGATAACAAAGAACATTACTTTGTTGTGAATGCCGATGAGTCTGAGCCTGGCACCTGCAAGGACACTCCATTAATGATGGCAAATCCACATGTGTTGATTGAGGGAATAATTATTGGCTCATATGCGATCAGAGCTAACCATGCATTTATTTATATTCGTGGCGAGGTTACACATGTTGTTAGAAGAGTTCAGCAAGCGATTGAGGATGCTTATAAATCTGGATTGCTTGGCAAAAATATTTTAGGAAAAGGTTTTGATTTAGAGTTAGTTTTACATGTTGGTGCCGGCGCATATATTTGTGGTGAGGAAACTGCACTACTGGATTCATTAGAAGGTTTCCGTGGACAACCAAGATTACGTCCACCATTTCCAGCGATTGCTGGCTTATATGCAAAACCAACTGTGGTTAACAATGTTGAATCTGTTGCATCAGTTCCAGCAATAGTTAACAACGGAGTTGCTTGGTTTGCTGCAATGGGAACAGAAAAAAGTAAGGGCTTTACTCTTTATTCTCTATCTGGACATGTTAATAACCCTGGTCAATTTGAAGCACCCCTTGGCATAACTCTTCGACAATTGTTAGAGATTTCAGGTGGAATTAGAAAAGGTCACAAATTAAAGTTTTGGACACCAGGTGGTTCTTCAACTCCTATATTTACCGATGCGCATTTAGATGTTCCCCTTGATTACGAGGGCGTATCAGCAGCTGGTTCAATGTTAGGAACAAAGGCTTTACAAATTTTTGATGAAACCACATGCATAGTCAGAGCGGTACTTCGATGGACTGAGTTTTATAAACATGAGTCCTGCGGTAAGTGCACACCATGTCGCGAAGGCACTTGGTGGTTAGTGCAAGTACTTAAGGATTTAGAGGCTGGAAAAGGAACTGAAGCGGACTTAGATAAATTGTTAGATCTTTGCGACAACATTATGGGCCGTTCATTTTGTGCACTAGCCGATGGTGCAGCTAGCCCAATTATTTCTTCTTTGAAGTATTTCCGCCAAGAGTATTTAGATCACCTAGCAGCTGGTCGATGCCCATTTGATCCTTTAGCTGCAACTTTGTTTGAGACAGCAGGTGTTAAATGAGTATTCAAGAAATAAACACCGAACAAGCGGTTGAAATGATCACCTGTGTAATTGATGGATTTGAAGTAACTGTTCCAAAAGGAACTCTAGTTATTCGTGCTGCTGAAAAATTAGGAATTCAAATTCCTAGATTCTGTGATCACCCACTTCTTGCACCGGCTGGTGCTTGTCGCCAATGTTTAGTAGATATTGAAATTAACGGAAGAGCTTTTCCAAAACCACAGGCCTCATGCACCATCCCAGTTGAAACTGGAATGATTGTTAAAACACAACTGACATCTGAAGTTGCAGATAAGGCTCAAAAGGGAATTATGGAGTTGTTGTTAATCAACCACCCACTTGATTGTCCTGTTTGCGATAAAGGTGGCGAATGCCCACTTCAGAACCAAGCGATGTCTAACGGTAGAAGTGAATCGAGATTCGAAGGCGTGAAGCGAACTTTTGAAAAGCCAGTTCCAATCTCTTCACAGGTTTTGCTAGATCGTGAGAGATGCGTTCTTTGTGCACGCTGTACTAGATTTTCTGAACAAATTGCTGGAGATCCATTTATTACATTAAACGAACGTGGCGCTTTGCAACAAGTTGGTATTTACGAGGATGAACCATTTGATTCTTATTACTCCGGAAATACTGTTCAAATCTGTCCAGTAGGAGCACTAACTGGAACCTCATATCGATTTAGAGCAAGGCCGTTTGATTTAGTATCAACTGATTCTGCTTGTGAACATTGTGCATCAGGTTGTGCAATGCGCACTGATGTACGAAGAGGAAAAACATTACGCCGTCTTGCTGGCGAAGATTCAACGGTTAATGAAGAGTGGAACTGCGATAAGGGTCGCTGGGCATTTAAATATGAGGTGGCAAAAAATAGAATTACTACGCCTCTAGTTCGCGATGCTAATGGTCAATTACAAGAAGCATCATGGCCAGAGGCTTTAGCAGCGGCAGCAAAGGGATTAAAAGATTCAAGAGCTGGAGTTTTAGTTGGTGGAAGAGCAACAGTTGAAGATGCTTATGGGTATAGCAAATTTGCTCGAGTAACACTTGCAACCAACAATATTGACTTCAGATCCAGAGTTAGCTCAAAAGAAGAATTAGATTTTCTAGCATCAGTTCCAACAAGTGCAACCTATAAAGATATTGATAATGCAGATCATGTGGTGCTAATCAATTTTGAACCAGAGGATGAGTCTCCAATAGTTTTCTTAAGAATTTACAAGCAAGTGCATAAGAGATCAATAAAGGTAACCACCATTGCTGCGTTAGCAAGCCGTGGATCTCAAAAACTCAAAGCAAACTTAATTAAGACAGCAGCTGGTAATGAGGTTTCTGCAATTAACTCAATCTCAGGTTTAACAGGTAAGTCTGTTGTTTTGGTAGGAGAGCGTGCTGCTGAAACACAAGGTGCATTATCAGCAGTTGCAAAACTGGTTAAGGAAAGCGGAGCAAAATTAGGTTGGGTTCCTCGTCGAGCAGGCGAGCGTGGTGCGATTGCTGCCGGCGCTTTGCCAAACCTATTACCTGGTGCTCGACCAATCGAAGATGCTTCAGCAAGAGTAGATATTTCAGCTGCTTGGTCAGTTGATTCAGTGCCTACAACTGCTGGTATGAGTACAGAAGAAATAATTAATTCAGATTTACAAGCGATCTTAATTGGTGGGGTTGACCCAATGGATATTTCATCAGATGCAAAAGTAAAGCTTGCAAAGAAATTTATTGTTTCTCTTGAGATCCGTCAAAGTGACATTACAGAAATTGCATCTGTAGTGCTTCCGGTTGCAGCTGTTGTAGAGAAGAGTGGCTCATTTATGGATTGGCAAGGCAAAGTTCGAAAGTTTGATGCTGCAGTTGAGCAATCTCTAAATCGAAGCGATGTCAGAATTCTTTCAATGTTGGCTGATGAAATTGGTAAGCCAATCAATTTACCAACAGTTAAATCAGCTCAAAGTGAATTAAGTTCATTAGGTAATTGGGATGGCAATAAGCCGGCCATGAATTTTTTGGCTGAAAAATCTAAAACCTCAGCTGGAAATGATGAAGCGATCCTAACTTCTTGGAGAAATCTTCTAGATAAGGGTTCGCTACAAGATGGCGAAGAGAATTTAGCCGGTACTGCACGGGATTCAGTTGTAGTAATAAGTAAGAACCGCGCTAATTCATTAGGCGTTAAAGATAAAGAACTAGTAAGAGTTTCAAATAACTATGGCGCAGTTACATTGCCTTGTCTGGTTGAGGATATTGAAGATTCTTCAGTTTGGCTTCCTCGTAACTCATTAAATAGCCAGTTGATAAGGAATTTAGGAGTAGTTGGAAACTCAATTGTTAAGGTGGCAAAAGCATGACAAATGCAGAATTAATTAGCCAAGATCCAGGCTGGGTGATCGCACTCAAAGGCTTAATTATTTTTGCTGCCTGTGTATTTCTAACGATTATGTCAGTTTGGGGAGAGCGTCGAATTGTTGCCAGAATGCAACAACGAAGCGGTCCTAACCGAGTTGGTAAGTTTGGTTTATTGCAGGCACTAGTTGATGGCGTGAAATTAGCTCTTAAGGAAGATTTAATTCCTAAAGCCGCAGATCGAATTGTTTTTGTGATTGCGCCAATCATAAGTACCACCGCTTGCTTTATGGCTTTTGCGGTAATTCCTTTGACGGGCCCAGTGAATTTTTTTGGACAGCAAACAGCTATGCAATTAACTGATCTGTCGGTTGGAGTTTTGTATGTACTAGCAATTGCTTCAGTAGGAGTTTACGGAATTGTTCTTGCCGGTTGGTCATCAGGTTCTACTTACCCACTACTAGGAGGACTTCGTTCTTCAGCACAGGTTATTTCTTACGAAGTAGCAATGGGCTTATCACTAGTAGCTGTGTTTATTTATGCCGGGTCAATGTCCACTTCAGAGATCGTTGCTGCACAAGATCAGTGGTGGTATGCAGTGGTTCTCTTTCCATCTTTCATTATTTACACAATATCTATGGTTGGTGAAACTAACCGAGCTCCGTTTGATTTAGCTGAAGCTGAAGGTGAATTAGTTGGTGGATTCCATACCGAATACTCATCTCTAAAATTCGCACTATTTTTCCTATCCGAATACGTAAATATCATTGCAGTTTCTGCCTTAGCAACAACCTTATTCTTGGGTGGTTACCGTGCATTCCCAGGACTTGGATTTACTGAACAGTGGCTTGGTGGCTGGTTCACACTATTTTGGTTCTTCATTAAAGTTCTAGGATTTTTCTTCGTCTTTGTTTGGTTACGCGGAACGCTACCTCGCCTACGTTATGACCAATTCATGAAATTTGGCTGGAAAGTATTGATCCCATTCTCATTAGTTTGGATCATGGTTGTCTCAACCCTGAGAATCATGTCTCAACAGAACGCACCAAGGACATTGATTTTCGCATTTATATTTGCTGTTGCCTTGCTATATATAAGTGGAACAATGCTGTTTGATCGACAGAAAATTAAAAAAGAAGAAGCTTCTAAGATTACAAATAACACAGAACCATCTTTCCCAGTTCCAGTTATTCCAAATACCAGAGCGGAGCAAATAAATGGCTGACGAATTAATGCCACGCAATGAAGAGTTTGGGTTAGCAAAATCTGACCAAGCAAAAGCTCCGATCACCAATCACGAAAGCGCAAGCTTTGGCAAGCAGCTGCTTGGCTTTTGGGTAACTTTTAGGACAATGTTTAAGAAGGTTAATACCGTTCAATATCCTGAGGTTAAAGAGCCAACTGCAGAAAGATTCCATGGCAGACACCAATTAAATAGGCATCCAGATGGGCTAGAGAAATGTATTGGTTGCGAATTATGCGCCTGGGCATGTCCTGCTGATGCAATTTATGTTGAGGGTGCTGACAACAAAGAGGGCGAACAATTCTCTCCTGGAGAAAGATACGGCAAGGTTTACCAAATTAATTATTTGCGTTGTATTTTCTGTGGGCTTTGTATTGAAGCTTGCCCAACACGCGCGCTGACCATGACAAATGAATACGAGTTGGCAGATAGCACGCGCGGAAAATTAATATTTGAAAAAGATGACCTCTTAGGTCCACTTCGTGCTGGCATGGTTCCACCTCCGCACCCAATGTATCCAAACACAGATGATGGAAATTATTATCGTGGCGAAGTAACTGGATCACACCCATCACAGGGAGTGGCAAAGAATGATTAATTTTGCACTTGATGTTGGAACAACAGCTGCACCTGAATCTTATTTATTCTATTTTCTAGCTCCCCTTTCAGTTCTTGCAGCGCTTGGAATGCTTTTAGTCAAGAAGGCTGTTCACTCAGCTTTATTGCTTGCATGGGTAATGGTTTCTCTTGCAATTTTTTACATAGCCCAAGATGCATTGTTCTTAGGAATTGTGCAGATCGTTGTTTATACAGGTGCGGTAATGATGCTATTCCTATTTATTTTAATGTTAGTTGGCGTAGATACCTCTGATTCTTTAGAGGAAAACATTCCAGGACTTAGGCCAATATCTATAGTTGCGGCAATTGGGTTTGGTGGATTACTGGTCACATTAATTGGCCGGGCAACATTTGGTCGCCCAGTCACTGGTTTAGCCGCTGCTAATTCAGAGGGAAATGCATTTGGAATTGCTGAACAACTTTTCACAAGATATGTCTTTGCATTTGAAGTCGTTTCTGCATTACTTATTACAGCAGCAATCGGTGCGATGGTATTAGGCCATAGCCAAAAAACAAGATCTTCATTTGCACAAAGGGATCTCTCAATTGCTCGATTTAGAAAAGATAATTTAAAGGATGCTGCAGGCTTACCAGGAGCAGGTGTTTATGCGTTGCATAATGCTGTTGATGTACCTGCGCTTTTGCCAACAGGCCAAGCTGCACCAACTTCAATTTCCAAAGTTTTGCAAGCACGTGGTGACATGATCGAAAGTGCTACTTTTCAAATGAAGCCAGACGAGGAAGAGGAGAAGTAATGGCAATCGCAAACTACCTCTATCTTTCCGCAATTTTATTTACTATTGGTGCGATAGGTGTTGTAGTAAGAAGAAATTCAATTGTTGTTTTTATGTGTATTGAGTTAATGCTAAATGCAGCAAATCTTGCATTTGTTACATTTGCAAGAATCAACAGCAATCTTGAAGGGCAAGTAATTGCATTCTTTACAATGGTGGTTGCAGCCTGTGAGGTAGTTGTTGGACTTGCAATAATTGTGACGATCTATCGTTCAAGGCGTACTGCATCTGTTGATGATGCAAGTTTGTTGAAGAGATAATTATGCCAACATCCGAAAATTTACTTTGGCTCATAGCATTACCTCTATTTAGTTCTGCAATTCTTTTGCTTGCAGGAAAGCGCGCAAACTCTTGGGGTCACGTGATGGGAACCATAGTTTCTGCCTCAACTTTCACAATTGGATTAGTTGAGTTTTTTGCAATGCAAAGCCGGCCTGAAGAGAGCAGGGCTGTAACTCAAAAACTATTTACCTGGATTTCAGTTGGCTCATTTAATGTAGATGCCTCCCTACTTCTTGATCAACTTTCTATTTGCTTTGTTTTACTCATTACCGGCGTTGGAACCTTGATCCATGTCTATTCAATCGCCTATATGTCTCACGATCTAGATCGACGTCGATTTTTTGCTTACTTAAACCTTTTTATTGCTTCAATGCTTCTTTTAGTTTTAGGTGATTCTTACTTAAACCTATACGTCGGGTGGGAGGGCGTTGGTTTAGCATCTTATTTATTGATTGGTTTCTGGAATCAAAAACCAGCTTATGCAACCGCTGCCAAGAAAGCTTTTGTTGCTAATCGAGTTGGAGATGTTGGCCTATCCCTAGCAATCATGATTGCCTTTGCAACTTTTGGTGATGTTTCATTTGCTGGCATGAAGGAAAATGTTGATCAAGCATCATCAACGCAGTTAACAGCAATAGGTTTAATGCTTTTGTTGGCAGCATGTGGAAAGTCCGCACAATTCCCGTTGCAATCATGGCTTGGCGATGCGATGGCTGGCCCAACTCCAGTATCTGCTCTTATTCACGCAGCGACAATGGTGACTGCAGGAGTCTATTTAATTACCCGATCAAACTTTGTATTTGATGAAGCGCCAATTGCCCAATTAATGGTTCTAATTATCGGTGGAATCACCTTGCTATTTGGTGCAATCATTGGAACTGCAAAAGATGATATTAAGAAAGCATTAGCTGCTTCAACAATGTCTCAAATCGGCTACATGATTTTAGCTACCGGCTTAGGTCCAATTGGTTATGCATTTGCAATCATGCATTTACTAACTCATGGATTCTTTAAGGCCAGCATGTTCCTTGGTGCCGGTTCAGTTATGCACGGCATGAAAGATGAAGTCAATATGCGCAAATATGGCGGCATTGGAAAATTTATGCCGATTACTGCGATTACATTTGGATTTGGTTATTTAGCAATAATTGGCGTACCACCATTTGCCGGTTTTTATTCAAAAGATAAAATCATTGAAACTGCTTTCAATGAGGGTGGAATGAAGGGTTTAGCACTAGGTTTGGCAACATTACTTGGCGCGATGATCACAGCCTTCTATATGACAAGAGTTGTGATTTTAACTTTCTTTGGAAATGAAAGATGGGGCCATAAAGATGAGCCTCATGAGAGCCCGGCTTTAATGTTGATTCCAATTGCACTTTTGTCTGTCGGCTCGATAGCTTCCGGTTACATATTATCTAGAGGTGAAGCATTAGTTCACTGGTTAGAACCTGTGGTTAATCCGCTTAAAGAACATCATGAAGAGTTGTTGCCGCCAATCGTTGTTTCGCTTATGACTTTAGGAGTTGTAGCAATTGGCGTAACAGTTGCAATACTTAAGTATCGTGGAGTTCAAGCCGATCACGCACCAGAAAAGGTTTCAGTTCTGACGAAAGCTGCTCGACGTGATCTTTATCAAGATGATTTCAACGAAGCAACATTGATGCGTCCTGGTCAAGTTTTGGTTCGCAATTTACTTAATATTGATTATCTTGTTATTGATGGGTTAGTTAGATCTGTTGGAAAAGTATCCGTTACAGCGGGAAATCAACTAAGAACTTTGCAAAATGGTTATGTTAGAAGCTATGCATTACTTATGGTTATTGGTGCATTGGCATTGATAACAACAATTTGGGTGGTGACTGCATGAACTTGTTAACTCTTGTAGGTGCTCTGCCACTTGTCGGTGCTGCTCTAATCTATTTGATTCCTACCAAGGATTCTGAATTAGTTAAGAAGTTTGCCTTACTAGTTACTTCACTGGTTGCAATAGCTGCGATATTTTTAGCGGTTGGTTTTGACAAGTCGATTACAAGTTTGCAATATGCTCAAAGCTATTCTTGGATCCCTACATTTAATATTAATTTTGCACTTGGTATAGATGGCATATCACTAGTTTTAATTCTACTTTCAACTATTTTGGTGCCAATTGTCATTCTTGCAACCTGGAACGAGTCAGAGGGTGGCAGATGGAGTGTTAAAACTTTTTACGTGCTGATTTTAATTTTAGAAACGATGATGGTTGGCGTATTTGCAGCCTCTGACCTTTTCTTATTTTACGTCTTCTTTGAAGCAATGCTTATTCCAGTTTATTTCTTAATTGGTGGTTACGGAACAGGAAATAGATCAGCAGCTGCAGTTAAATTCTTGCTGTACAGCTTGTTTGGCGGGTTATTAATGCTTGCCTCTGTTATTGGTTTATATGTAATTGCTGGTAATCAAATCGGTGCAACCTTTGATTTAACACAGTTGGCAACTTTAGAGATTGATAATCAAACCGAGAATTTCCTATTTCTTGGATTCTTTATCGCCTTTGCAATTAAAGCTCCATTGTGGCCATTCCATACCTGGCTACCTGATGCTGCAAAATCTGCAACGCCAGGAACTTCAGTCTTGTTACTTGGAGTTCTAGACAAAGTTGGAACTTACGGAATGATTAGATTCTGTTTAGCTTTATTTCCAGATGCCAGCAAAACTTTCACACCTTTAATTATTACTTTATCTGTAATTTCTATTATCTATGGCGCCTTTATGGCGATTGGGCAGAAAGACATTAAAGGATTAATTGCATTTACCTCTATATCTCACTTTGGTTTTATCACTATGGGTATTTTCGCAATGACCTCACAGGGAATGTCTGGCGCTAATTTATATATGGTAAATCACGGATTCTCTACAGCAGCTCTATTCCTAGTTGCAGGGTGGATGATGAGTAGAAGAAACTCCTCAACGATTTCAGACTTTGGCGGTTTGCAAAGAGTTACACCGGTTATGGCTTGGTCTTTCTTTATTGCGGGTATGTCAGGGTTGGCTCTTCCAGGACTTTCAAGTTTCGTCAGTGAATTCTTGGTTTTAGTTGGAACCTATACTCGTTATCCAGTCGCAGCAATAATTGGCACGCTAGGCATTGTTCTAGCTGCTTTATATATTTTAATTCCTATTCAAAAAACTCTTCATGGACCTATAACTGAGGGAAATGAAAATATGAAGGATTTAAATCTTCGAGAGAAAATCTCTATCGCACCCGTAATCGCCATTATTGTTGTAATGGGTTTTTATCCAAAACCAGTACTAGATTTAATTAATCCAACCTCAGCCAAAGTTGTTGTAGATGCTGGCTATTCAGATCCAATTGCGGAGGTGAACAAATAATGTTAGTTGCCCCATCCCTTGGCTATTTAGTTTTATCTCCCATGCTTATTGTCTTTGCTGGTGCCGTACTTGGGGTACTAGTAGAAGCATTTATGGGTAAGACCCATCGCGCTGCAGTTCAATTCACAATCAGCGTCGGAGTTTTACTAATTTCTCTTCAACAACTATGGCGAATTAGAGATATTTCATCTACTACAGCAGCAGTTGATTCGGTAACCATTGATAAAGCAGGAATTTTCCTACAAGCAACTGTTGTTCTACTTGCTCTAATTGCCGTATTTTTAATCGCAGATCAAGATAACTTCGTAGCACAAGCTTCAGCAGTACCTGGCTCAAATGAAGAAGCAATTGCTCTGCAACAAAAAAATCAACAAACGGAGATTTTCCCGCTATTTTTATTTGCAGTTGCTGGAATGATGCTATTTCCAGTTGCAACCGATTTGATCACATTGTTTGTTGCCCTTGAGGTTTTTTCCCTTCCTCTTTATTTATTGGCTGGGTTAAGCCGCCGCAAGCGCTTGCTCTCACAGGAGGCTGCTCTTAAATACTTCTTATTAGGTGCATATGCATCCGCATTCTTTTTATTCGGAGCAGCATTTTTATACGGTTATGCAGGAACAATCTCAATAAGAGGAATCAGCGCAGCAGCAGGAAGTGCTAATGATGTTCTGCTATTAATTGGAATAGTTTTTGTATCAGTTGGTTTATTGTTCAAAATTAGTGCAGTTCCATTCCATTCATGGACCCCTGATGTTTATCAAGGTGCACCAACTCCTATAACAGCATTTATGGCAGCATGTACAAAAGTCGCAGCCTTTGGAGCAATTTTAAGAATTTTCTATGTTGGATTCGCTGAAGCACAAACTTTATGGCGACCAATAATTACTGTAATAGCCATTTTAACTATGGTGGTTGGTTCGGTTGTGGCTATTGCCCAACGAGATGTAAAGAGAATGTTGGCATACTCCTCAATTGCTCACGCAGGTTTCCTACTTTCAGGAGTTGTTGCGCTAAATAAAGATGGTTTGGCTGCATCACTGTTTTACCTAGTTGCGTATGGCTTAACAACTTTAGCTGCCTTTGGAATTATCGGGCTGGTCAGAGATTCAACTGGTGAGGTTACAGATCTAAATCGCTGGATTGGTCTAGGTAAAAAGTCACCTCTGATCGGTTCTATCTTTGCATTTTTACTTTTAAGTTTTGCAGGAATTCCTTTAACCTCTGGATTTATTGGTAAGTTTGCAATCTTTTCAGCAGCATATCAATCTGGAAATATTGCAATAGTTGTAGCGGGAGTTCTATCTAGTGCGATCGCGGCCTTCTTCTATGTTCGCGTAATCATCATGATTTTCTTTACTGACCCAGTTAACGATTCTGTATCAGTGATAATTCCTTCAGTAAAAAGTAAAATTTCAATTTCAGTTGCCACTGTTTCATCTATCGTTATTGGTATTGCGCCATCATTTCTACTTACTGCAGCAAACAATTTTGCAAACTTCATTAAATAATGAGTCAGATAGGTATTCCTAATCTAGATAAAAATCTAGAAGCTTCACTTGTTGCAGATATGCAAAAAGTGGAAGAGCTTATGCGGTCCCACATTAAAGGTGATTATCCATTAGTCGTAGAAACCTCTAGACATTTAGTTGAAGCCGGTGGTAAACGTTTGAGACCACTTCTAACTTTAATCGCAGCACAATTTGGTGATTCGACTAACTATGACATCATTAAAGCAGCAGTATGTTGCGAACTAACCCATCTAGCAACTTTGTATCACGATGATGTAATGGATGATGCGGTACTAAGGCGGGGAGTCATTAGTGCGAATAAGAAATGGGATAACGCCGTTGCCATTTTGACTGGCGATTATTTGTTCTCAAAAGTTTCCGATATGTTGGCCGATATTGGCCCTGAAGCAGTTAAGTTACAGGCAAAAACTTTTGAAAGATTAGTAATCGGTCAAATTAAAGAAACTCAAGGTAAAAGTGAAGGTTTATCCCAAATCGATCACTACATGAAAGTTGTTGCAGATAAGACTGGCTCCTTGATTGCCACTAGCGCAAGATTTGGCGCATTGCTGTCAGGTGCATCAAATGAGGTAGTAGAAACTTTGACAAAATTTGGTGAAAAAATTGGCGTAGCATTTCAAGTTGCTGATGATTTACTTGATATTGCAAGTGATGAAACAGCTTCGGGTAAAACACCAGGGACTGACTTAAAAGAAGGCGTACCAACTCTTGTAACCTTATTTGTTATGGCAGAGAATGATCCAAAAGATAAGGAACTTATCGCCAAGTTAAGTAAACCAATTAGTGATGAAGATTTAGGCGCAGTAATAACTGAGTTGCGTGGTCATAAAGCGCTAACTCAAGTTAAGAAATATTTAAGTGATGTTGCCTCTGAAGCTAACCAATTGCTAATTAATTTGCCAGATGGGCCAGCAAAAGATGCATTAAATAACTTAACCTTTGCTTTGGTCAACCGCTCTACCTGATTTATACATATCAAAGCCCAAGATAACTAGAGCTGCCCAGATAAATACAAATCCAAAAATTTTAGAAAAAGTAAGTGGCTCATGAAATACAACAAATCCAACTAAGAACATAATTGTTGGGTTGATATAACCAAGCAACCCTGTGATAGTAAGTGGAAGACTAGTAGCTGCTGAATTAAACATTAATAGCGGGATTATTGTTACTAGACCTGAAGTCATAAGTATTAAAGAAAACCAGAGATCTGACCCGTACTCTGCTTGATCTTTACCTACAAGGTAAAACATATATGCAGCACTTGGAATCAAGGCAAATATCATTTCAACTGAAAGTGTTTCTAGTGATCCAGCATCTAAACGCTTTTTAATAAGTGAGTATGAGCCCCAGCTAAGTGCTAAACCAAAAGCAACCAGTGGTATCTGTCCAAAAGCAATAGTCAAAATGCTAACTCCAATACCTGCCAAAGACAAAGATAGTTTTTGAGTAAAGCGAAGCTTTTCCTTCAAAACCAGTACTCCAAAACACACGACCACTAAAGGTGTTATGTAATAACCTAAAGATGCTTCAACAACCCGATCAACTGAGACAGCCCAGATGTAAATACCCCAGTTAAGGGTTAGCAAAAAAGAGGATAAACCCAGAGTAAAAAAGGTTCTAATATTTGTAATTAACTTCAATGTTGATCTAATTTGTTTTTGGTATGCCAAAAATATTAGGCATACAGCCAGTGACCAGATACCCCGGTTAGCCAGGATTTCAGATGCAGATGCTTGGTTTAACCATCTCCAATATATTGGAAGAGATCCCCAAATTACATAAGCTCCGACACCATAAGTAATTCCAAGCCTATTTGTTTTCAATTTGTCCTTTTGGTTGCTGATTAACGGAAGTTAGTAAACTGAACGGCAAACTCCCAAGTTTCATTTTTTACTTGCGCAATAGCAGTTTGTAAATCATCTCGGCTTTTACTTGAGACCCTCAGTTCTTCTCCTTGAATTTGAGTTTTTAGAGACTTAGGTCCGCTCTCTTTTAAGAACTTCGCAATTTTTTTGGCATTCTCTGTTGATATTCCCTCTTTAAACTCACAGTTAATTCGATAAGTTTTGCCACTTAAGGACGGCTCGCTAGCATCTAAATGCTTAAGAGAAACATTGCGTTTAATGAGTTTATCTTTAAACACATCTAGTGCAGCTTTGACTCTTTCTTCAGTACTGGATTCCAGTAATACCTTAAGCGCAGTTTTTTCAATTTTTGTTTCGGTGTTCTTAAAGTCGAATCGGGTGGCTATTTCACGGTCGCATTGATTGAAAGCGTTGTCTAGCTCCATTTGATCAATTTTTGAGACGATATCGAAACTACTGTCAGCCATGCCTATACTTTACTAGTTAATTGGATTAGGTTTTCATTCATTCCAAAGAACGATTGGGGCAGTGGTGAGCCGAGTAAAGGTAAAGCGACGAGTTCCTAGCCCTAGGGATCTTGCCCAATTATTGAGATTTAGAAAAATTATTTTAAGCCCAAGAGCCCGTAGATTAAGTAGAGCATTAACAATTTATGATTTAAGGAAAATTGCGCAAAGACGCACACCTAAAGCACCATTTGATTACACAGATGGTGGGGCAGACTCCGAATCAAGCTTAACTCGAGCCCGTGCAGCATATGAAAAAATTGAATTTCAACCTAAAGTTTTGTTAAATGTTAAAGAGATAGATATTTCAACCCAAATGCTTGGCAAGAAGATGTTAATGCCATTTGGTATCGCACCAACAGGTTTTACAAGAATGATGCAAACAGAGGGTGAATACGCAGGAGCATGCGCCGCGGCAGATGCAGGAATTCCATTCACGCTTTCGACAATGGGAACTAGATCAATTGAAGATGTGGCAAGAGTTGCTCCAACTGGCAGAAATTGGTTTCAACTTTATATGTGGAAAGATCGTGATCGTAGTATGGCTTTAGTTGATCGTGCGAAAGCTGCTGGTTTTGATACCTTAGTTTTAACGGTTGATGTACCTGTTGCTGGTGCAAGATTAAGAGATGTAAGAAATGGAATGACAATTCCACCATCATTAACATCAAGAACTATTTTAAATGCTATTCCAAGACCTGCTTGGTGGTTCAATTTTCTTACAACTGACCCATTGAAATTTGCATCGTTAGATTCTTGGAATGGAACCGTGGCAGAGCTACTTGATTCAATGTTTGACCCAACCGTTACCTACGATGATTTAAAATGGATTAGGCAACAATGGAAAGGTAATCTTGTTGTTAAAGGAATTCAAAATGTTGATGATGCGGTCAAGTCAATCGAATCTGGAGCAGATGCGATAATTCTTTCAAATCATGGTGGACGGCAATTAGATCGAGCACCAGTTCCACTTCACCTACTACCTGAAGTTGTGAAGGCTGTTGGCAATAAAGCAGAGGTTCATGTTGATACAGGGATTATGCATGGCGCAGATATTGTTGCTGCGATTGCAAGTGGAGCGAAATTTACTTGGATCGGTAGAGCTTACTTATATGGCTTGATGGCTGGTGGAAAACCCGGCGTTGATCGCACATTAGAAATTTTAAGTACTCAAATTGTTCGAACGATGAAACTGCTTGGTGCAAGAACGATCTCTGAGTTAAACCCTGACCATGTTCGATTTATTGCACGCTATAGCGATAAATAATTGAACTTTTGGCATAACAACTGGTCAGGCTTTAGACTTCGTCGCGCTTAACAATCCTTGGCGGGTTGCCCGAGCGGCCAATGGGAGGGGACTGTAAATCCCCCGGCTCTGCCTTCGAAGGTTCAAATCCTTCACCCGCCACC